>Ga0209415_10003251_pt1 | contig 30208 bp, 26 predicted proteins | sample PeaSoiSIISIP2007_FD_187696 | JGI IMG/M metagenome (GOLD analysis project Ga0209415, IMG submission 187696) | Peat soil microbial communities from Weissenstadt, Germany - SII-SIP-2007 (SPAdes) (version 2) | ecosystem: Environmental > Terrestrial > Soil > Wetlands > Peat | place: Germany...
TTTTCGGCCCTCCGCCTCGCATTCGGGCCTTTTCCGGCCCATCGCGGGGCATGATAAAGTGCATAACACGCTCTAGCGGAATACTCGCCCGGTTTGACGAAGGGGTGCGGGGAAATACAATTTTGCGTGATTGACCGGCAAATCGCAGGAAACTCTGAAGTGGTCGTTGAGGATTGTTGTCCTGACGTCGATAGGATTGTGCATCGGGTTTGACGTGAATCGGGTGTTCGTGAAACAGGCGCTGTCGAAGCTCAGCGATCCGTACGCGTTGTGGGATCAATGGCTGGAAAAGGCGACGGCGCCGGGGCGGGGAATATTCCTGAAATTCGACGATTTCCCGGCATCGAGGGCGGGATACGCGCAGAACGTTTATTTCCGCGCGGTGTATTTTTTGTATCCGCAACGGGTGCTGGTGTCCGGTCCATCGGCGACGGTCAACAGGGGGCAGGACCTGCTGAAGTACAATTCGTTGCCCAGCGACCAATGGTTGCTGGATCAGGGCGTGGATTCGGTGATGTCGATTGTGATGGATCCGAAGCACGACGTGCCGGTGGTAAGGGAAGTGCGCTGGCTGGGGAAATAGAAGCGCGTGGCCCGCGGCCGCGGCTGGGAAAACGGTATGTGGTGCGCGATCTATCTTTGCATCCTGATCGTGGTGGGATATCCGTTGGCGGCGGGATTGGCGCGAGGGGCGACCGGGAAGGCTTCGCCTCCCGACGGGAAGGCTTCGCCTCCCGTGCAGCTGGAGATCGCGGCGCTGAGCGCCTGCATGGGGCCGGGGATCATGGGGATTGTGCTGATTTTTCTATCGATGCTGGGCGAACGGCCGGCGCGCGGGGAAATCCTGGCGATCGGGGCGGCGTGCGGAGCGGCGGGAATTGCCGTGTGGCGATTGCGCCCGGCGGCGGTGAGACTGGTTGAACCGGACAGCGGCACTTCGAAGTGGTGGACGGGCGCGTGTTTGCTGGCGATCGGGTACGGATTGCTGGTGGTGGGGATGGACGCGCTGATTTATCCGGTGATTGAATGGGACGCGTTTGCGATCTGGCAATTGAAAGCGGAAGTGCTTGCGGTGCAGCCGTTGCATCCGACACCGAGCTATTTTTCGGATGTCGCCCTGAGCTACAGCCATCTGCGGTATCCGGTGCTGGCGCCGATGGTCTGCGCGGGGATGCACGCGATGACCGGACGACTCGACGATCTTGGCAAGACGATCGCGCTGCTGTGGTATCCGGGGACGTTGGGTGCGGTGTATTGCGCGGTGCGGCGGATCAACGGAAAAACGGCGGCGCTGACGGCAACGGCGCTGCTGGCGTGCGTCGAGCCGTTCTGCCGATACGGCGGCTCCGGCACGGCCGAGACGGCGATCACGGCGTTTTATGCGTGCAGCATCCTGTGCATCCTGCGATGGCAGGAAACCGAAGATTGGGGATACGCAATTCTGGCGGCGATCTTCAGCGCGTGGATGGCGTGGACCAAGAACGAAGGGCTGGCACTGGCGGCGGTCAATGCGGTGGTGATGGCGATGATGGGGCCGCGAGGGAAACGGGGAAAATCGCTGGCGGCGGCGGGGATGCTGGCGGCGGTCGTCGGCGCGATCTATTTGCCGTGGATCGTTTACACCTGGGGATTGCCGCGCACGGATGAGGATTATGCGGGGAGGTTGAATCCGCATGAAATTCTCTCGAACCTGGGAAGATTGGGCGCGATTCTCGAAGGACTCGGCGCGGAGATGACCGATTGGCCGTTTTGGCAGCGGCTCTGGGCAATATACGTATTGGGAAGTCAATCGGCTCGGCGGACGCCAATATTATATCCGGATTGGGGGCTGTTGTGGGTGATCGTCTTGGGACTAGCGGCGGCGGAGCGGCGGCAATTCAAGAACCGCGCGATCGCCACGATTGGGATACTGCTGATCCTGCACCTGCTGGCGTACGTTCCGCCGCTGATGGTGACGAACTGGAAGCTGGAGGAGTTGCTGTGGGTGTCGATGGATCGGCTGATGATGCATGTTGCGCCTGTCGGAGCGATTTTGATCGGCGCGTTGTGGCCGACGTGGGTTGGGGGAACCGGTTCAAGATTGAGCGTTGAACTTAATGCGCGGCGGACAGATGGCGTTGGACGTCCTTGAGGAGATGGTCGATGTCGCCGGGCCAGTGATCGCGGGGAAGAGTTTCGACCTGCTCAAAGTAATACTGCGCGGCGATGTAATCCTGGCGGTGCTGGGCGTCGAGGCCGTTGCTGCGAAGCCGCATGGCAAGGGTGTCGAGATCGCCGCCGGCGGAGGCACGGAGCCTTTCGGTGGCCTGGGCGGCGGCGGAGGTTTGGGGATCGACCGCAGGGGTCGAAGCCGTGGGGGGATCATTGGATGGAGGGACAACGTTTGCGGGGGGCGCAGGCTTGGGCTGCGGGGCGGGCGAGGTATTTGGGGCCACGTCGTTCGATGCGACCGCCGGCCCGGATGCCTGTGATTTGGGTGGCGTGGTGATCGGGGGAGGATTGTTGGGGACGGTGGTCATCCAATCCGGCGTGGGATCGGGCAAAGGTTTTTGTTGAGTTGACTGGCTGAGGGAAGAGCCGGTGGCGGGCGCCGGGGAGGAACCCTGAAGCCAGGCGATGAAGCTTTGCCGGAGCGAAGGAACGAAATAGAAGGTGGAAGCGGCGGCGCCGACGGCAAGAAGAACGATGGCGGCGGCGAGGAGACCTTTACCGCTGCCGCGGCGTTGCTGGGCGCCGGGGATATCCATGTTGGGATCGTATTGGAGACTGAAAGCGGCGGCGAGTTCGCGCGGCGTGAGGACGCCCTCCTGAGGCCGCTGGCGGGGCCGGGATTGAAGCGCGGCCGGAGCATCGTGAGGCGAGGGGATTTGGGCGAGTTCGGCCATGGTTTCGGCGGCGGAGGGAATCTGGGTGGGCCGGATCGGCTGGGGCTCGGCCGGCTGGGACGGCTGGGATTCCGGCGCGACATTGCCGGGGGTGGCCGGGCGCGAGTCGACCTCGCGATAGACAGTCTTGCCCGGCTGGGGCTCGGTTTCCAAGAGCACGTCGGGATTGGGCGGAAGTTCCTGCGAGCGAGAGCAGCGCGGGCAGAACGTGCTGGTGCGCTGAAGCTCGGCGCCGCAGGAATAGCACAGGCCAAACTCGCGGCTGATACCCTTCACGCGTGCGGCGAATCGCCAGAGCTGAAAGGTCGTCGGCCCGCGAATAACGGATCGGGGGGTGATCTGGCCCTTGCGGATCAAGGCCAGCAGCGTGTTGAATTTCATCCCCGGAGCCGAGGGGTTGCGCGACTGCATGGCGTACCAAGGCCCGATGCGAGCGCGGGTGGCTTGCCGCGTGACCGCGCTGTTTTCCATCTTGCACCGCGGGCAGGGCCCGTCCCTTTTTTCGGCGATGGCGCCGCAAAAAGGGCAGACGGACATCACCGGAACCGATGGCTTGGGCGGGTCGGCCGAACGATCGGTCTCATCCGGAATGGTATCGAAGGATCGTGTCATTTGGCGAGTCAAGAGCGACCGGATTCGAGCAACCTCATGGCAATACAAGCCAGCAATGCGAGGCGAGAGTATGCCCGGAGCGACCCGTTGGTTACGGTAAGGTTAGCCAAATTGGCCATGATCGTCCACCGCATTAAAGGTGATAGCAAAAAAAAATTACGGGCCGGCACAGACCTTAGGATTCCATGAAAGCGAGATTTCGCGTAATTTCAGGCGATATTCACGGGGACTTTGGGCAAATCGACCTCGGATTGATTGAAATTATTGAAATAGTTGGTGAAGAGATTGAGAGCGACGTTGGCGATGACTTCGGCGATGTCGCCATCGTCGAGTCCGGCGGACTTGGCGGCGTTGGCGTCGGTATCGGAAACGTTGCCGCGGCCGGCGAGCACCTGACCGGCCAGGGATATGGCCGCATTGATCTTTCGGTCGGCGGACTTGCCAAGGCGGGCATCACGTATGGCCGCATCGTCCAGGCCGGCGCCTTTTCCCAGCATGGTGTGCGCGGCCAGGCAATAGCCGCAACGGTTGGATTGGGCAACCGTCAGGGCAATGGCATGGCGGGTTTTGGCGTCGAGCTTACCCTGTTGCAACGCGCCGCTGAACTTGAGATACGCGTCAAGCACGGCGGGGCTGTTGGCCATGCCGCGGAAAATGTTCAACAGCATTTTTTTGTTTTCCAGATCGGCCATCATGGTCTGTGATTTGGGGCCGGCTTGGGATTTTTCAAGGGTTTTCAGACGGGGCATGGGTGTCCTGTTGTAGTTGAACGGAACCGCGGCAGGCCGCCCCGCCGCTGACGGGAACAGGATAGTCTCCGGGGAGGAAAATTGAAACCTGCAAATTCGGTCGCCCCGGGGAATTACGAGAATAAGAATTGAACCGCGGATTTCGCTGATAACGCGGTAGGCTTCGCCGCCGCGGCGGATAAGAAACGGGATGAGTTCATTCTTTCGATCCGCGTGATCCGCGGTCAGCCTGAATTTTTTGAACGCGGAAGCCATAAACGGGGCAGATCTTACTTCCCAAAGCCCCGCGGATTTCAGAGCTCAGAGGCGTCCCGATTAATTTCGATTAATTTAGAGCTGTCCCGGTCAATTCTTGACATTAACCCATAGGGTGATAAGGTGTAATTGTGCTGGTGCGGTTCGCCGATAAAAGGCTGCAGCGGATGGAAATGGAATCCGGCTATACGGCCGGATTCGGACCGGATGTCGCCAAGGCATTCCGCAGACTCATGGCTTATATTCGGTCCGCCGTGGATGAGCGGGCGTTTTACGCCATGAAATCGTTGCATTATGAAAAACTGAAGGGCAACCGCAGCCACCAACGGTCGATGCGCCTAAATCAGCAATACCGGCTGATTGTTGAAATCGTTCAGGCGCAGGAACGCACGGTAATCGTTGTATCCATTGAGGACTACCACTGAGGTCCCTGAGGAGAAGTCATGGGCAAATATTTTAGACCCGCGGAAGTCTTTCCGCCCGGCGATTACATTCGCGGCGAGTTGGAAGCGCGCAAGTGGACGCAGGTGGATTTTGCCAGGATCATCGGGCGTCCATTGCAGGCCGTCAACGAGATCGTTAACGGCAAAAAACGGATCACGGTGGAGACGGCCAAGGAAATCGGCGCCGCCTTTGGCACGGGCCCGGAGGTCTGGGTGAATCTTCAAAGCTATTACGACCTTCACTCCACACCGGATCCGGATCCTCGGATTGAACGTCGCGCCGCAATGGCAAGTCGATGACCATCGGTACGATTTGCGGCGGGGTTGGAAAGGCCAGGGGAAGCGCCGCGTAAACGCGGCCGCTAAAAGGGGCGGCGGGGACAGGATGGACGGCATCTGATAATATTGGGCAACCATGGAACGACTGTTTTTCCGTACCGCGGGCGAATCGCATGGGAAGGCGCTGATCGCGCTGGTGGAGGGATTGCCGGAAGGGGTGACGGTCGATTCGGCGTTCGTCGACGGGGAACTGCGGCGAAGACAAGGCGGGTATGGACGCGGGGGACGGCAGAAAATCGAGACGGATCATGCGGAATTTCTGGGCGGGGTGAGGCTGGGAAAGACCATCGGGTCGCCGATCGCGATCGAGATCGTTAACAAGGACGCGAGATTGGACGATCCGGCGGCGACGCCGGCGCTGCATCGGCCGCGGCCGGGACATGCGGACTTGGCGGGCTCGGTGAAATGGCTGACGACGGATTGCCGATTGACGTTGGAGCGGGCCAGCGCGAGGGAGACGGCGGCGCGGGTGGCGGCCGGGGCGCTGTCGCGGTGCTTTCTGCGGGAGTTTGGGATCGAGGTTTTCGGGTTCGTGCGGGCGGTGGGGCCGGCCCAGGGGACGTTTGCCGTGACCGAAGAGAATTGGCGGGAGATGCTGAAGAAGCGGGATGCTTCGGAACTTTATTGTCCCGATCCGGCATCTGATGAGGAGATGAAGCAATTCATCAACGAGCAGAAGATGGCCAAGGACACGGCGGGGGGAATCGTGGAAGCGCACGTTTTCGGATGCCCGATGGGGCTGGGAAGCTGCATGACGTGGGACGGGCGATTGGACGGCCGGATCGCGGCGGCGGTGGCGAGCATTCAGGCGTTCAAGGGTGTGGAGTTCGGGCTGGGGTTCGAGGCGGCGCGGCGGCCGGGATCGAAGGTCCACGATGAGATCGGATTCGATCCTGGGAAAACGGGGACGCCGGCGCTGGGATTCGTGCGCGGAAGCAACAACGCGGGCGGGTTGGAGGGCGGGATGACCAACGGCAAGCCGGTGGTGGTGCGCGGGGCGATGAAGCCGATCAGCACGCTGGGCAAGCCGCTGATGAGCGTGGATCTGAATACGAAGCAGCCGTCGGAAGCGGGATGGGAGCGTTCGGATATCTCCGCGATCGGGGCGGCGTCGGTGATCATGGAGAATGTGGTGGCGTTCGAAATCGCGCGGGCGATGCTGGAGAAGTTCGGAGGGGATTCGATGCGGGAGGTGCGGGGGAATTACGAGAATTATCTGGCGATGGCGAGGAAGTTGCCGCTGGGATAACGCCGCGTAAACGCGGCCGCTAAAAGGGGTGCGAAATCAATTGCGCGGGGCTTGGGCTTGCTGGGCGGCGGCGGCTCTGGCGGCGAAAAGCTTTTTGGCTTCGCCGACCAGATAGAAGCTGCCGGTGATGCAGATGATGTCTTCCTTGGTGACGGCGCGGTAAGCGATGTCGAGGGCATCTTCCAAGCTTTCGGCGACCTGGGCCATTTTGCCGTAGAGTTCGACGTATCGGGCGGCCAACTCGTGAGGGTTGGCGGAGCGGACATTATTGATGTGGGTGAAGATGACCTTGTCGGCGCCGCTGGTGATGCGGTCGAGCATTCCGGGGACGTCTTTGTCGCCACAACAACCGAAGATGACGACCATGGAGTCATAGGGGATGTGCTGACCGATGGCTTTCATGGCGGCGTCGAGGCTGGCGGCGTTGTGGGCGCCGTCGACGATGACGCGAGGGGTTTGGCAGACCATTTCCATTCGGCCGGCGACGGAGACCTTGGAAAGTCCGTCCAAGGCGCGGGCGTCGTTGATGGCGATGCCGCGGGATTTGAGACGGTCGATGACGGCCAGGGCCAGGCCGCAGTTGATGGCCTGGTGCTCGCCGATGAGGGGAACGGCCAGGTGCTCGAATTTGCTGTTGGGTGTGGTGAGGCAGACGCGGTTGTGGGGCCCGAGCATGCGGCTGGACTCGAAGCGATAGCTGAATTCGATAGTCTGGCCGGTGAAATCGAGGGGAGCGCCGACCTTATCGGCGATTTTTTTGAGTGCGGCCTCGGCCTCGGGGTCTTGAACGACGCTGACGGCGGGGATGCCGTGCTTGAAGATGCCGGCCTTTTCGGTGGCGATGTGGGTGAGGGTCGGGCCAAGCTGGGCATTGTGGTCGTGGCTGATGCTGGTAATGGCGGTGACCTCGGGGCGGATCACATTGGTACTGTCGAGGCGGCCGCCGAGGCCCGTTTCGATGACAGCGATGTCGACCTTGTTGTCGGCGAAGTATTTGAAAGCGACGGCGGTAAGGACATCGAAATAGGTTGGGGTCGGCTTGATGCGAGCGACCCAATGCTCCAGGAGGTGAACCAAGCGGGCGAAGTTGGCCTGGGGGATCATTTCACCGTTGATGACGATTCGCTCGCGCACGTCGATTAGGTGAGGGCTGGTGTAGAGGCCGACCTTGTAGCCGTTGGCCTGTAGCATGGCAGCGATCATAGCGCAAGTGCTGCCCTTGCCTTTAGTTCCGGCGACGTGGACGGAGCGGAAGCGATCCTGTGGATTGCCTAGTCTTTTGAGCAGGGTTCGCATGCGTTCGAGGTTGAAATTTTCGGAGTTATAGCGGACGATGCGAAGGCGCTCGAAATCGCTGAGGGTGGAAAGGAATCGTAAGGACTTGCTAAGGCTGACGATACGCTTCCCAGATTTTCGCACCCGGACATGAAGGCGACCCTTTTTGAGATCGATCATGACGGGCTTGCGATGCGCGAGGGAGGGGCGGCTTGCCCGAGTGGTACCGGGCTTGCTAAGACGAGAGTGTCTACGGATTTTCTCGCGCACCGCCATAAAAATGAGTTTATCAGGATGAGGGAGTGGTTTCAACTTTGCATGCAAGTTCATGTTTTTTATTCACTTAACCTCAATTTCCCCATGTCCTTATAGACGTTGTAGTTAGGGGATATAAAAACGGCAAGCGAGGGGGCGATTACTGTGGCGTAACTTGACGGGGACGGTATGGTAGGCGGGGAGTTCGATTCCCCAGGGAGCAAGCTCCCTGGGCTTTGGATGGCGAAATTGAGCTGGTGTTAGTGCAATTATGGCGGATGAAATTCGATCCATTGCGTTTGTGAGCCTTGGTTGTCCCAAAAACCTCGTGGACAGCGAACGGATGCTGGGATTATTGGCCAGCGACGGGTTGGTGGTGACTGCGGATGCCCAGGAGGCGGATGCGATCGTCATCAACACCTGCGGGTTTCTGGAAGCGTCGAAAGTGGAATCGATGGGAGAGATTCATCGAGCGATCCGGCTGAAGGAAAAGGGGAAATGCCGGCGGGTGGTGGTGGCGGGATGCCTGGTGCAGCGGCATAAGACGCGATTGTTGGCCGAGGCGCCGGGGATAGACCGGCTGGTGGGGGTATTCGACCGGGACCACATCGTCGAGGCGGTGCGGGGAAACGGAAATGCGGGGCGGGATGGACATTTTTTGGGGAAATATCACGATCTGTCGCGGCGGCTGGGAGAAAATACAGCGGGCAAGCCGGCCGGGTACACGTTTGAAGATGATCGGGGACGGCTGCGGCTGACGCCGCGGCATTATGCGTTTCTGCGGGTCAGCGAAGGGTGCAATCAGGGGTGCGCGTTCTGCACGATCCCGTCGATCCGCGGGCCGATGCGATCCAAACCGATCGAGCAAATTCTGGCGGAAGCGCGTGAACTGGCGGCCGATGGAGCGGTGGAATTGAACCTGATCGGACAGGATACGACCAGCTATGGAAGGGATATCGGGTATGAGCCGGGGCTGGCGGGGCTGCTCAAAACTCTGGACAAGGAATTGAAGGACGTGCATTGGCTGCGGCTGATGTATGCGTATCCATCGTGCTTCACGGATGAGATGATCCGGGCACTGGTGGAGAACGGGCGGATGGCGCTGTACATCGACATGCCGCTTCAACACATCAACGATGAAATGCTGACGGTGATGAAGCGGAGAGTGAGTCGGCGGGAGATCGAGACGCTGCTGGGGAAGCTGAGGAAATGGGTGCCGGGGATAACGATCCGGACGACGTTCATCGCGGGCTCGCCGGGGGAAACGGATGAGCAGCATGGGGAATTGGTGCGGTTCGTGCGGGAGTTTGGGTTTGACATGATGGGAGTGTTCGCGTTCAGCGCGGAGCCGGGGACGGCGATGGGGAGAATGGAGGGGCAGATTCCCGAAGCGGTGAAGAAGGCGCGAGTGGAAGAGTTGATGCTGGCGCAGCAGGAGATCGCGTTTGGCAAGGCGCGGGGGAAAATCGGGCAAAACGTGGAGGTGCTGATCGATCGGGCATCGGAGAAGAAGGGGCAATGGAAAGGGAGAACCGGCGGGCAGGCGCCGGAGATTGATTCGGTGACGATCGTGGAGGCTTCGCCTTCCACGGTAAGCGGGGAGGATCTTCATGCGGGGAAGATGGTGACGGCGAAGGTGTCGGGGTGTCGGGGATATGATCTGGTGGCGGAAATGCCGGCGCGGCGAGGGCTGCGGGTGGTGGGAATGTGAGGGGGCTAAGGGGACCCACGGATGGCCATCCGTGGGCTTTCGGGATAGAAGAATTGCCGCTGCTATCCCTCCGGGCTGGATGAAATCCAATCCAATCTCGTGTACGATCCGCCACCCTATGCCCAGGATCACGGTTGACGGCAAGCTGATCGAGTGCAAGGACCGGCAGATGGTGTTGCAGGCGTGTCTCGACGCGGGACATGAACTGCCGCGCTATTGCTATCATCCGGGTCTTTCCATTCCGGCCTCGTGCCGGATTTGCCTGGTGGAAATCGAAGGGATTCCCAAGCTCGTGCCGTCTTGCCAGACGCCGGTGCGCGACGGGATGGTCGTGCATTCCCGCTCCCCCAAAGCCGTCATGAATCAGAAGCAGGTGATGGAATACCTGCTCATCAACCATCCGCTGGATTGCCCCATTTGCGATCAGGCGGGGGAATGCACGCTTCAGGATTATTCGTACGAGTATGGCCGAAGCCAATCGCGGTTCGAGGAGGACAAGGCCAAGAAACCGAAGAAGGACGTGGGGGAGCATATTTACCTGTACGCGGACCGCTGCATCATGTGCAGCCGTTGCGTGCGGTTCACGCGCGAGGTGTCGGGGACGAGCGAACTGTACGTGGACGGCCGGGGATTTCGCGAGGAGATCGACATCTTCCCGGGCAAGCCGTGCAACAACAAGCTCGCCGGCAACGTGGTTGATCTCTGCCCGGTGGGGGCGCTGCTGGACAAGGATTTCTTGTTCAAGCAGCGCGTGTGGCTGCTAAAACAAACGCCGTCGATTTCCCCGGTCGATTCTGGCGGCGAGAACATTTTCCTCGAACATAACGAAGGCGTGGTCTACCGCATCAAGCCGAGATACAACCCCCAAGTGAATGCTTGGTGGATCAGCGACGACACGCGATATTCCTACAAAATCATCCAACACCCCAAGCGCCTGACGTCGGCTTACAAAAAAGAACACGGCGCCCTGGCGACAACGGCGCCGCACGAGGCGTTCGGCTTGGCGGTGAAACAATTGAAATCGCTGGCGGCGCAGGGGCCCGGATCGCTCTATGCCGTGCTATCGCCGATGATGGCATGCGAAGAGGCGTATCTGCTGGCCCAGGCGATTCGCGCGCTCGACCCGCAGGCGCTGCTGGTTCTTGGTCCGATCCCCAGTTCCGGCCAGGACGAGATTTTCCGCCATTCGCAGACGGGCCAGCAGACCTTTGTCATCAAGGCGGAAAAGGTCCCCAACGCGGCAGGGGTTCGCCGGGTGATCTCGATGCTCGGCGGCCCCACCATGACCTACGAGGAGTTTGCCGTTGCCCAGCCGGGAAAGCTCAAGGGCGGCTGGATCGTCGGCGGGTATCTGTCCAATTGGGTCAGCGGCGAGCTTCCGGCCGTGCTGAAATCCGGGTTCCGGGTCGTGCAGGATTTGCTGCCGACGGCGCTGAGCGAATCGGCCGACGTAGTGCTGCCCGCCGCCGCCTGGGCCGAGAAGGACGGATGCTGGGAGAATTATGCCGGGAAGATTCAGCCGTTCCTCGCCGCCGTCGCGCCCCCGGAGGGCGTGAGCCGCGACGGAGAATTTTATCTCTCGCTGCTCGGCCGCACCGGACTTTACAATGCGGCGGCCATTCGCAAGGAAATGGGCGAGCCGTTTGCTTCGGTGACCTTGCCGGTCGACCGTGTCGAGTTGCCGACGATGGAGTTTGCCGAGTTATGAGCATTTGGGCCAAAACGCGATGAACACGATTCAACACGCTATTGACTGGTGGATGGCCAACATCCCGCCGTGGGTGTTGATTGCCCTGATCGCGCATGGCACGGTCATGTTGACGGTCGCGTACCTCATTCTTCTGGAGCGTAAAGTCGCCAGTTGGGTGCAGGATCGGCTCGGTCCCAATCGCGTGGGGCTGGGCTTCGGCGTTATTCCGATCATCAAGAATTGGAAAATGCGCGGCCTGGGGCAGCCGCTGGCGGATGGGCTCAAATTCTTCGTCAAGGAAGATTACCGGCCGGCCGGCGTCGACAAAATCCTCTTCACCATCGCGCCAGGTTTCATGGTGCTGGTCATCATCATCAGCATAGCCGTCCTGCCCTGGGGCGGCACCCGACAAGCCGAACGCATCATCTCAATCCCACCCGGCACTGCCAACGTTCAAGAGCAGGCCCGGCGGCAATTGTCCCAAGGCGATGAGATCGTTGGCCAACCCGTGCCCCTCGGCGGCGGGCAATACCGCGTCACCTATCAATATCCCTTTCAAATCGCCAGCCTGAACATCGGCGTTCTGTATATCCTGGCGGTCCTCTCCCTGGCGGTTTACGGCGTGGTCATCGGCGGGTGGGCCAGCAACAACAAATATTCATTCCTCGGCGGATTGCGCGCCACGGCCAACATGATTTCATACGAAATCCCGTTGGGCCTGGCCGTCCTGTGCATCGTCGTGTTGTTCGGCACGTTGGATTTGGGGCAGCTCGTCGAAAAACAATGCCACAACTGGGCCGTCATTGTCCCCGCCTGGAACGTCTTCTCGCAGCCGTTGGCGTTCATCATGTTTCTCGTCTGCATTCACGCCGAGGCCAACCGCGCTCCTTTCGATATCGCCGAGGCCGAGCAGGAACTGGTCGGCGGATATCACACGGAATACAGCGCGATGCGATTCGCGCTGTTTTTCCTGGGAGAATATGCCGGCATGATCACCACCAGCGCCATCTGCGTGGCGCTATTTTTCGGCGGATGGGATTGCCCCGGCCTTCGCGGCCCCGACGCGCTTCACCCCGCCGTCACCACGAGCTTCATCGTTTGCGTCCTTCGGGCAGTCGTCTTCTTTATCAAGACCCTGGTAATTATCTTTGTATTCATGTGGGTGCGCTGGACGCTGCCGCGATTCCGTTTCGATCAGTTGATGATGCTCGCGTGGCGCGGAATGATTCCCATCTCCCTCGCCCTGCTTATGATGACCGCCTTCGTCGTCTTCGCGTTTCATGGCAACACCTACACCGGTCTCGGCGGAACCGCAGCGCTGACGTTGCTCGTCTTTAACGTGTTCACCGCATTGCTGATCCTGCTTATCAGTTCCATGATTCCCCCGGCGCCGGCGACTAACCGGCGGGTGACCGTCATCGGAAGCCGTTATGCCCAAACGCCGCTGCCAAACGGGGGCTAAAATCGCTCTTGCAAATTGAGAAACCATGAAAGACTCGGACGTCATCATTTTGGAAGAGCCCAAGCTGTCGCGGGCCGACCAGTTTTATTTGCCGCAGGTCCTGCTTGGCCTGGGCACCACGATGAAGCACATGTTCAACGTGGTGGTTCGAGACAAGCATCGCGTCCTTCAATATCCCGAGGAGCGGCGAGAGGATCTGCCGGTTGAAAAGGGCGGGATGCTGCTGAACAGCTATCGCGGGGTTCATCGGCTTAACAAGGACGAGGAAGGCCGGGTCAAATGCGTGGCCTGCTTTATGTGTTCCACCGCGTGTCCGGCGCGGTGCATTCACATCGAGGCGGCCGAAAGCCCCTGGCCCGACCGCGAGAAATATCCCGCCAAGTTCGACATCGACGAGCTTCGTTGCATCTACTGCGGAATGTGCGAAGAGGCCTGCCCGGTTGACGCCATCGAACTCACCCACGTCTACGACATTGTCGGACTTACCCGCCAGGAAATGATTTTCGATAAATCCAAGCTGCTTAAAATCTTCGATGAAACCGTCAAGAAAGAGCCTATGTAAGTAATTGTTGGCGCGATAGATGCGCGCCACTGGCAATAACTTTCCTCCAGGGGCGTTCGATAGGGTGGTATTGCCTGGCCGATAGTTCAGATCGGTGGCAAACGCCGATGTTGGAGCTAACGATTCGGTTGCGGGGTGACACTATTGTTTGGAGGTTTGTATGAATCAGACTATGCGAAAATCACTGTTGACGTCTTCGGTTCTGGCGGTGTTGGGGATGGGCGGCTTAAACGGATGCGTGATTCGCGAGGAAGCTCCGCCCCCGACCGTGACGGTTTCTCCGGCCCCACCGCCGCCGCCTGCCGCGGCCGCGCCGGCCCCCGGTGACGAGGTCGTACAGGAGGCTCCGCCAGCCGATCAGGTCGAGGTGGTTCCGCCCGCTCCCGATCCGACGTTTATTTGGGTTGGGGGATACTGGGGCTGGTATGGCGGGCGCTACGTTTGGTATCGCGGCTACTGGCACCGCCCGGTATACGGCCACCACTTTTGGATTCGCGATCATTGGGAGCGCGGCCCCCGCGGCTATGTTCATGTCCGCGGCCGTTGGGGCTGATGCGAATTGAAGTTTAGTGCGGCGGCAGCGGCGTTTTTCAACGTTCTGAGAAACCGCGGGATGGCCATCCCGCGGCTTTTAAATGCCGCCAGGGATCGGAAATCCGGTCCTACGCCCCGGCGTCGTCGGCTTGCGAATCGAGCTCGTCTTCGTCGCTGTCGAGATTGCGCGGATCGCCGGGGGGATAATCCGCGAGGTAGGTGAATACGTCGCGGACGTATTTCACAAACTCCAATTGTTTCAGGGCCTTGATTTTGACGGTTTCGATGGTGCCCTCGACGACGCCGTTGGCCTCGTCCACATCCGAGACCGCCAGGCCCAGTTCCCGGAGTTTGTTGGCCGCATCCTGGGCGGTCATGCCCGGCTCATCCACGAGGACGACCACCACGTCTGATAATTCGGCATCCTCATGCGACATGGGCTGTATCCCAGTCAAAGACCCGGGCCGATTCTAGCCGCTGGGCGTGCGGATTGGGACTTCCAATTCCGCCAAAAAATGAATCCACCCCATCTTGCAAAAAAGGGGAAATCGGGCTAACGTGCGTGACTTGGCTCGCCAGGAGCCGCCCGTGCCGGACTCCCCGAACGTGGGTAAGTCCGCGTCGCAGGTTAGGTTTAAAACTTCTTTTTTACCACAAGCCCCAGGGCGGCGGTGGATGTCCTGGCCATCCAATCGCGGCACGGGCTGCCGGCCCGTCCCCAACGGACGGCCGATTGTTTTTGGAGTTGCTGATGCCACAATCGCAGGCGGATACAGTCAAAGCCCTCGTGGAGGCGGGCGTCCATTTCGGACATCGCGTTTCCCGATGGAATCCGAAGATGGCGCCGTACATCCACGGCAAGCGGAACATGATTCACATCATCGACGTTCGCGAGACCCTCAAGGGACTGCTGCGAGCCAGGAAGCTGATCCAGCAAACGGTCGCCTCGGGCCGTGACGTGCTGTTCGTCGGCACCAAGCGGCAGGCCCGCCACGCCATTGAGGAAGAAGCCAAGCGCTGCGGAATGCACTACGTCTCGGAGCGCTGGCTTGGAGGCACGCTGACCAATTTCCGCACCATCCGCGCCCGTCTCAATCGCCTGGAAGAGTTGGAAAAACTTTGGGAAACCGGCGCCGACGGCAAAGCTTCCATCGACACCTATTCCAAGAAAATGAAGTCCACGCTGGCGCGCGAACGCGACAAGATCAAAGCCAATCTTGAAGGGATTCGGCGCATGGACCGCATGCCCGGCGTCATGTTCATCGTCGATACGCGCCGCGAGCACATCGCCGTCAAGGAAGCTCGCAAGCTGGGGGTCAAGACAGTCGCCCTCATCGACACCGACAGCGATCCCGACCTGATCGACCTTCCGATTCCCGGCAACGACGACGCCATGCGGGCGATCGAGATGATTCTCAAAGACCTGGCGGATGCGGTCATAGACGGCAAGACGGGTCGCGGCGAGACCAAGGGCGAGGAGCCGCAGCAGCCGCGCCGCCGCAGCACCCGCGCCGCCTTCCGCGCGGAGGAACCGCAGGAGGCCCCGCCCGCGGAACATCCCGCCCCACCGCCGGAGATCGTGCCGGCAGTCCAGCCCGCGTAGAAATGCCGCAAAAGATTGTTGCCACAGATGAAAATCAGATGCACACAGATGAAACTGCGATCATTCCTTCTTTGTGCATTGATCAGTGTCCATCTGATTTTTATCCGTGGCTAAACTGATTTGGGAGAAAACATGGCAGAAATCACCGCGAGAATGGTCAACGATCTTCGCAATAAGACCGGCCTGCCGATGATGGATTGCAAAAAGGCCCTCACGGAGACGGCCGGCGATTGCGACAAGGCAATCGAGAATTTGCGCAAGAAGGGAGTCAAGACGTCGATTACCTCGCGCGCCTCGGCGGAGGGACGGGTCGCCGTCGCGGTTTCTTCGGATCGCAAACGGGGCGTGATCGTCGAGATAAATACCAACACGGATTTCACCGCCAAGAACGAAACCGTAGGCAAGCTGGCGGCGGCGGCGGCGGAAAAACTCCTGGCCAATCCTTCGCTCAAACTCGCCGACGATCCGGCCATCAAGGATCAACTGGTCACGATTTCCCAGCAGACGGGCGAGAACGTGCAGATCGGCCGGTCGGCGACGCTTTCCACGGCAACCGGGGCCGTCGGCAGTTATCTCTACACCGTCGCCGGCAAGGGCAAGAGCGCCGTGCTCATCGCGCTGGCCGGCAAGGCGGAAGACGATTTGTTCCGCAACATCGGGATGCACATCGTGGCGGCGCGTCCGATCGCGATGACGCGCGGCGAGGTTCCCCCGGAAACGGTCGCCAAGGAGAAGGAAATCGCCGTCGAGCAGGCCAAGGCCACCGGCAAGCCGCAGGAGATCGCCGAGAAGATCGCCGTGGGAAAGCTCAACAGCTTTTACGCCGAGCGAGTCTTCCTCGATCAGGAATACGTCAATCCCGAGGTGTTCAAAGGCTCGGTGACGAACTACCTCAAGGCCAAGGGCGTCACCATTGAGAAATATGTCCGCCTCGAGGTGGGGCAGTAAGGCGGATGAAATTGCCGCGATGAAGAGCCTCAAAAATTTTTACCGCGAAGGAGCGAAGCAGCGAAGTTGCGCGGAGAAATTCAATTGAAATTCCTTCGCGCAACTTCGCTGCTTCGCTCCTTCGCGGTTATCTCTTGGGAGAAGCGCGACAAGACGGGGCTTGCTCACTGCTTCACCGACAGCGGCCAATTGGGGTCCATGAAAATCGGCGACGGGGGGGCGTTGGCGGAGGCGACGGTCTGCTCGAAAAGCTCCCAGTGCATTTTGATGGCCGGGTTGGCGGCGATGAACTGCGTCCAGACGGCGTAATGGGCGCTGAGAAACAGCGTGCGGTCGGCGACGCCGGCGGCCTGACGTTTCATTTCCTCCAACTGCGCCGCCTGCGCCTGGTTCTGCTTTTCCAACTCGGCCACTCGGGTGGACAGCTCCGCTTTGCGGTCCTGGGCGGCCTTCAGCTCGGCGCGCATGTTCTTCAGTTCATCGGGTTTCACGTCCTGCCCGCGAACCGTGCCGGCAAACATCAAAACCGCCAGACAACCCATTACCCATCGCATTGGAAATCCTTTTTTAGCGAAAGACCCCGACTGTAGGATCGTCTTATCTATGGCGGATCATCTTAACAGATGGTCGGCAAACGGTCGAAAAGGGTGTATATAATGGGAAGCGGCGGTACTCCATGATCCAGTTCCCCTGTCGCTGCAAACACCTCTTCGAATTTCCCGACGACATGGCCGGAAAACAGGTGCAGTGCCCCAATTGCCAGCTATTGGTGGATATCCCGTCGATGGATGAGTTGTCGCAATTATCGGAGGACGGGACATTTCGCGTGGCGGCCCCGCCGGCCGGCCGCACGCCCGAACAATTGCAGCAGATGCTGCGCACTTATTCCAAGCGGAAAGTGGACGAGAACGGGGAGGAGGTGGATCTGCGGCAAACCTTCGATGAAATCTCCGCCGCGGGGACCAACGAGCCGATCGACGATTTCGAGAATTTTCCCACCGCGCCGAAATACGATCCGGAAACGGGGGAGCTGGTTCGCCCCCTGGCGGTCCGCCCCGACGCCAGCATCGGCCCGCATCCGTCGCAGATTCCGCTGGCCCAAACGGCTCTGAATTATGCCGCTCCCGACCCGAACGCCAATTTCTCTGTTTTCCGGCCTCTTCTTCAGCTTCTGACTCCGATCAACCTGGCGGCCATGTTTTTCGTTCTGCTGGCACACATGTTCCTGATCGCCGCGACGCTTTCCATCTATCTGGTGGTCCTGGCCATTCTCGGGTGCGGGGCCGGCCTGATCGCCCATTACGCCAACGTCGTGGAGGATATCGGCATCGAGGAGCGCGACGAGTTGCCGCGTTTCCTGCGCCAATTCAATATCACGGACGACATCTGGCTGCCCTTCGTGCGCGTTTTCCTGGCCTGGATGATTTGCTTCGGACTCGGCAGACTGCTGGCAATCGTTTGGGCGATCGAGGACTGGCCGGACCGCATTCGCTATCCCATCTCATTCAGCCTCGACGCGGTGGGCCTGGTGTTCCTCCCCGTCGTGGTGCTCACGACGGTCACGAGCGGTTCGCTTTTGAACCTTCGGCCCGATCGCCTCCTGGGCACAATCGCCGAGATCGGTCCCCGGTATGCCTACCTGGTTTTGCTCTACCCCGTTGCCATCGGGATCTATTTCTGCGGAATCTACACCACTTTCTGGCATGCCATGTCCGTCTTCTTCTTTGTGACAAGCCGCACCAAGATCATTTATTCGGCGCCGAAGTCCTGGTTTGAAAGTCTTGGGGCCGCGTATGAAATGCTCATCGTCGGCATCTTCCTGATGCACTATTTCGCGTGGCTTGTGGGTCTGGCGTATCGCGCCGGCCACGAAAAATTCCCCTGGGTCTACCGCCAGCGTCAGCGCATGCTCCCCGGTATTAACGCGCCCCGCTATTCCAAGCCGGTGCACTCCCCGCCGCCGGTGCCTGTGCAGCCGCCGTCGGAATAAGCCGCCCCGCGTTTTTTTACTTCAATGTTGAGCGTTGAGTGTTGAGCGTTGAGCGTTGCATTCAATTCGAAATTAATGCAACGCTCAACGCTCAACACTCAACACTCAACGCTCAACATTAAAGTCAGAAACCAATGGCCCCACCCGCGGAGATTCTCATTCCTCCGGCGGGCGCAGGCGCTTGCCGGCCTCGGTCCACGCATCGGTATATTTCGTCTTGGGCTCCCGCGACCCGGCCCGCGGGAAGAAATATCGGCCGATCCGAAAGATCAATAGCCAACTCAGCCCCAGAATCACCAATACCACCGACAGCATCAGCAGCGCGTGCACCGCGATCAATTTTCGGCCCCGCTCGTCTGCGCCATTGAAATCCGCCAGCGCGCCGAGCAGATAAAACTTCGTCACCATCACCAGCAAAACGCAAAACAACCCCAGAAACCCGACGAACGCCCAAACCGAACGGGCGCGTCGCCAGACAGGGGAACAGGGGAACAGGTGAGCAGGTGAGCACAGAAAATGCGACTCTTTGTCTTTCACCTGCTCACCTGTCTTACCACCCGGCGTCTGCGCGCGGATTCATCGGATGCTTCTGGGCTATGCGCTCGATCGACTTGCGGTCCTCTTCGTCCAGGGGCTTGGGAAGGATGATTTTCGTCACGACGATCTGGTCTCCTCTTTCCTCGCCACGCTGAATCCCGTGACCCTTGATCCGCAGCTTTACGCCGCCGCTGGTCAGGGGCGGGATCGTCAGCGTGCGCTTGCCGTCCAGCGTGGGAACGTCCACCTTCGCGCCGAAGATCGCCTCGTATAAACTGATCGGACAATCGAGATACACGTCCAATCCCTCGCGGCGAAAATACGGATGCGGGGTGATGCGCGTGATGATGAACAAATCCCCCGGCTCGCCGGCGCCGGCCTGTCCGCGCCCCTTCACGCGGACGCGGCTTCCATCCTTCACGCCGCCGGGGATGCGAATGTCGATGGTCTCGATCTTCCCGTCGCGATTGATTTGCAAGGGCAAATGCGTCCCGCGGGCCGACTGCTCGAAGGAGAGGGTGACGGGATATTCAAGGTCCTGGCCGCGCGGCTGCGGCTGGGCGCGCGTGCGGCCGCGTCCGGCCCGGCCACGTCCGCCGCCGAAAAATTGCTCGAACACGCTTCCAAAATCCCCGCCGCCGAGATCGAAATCCTCGACGCTGACGCCAGGCCCGCCCTGCCACGATCTGCCGCCTCCTCCGGCTTGCGCTCGGCGGAATGCCGCGAACGGATCCCCTTCGGCCCCCGGCGTCGCGCCGACGCCGGCATGCCCGAACTCATCGTAGTTCTTGCGCTTCCCCGGGTCCGACAGCACTTCGTACGCTTCCTGTGCTTCCTTGAAGCGCTCGGTCGATTTGGGATCGTTCTTGGTCACATCGGGATGGAATTTCCTGGCCATTTTGCGGAAGGCCGCTTTAATCTCGTCCTTGGACGCCGACCGCGAAACCCCCAGAACGTCGTAAAAATCTCGTTTTGCCATAGGCGCGAGCAATCTTAGCATCGCTCAAGCGCCGCGTGAAACCTTTGGCATGCCCTGGGGAAATCTTGCGGTGTCTTGTCGCAGGCTCATTCAGCCGTTAGCATATCCGGCTGGAGAACCTATCCGTGGCCAAATCAGAGCCGATTGAAGTGGAAGCGACCGTCACCACCGCGTTGCCGAACGCCATGTTCAAGCTGCGCCTGGACCAGGGCGGACAATCGCGCGAGATTCTGGGCCACGTCTCGGGGAAAATGCGCAAACATTTCATCCGCATCCTGCCCGGCGACAAGGTCAAGGTCGAGCTTTCGCCCTACGACCTGACCCGCGGCCGAATCGTCTTCCGGCAAAAGTAACTCGCTTGCTATCCGCGCATATCGCGGACCAACTCGGCATGTGCGGCGGGGCCGGCCATGACGTAGGGGACTTTGCCGCCGCGATAGCCGGCGAGATTGAAGGGGAAGACGGGGTTGCCGGTGGGATCGGTGACGATTGCGCCGGCCTCGAGGGCGATGGCGGCGGGAGCGGCGATGTCCCACAACTTGCCGTTCAAGGTCACGGCGCCATGGGCGACGCCGGCGGCGACGTGCACGGCTTCGATGGCGGCCGCGCCCAGCATGCGGATTTTCCAATTCGTCTGATCGAGCCAGCGGCGGGCGTAGGCGGGCGCTTTGCCGTCGGGGCCGAGAAGATTGCTGGTGAGCATGAGGACGGCGTTGTCGGCGAGGGGAGTCTTGAGAACGTGGAGGCGCCGGGTTGCCAGCCAAGCCCCGCGGCCGTCGGCGGCGGAGTAAAGCTCGTCGCGGGTGACGTCGTAGACGACGCCGAGCACCGGCTTGCCCGCGTCCAGAAGTCCGATGCAGACGGCGAAAATGCCGAGACCGGCGATGAAGTTATTGGTCCCGTCGATCGGATCGATCACCCAGTTTCTGCCGGCCGGATTGGAAACGTCAAAGGTGATGGCATCGCCGGATTCGTTTTCCTCGCCGACGATGCCGTCGTTGGGAAAGCGGCTTCGGAGGCCGGAGACGATGAGCCGCTGGCTGGCGCGGTCGGCCACGGTGACGGCCTCGTCGCCGCGCTTCAGCAGCCGATCGACTTTGCCATAGTTTTCCAGCACAAGCGCGCCGGCGGCCCGCGCCAGTTCGGCGGCCAATTGCAGTTCATCATGCAGATTCATGGCCGCCGAGATTAACCGCGCGTTCGGCGGCGTCAAACCAGGGGGCGCCGAACCGCTGGCGGCCCCACAAGAGCATCGCGCCCAGGGCGACGGGGGTCATGGCCGGATCATTCAGCGCGGATTCGAGTTTTTGCCGATCCGGCTCGATGGCCAGGGAGGCCTGATGCTCGGCGGTATCGAGCATGCGTTCGATTTCGGTGTGCGTGCGCGAGGATTTGGCGCTGAAGACCAATTCGGGCTGTCCGATGGAAACGTCCTCGATGACTCCGGAGCACCACATCGAGGCGACATCGGCATCTTCAAAGTGAAGTTCCTCGGCAAGTTCGCGTTGCATTTCGGCGAAGAGGTCGAGGGGATGGACCGGCTCGAGCGATCCGGCAAAGGGATGGACCCGCGACGGGTAATAGGCCAGGGAGGGGCTTCGCCGGCCCAGGGTCAAGAACCCATCGGCGCTTTCCAGGGCGCAGCTCAGACCGACGGCATTGGCGAGGGCTTCGGGGCCGTATCGGCGGCCGAGCCATGGATTGTAGAGGTTGGTGCCCCAGAAGATTTTGTAGGAGGTGGGGCTCAAGTCCAGTTCGAGCTTGGGGCCGGCGACGAGGCGTTCGAGGCGGCACATGGGCCCGTCATAGAGATTCAAACCGGGCCGGCGACGGGCTTCCTGCCACGTTTGCTCGACGATTTGATCGATCTCCGGGATGCGAGGCCGCCGATCTCCCACCCATCGGACGACGACGTCTGCCGGACCCCATCGGCCGATGGCTCGAAAGCGGACTTTCACGGAATTCACCCGAAGACGTTTGAAGCGGGCAGGATGAATGAAAAGGTGCTGCCCTTGCCCGGCTCGCTGGCGACTTCCAGCTTGCCGTCCATGAGTTCCACGAGGCGTTTGGCGATCGCCAATTCGAGGCCCGATCCGCCGGTTTTGGCGCGTTGGGGGCTCTTCAACTGAATAAATTCATCGAAGATCGAGTTGAGGCTGTCGGGGGCGATGCCGATGCCGGTGTCGGTGACGTCAAATCGCAGGGTGCGGTCGGCCGTGAGGGAGGCTTCAACGCGCACCTCTCCTCGCCGCGTAAATTTAACGGCGTTGTCCACGAGGATGCCGAGGACTCGGGAAAGCTTCACCTTATCGATGCGAAGGGAGATTTTCGGATCCGGGGTGGTGACGATGAATTCAAGGTTTTTTTGGCGTGCCGAGGTTTGGAAGCGGCTGCACTGTTCCTCGATCCAGGGTCCGAGTTGGATTTCGGATTCATTGAGTTCGGGCGGGCCCATGTCAAGGCGGACCAGTTCCAGGGCGTCGCCGACCAGACCGACCAGATTGTTCGAGCTGCGTTCCATCTCGCCGGCGATCTCGGGAATCTCGGCGATCTGGGCCGGATCGCGGGCGGATTTGCGGAGCACTTCGGCCAGGAGATTGATGGCGTTGGCGGGGTCGCGGACGTCGTGGTTGAGGGCGGCAAGAAACCGGCTCTTGCGAGAGGAGGCGTCTTCGGTCTGGCGTCGGCGGCGATCCAACTCTTCCCGCAACGATTTATGCGTGCTGATATCGACGAAGGCGCTGATGGCGCCGGTGATGGCGCCGGACCGGTCGCGGATCGGGGCGGCGTTGCAGAGCGTGTTGAACGTCTCGCCATCCGCCAGGCGCACGCCCAGTTCCATGGCGGCGGTGACTTCGCCGTGCAGCGCCCTGAGCAGGGGATCCCTGCCCGCGGGGATTTCGCCCTTGGGACCGATGAGGGTCATCTTCGGCCAATCCTTGGATTCGGCCTCGACGATTTCGGGGAACCCGAGCATGGCGGCGGCGGCGGGATTGCAGATCAGGCGGGAGGCGCGGGCATCGGTGCGGAGAATCCCGAAGGGAACGGCGTCGACGATGATTTGCAGTTCGCGGTGCTCGTCTTCCAGTTGCTCGACGAGGGAGGTGGCGGCGATGCTGACCGAGGCCTGGGCGGCGAGGGATTCCACGAGGGAGACATCGCTATCGGTCCAGCCGCGCGGCTGGGGGCTGTAAACGACCAGCGCCCCGACGACGTCGGGGCCGGAGATCAGGGGCGCGCCCAGCATGGCGTTGAACGATTCTCCCGGTCGAATGCGTTCGGGCTGGATTTCCGGCCGTTGCGAGGCCATGCCGACGGCGACGGACTTGCGTCGTTCCATGACCAGGCCGGCGAACGTGCCGGCGCGAGGCGCGGCGAGGACCTGGGGTCCATTTTTGCCGAAGCCCTCGTGAGCGGTCATCTCGAGGTTTTGGCCGCGCGCTTCCCAGAGGGCGGTGGCGGCGGTGGAACCGAGCAGAAGGCGGATGGTCTGTGCGATGGCGGCGAAAATTTCGCTACGGCTTTGGCCGACGGTCAGGGAGCGCGAGAGCTTCAGGAGGACTTCCATCGTCTGCCGGCGTTCGAGCAATCCCTCGTTGCTCATCTTGAGTTCCTGCTCGCGGCGGTAGAGTTCCTGTGCGCGCAAATGGGCCACGGCTTCGCGCCGGATGATCAGGTCGACGATTCCGGCGACGACCAGAAGGTCGCCCATGAGCAGGAGCAAGCCGAGGATTCGCTGACTTTCCGGCAGCTCGCTGACGTGGGCGTTGATCGCGAATTTGGTCGCCGCCATGGCCGCGAAAATCGCGCACATTCCCCAGACGAAGCTGCGGCGGCGGGTCCAGCCGACCAGCACGATGGGCAGGGCGTATCCGATGCCGACGGAGGCATGCTCAAAAACTACCAGCCGCAGCCAGGCCACCAGCGCCGTCAAAACCGCGCAAAAGAGAAGCGATGCCCCCAGCGAGGGCCTATGCCAATCAGACCGCGTTGAAGCCACGTTCATATCGAGCGCTCGTTGGTCGCACTAACTTACCAGAAACAGCCCCGGAGAAATGATCGCCGGCCGATCCGGGGCTCCAAATCTACGTATCAAAATACTTTGCCTGGGGATGATGCACAACAAGCGCGTCAGTGGATTGTTCGGGAACCAGCATGAAGTTCTCGCTAAGCTGGACTCCGATTGTTTCGGCTTTGAGCAGTTGGAATATCTTGGCGCGATCCTCAAGGTTGGGGCAGGCGGGGTATCCGAAGCTATATCGGCTGCCGCGATAGCGCTGATGAAACAGCTCTTCGATGGAAGCGGCATCCTCGCTGCCGAAACCCAGTTCCTGGCGCACGTATTTATGCCAATATTCGGCCAGACCCTCGGCCGATTCGACGCCGAAACCGTGTAGGAAGAGATAATCCTGATATTTGTCGGCCTGGCGGAGGATTTCGGCGGCTTGGGTGGCGCGATCGCCGACGGTGACCATTTGCAGGCCGAGGACATCGAATTCAGCGGACTGTTTGGATCGGAAGAAGTCGGCGATGCACAGCCGCCGGCGGCCGGTTTGGCGCGGGAGGGTGAAACGGAGAAGCTCGCGCGGGCGGGCCTGGGGCGTGCGGCTGGCGGGTTGGAATTCGTCCCACCGATACACGATCACGTCCTCGCCCTCGGATTGCACGGGGAAATATCCGTAGGCGACCTTGGGCTGAATCAGCTTCTCGTCCACCGCGCGGCGCATCAGGGCCTGGAACGCCGGCTCGGCCTTCTCGGCGATCAGGCGACGATATTCCTCGGGGGACAATCCTTTTTGCTTGAAGCCCCATTGGCCGGTGAAGACAGCGGTCTTGTTGATGAACGGAAACACCTGGCGCGGAGAAATTTTCTCGACGACCACCGGACCCCAGAACGGCGGATTGGGAACCGGATTGTCGCGGGCGACGGAAGATTCGGCCGCGTCACCGGCGAGGACATGGGCGAATTTTTTTTCGCTTTCGGCGCGAAGGGTCTTGCGGTGCCGGGCGCGGTCGCGCTGGCGGGCGACGGAGTCGGAAACGGCGCCGCGGGAAATCTCGTCCATGGCGTGCAATCCCTCGAAGGCGTCCTTGCAATAAATCAGCGGGCCGCGATAAAGCTCGGCGAGAGTGTCTTCGGCGTAATCGCGGGTCAGCGCCGCCCCGCCGAGCAGCACGGGAAGCGTCACGCCGCGGGCGTTCAATTCCTCGAGGTTCTCCTTCATGACGGCGACGGATTTGACGAGCAATCCGCTCATGCCGATCGCGTGCGCGGATTTCTCGGTGGCGGCCTTGAGAATGTCGTCCAGGGGTTGCTTGATCCCCAGGTTGAATACCGTGTAGCCGTTGTTGGTCAGGATGATGTCCACCAGGTTCTTGCCGATGTCGTGGACGTCACCCTTGACGGTGGCCAGGACGATGCGGCCGCGGCTTTGTCCGGCGGCTTTTTCCATCAACGGTTCGAGGTGGGCGACGGCGGCCTTCATCGTTTCGGCGCTTTGCAGGACGAAGGGAAGCTGCATCTGCCCGCTGCCGAACAACTCCCCCACCACCTTCATCCCCTCGAGCAGGATGTTGTTGATGATGTCCAGCGGCGGATAGGTTTTGAGGGCCTCGTCGAGATGCGCGGTCAGATCGCGTTTCTCGCCGTCGATAATATGGCGTTTCAGTTTCTCCTCGATGGGAAGATTGTCCTGGACCGGCGCCTGGGCCATTTGGGCGTCGTTGGGGAACAGCGAAATGAAATGGGTGAGCGGATCGAAGCGGTCGCGCCGGCGATCGTAGATCAAATCCATCGCTGCGTTCCATTTTGCATCCTCGATCTTGTTGCGCGGGAGGATTTTGCTGCCATGGACGATGGCGGCGGTCAGGCCGGCTTCCACCAGTTCATGTAGAAATGCGCTGTTGAGAACCACCCGTGCCGCGGGCTTCAGGCCGAAGCTGACGTTGCTCAGGCCGACGACGGTATGGCAATCGGGCAAATCCCGGCTGATCCGGCGGGTGCCTTCGATGGTCTCCAGGGCGTTGCGGCGGTCTTCTTCGATTCCGGTGCTGATCGGCAGGACCAGGGGATCGAACAGGATGTCGGCATCCTTGAGGCCGCATTTGCCGACGGCCAGATCGCGGATGCGGCGGGCGATGGAAATTTTGCGGTCGGCGGTGCGGGCCATGGCGTTTTTCTTGTCTTCGTCGATGGTTCCGGCGACGACGGCGGCACCGTATTTTTTGGCCAGGGCGCAGATTCTCGCCACCCGCTCCTCGCCGTCCTCCAGGTTCATCGAATTCAGCACGCATCGTCCGCCGGCGAGCTTCAAGCCGGCTTCCATCACGTCGGGATTGGTGCTGTCGAGCATGAGGGGCGCGGCCAGGGAGTTGACGTAGCGGGACACGACCTGCTTCATGTCGGAGACGCCGTCGCGGCCGACGAAATCGACGCAGACGTCCAGCAGGTGCGAACCTTCACGAAGCTCGTCGCGGGCCATGCTGACCAGGGCGTCCCAGTTCTCCTCCTGCAAGAGGCGTTTGAATTGCCGGCTGCCGTTGGTGTTGGTCCGCTCGGCGACGATGAGATAGCTGGTTTCCTGGCGGATATCGACGGCGCTGATGAGGCTGGAAAGCTGCGGCTTGGAGACGGGCTGGCGATTTTTGGGAGGACGGAATCCGACGGCTTCGCATAGCAGTTTCAGATGTTCCGCGGTGGTTCCGCAGCAGCCGCCGACGATGTTCGCGCCGAATTCCTCGACGAAGCGCATCACGCCCTTGGTGAAATCCGGCGGAGTCATGGGAAAATGGGCCTTGCCGTTGACGTACACGGGCAACCCGGCGTTGGGCAAAACGCTGACGAAACGCGGCCAGGATTGGCAGAGGTAGCGGACGGTTTCGGTGAGTTCGTATGGGCCGAAGGCGCAGTTCAGGCCCAGCACGTCCACTTCGTCAAACGGCTGAATGGCGGCGACCAGGGCGGTGGCATCGGAGCCGGTCAACATCTGCCGGCCGTTCTGCTGGTCCATCGAAGCCTGGGCCATAATCGGCACGCGCCGGCCGACCGCGGCAAAGGCGCGATTGGCGGCGGCGATGGCACACTTAATTGCCAGCAGGTCCTGCTGGGTTTCGAAAAGCAGCACGTCCACGCCGCCTTCGAGCAGACCCCGGATTTGGTCGAAGAAGCTGTGTTCCATCTCATCCCAATGGGTCTGCCCTAAAGAGATGATCTTGGTGCCGGGGCCGACGGAGCCGATGACGTAGCGGGGACGGTCGGGAGTCTCGAAGCGGTCGCAGGCTTTGCGCGCGATCTGGGCGGCGAGGCGGTTGATCTCGACGGTCTGGTCTACCAGCCCGGCCTCGGCCAGGACGATTCGGCTTCCTCCGAAGGAATTGGTTTCGACGCCGTCGCAGCCGACGGCCAGGAAGCCTTCGTGAATCTGCTCGATCAGATCGGGCCGGGTGAGGTTGAGGATTTCGCAGCAGTTTTCCTGGCCGCGCCAGTCGCGATTTAGATCTAGCGGGAAAGTCTGGAGCGTGGCCCCCATCGCCCCGTCGAGGACGACGACGCGCTGACGAACCAAATCTAAAAAAGGCTGACGGGCCATCGCAAATCGCTCCAACGCCAGTGTTTAGGCTGGGAAAGTATAGGGGGGCGGGGGGTGGAGACAAGTAAACGAGGTAGGCGATTGATGCGTGGCGTTTGGAAGAAGCCCGGAATGTACATGCGGGGCTATGGGGGCACATTCAACTTGAAACCGCTTCCTTTTTCGGCGGGATTGTTCCGCACTCCGGGCAACGGTCGGGCGTGGCGCGGAGGTCGTAGCCGCAGGTAAGGCATCGGCCATTTCGTATAGCTTGTGATCGCCTTACCCATCGAGATGTCGCGATGCCGGGCAACGCCAACCCAACGAGCAAAAACTGCCACCAGGGAATGGCGACCTCCCATCTGTGTGAATTCGCATTGAGCCGAAACGTCCAGAATTCCGGCATTGGCGGGACACGCTTGTCGTGGGCAAACACCTCAACCAGTCGCCCCCGATAATTCGCGGCACAGTAGAAAATAGCATCGAAGTGATTGGGGAATGAGCCCGCGATAATCAAATGTGAGTGGACGTTGAAATAGACTTCGTCGTTGACAATCCGGCCGCGAACCCAAAACACAATTGCGATAACGGACAGCAACAGGGACGCCGATGTGAGTCCGTTAAACAACCGTCGGCGGAAGCGCTCCATTCGGGGGGATTGTACCGCGCTATGGTCGATCAGCCCCACGGCGGCGCCGTGGGCGTTCGGGGAGGGAATCGAGATTGTTAGGCGATTTCCCGGGGGAAACGCCGCGTGAACGCGGCCGCTAAAATGAGAGGCGGGGGATTCGCTGATTCAACTTGAAATCGCTTCCTTTTTCGGCCGGATTGTTCCGCATTCGGGGCAGCGGTCGGGGGTGGCGCGGAGGTCGTAGCCGCAGTTAGCGCATTGCCCATTCGCAATGCGTTGTTGTCCCCGCTGTTCCCGACGGAGACGGCGAAATCCAACGATCCACCATGACGGGGCCACGGCCGTACAGAGGACAATGGGCCAATACGGCAATCGCAGCAGTGGCGGCTGCGGCCGATATTTTGCCATACGCGCTGCTGCGCTTTCGTATTGGTTGAATACGGAAGGAGGCGAGAACTTTCCCAAATAGAGCCAGCCATGCCTGGACAAAAGCCAGTAGCGTTGCCCTTGCCCGGTATTGATTGAAATCCCTTTTTCGTCGTGCAAGGTCAGCCCCCACATAATCACCACCGTCAGGCAGAATAGCGCCGACGTCGCTGCAAGCCCAATCAACAGCCATCGGCGGAAGTGGGTCATTCGCGGGAATTCTACCGCGCTATGGTCGGTTAGCCCCACGGCAACGCCGTGGGCGTTCGGGGAGGGAATCGTGGTGGACAACTGCACAATTCCTGCAAGTGATGGCCAGCCGTCCCGTTTAATGGCTAGAATATTCGAATCATTCACCCCATGACGGAGGCTGCACATGCGATTGCTCTCCTGGACGATTCCTGTCGTTGCGATGGCTCTGTGCTCGTATGTTCGCGGCGATCCGCCCGCGACCGAACCGAGCGGGGTGCCGCGATATCATCTGTCGCTGGGTCAAGAGTTGACGTACGCCTCGACGGGCACATTCAAATATGGAGGAGGCACGCTGAAAAGCGGATCGACGGATATTTACGATGTCGTCGCCGTGAATCCGGATGGCGGTTGGCATGTCATCGGGCGGCTCTCGTCGTGGGAGACGCAAGGTGACAATCCGGCGCAGCCGGACACGGAGTTGATCGCGTTCGACCTGCATCCCGACGGGACGGCGACGATGTCGCCGGGCGGCTCGGCTCGGGAGGGAACTCCGGGCGATTTTCCGGCGCTGCCGGCGGATCAATCGCAATGGAAGAATAGCTGGACGAGCGATCGGCCGTACGGCGGGCAGATTACCTACAAAGCGTTGCCCTCGACGCGGCCGGATCTGGCCGAATTCAGCGGCGTGGCGGTGGATCCCATCGACAGGATCTATCTGATGACCAATCAGACGACGTATCAGTTCGATCCCGGGCGCGGGCTTTTGACCGGCGCGATCTCGGAGAATTCCCAGGGATATGGTTTCGCCGGCAAGGGCGAGAGCGCTACCAGCCTCATAAGCGACACAGATAAGCCGCGGAAATGGCTCGATCGGTTCTCGCGCGATTGCGGGGCGTATTTCGCGGCTGAGACAAAATCCTCCGATGCGATGGAAAAGGCGGAGAACGATCCGGGACAAAGTGATCCACTTTTCGCGGCGGCGAAGAATATTCTGACGGCGGCACGGAACGAGACCGGGTCGCCGGCAATCGCCGATCTGCTGGATAAACAGATTGCCGGTCTCGACAGCCAAGCACAATACACCAAGCAGGAGGCCGCGAATCGTCAGGCGGTCTTGAACAAGCCCGCCCCGGCGTGGGCGCTGGCCGATCAGTCGGGTTCCAAACATTCGCTGGAGGATTATCGGGGGAAGGTGGTGGTGCTGGATTTCTGGTATCGGGGTTGCGGGTGGTGCATGCGGGCGATGCCGGAAATGAAACAGTTGGCCGCGGATTTCGCGGGCAAGCCGGTTGCCGTGCTGGGCATGAACACGG
>Ga0209415_10003252_pt1 | contig 30204 bp, 22 predicted proteins | sample PeaSoiSIISIP2007_FD_187696 | JGI IMG/M metagenome (GOLD analysis project Ga0209415, IMG submission 187696) | Peat soil microbial communities from Weissenstadt, Germany - SII-SIP-2007 (SPAdes) (version 2) | ecosystem: Environmental > Terrestrial > Soil > Wetlands > Peat | place: Germany...
TTGCCCTGCCCGCCGCATTACTGCGGCGGCGGTGCGCTCTTACCGCACCTTTTCACCCTTACCCCGGCGTTGCCGCCCGGGCGGTATATTCTCTGTGGCACTTTCCGTCGAGCGAACTTGAATTCGCCCTCCCGGACGTTATCCGGCACACTGCTCTGCGGAGTTCGGACTTTCCTCCAGCCGCGCCCGAAAGCGCCGCCAGCGACCGTCCGGTCCGGCTGCCAACCTGTTCATTATAAGGGATGCGGCCTCGATCATCCGTCTCCAGTCGTCAGGAGTTGCTAGCGGGTTGGTTGATTGACGCCTAAGTGTCGTAAACGACTCCATCAACCTTCACCTTTGAGCACCAGAAGCAATGGAGAATGTCCTTGTCCGGTGTGAGCGTTGCAAGGTCTAACCGGCGCCGGCGGTGCAGACCGATACGGCAGATCAACCCCAGCACGCCGCTGGACTCGTGCTCTCTGTGCGGCCACAATTTTGCGACGCGGATCGCCAGTTCGGAATCGGGCAACGCATTTTCCAAGCCTTTCATTCGGCAATTCTCTCAGGCTGCCAGGACGGGCGCAAGACTAGAAACCGGAGGAAATGATCCGGTCCGGCCTCTGCTAGACTGGAACAAAGTTACTTGAATTGACGTACCAAAGACTGGAAGCTTGACGACTGAAGAACTGACAACCCTTCCATGAACACCCTCGAAGCCATCCGTCTCGCGTTGCAATCGCTGTGGGCGAACAAGCTGCGCTCGGTGCTCACGCTTCTCGGGGTGGTCATTGGAATCTCGTCCGTCATTGCCGTTGTGACGTTCGTCAACGGCATCAACGGTTACATGGCGGAGAAAGTCTTCAATCTCGGAGCGGATGTCTTCATCGTCAGCAAGATGGCGCCGGTCATCACCAACTTCGACCAATACATGGAAGGTCTGAAGCGCAAAGACTTAACCATGGAGGACTACCGCGCTATCCTCGAAGGGTGCCGGCAATGTTCATCGCTGGGTGCGATTGAGGGTAATGGAACCGGCAGCGTCAGATATGTGCTCCAGTCAATGACCGGTGTCAACGTCCGGGGGATCACGCCCTCCATGGCGCCTATTTTGAACGTCGATTTGGCGACCGGACGCATGCTCAACCAAACCGACGAAGATACCCGTTCCCACGTGACCGTGATCGGCACCGACGTGGTGGACAATCTGTTCCCTGGCCTCGATCCCATCGGGAAAGAAATCCGCGTGGACGGCGAGTCGTACCAAGTGGTGGGCGTGGGCAAGAAGCAGGGCACCACTCTCGGCCAGAGCCGTGACAACTATGTTCTGCTGCCTATCGGGGCGTACCTGAAGCAGTACGGGGTTCATACCAGCATCACCCTTTTCGGGAAGGCTAACGGCACCGGCAATCAGTTGGAGACCGCCATGGACGAGGCCCGCGTGATCTTGCGCGGCCTGCGCCACGACATGCCGGGCAAGCCCGACAGCTTTGAAGTGGAAACCAACGCCAGCCTGCTGGGCATTTGGGCGAACCTCACGGGGACCTTCTTCATCGCCACCATTGCGATTGCTGCGGTTTCGCTGGTAGTGGGCGGGATCGTGATTATGAACATCATGCTGGTTTCGGTTACGGAGCGCACCCGCGAAATTGGCGTCCGCAAAGCCATGGGCGCGCGCTCTAAGGACGTGCTCCTCCAATTCTTGATTGAATCCGCCACCATCGCCTTGGTCGGCGGAGTCATCGGCGTGTTGGGTGGAATCCTGATCGCGGAGGTGGTGACGGCGGTTATCGGCATGCCTTCGGCAATCAAGCTGTGGGCGGTGCTCGCGGCTTTGGTCGTCTCCACCAGCGTGGGCATATTCTTTGGCGTGTACCCCGCCCGCCGGGCCGCGCGCATGGACCCCATCACGGCTTTGCGGTTTGAAATGTAGGAAGATTGGTAATTTGGTAATCGGGTAATTTTGTAATTGAAAATCGTCAAATTGCGCGCCGATGAACCTTCAAAAGCTCTCGGATGCGTTCGTTTTTCAATTACCAAATTACCCGATTACTAAATTGCTCAATTAAGTTGTGACTTCCCATGCGTAAGAGCGACTACGGCGAGATCGTGCAGATGGCCCTCGACACCATCCGCAGCAACAAGCTGCGGTCCGGTCTCACCGTGCTCGGAATCGTGATCGGGGTTGCGGTGGTCATTGCCGTATCCTCGGTGGTTAACGGCTTGAACGCTCAGGTGATGGACTCGATCAGCAGCCTGGGATCGAATCTGGTTTTTGTCTTTCACATCCAGCCCTTCAGCTTGACTCGCCCAACGGAAGAGATGCGGAAGCGCAAGCGGCTGACCTACGAAGATTACCTCGCCTGCCAAGGGTTGCCGCACGTGAAAGCCATCACCACCGGACTGCGCTACACCGATCCGAATTTTGGCGCGGGCACCTACACCGTGAAGTACGGCAGTCGCCGGGTGAAGAACACGATCCTAGAGGGCGATGTCTATACCTGGAAGGACGTTTACGATCTAGGCGTCGCTTCCGGCCGTTGGTTCACTCAGACCGACGAGGATCACCATTCTCCCGTCATTATTCTTGGGTCGGATACGGCGGCCGAACTATTCCCGCAAGGCGACGCGCTCGGCAAAGAGATCAATATCGAAGGCGAGCTGTTCACCGTGATTGGAGTGGCGGAGCAGCGCAAGAGCGCGTTTTCCAACGGCAAGAATGCCGAAGACAACCTGATTTTCTTTCCCTACAGCACTTTCCGTAAGCTGCATCCCGAGCTTAAAGATTTTTGGATGACCGCCAAGGCCACGTCGCAGGAGGACATGCCGAAAGCGATGGATGAGATCCGCGCGGCCCTGCGCAGGTCCCGAAGAGTGCCGCCGGACAAGCCGGACGGCTTCGAGGTTTTCACCCAGGACTCCATGTCCGATCTATGGAAGCAGCTTTCCGGCATGATTTTCATTTTCATGTTCGCGGTGTCGAGCGTCGCCTTGCTGGTAGGCGGCGTGGGCGTGATGAACATCATGCTGGTATCGGTCACCGAGCGCACCCGCGAGATTGGAGTGCGCAAAGCCATTGGAGCCCGCCGCTTCGATATTCTGGCGCAGTTCACCTTAGAGGCGGTTACCCTGACCGCCATCGGTGGCGCCATCGGTTTGGCATTTGGCGCCGCAATTACTTGGACCATTCCTGCGATTTGGAGTTCCCTGCCGGCCAGCATGTCATTCTTCTGGGCCGCCTTCGGTCTCGGCTCCGCCGCCGCCGAAGGCCTGCTGTTCGGCATCTATCCCGCCTGGAAAGCTGCTAATTTGGACCCCATTGAGTCCCTGCGCTACGAGTAGCGCAGGGTAGTGTGGCGCGGGAGCCCTCGCCCGCGAAAAGCCAGTGCGACCTGTGCCGATATTCTGCGACGGGTCCCTTACTGGGAGTTCTCTGGCGTCGGGTTTGATAAGCTTTGTTGCCTCCGTGATTCACAACGCTGCCAAGATTCTCGAAACCATTGCAATAGCCGGGACGCTGGCGAGCTTGGCCTACTACGTTCTTTGCCTTTGCGGCGCGTTTGCCTTCCTGCGGGAGCAAAGAGTGGCGGGCGGGGGCGCCCGCCCCAGACAGCCAGTTTCCATCCTGAAGCCGCTTCGCGGCGCCGATCCTGGATTGTATGAAGGTCTGCGCAGTCATTGCACGCAGGACTACGCCGAGTACGAAATTATCTTCGGCGTGAGCGATCCTGCTGATCCGGCGATTGAATTCGTGGAGCGTTTGAAGACCGAGTTCCCGAACCTTCCCATCCGCTTGCTGGTTTGCGAGAAACGACTGGGCGCCAATACTAAAGTAAGCAACCTGGCGCAGATGCTGCCCGAGGCTCGCTACGACTATCTCATCGTGAATGACAGCGACATTCGAGTGGAGCCGGATTACTTGTCACGGATACTGGCTCCGCTCGCCGATCCCACCGTTGGGCTGGTGACCTGCCTCTATCGCGGCGTGCCCGCTCCCGGCCTGGGGTCGACTTTGGAGTCGCTCGGCATCAGTACCGATTTTTGCGCCGGCGTGCTCGCAGCCCGGCTGCTCGAGCGTGGAATTCGCTTCGGCCTTGGTTCCACCCTCGCTTTCCGCCGGCGCGATCTGCAAGCCCTCGGCGGATTCGAAGCGCTGGCGGACTACCTGGCCGATGACTACGAGCTCGGGCGCCGCCTCGCCGCCAAAGGTCTGAAAGTCGAGTTGTCCGAAGTTGTCGTGGAGACATTCCTGCCTTGCTATAGCTTGCGAGGATTTATCGCGCACCAGTTGCGCTGGGCGCGCACCGTGCGGACTTCGCGTCCAGCAGGCTATGCCGGACTGGTGCTGACCTACGGTATCCCCTGGGCGATGCTGGCTCTCGCCTGCGCCCACAAGTCTGTCTGGGTCTGGGCATTGTTCGCCGCGGCATGCGCGTTACGTCTCGCGACGGCCTTGTTTGTCGGCCATGTGGCTCTCCGCGACCGGGGCATATTAGCGCGACTCGGCCTAATCCCACTGCGGGACATCGTCGCGCTCTTCGTCTGGCTGGGCGCCCTCGTGGGAAATAGAGTGACGTGGCGTGGGGAGTCTTTCAGGTTGAAAGAAGGAAAGCTGGTGGGGACCGGCTCCAGACCGTAGCGCCGGCGTGTGTAGAGCGGACACTCCTGTCCGCTCCACATGGCCTATTCCGCCGCGACTAGCTCGAAACGCCCATCCGGATAAAGCCGATAGCGCCGCCCTCGCCAGGTGATGGTATTCCCGAAGAATCCGGCAATCCAAAAACAGAAATTGGTGACGTCCTCGATCGGCAACAGCAGCCAGTTGATTTTCGCCCGCAACACGCGCGCGGAAACAACGTAGGCGGCGATGACTCGCACCAGCAGCGTCAAAAGCAGCACCGGCCACCAAGCCGGCCTAACGGCGCAAGCCAGCAGCGCCAGGGGCAGAGGCATGGTAAACAATTGTCCCAGGTAGCCCCACGGACGCGAACGCCTTGTGCTGCGCGCCCAGCGCAGGCGATGCGCGGCATTGTGCTGCCAATCGGCGCTGCCGATGTGGTGTTCGATCACGTAGGCGGAAAGAATCACGCCGTGGCCGGCCTCGGCGGCAAACTTGCCCATGACAAAATCTTCCGCCAAATAGTCCTTTAGCCTTTCAAAGCCTCCTATCGCTCGCAAAACGTCGCGTCGCGCCACGATGGTAGGACCGACCGCGAAGCGCATTCCCTCCAGCATGCGAGCCACCAGCATTCCAGCGATGAAGTCGGTGTTCATCCCCGTAGCCTCCAGGCGCGACCAAAAACTCTTGCCGGCCACGGCGCGATATGGGCACGTTGCGATGCCCAAGCCCACATCCTGAAATTCGGAGGTCACGGTGGACAACAAAGTGGAGGTGACCCGCGTGTCGCTGTCGCTCATCACCACCAAGTCGTTCGCGGCGGCGGCCAGCATCAGGTTAAGGCTGTACGCTTTCGCATTGGGATAGGGCGATTCACCAGCCACAAACAGGCGTGACGGAATGCGAGCGTACTCACTCTGGAGCTTCTCCACAACCGCGACGGCCGGATCGCCCGCTTCTCGAACCGCAAATAGAATTTCAAATGCCGGATAGTCCTGTTCAAAAAAGGTCCGCAGATTTGCTTCCAGTCCCAGGTCGAGGCCGGAGAGCGGCTTCAGAATGCTTACCGGCTCCGGGGATGCCATCGCAGGCGGACGGACCGACAGATATCGCAACGCCGCGATGATCGACAGCAGCGAGTACATCAGAGCGCCGATAAGAAGGGCTGCTAATACGAAAGCGATTGCGGACACGTGAGTCGCCCAGCTCCCAATTTCCGAGATGCCATTATAGGGGACCCGCCGGAGTGGCGACTTAACCGGAAGCGGCTGCTGCCCGTGCAGTGATCTCTTCGGTGCGCAACAGTTCCCATACTTTGCGGGCCAGCGACTTCAGGGTGAAGGGCTTTTGCAGGAAGCGGGAGGCCATATCAATCGTGCCGTGGCGCAGAACCGTGTTCTCCGCGTATCCGGAAACAAATAACACTTTCATGAGAGGCCTCTCCACGAGCAGTTGTTCCGCGAGTTGCGGCCCTCCCATGCGCGGCATGACCACGTCGGTAATCGTCAGGTGAATGGGGCCGGCATGGTCGCGGGCGACCCGCAGAGCGCTTTCGCCATTCTCCGCTTGAAGCACTGTGTAACCGCTCAGTTTCAGGAATTCATCTTCCGACTCTCTGACCGCAGCTTCGTCCTCAACCAGGAGGAGGGTTTCGCATCCCCGCAACGGTTTTTCCACGGGCGCAGGCGGGGCAAGCTTGCGGACCCCCTGCCGCACCCTCGGCAGATAGATCTTGAATGCCGTTCCCATACCCGGTTCGCTGTATACCCAGACAAAGCCGTGGTTCTGCTTCACAATGCCGTACACGGTTGCCAGGCCCAGCCCGGTTCCCTTGCCATCCTCTTTCGTGGTGAAAAACGGTTCGAAGATGTGCGCCAGGTTTTGCGGAGCGATTCCTTCCCCGATATCGGTGACGGTCAGCTGCACATAGTCTCCCGCCGGAACCATAGAGTGGCTGCGCACATAGGCTTCATCAAGATGCGCGTTTGCGGTTTCGATGGTGAGCCGGCCGCCGCGCGGCATGGCATCGCGGGCATTGGCCGCCAGGTTCATGAGCACCTGTTCGACCTGACTCGGATCGGCCTCCACCTTGCCAAGACCGTCTCCCGGCAGGATCACCAGTTGAATGTCTTCCCCAATCAAGCGGGGCAGCATGCGGCTGATGTCGTGGATAACCGTATTCAAATCGAGCACCCGCAGAACTTGCATCTGCTTGCGGCCGAAGGCCAATAATTGACGAGTCAGATCGGCGGCGCGGCCGGCGGCCATCATGATTTCGCTCACGTTGCGCCGCAGTGGATGCTCGGCCGCCAAGGCGTCCTGCATCAATTCGGCGTAGGCGCTGATGACCATGAGCAGATTGTTGAAGTCGTGCGCCACGCCGCCCGCCAGGGCGCCGATGGCGTCCATTTTTTGCGCCTGCCGCAACTGCGATTCCAGCCGATGGCGTTCGGTGATGTCCTGGTCGGTACAAATGAAGTGGGTAATCCGCTGCTCCGGGTCGCGCAACGGCGTGATGGTCCTCTCCGCAAGAAACGTGTTTCCATCTTTCTTGCGATTGAGCACCGTTCCGCGAAACTCTCTTCCCGACGCCATGGTTCGCCACATGTCGCGGTACACTCCGGCTGCTTGCTGTGGGGATTTGAGCATGCGGAGGGTCCGCCCGACGGCCTCTCCACGCGCGTAGCCGGTGAGCGCCTCGAAAGCCGGGTTCACATATTCCATGGTCCCGTTGCGATCGGCAATGACCACCAGGTCGGCGGTCTGTTCCACGGCTCGCGACAATTTGCGCAGCATTTCTTCGGCTTCTTGATGCTCTCGCTCCTTGCAATACTTGCCGATCGCGTCGCAAAGCGCGAATGCCATGGCGGGATCTCCGGCGCCGGCGGGGCGCCCGCCCGCCAGCAGCCCCGCCTGAATCGCCGCCGAAACCGCTGCTTCGTCCACATGATCGCTAAGGAAGATTAAGGGAACGGCCATGCCCCGCGCGCGAACCTTGCGCAGCAAGCCCAGCGCCATGCCATCGCCCGACTTGTAGTCGCATAACGCCACGGCGTAAGCCGTTGTTTCCATCAGGGATAGCGCTTCTTCGTGGGAGCGGGCGTGGTCCAAACCGACATGACCGCTATCCACTTGGGCCAACAAATCGCGCAAATCGACAAGATCCCGTTCCTCGCTGCCCACCAGCAATAGTTGCATCTGCTCGGCAACGGCTTCCGAATGCTGGCTCTTTCCCATATCTTTTGGGGACTCCGGCTATTTCCTACATCGGAGACCCGTAAGGCAAGCATTGGCCGCCGCGGACAAGCAGGGCCGGAGAAACAACAAGCCAATGTCAATTGAGGAAGAGTGCGGTTTTGGGAGGCAAAAGCCACCCGCCATGACCTCGGTTTGCTGCGCATGCTGGCCGATCTGGCTATCCGCCGCGACACCTCTTTCCTTCCACCCATCACTTGGAGGACAATAGAGTCATTCTTTGGAGTGAGGTGACTTGTGCGCTATTCTATGGTTGCGGTTCTCGGCGTTGCTGTGCTGGCTCTAGCAACTTCGCTTCTAGCCCAACAAATCCGTGGCGATTACGTGGAAAGCCGCAGCGCGGACGTGTACACGGGGCAATGTTTCGCGAATGGTGAAGTCAATCTGGTGGGGAACGAAGCGATCCTGGGATGGCACATCCGCAGCGGAAGCTGGAATGGCATTGCGCTCGACGGCCTCACCGTCGCGGCTGCGGTTCATGCCCGGGGAACTCTCGGCGATCCCTACGAAAACCCTTATCCGGCCAACGCGGTTCTGATTGTGGATGAACAGGCCAATCCGCAACAAAGGGCTGCGCTCGTCGCCTTCGCGCAACAAATGGCCGGCGAGCTCCTGCAAAATGTCGAACGCGTGGTCTCCGCGCCCATGGAGCTGGAAGTCAGCTCCGAGCATCACGGGGTTGCATTGCTGCGCGCCGGGGCGTTCGCGACTGTGCAAACCCGCTCCATCAACGGCAAGGATCACGTCTGCGGCAACGAAGTGACCTTCTATCCGCCGCTCACCGAATTGTCCCACGCCATGCCGGCGGTGGCGGTGACCGACGCGTATCGCGGTCCCGGACTTGGCGTCGATTGGGAGTCCCACGGCAAACGCAGCGCCTTTGTGGGCACGTTCGCGCGCTAGAAAACCACCTCCTCGCGAGGCATCATTTACACTTCTGGTGGCTGCCATGCGTAGCGGTGCGCGTGTGTTTTTCAGCTGAGTCTATCTTTCCGGAGGCGGGAGCTTGCCTAAGATTCTGAGGTTCGTAGTTCTGGCGTGCCTGATTGCGATCTCCGTGGTCGGTTGGGCACAGAGTGGCAAGGTCGAATCGTTGGGACCACTCACCGAGTCAAAGGTTCCAGAGGCAGTGCGCAAGGTTTTGGATAACAAGGGTTACCGGATTGCGCTGGCCGACGGAAGCGTTGCCTGCGAAATCTGGCTGCGCCAGCCTGTGCCCGCGCGGGCCAGCAAGGAGGACGTGCCCGGAGCCATCTATCCTCAACTGGCCGAATCCACGCTGGTCGGCGTGATCTCTTTTCCCCAAGCCACCACGGATTATCGTGGCCAAGCCGTCCCGTCAGGAAGCTACACGCTGCGCTACGAATTGCTGCCCGACGATGGAAATCATTTGGGCGTCGCTCCCAATCGTGATTTCCTGCTGCTGGTGCCCGCGGGCGCGGACTCCAACCCCGACGCCGTGTACAAGTTTGACCCGTTGGTGGACTTGAGCCGGCAAACCTCGTCCAGCAAGCACCCTGCGCCGCTAAGTATGGTCCAGGCGGCAAGCGGCGCCCAGCCTTCCATCTCGAAGGACGACGAAGGGCATTGGATTTTTTCGGCAGCGCTCACAATGAGTTCTGGTGAGGCCGTACCCTTTGGTCTGGTAGTGAAAGGAACCGCACCGCAATAACCGGGCTCGTGTCAGGGTACAGGAACGATGTTGCGAGAACGGCTCTAGTGAAACCAGAGCGCGTACGCCAGCGCACCCACGGTCAGCAGGATGCTTCCAATCAGGTACTTGCGCGATTGTTGCCAGCTTGGATTTTCCGCGCCGGCGAGATTGAGCTGAGCGAAAAAAGCGGGCGCAGAAGCAGTTTCCGTAGGCGCTTTGGCATCGGAGTTCCGCGACGCGTCGCAATCCAGGCAGAGAGTCCGCCCCTGCGAAACCGGAAAGCCGCAGGCGACGCATTTCCCAATGTTTCCCCGCTCGACCTGCGCGCTCGGCGACATTCCCACCCCGGATTCTGGACCAGTCTCTACCGCCGGGAGTTCGACGGTCTGAATTTGAAGTTCGGATTGGGGGTCGAAATCTGGCTCGCTGAGCGACGCGGCATCTCCTCCCAGATGGATCATGCTTTGCGCTCGATTCGCTGCTTCGGCATGGTCGACGGCGGTCTGGATCATCTCGCCCAAGCGCTCCAGCGCCAAAATGTCGCCCTCCTCGAAAGCGTTCGCCTTCTCCGATATGAGTTCGAACAGGCCAACGATTTTCTGTTCCCGAACCAGAGGCATCGCCAGCGCGGAAGCGACGCCGAGTCGTCGATAGTTGGCTGCATCGAGGCGCAGATCATCCGCCGCGTCATTGCAACACAGAGTTTGCCGGCTCCGGATGCTCTCGCCTGCAAGGCCCGAGTTTACGTCGACAGTTTCGCCTACCCTCGGGGCGACCGCGCCCGCGCTGGCGAGGCAAACCATGTTTCCACCTTGGCGGAACGCGATGGCGGCTCCCGACGCGCCCGTGACGTGCTGCGCACGCTCCGCTAATAGCTGGAGCGTGGCTTCCAGATCGCGCTGCGCCATCTCGCTCAGCGATTGCCCATCGTCCTCTCCTGGAAAACGCAGAGCCGCGTGCAAAGTCTTGGCGGGCGGCAAGGATTCGTCCGGCTCCGCGCCCGGTTCCGCTTCCGCGCACATTGGAGAAGCGGTCGGATCCAGCACCGAGGATTGGTCCCGTCGATCCATTCTCATTCGCTCATGCGGACTTCATTGGCATCCCTAGCGATGCCTTCTTTGGAGTGTGGCGTCCGCCATTCTTGATGTCAAGAACCGCCCTGGGGCGAAGGTTCTAGGTCGAAGGTTACGTGAAGCGCGGGAGTAACAGTCAGTTGGCAAACTCGCGGAAGCACAGTGGAAAATGCCTTCAGTCGACTTAAGTGTTGGGCCTTAGCCCTGGCCTGGATTGTCCGCCGGGGAAGAAAATCAGGCAAACTTCCTGCTAGAACGTCGTGCCCACGGTGAAGCGGAATGTCTTGCGCGGTTCGCGCAACAGGAACTGTGGCGAATCGACCGCAATGGCGTTCTGGTAGGTGTAGTCGCCCGCCGCTCCCACCGGGAACATTCCGCGCGTGATGGCACTGGGTGCCGTGCTGATCCTATCCAGTCGCAGCGGATTGTAGGCCCAGTAAATGCGGAACGGGGCGTTGACCACAGGTAGCATCATTTCCAATTCCAAACCGGTGGACATTCGGGGAACCCAGTTGGTGCCGGGCGCCAGCGGAAGCGTCGGGGCGAAACTCTGGGACGAGGTTCCGATGCATTGGAAGCCCGCATTCAATTCTGGACAACCGAACGGGGTGCTGTTCAACAGGGTCACTTCCTGCGGCGTAATGCGCAACTGCGAGTCGCGCACCACCGGATCAAGTCCGGCATCGAGGAACGGGACAAGCACAACCGGTCCGGCAATCGTAATGTGATATTCGATATTGCCGACGACGTTGGCATCGCCGCCGGGAAAGACGATCTGCTCGGTGGGAATCGGGATAGTCCAGTTGCCGAGCGAGGGATTATGAGGATCCTTGGGAACGAAGGTGCCGTCCGGATTCTGCAACGGGATCGAGGTCTGGTTGGGCAGGTAAGCGACCGGGGAAATGGAGCGGATATCGAACCCGCGAACATCGTTTTCGCCGCCCATATAATTGCGCTCGAAAGGAGGCGCCACGTCGCCGCCATAACCCGCCAGGAATGACGACGAGACGTGGAAAGCCAGCGCGTTGCGCCGCTTGTTCACTGGAATGTAATGCTTGTAGTCCACAACCGGGCGTATAGTGTGAATCGTGCCCCCTATGCCTGCGATCTCCGCCGCCAGCGATAGCGCGCTGCCGCGGTGCGGCTGGTAAGCGGCATCCACCGTGCTGAGCGAAAAGCTGGGGATGACCTTGCTGGTCACAATTCCGTTGAGAGAATTGGGCCCGCTGAGCCCTTCATACTGAATGAAAGTGAATAGATTCTTGGACGCGTCGCTGAGCGTCACCAGCGACGACACATCGAAGGTATATGCAATGCCCACACGCTTGAAGCCGTGGTGCAAAGGATGGCTGACAGACAGTGAAAAGCCATGGCTCGATTGCGTGTAGTTCTGCAGATTTTGCAGCTCGGCTTGGGGTACGTTGACTTGCTGGCCGGTGATGACCGCTTCTTCCCGCGCCTGGTTATAGTTGTAGGTCCGATCATAAACCGTAAATCCGGCTTGCAATGCGCGATCGAATAGATAAGGCTCAGTGAAGCCGAAGGTCAGGTCGCGTTCCAGGTTTCCAATATTGGCCGACACGGACAGGCTCTCGCCCCGGCCGAAGAGGTTGTTGGTGCTGTAGTTGAGGCCGACGAAGGCCCCAGCCAGGCCGCTGACTCCGCCGGTCAATCCGATGCTGTTCTTCCCTTTTTCCTTCACCTTGAGCGTCAAATCCACCAAGCCGTCTTTTTCATCCAGATGGCGCTCGGTAATGTCGGGGTCGTCGGGTTTCATTTGCTCAAAATAGCCGAGCTGGTTTAAGCGCTGCAGGCTGAGCTTCCACAGGCGTTCGTTATAAAGCTGGCCTTCCTCCAGGACCAATTCACGGCGTATCACCTTGTCGCGGGTTGTTGTGTTTCCCACGAACTCAATTCGCCGCACCGCGAATTGTTTGCCCTCGTCCAGGTCCACGTCCAAGTAGACCAGCTTCTTCTCCTCATCGAAGGTAGTGTTGGGAATCGACGTGAAATTGATGTAACCCTGGGTCCCGTAAGCCGTCCGCAGGTTATCGATGCCCTTGGCGATCTTGGAGCGATCGAAAATATCGCCGTCTTTAATCGGAAACGCGGCTCGCAATGCCTTAGGGTTGATCCTCGCCTTGTAGTTCTTGAATGTAATCGCGCCTAGCCGGTACTTGTCGCCCTCGTCGATCGGTATGGTGATATCAATGGCTTTGCCTGACCCGGACTGCAGGTACGGAATATGCGTGCCTTTGTGCCCGGTATCGCGAATGACTGTCTTCGGGTCGTCCACCACCACCTTGAAGTAGCCGCGATTCTGGTACTCCGCCCGTACCCGCTCCGTATCTTCTTCCAGCCGGCTGGCGTCATACGCCTTGGAGAAGAGATTTTCCAGGAAGATGGAGTGGGGGACTCCGACCGGCCGCAAGTTCTTCATGGCGCTGCGCAAAATGCGGGTGTTTAAGTGTTTGTTGCCCACGAAGCTGATTTTGCCCACTTTTACTTTAGGGCCTTCTTTCACCGCGAAGGTGATGGCGACCGCATTGGGCGGGATGGGACGAATTTCGGTGCGAACCGTAGCGAACTGCCGGCCATGCTCGGAAAGCAACTCCTTGATCGTGACTTCAGCCTTTTTCACCTTGGTGGGATCGAATTGGCTCTCCTGCGAAATCCCTACCTTGGCTTCCTTGAAACGGTCTAGCACATCGCTGGTGGAAACTGAACTCAGTCCGGTGTAGTCGATAGTCCGGATCGTCGGCCGTTCCTTGACATAGATATGCAGGATTGAGCCCTTAGGGGTTTCCTCGCGCTCGATGCGGATGTCGTCGAAGTATCCCGTATTCCACAGAGAATTAAAATCACGGTCGATGGACGCCTGATCATAGACGTCTCCGGCGTGAGTGAAGATTCGTGCTTTGATGGTTTCCTGCGGAATCCGGCGGTTGCCGTGAACTTCAATGCCGACGATCAAGTCCTGTTGGCCCATGCCAACCGCGCACAGTAGCAAGAGAACCAGAACGCCGCCCAAGGGCAACCACCGGCGTTCCCTGCAAGAAGATGTAAATGAACGGGATGGGGCCGACGGAAAAGCCGAGCTAGGCTCTGTCCAGCCGCACATGCCCTTGGCGACCGCAGGGCTATCGTGATGAACGCGGAGAATCGCTACTACCTCGGGCTGCGGGAGTATGGAAAACGGCAATTATACGGTAGAGCAGTGCGGACCGTCCAAGTCCTTGATTTCAGACTGGGATCCCGATTGCGCGCCGGAAGCTGGTTTAGCAAGCTCTACCTCAACCAAGACGGAATAAAACGTGGCGGAGTTGCCTAGGTCAGTAAGTTTTTCGGAAGTCAGCACGTTGATATTCCTGTTGCCGGCAGAAAGCTTAGCCCAGTGCAGACGCGCGGAGACCACCCCCGGCTGCACCGCTCCATCCACCCGCGCTGTGAGCAGAATCTCTCCCCGGCCGTTGAATACCCGCACCCCGTCGCCATTGGCAATACCGCGTGCCCGCGCATCGATGGCGTTCATTTCAAGAAGCCCTAACTCCTCCATCTGCTGGGTCACGGGCAGGTTCGAAAAAGTTGAATTGAGAAAGTTGTCCGCCTTGCGCGCCAGCATCTCCAAGGGAAAGGATTTGGCCTGCGAACCGTGGCGTGATTCAGCCGGGGGCGTAAAATCCACCACCGGATGCAATCCCAGGGCGCGGAGCGATTCGCTGTAAAGCTCGGCCTTGCCGCTCGGCGTGGCGAAATTACCCTCCGCGAACGGCAAGAATGGGGACTGCGCAGCGTCAGACCCGTTGCCCGCGAAGTTGAGCCTGACGTGGCCTTCCCGCTCCAGCCGCTCGCGGTCAATGCCCTTCAACCACGGGTTCTTCGAATCGAGCGCGGCGTCGATCATGTGGTCGACCGATTCGCGGAAGCATTCATCTTCAAATCCCATGCGTTCCGCCAGCGCGCGAAATGTCTCGACATTGGAACGGCACTCCCCCAGCGGGTCGATCGCCTTATCGGACATTTGCACATAGTAGTGCCCGTATCCGGTTTGCAAGTCGTCGTGCTCCAGGAACGTAGTCGCGGGCAGAACAATATCCGCGTAGTCGGTCGTGTCGGTGAAGAACTGCTCGTGGACCACTGTGAATAGATCGCTGCGCCGTAAGCCGCGGACAACTTCATTGTGATTGGGACACACCGCCGCCGGATTCGAGTTGTAAACGAACAGCGCTCGGATGGGAGGGTCATCCAGCGTGTTCAAGGCCTTCCCTAATTCGACCATATTCACCACGCGCGCCGGCCGCCTCAACGCTTGCACCATCAAGTCGGTCCGCTCCAGCGCCTCGCGATTCAGCCCGTAAGCCCCGCTGGTCGAGAGCTGCAGGCCGCCGCCGATTTCCTTCCACGAACCGGTAATGCAGGGCAACATGGTGATGGCGCGCGTGGACGCGCCTCCGCGCTCGGATCTTTGCACGCCGTAGTTCAGTCTTATGACGGCCGGGCGCGTGGTGGCGTATTCCCGCGCCAGTCTCCCAACGTCGGCCGCCGCGATCCCTGTCCACTTCTCCACCCGCTCCGGCGGATATTCCTGGACCTTTTCCCGCAATTGCGAAAAGCCGAGGGTGTAGTGCTCTACATAATCCGCGTCGTGCAGCCCCTCGTTGATGATCACGTGCATCATGCCCAGCGCGAGCGCGGCGTCCGAGCCAGGATTGATCGGCAGATACCAATCGGCGCAAGCGGCGGTGCGCGTGCGGTAAGGATCGATCACCACCAGCTTGGCGCCCTTGCGGCGCGCCTCCGCAATGAACGGCCACAGATGAACATTGTTGCCGTGAATATTCGCGGCCCAGGCGATGATGTAACGCGAGTGAATGAATTGCTCAGGCTCGGTACCCAACTTCACACCCAGCACCGATTTGAGGCCCATTTCGCCGGCCAGCGAGCAAATCGTGCGATCCAGCTGCGACGCGCCCAGGCGATGGAAAAACCGCCGATCCATGGAAGCGCCATTCAACACCCCCAGCGTGCCGCCGTAGGAATAGGGCAGAATCGCTTCGCTGCCCGATTCCGCCGTGATTCTCTTAAAGCGATCCGCGATGTCGCCGAGCGCTTCATCCCAGGAAATGCGTTGGAAGCTTTTTGTGGCGCGGGCGCCCTGGCCCGCGTCCGGTCCCTTCGGCGCGACCCTCCGCATGGGATACAGCACCCGCTCCGGCGAGTACACCCGGTCCAAATACTTGGCCACTTTGGCGCACAGAAATCCACGCGTAGTGGGATGCGCTGGGTCGCCCTGCACCCTGGTCGCGCGGCCATCTTCCACTGTGATCAGCACTCCGCACGCGTCCGGGCAATCATGCGGGCAAGCGGCGTGGACAACCTTCTTCATCGCTCTTCAATTATAAGGTCAAGCGCATTGGGACCCGGCTTGCAAAGGGCAGATGCGAACAGAAGACCCAATCGAGCGGAGTTCCTTGGTGTAACGTCGTGTCTTTTGTGGTTAAAGGCGGCGAACCTAAACATTTGTCATTCCGAGCGCCCGGTTTTGGCGCGAGGAATCCGCTTTTTTCCGACGCGAACAGACAGCAGATTCCTCGCTACGCTCGGAATGACACACTTAAGCAGCAATCGCAATCAGAGGCTTGGTCCGCGGCAGAACCTGGCCGATCTCCACCGCGGGGACTCCAGCGGCCTGCAGAGCCTGCGTTAGTTCGGCGGCCATTCCTGACACGACCGAAATCAGCAACCCTCCGGCGGTTTGTGGATCGAAGAGCATGTTCTTCAAATCCTCGCTGATGCCGAGCTCGTATCCAACCACGCACTCGGCAAAGTCACGGTTCGCCGTCAATCCTCCGGGGATATGGCCCGCGCGAATACATTCCAGCGCGCCCTCCAGCAGGGGGATGCGGCTGGCGTGGAGACGGATGGAAACTTCGGAGGCGAGCGCCATTTCGCGGGCGTGAGCGACAAGGCCGAAGCCGGTGACGTCGGTCATGGCGTGAACTGCGGAGCCTTGCTCCGCTGGACGGCCAGGGGCGGCCGTCCCCACGCGAGTTGAAATGATTTCGGCGGCGGTCTTATTCAGCGTGGTCATGCTGCGGATGGCGGCGTCGATCCAGGATTGTTTGGCTTCGCCTCTCTTGATTGCGGTTGAGATCACGCCCGTGCCAAGGGCTTTGGTGAAGAGCAGGCGATCGCCGGCCTTGGCACCGGCGTTCCTGAAAACTCTATTCGGGTCGATGAGGCCGGTGACGGAGTAACCGAACTTGGTTTCTTCGTCGCGCACGCTGTGGCCGCCAATCACGCTGCATCCGGCTTCCATCATTCTGGAAAGTCCGCCAGCCAGGATTCGCTGCAGAACTTCGAGATCGCCATTCCCTGGAAAACAAACATGCGCCAGCGCCGTGATAGGACGGCCGCCCATGGCATAAACGTCACTGAGCGCGTTGGTGGCGGCGATCTGGCCGAAGGTGTAGGGATCGTCGACCATGGGGGTGAAGAAATCGACGGTCTGAACGAGCGCTGTGTCGCCGCTTAACCGATAAACGCCCGCGTCGTCCGCGTGATCGAAACCGACCAGAACGTTCGGGTCGGTTTGTTTCGGGAGCTTCTTTAATACCGCGTCCAGCACCGCGGGGCTCAGTTTGGACGCACAGCCTCCGGCTTTGACGGTCGCGGTAAGGCGGGTCGCGGCTGCTTCGGGCACCTACCCATTGTAAAGGAGAAGACAAAGACAGCCACGGATCCGCACGGATTCTCACGGATCAAATTCGAGGAGGAATTGATTGATCCGTGGAATCCACTGGAATCCGTAGCGTTTTGAGGTTGTTTACTTCAGTGCCACGTCCATCACATGCAGCTCGGGATACTGTTGGTTCCATGCGTCGCTGACGTGTTCGAAAGTGAGGCGGAAGGGCTTGCTCGCGCCGGGGGCTAGCGGAGAAATACTTAGATCGACTGCATCGGGATACGGTCCGGTCGTCTGCAGGACGTGCAACGGGACATCCTCGCGCTGCGCCACTTGTCCCATTTCATCTTTGAAAGTGACTTCGATGGTGGCATGAGTGACTGTCTTATCGCCGGCATTGGTGACGGTGCCGTCCAAATAGGTCACGGTCGCGCCGACGAAGTTTTGCGCAGCGCTCATCTTCAAATCGGACAGTTTGAGACTGGTGGCGTAGGGATCGGGCGTTGGCGGAGCTTTCGGGTGGGCGCGCATGAGGAAGGCGACGAGGCCCATGGCAATCACTACAAACGCGACGCCCATAACGATCGGGGTCCAGTTAGACTCGCGCGGCTGCTCTGACAGCGGAGAGGGTTCGATCAGGCCAGCCATGCGGAGATTGTACTACCTGATCAAGCTGTAACTTCCAAGCCGCCACGGATCTGCGAGGATTTCCACGGATAACCCCAAGACTTCTCTTTGCAGTTTGATCCGTGGGAATCCGTGCACATCCCTGGTGGGTTGGAAGTTCGTCTCACTCGCCCCCGACGGTGAGCCCGTCGATACGAATCGTCGGGCAAGCCATGGAGCCGCGGAATTCCAGGTCGTTGCCTATTTCGGAGATGTTGTTGAACATCTCTTTCAGATTTCCGGCTACGGTGATCTCTTCCACCGGATAGGCGAGTTCTCCACCGGAAATCCAGAGGCCCGATGCGCCGCGCGAATAATCGCCGGTCACCAGATTCGCGCCATGGCCGAGAAACTCGGTGATATAGAGACCGTCGGGAATGGCGGCGATGATTTCCGGCGGAGTCTTCGTTCCCGCTTGCAGAAAATAGTTGCCGGGGCCGATGCCGGGAGTGCCCGCCAATCCTCGGGAAGCGTTCGCGGTGGTTTGCAGGCCCAGTTTTTTCGCGGTGTAGGTATTCAGCAGATATGACTTCAGCACGCCGTTTTCAATCACGACCGTGCGGCGCGTGGGAATGCCCTCGCCATCGAATGGGGCGGTGCCGAAGCCGCCGCGCATGGTGCCGTCGTCGATGATTGTGACCTGGTCTCCTGCGATCTTCTGGCCCAGCTTGCCGGCCAAAAACGACGCGCCGCGGTAAACCGAGTCTCCGTTGATGCCTTCGAAAATGTGACCCAGGATGGAATTCGCGACCATGGGGTCGAGGACGACCGGCACATGCGCGGTTTTGACCTTGCGGGCGCCCAGACGGCGAAGCGTGCGTTGCGCGGCTACTTGTCCTACGTGCTCGGGCGATTCTAAGCGGCCGAGATTGCGGGCTACCGAGAACCAATAATCGCGCTGCATGGCTCCGTCTTCAGTGCGCGCGATGGGCACGGCAGCCACAGAGCAATACGACCGGCGGTACTCGCCGACGAAGTCGTGCGAGTTGGCCATCACTTTGTATCCGGTGGCGGCGTCGAACGATCCGCCTTCGGAGTTCTGGATGCGCGGGTCGAAGTCGAGCGCGGCCTTCTCGGCGCGGCGCGCGTAGTCGATGCGCTCTTCGCCGGGGAGCGAGTACACGTCGGCGTAGTAGAGGTCGAGATCGCCGGCGAGCGAGCCGAGTTGCTGGGGTTCTGGAATGCCGGCGAAGGGATCTTCGGATGTGATCTTGGCCAGCTCCAGCGCGGAGTTCAGCATGCGGTCGAGACCTTCGCGGGAGAAGTCGCTGGAGTAAGTGCTGGCGGCGCGCTGGCCCCGGAAAACGCGCACGCCAATGGCTTTGGAACCGGCTTCTTTCAGGGTTTCAACCTGGCCCAGACGGACCAAGGTGGAAAATTCATCGCCCTCGCGGATGATGCATTCGGCTGCGGTCGCGCCTCCGGCCATGGCGCTGCGGACGATGTCCTGGGCTAGGTCTTTGAGGTCGGCTGCTGGGGTCGGCGTTTCGAGTTGGGTTTCAGACATTGAATTTTCTTGTCACTTCTAACTCCGCCGTAGAGACGTAGCTAGCTACGTCTCTACAGTGGACTGCGAGAATGCCTTACTGCATGAACCCGCCGACATCTTTCTTGGCCGTGCCGCCAACGGTGAGTCGGTCAATCTTAATGGTCGGAATGCCTACGCCCACCGGGACCGCCTGGCCATCTTTGCCGCAGGTGCCTACACCTTCGTCCAGCTTCAGGTCGTTCCCTACCATCGACACGTGAGTTAGAACGTCGGGGCCGTTGCCGATTAGCGTCGCGCCTTTTATGGGCGCGGTCACCTGGCCGTCCTCAATCAAATAGGCCTCCGACGCCGAGAACACGAACTTGCCGTTAGTGATATCGACCTGGCCGCCGCCGAAGTTCACTGCATAGACTCCGCGCTTGACGGAGCGAATGATGTCGCCGGGGTCGTCCTCGCCGGCCAGCATGTAAGTGTTGGTCATGCGCGGCATGGGGATATGCTCGTAACTCTCGCGGCGTCCGTTGCCGGTGTTGGCCATGCCCATCAGGCGGGCGGAGAGCTTGTCGCTCAGGTAGCCCTTGAGCATGCCTTTTTCAATCAGCACGGTCTCCTGGGTCGAGTTGCCTTCGTCATCGACGTTCAGCGAGCCGCGGCGCCAGGGCATGGTGCCGTTGTCGACGATGGTGCACTTGTCGCTGGCCACGCGCTTGCCGATCAGGCCGGCGAATGCCGATGTCTTTTTGCGGTTGAAATCGGCTTCCAGGCCGTGGCCGATGGCTTCATGCAGCAGAACTCCCGGCCAACCGGGGCCGAGCACGACTTCCATTTCGCCGGCCGGGGCCTCGCGGGCGTCGAGTTGCAGAATCGCCTGGCGGGCGGATTCCTTGGCGAAGTATTCGGGCGTTTTTTCTCCGAAGAAGAAATCGAGCGCCACGCGGCCGCCACCACCGGAACTGCCGCGCGCGGAATTGGTTTCCGTTTTCGCGATGCAGCCAACATTTAGGCGGGCCAGAGGCTGGGAATCCTCGGCAAAAGTACCGTCGGAGCCGACGACCAGAATATTGCGCAGCTCATCCAAGTAGCTGGCGCGGACTTCTTTTATGCGGGGATCGCAAGCCCGGGCGGCGGCATCGGCGCGCATCACCAGCTCGACTTTGGCGGTGATCTCTGCATCGACCGAGGGCAGCGTGATGGGATAAAGGCTGCGCGCCTGCCTTTCCTGAAAGCCGATGGAGGGCGTCTTAGCCGGGCCGCTGGCGATGAGGGCCGCAGTGCGCGCGGCGTGCAGAATGCGCTCGGAAGATAGATCGTCGGTGTAGGCGTATCCGGTGCGCTCGCCGGAAATGACGCGAACGCCGCAGCCGGCGGAGATTCCCTGCGAGGCCGACTTCACCATGGACTCATCGACCATGAGTGATGTCGAGGAAAGATATTCAAAATAGAGGTCGGCGTAGTCGCCGCCGGCGGAGAGGGCCGCGGCCAGGTACTGCTCGAGATCGCGCTCGGTCACGCCGTAGTGCTGGAAGAAGAAACGGTTTTTGTCCACGGGAATTAGATGTCCTCGGTACGGGAAAGACTCTGGAGGGAATTATCCCATAGGTTCGTGGGCCGACCGGGCCGTTCGGTCCTGAGAAATGGCTTACAACTGAAATCAGCGCGGGTCCACGGTTCGAGTCGCGGAGCCGGTCAAGAGATCAGGAAAGGGACCGGGCAGGCGGTCGCCAGAAACCGGCTTCCCAAAGAAATCCGCGTCGATACTCTTCCACGCAGGCACCGGCTTGATGTCGCTCTGAACCGCAAGGTCCAGGGTGAGCTTGTCAGGGTCGAGCGTCGCGGTGATTTTGCCCTCAGCGCCGTTCTTGTCCCAGCCATGCTGGTCGCGCCAGGATTTCAAGTTATCCCACTCCGGCGGCTCCGGCGTTTTAATGCGCAGATAGGGACTGCCGAATCCGAACGGGGAACTGGCGCCCTGGTAAAGATTGCCGTCGGCGTCGTTGTGGGCGTTGGTGAACTCGATGGCGGAACGGCCCATGCCGGCAAAAATGTTGCCGTAGACCATCAGGTTGTGAACGTCAATGGTGTGGCCGAAGATGGGTCGCGGGCCATTGATGCCGGATATGGTGTCCGCGCATACCTCCTCACAATCAAGAAACAAATTGTAGGCGATGATGACGTTGTTTGTGTCGCGAATGAGAATGCCACCCGTCAGGTGCGAGAAAATGTTGTTGTCAATCTCGTTCAGCTCCTCGCTGCCCTCGATGTGGATAGCGTGGGGATTTACGTTGCCGGGAATATCGGCAAAAACATTGCCGGTAATCCGGTCGTTGGCGTTGCCGATATCGAGCCAGATCCCGTTGGCGTGCCGGATGTGGCGCACCACGTTGTTGCGGAACAAAAGATTGCGTGCCGTGTGCATTTTGGTGCCGCCTGACTCAGACATCATGGCCGCATCCTGCCAGCCGATCCACTCGAACAGATTGCGCTCGACCAGAGTGCTTTGCGGCCCGCCCGTGCCGCCGAGGCCCTCGATCCCGCAATAACGAAAGGTGTTGCCGCGAATGACGTCGAAGCCGACCGGCTCAGGGGGCCGATTGGCCTGCCAATCCTCGTTGCCGATGTCGAGACCGACGCTGTTAGCCCACTCGAAAGTGTCGTCCTCAAAAATAAAGTGATTGCCGCGGTTGGTGGAAACCATGCCGCGCTGAGGGACCGGAAATCCATTTGCCGCTTGCTCGAAGGTGATGCCCTTCACGCGTATGTAGGACTGGTGGCGTTCGAGCGGCGAGAAGACCTGCTCCTGGGTCGTGATCTCGATGGTGTGCTTCGCCGGGTCATCGTCGTTGGCCAGGCGGATGTGCAGCGCCATACCGTTGCTCTCGATCCAGACCTTGCCCGCATAGGGCGAGAATTCCTGGAACAGGGGCGACCAACTCACCGAGCTGAAGAAATTCATCGACCGCTGGGAAGGTCCGGCAAGGGCGGTCGAAAGCTCGACTGGTTCCAACGGGTGGCCATCGACGAAGACCAGGCCTCGGCGGCGGAAATAATTCGCCATGTTGTCCCTGGCGTAGTCGATCCAATAGCGGTTGCCAATGACGTTATCGACTTCAAATGGGTTGTAACCCTGGGGGAACAGGGATGGGTTGAGTTGCAGTTCCCAGCCCTGAACCGGCTTCTTTGTGACCGGATCGATGCCCAAGTTCCAGCCTTGGCTTGGCTTCCAGCCGGTCACGATAGTGGAGCCTTTGATCACGACATTGGCCCCGGGAGCAGCTTCGTAGCTGACCATGGCGTCAGGGCCGGAGCCGCCGCGGGCCGGGCGAACGAACTCGCGGTAAACGCCAGCGGCAATCACCACCCGTTCACCTGCCTTAAGAATCTGGGCCGCCCGGCCGATGGTGCGGAAAGGACGCTGCTCGGTGCCCGGGCCGTTGTCGTCGGCGTTCGCCGCCTGGCCGTCGACGTAGTAGGTGTGCGTGAAATGCAGCGGCTTCTCCCATGAGGGGAATTCGGTTCCGTTGGGCAGAGTCGAGTTGGATGTAAAGGCAATGGATACGGCGGCAAGAACGAAGAGAACGCAAGAGAAGAACTGCTTCATCCCAGATTCATCCTTTTCTCCGGCGCCACCGGATGAAGGGATGCAGGCGCCGGGGAAGATGTGCGGCGCACCTATAGTAGATCGGTTTCCTTTGAGCGTCGAGGCAGATCATGCGAAAACCGGCGGCGGGGAGAAATAGCGGATACCCATTGGGAGTCGCAGGCGGTGCTAATTCAACACTACAACGGCAATGGTCATCCGTCACAGACACCCGCTTGCCTTCCGTTGAAAATCTCTTCCATGACCGCCGAATCTCTCAGCCGCGAAGTGGAACACTTCCTTGCCGGGTCACGCGGCGCCGTGGTGTTGGAAAACGGCGCGGTCGTGTTCGATCTGGCGCAGGCCAAGTACTCGATTTCCGGTGAATGCAATAAGTGCCTGCTGCATTTGTGGTCGGCGGAGCGGAATGTGGTTCGGCGGGTGCTCGACCTGGAAGTGCAGAACGAAACACTGCGGCTGGCGGTGCAGCGCCTGGGGCAGGCGCGGCCTACGAAGTTGGAGATTTGCCGTGAGCGCGACCGGCGCGCGCCGACGGCGAGGCGCATGTCTCGGCTGGCTTATCAAAGAATGCTGCAGCGAACGCTGGAGCGGCATTTTCCGGCTTATCGCGTGGCTCAAATGAGCAGCGGAATGGATCTGGAACGATCATTTGGGCCGATCTATTCGCGGGGGTTGTTGCGGCAAGGGCAATCGGGCTTCGCCGTGCTAGGCGTGAACGCGCAGGAGACGCAAGCTTCGATCGATGCCGCCCTGACGTTTGGCCTGCTGTGGCTCGACGCTTGCCGGCAAATGCACGCCGGAAAAATGGTGGTGGAAGGGCTGAAGCTTTTCTTGCCGGCCGCATGCTCGGCGGTTGCGCGCGAGCGCATGGCGCACCTGAATCGCAAGATGGCCAAGTGGCAGCTCTACGAATTGGAACAACGGGATGACGACCTGCGGGAAATCGACGTCTCGGACTGCGGCAACGTCAATACCCGCTTGGTGCATTGCACGGAAGACGCGGCAGCGCGAGAACGCTTCGCGGGCGCGATTTCAAAGGTTCGGGAATTGATGAGCGAAGTCGCGGTCGCAGTGCTGTCGCCGGCGGAAATTGCTTTTCGCTGTCATGGTCTGGAATTCGCGCGCGCCCGGCTGGGCCATGAAACTGGCTCGTTTCGCGGCGTTCCGGAAATTGTCTTTGGGCTGGGAGCCGAAGAGCGCGTACTCGCCGAGAACAATGCCGAAGCATTTGCGCAGCTGGTGCGCGGCGTCGGCGAAGTCCGCCATGCGGAAGGCCCGCGAGATCACTTACTGTGGCGGCTGCATTCCGAACGCTGGCTGGAATCCCTGGTGGTGAAGGATGTCAGCGCCGTGGACGAAAGGCTGGATTCGTCCTCGCTATATTCCCAGGTGCCGGCCTTTTCCGCCGCGGACCGCGCCATGATTGATGTACTTTCGCTCACTGGCGCCGGGCGCCTGGCGGTGGTCGAACTTAAGGCCGACGAGGATATCCACCTGCCTCTGCAAGGCCTCGACTATTGGTCGCGCGTTGCCTGGCACCATGCGCGAGGAGAATTCCAGAAGTTTGGATACTTTCAGGGGAAAGAGTTGGCGAGTGAGGCGCCTCTCTTGTTTCTGGTTGCGCCAGCTTTGCATGTGCATCCCGCCACCGATGCGCTGTTGCGTTACCTTTCGCCGAAAATTGAGTGGACGCTGGTGGGAATCGATGAGAGATGGCGGGACGGTGTTAGGGCCGTCTTCCGCAAACGGGCTCCGCGGGTGCGAGCTCCCATTACGGCCAAGGGGGGCTCCGAAACCGGCGACGAACTGTTTAACAGGGCAAGTTAGTCGGTCTCCGAGGTCAACCACAGGGGGCACAGAGTTACACAGGGTGAGCAAAGGGAGCGCCGAGACTACACACGGCAACGTCTCATCTAGCGGGCCAGGCTCCCAGCAATCGTCGCAGATCGACTAACTGCGCGACATGGTAAGCGTTGTGGTCGGCGATCAGCAGCGCCTCGCGCAGAATCGTCTGGCCATCGCCCCACGGAATCTTGGCAAACAAATCCGTCTTTGGATTTCTCACCAGATCCTCCATGACCTTTACGTCGCGTTGACATTTCTTGATGCTGGCATTCCACGCGGTGGCACTGGGCGGGGCATCCTCGCCCGGCCAGTAACCCTCCGGCCATTTGGGAGAGACGTGCTTGGGATTGCGGCTGAATTCGAGGATATCCCACTGGGCGATGCGTATGTGCTCGAGCAGCATCCACGCGGTGTGGGGCAAACCCTCGGGCTTGCGGCCGCGCAGCTTTGCGGGGATGCCGGAAACAGCATCGCCAAACCTAGCGTGAGCGTTGCCGCCGCTGAGAAGATCGATCAAAAGTTGTCGCAGCGAGCGGTCTTGTGTATCGGTCACCAGCTTGGTTCTCCAATCTTTAGGCTCAATGCTCCCCAGGGCCTGGTTCCGGGCGTTCACCACGATACACGCGGGAGATTCCCCGCACCAGCCTGCGCAAGGGCAGCGTGCCTTTCGCATCCGCAAAGAAAATCTCGCCGGTCCGCGTACTGCGATAGTACCAGCGCTTCAGCAAGGCCAAATGCTCCATGGCTTCAAGCGCGCTTTTCATCCCGGTCGGAGGAAGCGCAGCCAGCGCTTCCTGCAAGCGCGATTCCATGGATTGCGATTTCCCGTGTTCCGTGGATTGGATAGGGAAGGTTGACGGTTGGGAAATGCATCCCCCTTCGATGCGCAAGAGCGTGACGGATTCAGGCGATGCGCTGGGTTGCACCATCACGCCGGCGAGCCGGTCGAGGCGGCGCACAATCTCCGGCAACTGGCTGAGGATGGGCTTGAGCTTCTCCATGCGGGCATGGAGCATAGCGGCATTTTCGAATTCCAGGCTGGTGGAGGCCTGGTCGCGCTGCATGGCAATCTCGCGCACCAGAGACTCGCCGCCGCTGTCGAAATAAGCCTGCACACGGCCGACTTCGGCACGATACTCGTCGTCGGTGCAACCTTTGAAACAGGGCGCTAGGCACATCTTCATTTCTGAATAAATGCAGCCGGGGAATGCAGGGTCGGGATGTAGATCTTCGACGCAACGACGCATCTTGAAGAAATCGAGCGAGTCGTTCGCGAACTTCTCTGCCGCCGGGCGCGAGACGAAAGGACCGTAATAGAGCGACCGCCCATTCAACCGGCCCAGGCGAATGGTGACGGACGCCCGCGGAAATTCACTTTCCATGTGCAGCTTGACAAAAGGAGCGAAGCGCAGACGCAAACGCGCGGTGTAGGTTTTTGGGAAAGCAGATCGCAGAAGTTGATAGAGTAGAAAGCCAGATTCAAAATCCGAGCCGGTGGGTGTGTATTCAATCCGGCGCACGCGATCGCGCAGGTTCAGCTTCTTGCTGCGCTCAGTGGGAGGGCCTAAAAGCCGCTGCAATCGCCGGCGCAGGTTGGCGGTTTTACTGATGTAGGGCTCAGAGTCGGCATCTTTCCCGCGGAGGAGGAATATTGCGGGCGCGGCAGGAGTCGTGGCAAACACCTCCGCATCATGGTCGGGCACAAAATCGAGCCGCTCGCAGAGCACGAGATCATTCTAGTTTGGATTCTGGTCGGATGAGGCAGTTACTTGCACTAGCGGAGGCCAGCGGCGCGAAATCTCTGCCGATAGTCGGGCGCATCCAGATTCACGGTCCGGCACATCTCGCATAGTCGTGATCGCATACGTTCGCCGATTCGGTCGCCTAACGCTTCCTCTCTGGCCGCGCCACGCGGCCCGCCAAGCGGGGTCGCAGGGCCATCCTGGAAGTTTGTCGTAATAATGGTGGTATGGTTCTCGTTGTACCGCGTGTTCAAGATGACGCTGACAGTGTCCCAGACCCACTCGGTCGGCTTCACCGCTCCTAAATCATCTAAGACGAGAATTTCCGTTTGGAACACAGGCCGAAGCAAGTCTAATTCCGTTACTTGCACAGAAGGATTGTAGGAGTTCTGAATCTGCTTTAGAAGCTCACGATAGTCGCAGAAGAGGCACGGTATGCCCTTCTGTTTGATAAGTTCTTTGATGATTGCGACCGAAAGATGTGTCTTCCCTACGCCGCTCGGTCCAATCAAGAGCAGCCCGGTCTTATCCAGTGGATACTGTTCTATAAATTTCGTGCCTGCTATTTTGGCGGACGCGAGGTTCCGCTGCGGGCCTTCAACCCCATAACTCGTAAGGTCGCAGTTCTCATAGCGAGGGGGGATATGCGCCTGCGCCAGCAAACGTTCCGAACGCGCGCGTGTTGTGCATTCACACCGGACTACGCGGCGCTCCTTACCGAATACAACCTCTTTCCAGCCCGTATCTGCACAGACAGCACAAAATGGAGTCTTAGCCTGCTTGCTGGTCTTCGCTATATTTTGCCGAATAACATGCCCAGCAGGTTCCCCATTGCGTGCGGCCTGAGCCGGGATGAAGCGCACATTCTTGTTCTCTGGCATTTTCTTTCTTAAGTGTACCTTCAAAATCCAGATAAGAGGTGAGTCCGTCATCTGTGGATTTCGAGGATTTTCTTTTCTTTCTGTGGAACTTCAATACTTGCTCCTCATAAATCTCGACCATCACACGATTGTAGATCCAGACAGCACCGTCAGTCGTCGAACCCTCACGCTCGAACATGCGCAACACCGGCTCACATTCCTTTTCAAAGAACTGCCGCGTGCGCGCATTCGCAAGGCGCCACAACTGCCCGTCGTCCAGCAAATACCCCGGGCGCTCCGAAATCCAAGAAGCAAATAAAAGATTCAAGTACCAGGCTTGGTGGTAGTCCTTTAAAGTGCGATAGCTCATATCACCGGTCAAGCGGTGAACGTAGAAGGGAAACCACTCCAACATCTGACTGCGCCGGGGACTCGACAGGGAGGAAAGCATTGACTCGCTGGAGAACTTTGCCCTAGGTGTGATTGCCGCGCAAGCACAAATACCCGCGCGCCTGTGCACATGTTGTGGAGATGTGGTCCAAGTTGTGGAGGTTCGAGGAAAACACGGATGGCTCTATTGCGCATGCGAGTTAATTGACACGCCCAATGTGCAGCCCTAGCAGGTTTTCGATTGACGTTGCCTGATTTGAATTTTCGGCTTAGTATCCGGCCAGTGGCTACCGCGCGAAATATTCCAGATCTGAAGCAAAGACTAGTCTCGGCAATTCCGGTCGAGGACGATTCTTCCTTTGAGCTAAAGCTGCGGCCGAAAAGGCTGGTCGAATTCATCGGACAATCCAAGGTCAAAGAGAATCTCGCGGTCGCGATTGAAGCGGCAAAGTCGCGAGGCGAGGCACTGGACCACGTCCTCCTCTATGGGCCGCCTGGCTTGGGAAAGACAACACTGGCCACCATTATTGCCAACGAACTGGGCGTGCCCTTTCAGCAAACCTCGGGGCCGACGCTGCAGATTAAGGGCGAGCTCACGGCCATTCTGACCAACCTCCGCGACAAGCAGGTGCTGTTCATCGATGAGGTACACCGGCTGCAACCGGTGCTGGAAGAACTTCTGTATTCTGCGTTGGAAGACTACAAACTCGACATCATCATTGGGCAGGGGCCCTCAGCGCGTACCCACACCATGGATGTCAAGCCGTTTACGTTCGTTGGTGCGACGACGCGGGCAGGACTTCTCTCGTCCCCCCTGCGGTCACGGTTCGGGATCGTGCTGCGGCTGGAATTCTACAGCCATCACGACCTGCGGATCATTGTGGAACGCTCAGCCGAAATTCTGGGAGTGGAAGTCGATGAAGCCGGCGCGATGGAAATCGCCAGCCGTTCGCGGGGCACGCCACGAATCGCCAATCGACTGCTCAGGCGGGTGCGCGACTATGCCCAGGTGCGCGGCGCGGGGAAGATCGACTTGCCGACGGCCCAGGCCGCGCTGCAAATGCTGGAAGTGGACCGCCACGGCTTCGACGAAGTTGACCGCAAACTGCTTCTAACCATCATTGAGAAATATCAGGGAGGCCCGGTGGGCGTAAGTACGCTGGCGGCGGCGCTGGCAGAAGAGCCGGACGCCATTGAAGAGATCTACGAACCGTTTCTGATTCAAATTGGATTCCTGAACCGAACACCGCGTGGGCGAGTGGCGACCCAGCTCGCGTACGAACATTTTGGCATCACGCCCAACCGGAAGCAGAGTTCCCTGTTCTAAGAGCCATGGCTATCGGCTCAGCTCTCCGTACGCCCGGCTACAATAGCCCAACATGATTGCCCATCTGCAAGGAAAGTTGCTCGCCAAGCATCCCAATCAAGCGATTGTGCAGACTGGCGGCGTCGGCTACGACGTAACCATCACGGTGCCAACATTCTCCGACTTGCCCGGCGTGGGCGGCGAAGTCGCTCTGCATATTCACACGCACGTCCGCGAAGATTTGATTGCGCTCTATGGTTTCCTGCGCACCGCGGAAAAGCAACTTTTCGAGAAGCTGATCACGGTCAGCGGCATTGGGCCGAAGCTGGCCATCACGATTCTCAGCGGCATGCCAGCAGACGAAATGGTGGCGGCGATCCGCGGGAACGACATTGCCCGGCTTACGAGGATTCCGGGAATTGGGAAAAAGACCGCCGAACGCATGGTGCTAGAGCTGCGCGACAAACTGCCGGCCGGAGGCGCGGGACAGCCACCCGCCGCGCCGGCCCTAAGCACCATGGAAGAGGATGTCGTTTCCGCTCTGGTAAACCTGGGATATCAAAGGCCCTTGGCGGAGAAAGCCCTGGCCGTCAGCATGAGAAGCACCGGGAACGTATCATTTGAGGCGATGTTTCGCGGCGCACTCGGGGCGCTCTCAAAGTAGGAATCGTCATACTGGAGCGCTACTTTCCAATGCAGAAGGTCAACAGGCGGCCTACAGCCTGCACCTGCAATGATTTCGTTCCAGCAACCAGTTCTGGAGTACACGCCGGAGTACAACAATCCGCGGGGCAACCTCATCTTGGGGGCGCCCAGGTTGCGCTGAAAACCCAGGTTGTCTCCCAAAGCGCACCTGGAGTTTTTCGGGAGAGACTCGTCATTTGCGAGGGCAGATACTGTCGGCATCGAAGTGCCGAAGCCCGAACACGCGGTGATGTTGACCTGCCTCGATTTTCTCGTCCATGTAGAACTGAGGATCTCAACGTTTCGGCGAACTCGTTTGGCGTGCGATAGCCCAGGCTGCTGTGCGGTCGCTCGCTGTTG
>Ga0209415_10003254_pt1 | contig 30201 bp, 26 predicted proteins | sample PeaSoiSIISIP2007_FD_187696 | JGI IMG/M metagenome (GOLD analysis project Ga0209415, IMG submission 187696) | Peat soil microbial communities from Weissenstadt, Germany - SII-SIP-2007 (SPAdes) (version 2) | ecosystem: Environmental > Terrestrial > Soil > Wetlands > Peat | place: Germany...
TGCCCATGCCTGGTGCCGGCGACGGGACCGCCGGCGGGGACGAGCACGGTGTTCCCTGCGATGGCGATGGTGGAGTTGGTGGACGTCGGCAACTGCTGGCGGTACACGATGGTGCCAGTGGCGGCGTTGATCGCGATCAACGTGCCGTCGTAGAGGGTGGTGAACACGAGGTCGTTGGACACCGTGGTGCCGCCGAGCGGCATGCTCGGAACCTTGGTGTCCCATTCGACCACACCCGTCGCAACGCTCAGCGCCTCGATCTCACCGGTCGCGCGACTGCCCTTTACCGGCCCAACGTCCACCCCGGGGATCTGGGCGAGGCTGGTGATCCTGAAGGGGTAATCGACCGTCGCGACATACAGCGTGCTGCCGGCGAGGGAGAGGTTGGTGAGCACGCCACCGAGCGACCCAGGAAGGAACGTGAAGGGCACCTTGAGCTTGCTCTTGTGTTGGAGCGCGAGCAGCGAGTCGTTGTCGTGGCCGTTGTGCTCACCCACCGGGGTCTTCCAGAGCAGTTGGCCGGTCTCGGCGTTCATCGCGTAGACGTACCCCATCTTCCCAGCTCCGATGACGGCGGCCACCCCGTTGACAGTGGTTGAGATGGGGGAGTCCTGCATGTCGAAGTCACTGAAGTCGTTCGGGACCCCCTGGTAGTACCAGCGCAACCTCCCGGTCGCGGCATCCAGATTCACGTCGCTGTCCGTATACAGCAGCTTGGACGGGTGGGCGATGGCGGAGGCCGCGGACTGATACGGATTGCCCGTGCCATAGGTGACCGATCCGTCGTTGCCGACGAGCGGTGTCTCCCAGGCGCCACCAGCCACGTACACCCCCTGATGGCTCCCGTCCAGCGTGTTGAACTTCCAGAGCAACGCGCCGTTGGACGCGTTGAGTGCCAGCAGGACACCGCCGTTCGGCGGAACACCCAGTGCGCTGGCCAGGTAGACGCGACCACTCGCCACTTGCGGCTGAATGCCGAACGGTCCGTCCTTCGGGCCGAGCAGGTGCCGGTCGACCCAGATGGGCTTGCCCGTGGAAGCGTTCAGCGCGAATGCCGTCTTCGGCGAGGCGCCGAACACCTCACCGCCGACCACGGCGACGCCATCGGGCCCGAGACTCTTGTTGAGCGGCGAGTCCACCCGGTACTCCCATTTCAGCTGGCCCGTGGCGAGAGACAGGGCGTACACGTTCGCGGCGAGGTCTTGGAAGTACACGACACCGTTCTGCACGATCGGAGTTACCGCCAGGGATCCGATGTCTGGGATCCCAGTGACCTTCCCCGTCAGCTTGAACGTCCATGCCAGCTGGAGGCTGGAAACATTCGCCGACGAGATGGTCGAGCCCGGAGCATCTCGGGTGTTGGCGAGATCGGCGTTCGGGTACGGCCAGGATCCCGCTGCCGCGGGGACCGTCGTCGCCGAGGCAGTGCTCCCACCGCTCGAGGCAACCAGAGGACCGGTGCCGACGAGCAGCGCGAATGCGAGCCGGCGCCACCGGCGGAACGCCGGCGTTCGACGCCAAGAGCGGGAACTCATGCTCGTGGCGCGAGGACGAGGACCTGTTGGGCGAGGCAGGGCGAGCCGTCAGGGCCGGGGTTGTACATGGTGTCGGTGGATCTCCTTCCCGCGTCCGCCCGCTTGCTCTGGCGGCCGGCGCATCACACGGTCCTTTACATTGCTCCATAATAAGTGATATCACTTTGATAGGTAGCGATCAACTGGCAGGCGCCGCAGGTCGCAGAGAGGTGTTCCAATGCAGGCCACGACTTCGAGCGTCATCGGGTCGGCGAAGCCGACCACCCCCGTCGAAGAACGGGAATATCGGTCCTGGTCGGGCCTTCTGGTGGTGGTGGTCGCGCTGGCCGCCTACGGCGGCGGCGTCGCCCTGACCAAGGTTGGCTCCCTGGCCGCCGTGTGGGCCGGAGTTGCCCTCTTCGTGGTCGGGACCGCCGGTTTCGTCGGACTGACCGCCATCACCCCGGGCGAGGCGCGGGTCATCCAGCTCTTCGGGGGCTACCGAGGCACCGTCCGCCTCACGGGCTTGCGCTTCGTGAACCCCTTCGCCATCCGGCGACGGGTCTCGGTCCGGATCCGGAACAAGGAGACGCCGACGGTCAAGGTGAACGACGCGGACGGCAACCCGATCGAGATCGCCGCGGTCGTCGTCTGGCAGGTGCGCGACAGTGCGCTCGCCATGTACGGCGTCGATGACTTCGTTGCCTTCGTCGACATTCAGAGTGAGACGGCACTGCGGCACATCGCCAATGGACACCCCTATGACACCACCAACACGGACGTGCTCTCGCTCCGCGACCACACCGACGAGGTGGCCCGCAAGCTCGCAGCCGAGATCGGCGTCCGGGTCGCCCCCGCCGGGGTGGACGTCATCGAGGCCAGGATCACCCGACTGTCCTACGCTCCCGAGATCGCCCAGGTCATGCTGCAACGCCAGCAGGCCGGGGCGGTGATCGCCGCTCGCTCGCGGATCGTCGACGGCGCGGTCGGGATGGTCCAGATGGCCCTGGCCCGCCTGGCGGAGGAGGGCATCGTCGAACTGGACGAGGAGCGCAAGGCGGCGATGGTGTCCAACCTCCTCGTCGTGCTGTGCGGGGACCGGGGCACGCAGCCGATCGTGAACACCGGGTCGCTCTACCAGTAGCCGAATGCCCACCGTCGTCGTGACCGAGCGCAAGAGCATCCTGCTACGGCTTGATCCGTCCGTGCACGACGCCCTGGCCCGATGGGCCGCGGACGAGCTGCGGAGCACTAACGCGCAGATCGAGTTCTTGCTGCGGCGCGCGCTGAGTGATGCGGGACGAAGTCCGTCGGCGAGTCCCCTCCGAAAGCGCGGCCGTCCGAGAAAGGATCCCGACGCAGGGTGACCGAACGGGAGAGCGACCGCTCGATTCAGCGTGACTTTGCGCCGGTCGCCCGGGCCGCCGTGTTGGCCTGGAAGATCGCGAGGCCCAGCCAGGCGAGGAGCCATGCCCCGCCCATTCGATAGAGAAGGGTCTGCGCGTTCCGACCAGGACGCGTCACGGCGGCGGCGGCGACTGCGACCGATCCGGCGCCCGCCGCGGTCAAGGCCGACGCTGCGGCCTGATGGCCGGCCAGCCAGGCCTCATCGCTGCGCATCGTCGAGGGGATCCGGATGCCGGCAACGATGTTTCTGGGTAGGCGCCCCGTCGCGCCCAGGCGACCCAGGGCAATGAGGATCGTCCCTGCAATTCCGAAGCGGATCGCCCGTGCCATGCACCTCAGGCTAGGGCGCTCCGATCGGCTGGCGCTCCGGTGGGCCGCGCCACCGTGGCCCCAACGGCCGGCGACACGCGGCATCGGTGCCGGCTCCCGCAGGGTGGGACCGTCCGACCTCGATCCCCGGTCCGAGAAACAGGAAAGCGCCCCGTAGGGCGCTCTCTGCCGGGGCCCCCTACCGACGAGAGCCCCCGTGCCCTGCCGACCGAGCCGACCAGGCGTGGTGCGAGTGTGCACCCGGGCCGGACCGCTGTCAAGGGCGGTCGGCGCGGCCTGCCTAGAAGGTGCCGGGTGCCTCGCCCTTCTCGAGCACCTCCATCGTGGGAGGCCCGGTGACTCCGATGTCGGACGTGACCTTCTCGACCTTTGGGTTGCCGCCGAAGAACGCCTGGAAGTGCTCGGCGGTGTCCCACTCGTCGATGACCACAACGGCGCCCTCGCCGGCCGCGAAAGAGTGGTGGATGGCCCCCAGCTTCTTGGAGTCTCCGCTGATCTCGTCCAGCAACGGGCCGAGCTTGTTGAGCGCTGCCAGGGCTTGTGCGACGTCGGAGACGGGAAAACGGCCGATGACGAAGACGCTCATGGCTGGTGACCTTTCTGTTGAGGAGTCTGGCGAGGGTAGCGCAGCGCGCTCGGACCATCTCTGGGACCGAGGGCCTGACGGATCCCTCCTATCCAGTTCGGGCGGGGACCTCCGCGTGGGGGGCAGCTTGGCGGGGCTTGGAGTAGCGCATGTGCAGCATGATGGCGCCGCTGGCCAGCGCCGCGTAGAAGCACCACAACGAGGCGAATCCGTCGGCGCTCAGCCGGGCCAGGATCACGACGGCCACCAGGTTCGCCGCGCCGAACACGACGACGTGGCGGAAGCCCGACGCCAGCAGCGAGCCGCAAGTCGCGGCCACGTAGAGCCCGATCACCACAATCCCGTGCTGCAGCCCGATCGAGTACGCCAGGTGATAGCGACCCAAGGTCACGCTCGGACCGTTCACCAGCATCGTCTCCAAGAGGACGATCGAGACTCCCGTCCCGATTGCGACGAACGGCGCGATTCTCCACTTTCGGCGCGTCGTCGGTTCCAGCCCCATGACGATGAGCGGCACCAGGACCGGGAGCACGACGAAGGCGATGACGAGGTAGACCCACATGGCGTCCACGCCGAGCTGCCGAGGCACGTGACCCTGCAGGCCCCACCACACGAACGCCTCGATGATCTGGTGCGCTCCGAGGAGCAGGGGCAGCGCGGCCAGGGCCCGGTGGTCCTGGCGGCCCTTGAGGTGCCGGCAGGCATCGATGCCGATGGCGGTGACGATGATCCCGCCCGCCAGGTCACCTTCGGGAGAGAAGCACATGGCTAGGGAATCCACCGGGGCGATGCCGAGATGGCTTCCACGCCCCTCGGGCCGCCGTCCGCCTTCGATGTCACGATCTGGGGTCGCCCGGAGCCGGCTGTCTCTAGAGACTCATCCGCGACGCGATCGAACTCCAGTGCTGCTGGGGGTCCCACGGTCACCCGATCGTCCCCCCCGTCAGCGAAGGCCGGTGCTCGAGATGAGCTGGTCAGAGCATACACGATCGAACAGATGTTCGAGGAAGAGGAGCTGGTAGTCCGGATCGGCAGCGGCGCGGTCGTGCTCAACCCCTACCGTCGACCAGGCGCCGGTTCGCCGGGCACATGGAACGATCGTCGGCTACAGGAAGGAGACGCCATGCTCGTGAAGGTCGCCAATATCACCTTCGACTGCGACGACGTGCTGAAGGTCGGGAACTTCTGGTCAGCGTTGCTCGGCCGACCGCTGGATCGAGGCAGCGGCGAACGCTTCGCCTCGATCGGCGTCGCCGACGGTGAGCGGGCAGAGCCGGCGTGGTATTTCACCAAGGTGCCCGAGCCGAAACGGGGGAAGAACCGCGTTCACCTCGATCTGACGACCCCCGCCGCCTCTGCCGTCGCCGACATGGTGGCGCTCGGCGCGACGGTCGTGGGCGAACACGAGATCCCGGGGGGAAGCCACCGCTGGACCGTCATGCAAGACCCCGAAGGCAACGAGTTCTGTGTCGGGCAGAAGAGCTGGACCGGCCGGAGCTGATACGGCCTTCCCGGGCGAGTCTTCGTGCCGCTTCTGCAGGGCACCGGCGATCGCTCCGGCCACCGCCCCGACTGCGGTGTTCGTCGAGAATTTCCGGTTGAAGAAGACGACCCGCTGCGTGGTCACGATCGCGGTGCCCATGTTCGGGTCGGTCGCACCTCGCACCCTGGCGGTGCGCTGCGATCCGAGCGCGGACTCTTCGCGCCTGCGGCGCGAGTGTACAAAGGCTCGGTGCCGGTTGAAGTCGGCAGGTCGACCCAAAGACCCAGGTCAGCCAGCGGGTGTCCCCCGGTTCGGGGTGGGGTCGCAATAGCATCGGCTCGGTGGTCAGGGCCGGAGGCACTTCCACATCCAGCCGCACGCGACCGCTCGTCGCCGTGGGCTACGGACCGCGTTGCGTGCCGGTCCTGCAGCTGGCTGAGGCGGCGGTCGGGGTCTGCGACCTGCTCTGGATGATCGACGGCTCACTGCTCGAGATGCGCCAGATGATGGACCTGTTGCAGCGCTTCGGTCCGGTCATCGACATGGCGGCCCTGGCCGCCGACGAGCGGCAGCAGGCCCTGGCCGAGCACGGGCCGTCGGGTCTCGTGACCTATCTCGACGCCGGCATGGTCGGCTACGCCGAGTTGGCCGAGACCCTGCGACTGCCATTCCATTCCGTGTCGACCGCGGCCGCCCTCACCGACAAGGCCCGGCAGCGCGGGGTGCTGGCCCAGGCCGGCCTCCCGATGCCGGCCTGCCACGTGGTCGCGCCCGACCAGGGGGAACCGTCGCTCGCGACCATCGAGTCCGAGGTCGGCTGGCCGGCCATCCTCAAACCGCGCTCGGCCCAGGGGAGCCGCTTCACCTTCCTCGCCCACGACCGGGCGGAGCTGGCGCGCCTGCTGGGGGCGCTCGGGCCCGAGCGGCCCGATATGGTGCTCGAGAGCTACATCGCCGACGATCCGGCTCGGGCCGACGGACCCTACGCGTCCTACGTCTCGGTCGAGACGATCGTGGCCGACGGGCTGGTCAGCCACCTGGCGATCACCGGCCGCTTCCCCTTGGCCGAGAACTTCCGGGAGACCGGCTTCTTCATTCCGGCCGCACTGGACGAAGCCGAGCAGACCGCCGTGCTGGCCTTGGCGACCGACGCCATCGGGGCGCTCGATGTCGGCACCGGGTGCCTGCACACCGAGATCAAGTTCACGCCGGACGGGCCCCGGATCATCGAGGTCAACGGCCGAGTCGGCGGCGGGGTCCCCGAGATGCTCGAGCGGGCGGCCGGCGTCGGACTCCTCGAGCTCACGCTCCGGGTGGCCCTCGGCGAGCGGGTCCACATCGAGGGACCGGTCGAGACCAAGCGGATCGGTTACCGCTTCTTCCTGCAACCGCCCGCCATCTCGGCGACGGTCGCCACCATCGAGGGAATCAACACGGTGAGCGACCACCCGACGGTCGACACGGTCAGTGTGCACCGGGGCCCCGGCGCCGACCTGGACTGGCGGGACGGGACCCGCACCCACCTGATCGCCGTCGTGGGCGCCGCGCAGGACTACGCCGAGCTGCAGGCGGTCGATCGGCTCTTGCACCAAGAGGTCTCCGTCACCTACGCCGATGTGAGGCACTAGTGCCACTGCAGTTGGTCCGGGCGGCGGCGAGGCCCGGCGAGCTGCGGTCGGGCGGACCGGTGCACTGGACCTGTGCGCTGGTGAACAACATCCCCGACGGTGCCTTCCTGGCGACCGAGAGCCAGTTCTTGGACCTGCTCGACGCGTCGTCGGGCTCCAACACGGTCGAGGTACGCCGCTACACGATGAAGGGGGTGCCGCGCGGCGAACGGACGACGGTGCACATCGACGAGGAGTACTCGGCGGCGGCGGAGATCGCCCAGCACCGACCGGACCTGCTGATCGTGACCGGATCCGAACCGATCGAGGACGCGATCGAAGACGAGCCGTACTGGAACGAGCTGGTCGAGCTGCTGGAGTGGGGGAGCGAGAACGTCGCGTCGATGCTCCTGTCCTGCCTATCGGCGCACGCCGCGCTGGCCGTGTTCGACGGCGTGGCCCGCACCCAGCTGGCCGCCAAGTGCACCGGGGTCTTCCCCCAGGAGGTCGACGACGTCCATCCGCTCACCGCGGGCCTCGCCTCGCCCGTCGTCTTGCCCCACTCGCGCTTCAACACGGTGCCCGTCGAGGCGGTCCGCGCCGCCGGCTACCACGTGGGCATGCACTCCGAGGCGGTCGGCTGGAGTGTCGTGAGCAAGGCCATCGGCCGTTCCGAGGTCGTCCTCGTGCAGGGGCACCCCGAGTACGAGCCGTCGAGCCTCTTGACCGAGTACCGCCGCGACGTGCGGCGGTACGTCTTGGGCGAGCGTGACGCCGTGCCGTCGCTCCCGCTCGACTGCGCCGCCCCTTCGGACTGGCAGCAGCTCCAGCAGCTCCAGCGGAGGCTGGAGAACGGCGAGCGCGACCCGGCCCTGGTGGAGGCCTTTCCCTTCGAGGCGGCGGGCGACCGGGCACCGTGGCCGTGGCGGTCCGTCGCGACCCGGTTGTACGCCAACTGGCTGGCCGGAGTGGCACCGAGGAGCGACTGACCATGCGCGACGAGACCATCGCCATCCACGCCGGCTACACGCCCGACGCCACCCGTGCGGTGGCCGTGCCCATCTACCAGACGGTCGCCCACGACTTCCTCAACGCCGAGCACGCCGCTGGGGTGTTCGACCTGCAGATCCCCGGCTTCCACTACAACCGGATCAACAACCCGACCAACGACGTCCTCGAAAAGCGGCTTGCCGCGCTCGAAGGGGGCACGGGCGCCCTCGCCCTCGCGTCAGGCATGGCCGCGGTGAGCTACTCGATCCTCACGGTGGCCCGCGCCGGCTCCAATCTGGTGATCGCGCCCCAGCTCTACGGGGCCACCTTCACCTACTTCGCCCACGTGCTGCCGACCCTCGGCATCGAGGCGCGCTTCGCGGCCGACGACGGGGCGGCGGCGATCGCGGCGCGCATCGACGGGGATACCTGCGCTGTGTTCTGCGAGACGATCGGGAATCCGGCGGGCAACGTCGTCGACCTGGAAGCCGTGGCGGCCGTGGCGCACGCGGCCGGCGTGCCCTTCATCGTCGACAACACCGTCCCCACGCCCTTCATGCTGAAGCCGATCGAGCACGGGGCCGACGTGGTCGTGCACTCCTTGACCAAGTTCGTAGGCGGCCACGGCACGACGACCGGGGGCGCCATCGTCGACGGCGGCACCTTCCCCTGGACCGAGCACGCGCAACGGTTCCCCATGTTCAACGAACCCGAGCCCGCCTTCCACGGCGTGGTGTTCGCCCGGGACTTCCCCGCAGCCCCCTTCGCGGTGCGGGCCCGTTCGGTGCAGCTCCGCAACACCGGCGCCAGCCTCTCGCCGTTCAACGCCTTCCTCCTCCTGCAGGGATTGGAAAGTCTGGCCGTGCGCCTGGAACGCCACGAGGCCAACGCCCGCGTGATCGCCGACTACCTGGCCGCCGACCGCCGGGTGGAGTGGGTGGGCTACGCCGGCTTCCCCGACCACCCGCACCACCAGCTCCTCCAGCGCTACCTGAAGGGTCGGGTGCCCTCGATCATCACCTTCGGCGCGACCGGCGGCTACGCCGCCGCCCTGGCGTTCTTCGACTCGGTGCAGCTCTTCAAGCGGCTCGTCAACCTGGGGGACGCCAAGTCCCTGGTAAGCCACCCGGCCTCGACGACCCACCGCCAGTTGACCGAGCCCGAGCTGGTCGCCGTGGGCATCCCACCCGACGCGGTCCGCCTGTCCATCGGCCTGGAGCACACCGACGACCTGATCGAGGACATCGACCAGGCGTTGACCAAGGCGACGCGCTGACGGTCGAGCGCGCCCCATCGGCTCGCTTCAGCCGATGACGCTCTCCACGCAGTGCTGGGCGTCGCGCACCGCCCGCAGGCGGCTCTTGGGCGACGGCAGGTAGTGGGTGAAGTAGCGCACGCCCTCGGTCAGGACCCCGAGCAGAGAGAGGTGCTCCTGCAGGCGCCCCTCGGCGTCGTAGGGATGGAAGTCCTCGCTGATGGCCACGCTGCCCACCGCGGTGTCCCCGTACATGAGCTGAGTGAGCCGGCCCTTGGCGTAGAGGCGCTTGAGGAGGGGGGAGACCGAGGTGGCGAGCGACGGGAGGTCGAGGTGCCCGCGCACGACCGCGTTCACCGTGGCGGTGGTGGTCCGTTGCAGCTGGGTCGATCGCATCGCCACTCCGTGGTCGGCCGCGATGATGTCGGGCCGCGGACCGAACGGCACGCGCACCACCCCGGCGTCGATCAGCGCCAGGAGCTGCTGGGAGCGCAGCGGTGGCGGCCCCGCCTCGAGACGGTTGATGCGGCCCCGCACGTTGGACTGGAAGTCGATGTAGGACTCGAGGGTGAGGCCGCCGAACTCGATCACCGAGCGCAGCTGGTCGCGCAGGATCCGGAGCACCTCCTGCGCCGCCTTGACCGGGCTGCCGCCCACGGTCAGCGCCTCGTCGAGGTCGTCCTCCAGCATCTGGTAGACGTGCGCCTGGTAGTCCGCGCTCGTGTCGTAGGTGCGGTCGACCGCGGGGAAGACGTGGCTGGCCGGATCGAACCCCCCGTGCAGCAGCTCGAGCTCGCCCACGGCCTTGGCGAAGCGACCCTGCAGCCAGCCGCAGCGCAGGCGGGCCCTGGCCGCCGCCGACTCGTCGGCGCCGCCCTTCAAGAACGCGGCGTGGGTGTGGTACCGCGCCTGCATCTCGGCGTAGATGAGGGGGAGCAGGTCGTGGCGGAAGTCGACCTGCCGCCGGACGGGGGAGCCACCGGGGTGCGTGAGCCTGGCCAGCTCCTCGGGGGTGCAGACCACCGGTTCGTAGGCCCCGTAGGGGTCGAGGCCGTGCGCCGACTTCGTGCAGTAGGGGATGCCCGAGCGCGAGTACAGGTAGATGATCGGCTCGCGCCCGCTCGCCCGGTAGCGCTTGCGCGGACCCATCTCCTCGAAGTGGCCGCCACGGCCGACCGTGAGCGCCGTGAGTACGTCGAACGCGACGAGACCCATGCCGGCGATGGCGATCGGCGCGCGCGGCGGGAGGGACCCGTCGAAGTAGCTCACCGGATAGGGCCGCTGATAGTGCACGCTGAAGGAGTCCCCAACGGGCTCGTCGTTCCAGGTGTGCCCCGAGGTGAGCACCACGTGGTCGACGGTCAGTGTCCGGCCGTCGTCGAGCAGCACGTCCTCGGCGCCGCCCAGCTTCTGTGAGATGTCGACCGCGCTGGCGTAGTGGCGCACCACCTCGACGTTGGCGGGCGCCTCGGCGAGAAGGGTGTCGTAGAACCAGACCAGGTACTCGCCCATGAGCCGGCGCGGCAGGTAGTCGGTGGCCAGGATCGGGGCGCCCTCGGTGCCGATGCGACACTCGTAGCCGACCCAGCGGTAGCCCTGCTCGACCGCCCACTGGTGCAGACCCATCGCGTAGGTCGGCGCCACGTCGTCCTCGGGGGCGGCGTAGAGCGAGAGCTGTCCGCACGCGTTGTTGAGCACCAGGTAGTCGGGTTGCTCGACGGCGTAGACGCCTCCCCCCAACTGCCCGGGCTCGACCACGTGCACGCGGATGGTGGCGTCGGTGTGCCGAGCCCGACTGACCGTGCGTTCGAGGACGCAGAGGCCCCACGAACCGAGCCCGACGATGGCGATCTCGATCATGGGCCCGTCCGAGCCCGCCCACCGGGACCGTGACGGGCGATGCCCGCCGCGGGTCGGCGGCGGCGCGCCACCACCAAGAGTGGCCGCGCTCTCGACGCAGAGCAAGGGCTCACCGATGGCGCGTGAATCGAGGTCCCCGACACAGTGGTTCATTCTGCCAGCTCACACCCAAGAATATGCGCTTCTCACGACTGCTCGACGGGCTCGGTGGCCAGGACCCAGAGCGGTCCATCGCCGCACTCGACCCGCCGGACCGTGCCCCCGGGGTCACGCAGGGTGGTTTGGACAATCCGGACCGTGCGTCCGTCCAGCTCGGCCAGGGGTCCGGGCACCGAGTGGGTCCCGGCCGTGAAGGACCAGGCGCGGACCTGGAGGTGGACGGCTGCCGCGGGCTGCGACCAGTCGATGGTGGCGTAGTCGGCGCCGAAGGGCCCCGCCAGGGTGACCCCCTCGGGCGACTGGGGATCGCCGGGGTCGCCCGCGGCCACCCGCTCGAACACCGCGGGCAGGAGCCGCACGGCCAGCATGCTGAGGCGGGAGATGACGTCGTTGACCGTGTCCTCCTCCGAGACGGGCGACGCCCGTTGGGCGAGGATCGGTCCGGTGTCGAGGCCCTCCTCCATGCGGTGCCAGGTGACGCCGTACTGGCTGTCGCCCAGCCGGACCGTCCACCCGAGGGGGTTGGGGCCACGGTGGCGGGGGAGGAGCGACGGGTGGTAGTTGACCGAGCCGCGCCGGGGCGCGCTGAGCGCGGCCGGTGAGAGCCGCCACGGGAACGCCCACGTCAGCACCAGATCGGGATCGAAGGACCGCAGGATGGGTTCGACTGCGTCGTTGCCGGGGGCGATCACGATCTCGACCCCGGGTTCGCTCGACGCGGCGCTGAGCGGCGGGTGGCCCGGGATCGGCTCCTGGCGCGGCGCCCCGACCGCCGCCACGGGTGCGTGTCCCAACCGGCGAACCGCGGTGGCCAGGGTCGCCACCACCTCGGGAATGGTCGAGAGGAGGACGACTCGCCAGCCGGGCTGCTCCATCCGGGTCGAGCGTACCGTCGGGCCCGACGATCTCTCGGTCGCGTCCCCGGGGTCGCGCGGCGGGCGCCCCGGACACCCTTGGCCCCCGAGGGCGTCCGGTACAGTTCGCGCCAGGGGAGGGCTGAGGAGCGCGCAATGACCGCAGGCGAAGGCCCACCCGTCGCGGCCCGGACCTCCTGCGGGCTCGCCGCCGGGCACCCGGGGCGAGGGTGAGCCGGAGCGTCCCGCACCCCGATCTCGGGCCGGGCCTCCTCGAGCGGATCCTCGCGCACGCCGATCGCACCCCGGAGCATGCGGCGGTGCAGGATCCGACGCGGGCCCTCACCTACGGGGGGCTGCGCGCGGAGGTCGAGGGCGTCGCGGCCGGCCTGGGCGAGGAGGGCGTCGAGCCGGGCCAGCGCGTGGCGCTCCATCTGACCAACTCGGTCGACTTCGTCGTGGCGGCGCTGGCCTGCACGGCGATCGGCGCGGTGTTCATCCCCCTCGCCGTGACCGACCCGGTGCGCCGGCTCGAGATCGTCCTCGAGGACTCCGCCCCGAGCCTCGTCGTGACCGCCGGGCCGGGGTCTGAGTCGGGCGGTGGGAGCACCGCCACGCCGGCCGCGCTCCTCCCCGTGCGCCACCGCCAGGTGGCGCTGCCGGCGCTCCGGCGCGCGGCTGGGGGGGGCGCGGCGCGCGCCGAGCCGCCATGGGACCGGCCGATCTACGCCATCTACACCTCGGGCACGACGAGCGCTCCGAAGGGTGTCCTCGTCAACCAGGGTGCGTTCCTGGCCGCGCTGACCCACGCCATCGACGCCTGCGGCTTCGACGCGGACACCCGCGCCCTCAGCGTCTCGGCGGTGCACTTCGACGGCTCCTTTGCGACCGTCTTCTCCACCCTGGTGGCGGGCGGCTCGCTGGTCTTCGTCCCCCGCGACGCTCTCCTGTTCCCCCGGACGTTCATCAACGTGGTCGAACGGGAGCGGATCACCCACACCGGCTTCTCACCGACCTACCTCCACCTCCTCCTCACCGATCCCCGCCTGTCCCGCCTTTCGGCTTCCTCGCTGAAGATGATTGCCGTGGGGGGCGAGGCCTGTCCGGGAGCCGACGTGGCGGCCCTCTGGCAGCGGGTGCCCCAGGTGGCGGTCTTCAACCGCTACGGACCGACCGAGACGACGGTGACGGTGACGCACCACCGCGTCAGCGCGGCGGACACGGCGCTGACGATCGTACCGATCGGCGTGCCGCACCCCGGCGTCGTGTTCGAGATCCTGGACGACGACGGCCGGGTGATCGAGGGGCCCAACGTGGTCGGCGAGCTCTACATCGGGGGCGACCAGCTCATGGCCGGCTATCTGGACGCGCCGGCGTTGACCGCCGAGGTGCTGCGCGACGACTTCGTGGCCGGCGAGACGCTGTATCGAACGGGCGACCTCGTCTTCCGGAACGCCGCCGGCCAGTACTGCTACGTCGATCGCGTCGATCGGGTGATCAAGCGCAGCGGGGTTCGCATCTCCCTCGTGGAGCTCACCCACGCCCTGCGGGGCGTGCCCGGGGTGACGGCCGCCACCTGCAGCACGTTCGAGGCCGGGGACGGAGGCAACGGGATCGTGGGCTTCGTCGTGCTGGCCGACGAGGTGCGCGAGGCGCCGGCCGCGGGCGAGCCGGGAGCGGACACGACGGCGTCGGCCCGACGGATCGATGCGGCCCTGCGTCAGGTGCTGCCCGTCTCGATGCTTCCGGACCGCATCGAGGTCGTCGACCACCTGCCGATGACCCCGGCCGGCAAGGTCGACGAACGGTCCCTCCTGGCCGTCGCCGGACTCAGCCGGAGCGGGGGCGGGCCGGCCGAGTAGGTCCCCCCCGGGCGCCCTCAGCCCGAGAATTCGGCGATGAGCCGCGCCAGCTCGACCGGTTGGTCGCCCTGGACGCTGTGGCCAGCCTCCTCGACGTGCTCGACCCGCGCGGTCGGGCAGCGCCGCCGCAGCTCGGCCTCGTCCTCGTCGTCGACGACCGACTGGGGTCGCATGCCGCGCACCAGCATGAGGGGCATGGGGAGCCGGGACACCACCTCCCAGAGGTCGAGGAACTGTCCGGCGGCGGCCTCGGCCGCCCCCGCCTCGGCGACCCTGAAGCGCGCGTAGCGCCAGACCCAGGTGCCGTCGGGCTGCTGCTCGGCGTTGTGGAGGATCCCGCGGCGCAGGGACGACACCGAGCGGGTGGGATTGTGCTCGACCGTCCGGGCCAGGATGGCGTCGAAGTCCGGGAAGCTGGCCGGACCGCGCACGAAGTCGGTGATCGCCTTCGCCTTCTCGGCGTTGACGCCCGGGGTCACGTCGACCAGCACGGCCCGGCGCACCAGATCCGGATGGGCGTCGGCCAACGCCAAGAGGGTGGCGCCGCCCATGGACATGCCCACCACGGCCTTCGCCCCCGGAGCGAGCGAGCGGATCGCGATCGCCACGTCCGCCGCGTTGTCCACCACGCTGCGGACCCCGCTCTTGTACCCGTCGGAGTGCCCGTGGCCGGGGAGGTCGAGCGCGACGAGGGGTCGGTCCAGCGCCAGCGCCACGGTGTCCCAGGTGTGCGCGTTCTGGGCCCCGCCGTGGAGGAAGACGAACTCGGGCTCGGCCGTGCCCCACACGAGCGCGCTCAGGGATCGCCCGTCGCCGAGTGGGACCGCGGTCCGGCGGACGGCCGGCGGTCCGGTGTAGGGGATCCCGAACTCGGCCGCGTTCTCGTGGAACATCGAGAACTCGTCGTACGGGTACATTGCGTCGCTCTCGTTCATCGGCTCGCCCCTTCCGCTCACGTTACGGCCTGCCTCGTAGCCCGCGCCGACGAGGATCGCGCCGCCTGGTCACCGAAGCCGAACGATGCGGGCGGTCGATGTGGCGCTCGCCACCTGCTGCCCGTCGGCGTCGAAGAGGTCTCCGGCCAAGAACGCGATGGTGCCGCCGCGGTGGACGACCCGACCTCTCGCGGTCAGGCGGCCCGGCGCGGCGGGGCGCAGGAAGCTGATCTTGAGCTCGAGGGTCGGCGCGAACTCCTCGGGTTCCAAGGTGGCCGCCAGCGCAGGGCCGAGCGTGTCGTCGAGCATGGCCGCCAGGAACCCGCCCTGGATGTTGCCCATCGGATTGGTGAACTGCTCGCCGGCCTCGAAGTTGACCTCGATCTCCCCGCGCTCGGGGGCCAGCCAGGACAACTCCCATCCCAACAGGACCGCGGCGGGTGGCATGGGCGCGGTGCCCGCCATGGCGTCCCAGAAGGGACCCGAGCGCGGTGGTTCTCCGGAGGACATCACCGAGTCTGGCACCGTAGTGGTCGCGGGCACCCCCGCTCGGTGCCTCGGGAACGCAACCGCCGATGCGACGACGGACGCCACCACCGTTTCCCCTCGCCGCGGCCACGCGGCGGCCCGAAGGGGGCAGTATGGGACGGATGGCCAGACGCCTGCTCGCCCTCGCTGCGGCTCTAGCCGCCGTTCTGGTCCTGGCGGGCTGCAACGTCTTTGGAGACGGCTCCTTCGCGGTGGGGCCCGCCATCACGCAGGCGACACCGGGCACCTACCGCAGCTCGGGTGGACCCAGCTGCTACTGGCAGCGGACGAGCAACCTCACGGGATCGTTGGTCAGCATCATCGCCAACGACTTCCTGTCCGGTCCCGACGTCGTGACCATCTTGCCCTCCGACGCGGGTTTCGCGAGCCAGGGCTGCGGCCTGTGGGCCCCCCTCCCGACCAGCGGGCCCCGGCTGGCGACGTTCGGCGATGGCCGGTACGCCATCGGCATCGACATCGCGCCCGGGACCTACAGCGCGCCGGGCGGGCCAAGCTGCTACTGGGAGCAGGACCGTGACTTCTTGGGGCAGGGCGACAGCATCATCTCGAACGACCTGCCGGTCGGCCCGGTGACGGTCGCCCTCAGCTCCGACGCGGTCGCCGTCAAGGTCCAGGGCTGCGGCACCTGGACGCTCGACGCCGAGCCCGGCCCCGTCATGAGTGGCCCACCGGTCATGTCGGGCCCACCCCGCATGACCGGCTGAAGGAGGACGCGATGGCCCGCCGGAAGTCCCTTCGCTCCCAGCTGTACCGGGCGGCCCGGGATCTGGGCAACGTGGAGGCGGCGGCCCAGGGTCCGGGGGCGCTCGCCAAGCGCCAGGTCCGGCGCAAGGCCTACCGCAGCACGAACCGCGCGCTCGGCGGCGTCCTGCGGGTCTTCGGGCTGGTCGGCCGAGGCAGGCGCTGAGCGGGGTCCCCCGGGGGGAGTCAGCCCGACGTCGCCGGCTTCAGCTGGTCGATGTCGACGGGGTTCTTGGGGGCGACCGGGTGCACCGGCTGGTTGTAGGCCGAGAAGAAAACGGTCGAGGTGCCGCCCGTCCCGCCGACGCTCTTCAGCTCGACCACGTAGGGCACGCCCGAGCGCGCGATGTAGATGGTGCCGTTGGTCCCGCCGCTCGGGTCCTTGCCGTTCACGGCCGTGACGGCGACGCCGTTGATCGTCGTGTTCCGGCCCTTGGTGAAGGTCGCCGTGTTGATGTTGCCGCTGAACAGCTGTCGGAAGAGCGTGTTCACGCTCAGAAACTGCGCCAGTGACTGGCCGTCGTTGGTGGTGGCGGCCGTCTCCACCCACTTGCCGACGAAGAGCGCGGCGGCGGCCGCGCCGCCGTTCAGCTTCCAGAACTTCTGGTTGGCGTTGAAGTAGACGTTCGGCCCCAGTCGGATGGCGTGGACGACGGCGCCGTTGATCCCGATCGACCCCTGGCCCGCCGCGGACGCCGAGGCCTGCACGCTGAGGGTGATCGTCTCCTTGCCCTGGGTGGCCTTGCCCGTCACGGTCACCGTGCGCGCCAGTGCGGACGCGCTCACCGCCTTGCTGACCAGCGCGTTGGCGTTGGCCTTGGCCGCCCAGGCCGCCGGGGCGGCGAGGACGATGCCGCAGGCGGCGGCGGTTCCGGCGAGTACGGCGACGGATCGGAGGCGCATGAGCCTTCGAGTCTACCGGGGGTGGCTGGGATCCTCCTGAGCCCCTGGTCGGAGGACGGCCGGACCCGGATGGGTCGGTAGCCTGGGGCCTCGTCCGCCCGAACAGGAGCGCCCGTGAAGCGCAGACCGAGCTCGGCCGCCGGCACCGAGCGCCACTCGCCCGACTTCTACGACCAGGCGGAGGAGTTCGTCGTCCTTGACGAGGGCGACCGCCTGCTGGTGCCCTGCGCCGGTGGGCCCTCGACCAGCCGCCTCGAGACCTACCCGCCGCGGCTCGAGATCACCGAACGCGGCGGCACCTACGTGCTGGAGGACGGGGGACCCCGGGCGGAGTGGCGCTACCGGTTCGTCCCCGCCGCCCGCTGAGACGCGGCGCGGGCCGCGCTCAGCCGAGCTTGGCCAGCACCTCGGTCGCCACCAGCCGGAGGTGGTCGAGGTCGGCCAGGTCGAGCACCTGGACGTAGATGCGGGACGCGCCCACGGCCTCGTAGGCGGCGATCCGCTCGAGGAGCTCGTCGGGGGTGCCGGCCAGGCCGTTCTTGCGCAGCTCGTCCGGCTGGCGCCCGATGGCCGCCGCCCGCCGGGTGAGCTCGGCCTCGTTAGCCCCGCAGCACAGGACCAGCGCGGCCGAGTGGACGAGGGTGCCGGGGTCGCGCCCGATGGCCCGGCAGGCCGCATCAACGCGCCCGAACTGCGCGGCGCAGACCTCGGCCGACCCGAAGGGCACGTTCATCTCGGCGCCGAAGCGGGCGGCCAGCGCGGGGGTGCGGCGTGGCCCGTGACCGCCGACGACGACCGGCGGCCGCGGCTTTTGCACCGGTTTGGGCAGCGCGGGGGAGTCGGTCAGCGTGTAGTGGCGCCCGGTGAAGGAGAACGTCTCGTCCGCCGGCGTCTCCCACAGTCCGGTGATGATGGCCAGCTGCTCCTCCAAGCGCTCGAAGCGCTCGCCCAGCGCGGGGAAGGGGATGCCGTAGGCGCGGTGCTCCAGTTCGTACCAGCCGGCCCCGAGCCCGAGCTCGATGCGGCCCCCGCTCATGGCGTCGATCTCGGCGATCGAGATGGCGAGGGGCCCGGGGAGCCGGAAGGTGGCCGCAGTCAGCAGGGTGCCGAGGCGGATCCGTTCGGTCTCCCGGGCGATGCCGGCCAGGGTCACCCAGGCGTCGGTCGGGCCGGGCAGACCGCTCACCCCGCCCATCTTCAGGTAGTGGTCGGAGCGGAAGAAGGCGCCGTACCCACACTCCTCGGCCACCCGGGCCACGGCCAGCAGGTCGGCGTAGGCCGCCCCTTGCTGGGGCTCGGTGAACACGCGCAGTTCCATGGGCCGGTTTCTACCCCATCGGGGCGAATCGGCGCCCGCTCGGCGCCGGACCGGGACTACGCGGCCGTTGGCGCCGTCGCCTGCTGCTCCAGCTGGGTGAGGCTGATCGCGTGTGGGGGCGTCTTCGGGTGCACCGGCTTGTTGTACCCGGAGAACGCGATCGTGCCGGAGCCCGACGAGTTCGTGGTCTTCAACCCGATCAGGTAGGGCTTGCCCTGTCGGGCGATGTAGATGACGCCGCTCGTCCCATCCGTCGTGTCGCTGCCGTTGATCGCGTAGACCGCCACCCCGCCGACGGTGGTGTTGGCCCCCGACACGAAGACCGATTGATTGATCTTGTTTCCGCTCAGAATCTGTTTAAAGAGCGCGGCGGCGCCCAGGAACTGCGAGAAGCTCTTGCCGTCGGTGCCGGTGGCCGCGGTGTACACCCACTTGTTGGCGTAGCCCGCCGCCGAGGCCCCGGCCTGGCTCGTCCAGAAGGCGGTGTCCGCGTTGAAGTAGACGCGCGCGCCGAGCCGCACGATCTTGACCGTCGCCCCGTTGATGGTGATCGACCCCTGTCCCGCGTTGGCGTTGGAGGCGTACACGTTCAACCCGACCACTTGGCTGCCCGTCGTCACGCTGCCCACCACGTGGACGGAGCTCACCCCCTGGGAGGCGGCGATCGCGTTCAACACGGTCTGCTTCGGGCTGGTCGCGGCCGCCCCGGCGCCGCTCGAGACGAGCGTGCCGACGCTCACCACCGCCAATGCCACGGCTGCCGTTCTGGCCCGAAGGCGCATGCTGGTCCTTTCGTCGTGTCCGGGAGTGGCCCGACAGCGGGGGGTCGACTCACACCGATGGCGCTATGCGCGCCCGCACCAGGCGCCCGGCGGTTTGGGGCAGCCTAACCGTCCGACCGCCGCGCCTGTCCCCGGTCTCAGGCCGTTCTCAGGCATCTGCGTCGGCCGGATCCGGCGAGACCGGGCGCCGGCTGACGCGGGGCGGCTCAGCGCGCGGAGGGATCGGCCGACAGCTCCGGCGGCCGCGGTCCGCCGTGAACCTCGTAGGCGCTCCACCAGCGTTCAGCGTCGGGAGGCGTCGGGAAGCCGAGCTTCTCGCGCTCGGTGAGCGCCTCGCGCACGGCGAGCTTCAGATCGCGCACGCCGGCCTTCTTGCGCCAGTCGGCGCGGCCGCTGCGCCAGATCGACTCCTCCAGGTGCCAGCAGCGCGTCCGGGCGGTGACCAGGGCGTCGGTCGCCCGCGCGGCCTCGGCCCGGACGTCGTCGTCGACCGGGGCCAAGACGTCGGCCGCCCGCAGCCAGCCGTAGTCCATGTCGAGCAGCATCAGGCCGGGGGCCACCTCGAAGGGCCCGACGACATCGATCACCGGGTCGATGACGGTGAGCGAGGCGCCGGCCGGGAGCGGGTAGCGGAGGTTGGTGGCCTGGCGGTCCCCGAAGGCGATCGCGCCGACCGTGCGGAGGAAGACCTCCATCAGGTTGAGCTTCGTGAAGTCCCGCCGGTCGGGGAGCTGGACGAGCGGCACCGCGAGGACGGCCACGATCCGCTCGGCCCCCAGCCGCACCGCCGCCTCGACCGGGATGTTCTGCAGGACGCCGCCGTCCACGTAGACGTCATCGGCCAGCGGTCGGGGCGGGAACACCATGGGGACGCTCGAGGAGGCGAGGACGCCCTCGATGACGTCGACCGGTCCCGCACCGCGCCCGGCCACCGGGGTCAGCGCGTCTGCCTCCACGATCGTCCCGTCCTCGGTCACATATCGGAGCAGGCCGGCCCCGAGGGCCGTCACCGCCAGGCGGAGCTCCAGGCCGGGCCGGGCGATCAGGGCCGGGTCGACGGGCAGGAGGCCGGTCGGCCCACCGGTGCGCAGCGCGCGGGCCAGCGGGTCGAGCGTCAGCACCGACCCGGCGTTGTCGCGCAGGCCGCGTCGGGTCCGGGGCGCGCGCCGCAGCGCGCGGGCAGAACCGGTGGCGAGGTGGAACGCGCGCCGCCACCGGGACCGGCCGTCGGGTGTTCCGAGGATCGCGCTCAGGTCGGGGCCCGGCACCGCCGGCCGGGTTCGTTCGGTCAGGTAGCTGTCGATCACCCGGCCGAACGGCGTGCCGTCGAGCGACTCGACCCAGGGCTGCTTGGCGAAGAGGTGATCGATGTGGGTCATGGCCAAGAGGTCCTGGCGCAGCTCCTGGGCGCGCAGCCGGAACTCCCGCGGCGAACGCGCCTGGGCCATCACCGCCGCGGCCACCGCGCCGGCCGAGGCCGCGGTCAGGACCTGGGGGAGGATCCCCGCCTCTTCGACGAGGTAGCGGATCGCGCCCGCCTCGAAGGCCCCCTTGGTGCCGCCGCCGGCCAGCACGAACGCGGTCTTCGGCGCGGCCATGGGACCGAGTCTCCCACCGGGGTCCCGCCAACTCGGAACCCCGCCGCCACCAGGGTCTCTCTGGCGCTCAGCCGCCCGCCGCGGCCGCCACCACCTCGACCTCGGCCCCGTCGCGCACGACGACCCGCTCCCAGGTCGAACGCGGCACCACCTCGCGGTCGACGGCGACGGCCACGCCACGGGTTTGCTCGCAGAGGGTGGCCACCAGCTCGGCCACGGTCGTGCCGGCGGCGAGGGCCAGCTCGTCGCCGTTCACCCGGACCCGCACCGAGTCTCCACTGGTCCGCGGCGCCATCACCCACCCCGGGCGGCGCCCGGGGCCGCCCGCAGGACGCCCGCCGCGCCCTTCGCCACCCGGCGGGCGTCGAACGGGGCCACCACCGGCGGCAGCGGACGGTCGGCCAGCAGCTCGCCCAACGCCTGCGCCGTGATCGGCGCCAGCAGGATCCCGTTGCGGTAGTGGCCGGCCGCCACCGCGAGGCGCGCCACCTCGGTCCAGCCGATGAACGGCGCGTTGTCGGGCGACCCGGGCCGCAGACCGGTGACGCACTCCTCGAGCTCGAGCTCGTCGATCCCGGGCACGAGCGCCCGGGCGCGGTCGAGGAGGGTGTGGACAGCGCCGGCCTGGACACTGCGGTCCTCGCCGCGCTCCTCGACGGTCGCCCCGACGACGAGCGTCCCGTCCCGGCGCGGCACGAGGTAGCAGGAATCCCCGCGGACGAGCCCGCGCACGGTTCGGTCGAGGAGCGGCCGACCGGGACGGTCCCGCAGCCGCAAGACGTGCCCTTTGACGGGCCGCACGGCCGGCAGGATGCCGGCCGGCACGCCGGGGAGGGCCGAGGTCTCCCACCCCATGCAGAGCACCACCGAACCCGCGTCGGTGCGGACCCCGGCGGCCTCCACCCCGCAGGCCGCCCCGGCCGCCGAGCGGAGGAGCGCGTCGACGCGCGCCGGCACCATCTCCACCCCGGCCGACGCGCAGGCGTCGGCGAGCGCGCCCACCAGCCGGCGGTTGTTCACCTGGTGGTCGCCCGGGACGATTGCGCCGCCGCGGATGCCGGGGGCGAGCGCCGGGACCAGTTGGCGCGCGGCCGAGGCGGAGAGGGGGTTGGCCTCGAGACCGATGGAGCGCCGGAAGACGGCGAGCTCGTCGACCGCCGCCCGGTCCGACGCGTCGAGGGCCACGGTGACCGTCCCGCACTGGCGGTAGTCGAAGTCCTGGCCGGTGACCGCCGTCAGCTCCGCCGCGAACGGCGCCCAGGCGGCGGCACCGGCCACCAGGAGCGCGACCAGGTCCTCCTCGCCGTAGGCGGCCTCGCTGACCGGCGCCAGCATGCCGGCCGCGGCCCAGGAGGCGCCGCGCCCGGGTGCGGGATCGAAGAGGCGGACGGAGAGGCCGGCCTTCGCCGCCGCCCAGGCGGCGGACAGCCCGATGACCCCGCCGCCCACGAAGACGGTGTCGACTGCTCGAGATTGTGCGCCACTCGGCGCCGCGGCCACCGCGCGATCCTACGATCGCCGCGGGCCCCGGTCCGTCAGGGACTCCCCGTGCCTGGAGTATCCTGGACCGACTGCACCAGGGCCAGTGTCGTCCCGGGCCGCAGGACCTCCCAGTACACGGAGCCCACCCGCGTCGGCGCTGACACCGGTGGCCACGAGCCCAGAAGGACGACATGGCCAGCAGTTCGGACCCCGGCGGCCGCCCGCCCGCCCGCGGTCTCTACGATCCCGCCTTCGAGCACGACGCCTGCGGCGTGGGGCTGGTGGCCGACCTCGGGGGTCGTCCCAGCCACCGGTTGGTGGCGCAGGCTCTCTCGGTGCTGGAGAGCCTGGCCCACCGCGGCGCCTCGGGCGCCGAGGTGGCGACCGGCGACGGATCGGGGATCCTCTTGCAGGTGCCGCACCGCTTCCTGAGCGAGGCGGCCGACGACGCTGGGATCGCCCTGCCCGACGCGGGCCGCTACGCGACGGGCATCGCCTTCTTGCCCCACGACACCGAGGTGGCCGACAAGGCGAAGGCGCAGTTCGCCGCCATCGCCCACGAAGAGGGCCTCCACGTTCTCGGGTGGCGGGTGGTGCCGGTCGACGACACGACGCTCGGCGAGACCGCCAAGCGAAGCGAGCCCCGGGTGGAGCAGGTCTTCGTTGCGCCCCAGACCGGTCGGGGGCGGACCGAGCCCATCGCCCTCGACCGCCTGGCCTACGTGACCCGCAAGCGCGCCGAGCACGCCATCGACGAGCTCTACCTCGCGTCCCTCTCGGCCAGGACGCTCGTCTACAAGGGGATGCTGACGGCGCACCAGCTGCTCGAGTTCTACCCCGAGCTGGCCGACGACCAGCTGGAGAGCGGGCTCGCCATCGTCCACTCGCGCTTTTCGACCAACACGTTCCCCAGTTGGCCGCTCGCGCACCCCTACCGGTTCGTGGCCCACAACGGCGAGATCAACACGGTGGCCGGGAACCGCAACTGGATGCGCGCCCGCGAGTCGCTGCTCGAGTCGAGCGCCATCGAAGGCGACCTGTCGCGGCTCTTCCCGATCTGCACCCCCGGTGCGAGCGACTCGGCGACCTTCGACGAGGTGCTCGAGCTCTTGCACCTGGGCGGCCGCTCGCTCGCCCACTCGATCCTCATGATGATCCCGGAGGCCTGGGAGAACAACCGGACCATGGATCCGGCGCGGCGCGACTTCTATCGCTACCACGCGTCGGTCATGGAACCCTGGGACGGACCGGCCGCCATCGCCTTCTCCGACGGCACGGTGGCGGGGGCGGTGCTCGACCGCAACGGCCTGCGCCCCGCCCGCTACTGGGTGACCGACGGCGGGCTGGTCGTGCTGGCGAGCGAGGTAGGCGTGCTCGACCTCGATCCCGCCACCGTGGTGCGCAAGGGCCGCCTCCAGCCGGGGCGCATGTTCTTGATCGACACGGCCCGGGGGCGCATCGTCGACGACGACGAGATCAAGGCCGAGCTGGCCGCCGCCCACCCCTACGGGCGCTGGCTCGACCAGGACCAGGTCTCGCTCGACGACCTGCCGGCCCGGGCGATGCTGACCCCCCAGCACGCGAGCGTGGTGACCCACCTCCGGCTCTTCGGCTACACGACCGAGGAGCTGCGGATGATCCTGGGGCCGATGGCCCGCAGCGGGGCGGAGCCGATCGGGTCGATGGGCTCGGACGCCTCGATCGCCGTGCTCTCCGATCGGCCCCGGCTCCTCTACGACTACTTCACCCAGCTCTTCGCCCAGGTGACCAACCCGCCGCTCGACGCCATCCGCGAGGAGCTCGTGACCTCGCTGGCGGCGACCGTCGGGCCCGAGGGCAACCTGCTCGAGGCCCAGGGGGGCTCCTGCCGCCAGATCCTCCTGCCCCAACCGGTCATCGGTCGGGCCGACCTGGCCAAGCTCATGTACGTGAACGAGCACGGCGAGACGCCGGGCTTCAAGACCTTCGCCATCGACGGCCTGTTCCCGGTGGCTGAGGCGGGCGAGGCGGGCCACCCGACCGCGGCGGGGGGGCGGGCGCTGGCCGACGCCTTGGCCTCCGTGCGCCGCGCCGTGTCGGCGGCCATCGCCGACGGGGCCAACATCATCGTGCTCTCGGACCGCAACTCGACGCGCGAGCTGGCGCCCATCCCGTCCCTCCTGCTCGTGGCCGCGGTCCACCACCACCTGATCCGCGAGAAGACGCGCACCAAGGTGGGCCTCGTCGTCGAGTCCGGCGACGCGCGCGAGACGCACCACATGGCGCTGCTCATCGGCTACGGCGCGGCCGCCGTCAACCCCTATCTGGCGCTCGAGTCGATCGACGACATGATCGCCAGCGGGCAGCTGGAGGGGGTCGCGCCGCGCCAGGCGCGCGAGCACTACATCAAGGCCGCCTGCAAGGGCGTCTTGAAGGTCATGTCGAAGATGGGGATCTCGACGGTCGCCTCCTACACCGGCGCCCAGGTCTTCGAGGCCGTGGGCCTCGAGCACGACGTGATCGACGAGTACTTCACCGGCACCGCCAGCCGGATCGGCGGGGTGGGGCTCGACGTGCTGGCCGCCGAGGTGGCCACCCGCCACCGCCTGGCCCACCTCGAACGCCCGACCGAGCTCGCCCACCGCGAGCTCGAGAGCGGCGGTGAGTACCAGTGGCGGCGCGAGGGGGAGTACCACCTCTTCAACCCGCGCACCGTCTTCAAGCTGCAGCACGCCTCGCGGGCCAAGCGCTACGACGTCTTCAAGGAGTACAGCGCGGCCGTCGACGACCAGTCCGAGCGACTCGCCACCCTGCGCGGCCTCTTCGGCCTGCGGCCCGCCCCAGGTGGCCCGATCCCGATCGAGGAGGTCGAGCCGGCGACGTCCATCATGCGCCGCTTCTCCACCGGCGCCATGTCCTACGGGTCGATCTCGGCCGAGGCCCACGAGAACCTGGCCATCGCCATGAACCGGATCGGCGGGCGTTCCAACACGGGCGAGGGCGGGGAGGATGCGCGGCGCTACACGCCCGATGCGAACGGGGACTCGCGGCGCAGCGCCATCAAGCAGGTGGCCTCGGGCCGCTTCGGGGTGACGAGCGAGTACCTCGTCAACGCCGACGACCTGCAGATCAAGATCTCCCAGGGCGCCAAGCCGGGCGAAGGGGGCCAGCTCCCCGGGACGAAGATCTACCCCTGGATCGCGCGGACCCGGCACTCCACGCCCGGCGTCGGGCTCATCTCGCCGCCGCCGCACCACGACATCTACTCGATCGAGGACATCGCCCAGCTGATCCACGACCTGAAGTCCTCCAACCCCGACGCCCGCGTCCATGTGAAGCTGGTGGCCGAGGTGGGGGTCGGCACCGTGGCGGCGGGCGTGGCCAAGGCCCACGCCGATGTCGTGCTCATCTCGGGCCACGACGGCGGGACGGGGGCGGCCCCGCTCACCTCGCTCAAGCACGCCGGCATCCCCTGGGAGCTCGGCCTGGCCGAGACCCAGCAGACGCTCCTCATGAACGGCCTGCGGGACCGAATTGTGGTCCAGGTCGACGGCCAGATGAAGACCGGGCGCGACGTCGTCATCGGCGCGCTGCTGGGTGCCGAGGAGTTCGGGTTCGCCACCGCTCCGCTCGTCGTCTCGGGCTGCATCATGATGCGCGTCTGTCACCTCGACACCTGCCCGGTCGGCATCGCCACCCAGAACCCCGAGCTGCGCAAGCGCTTCGCCGGCCAGCCCGAGTTCGTCACCACCTTCTTCGAGTACATCGCGCAGGAGGTGCGCGAGCTCCTGGCCGCCCTCGGGCTCCGCACGATCGAAGAGGCGGTCGGCCGGAGCGAGCTGTTGGAGACGACCGAGGCCCTCGCCCACTGGAAGGCCAAGGGCCTCGACCTCTCCTCCGTCCTCGTCGTGCCCGAGTCCCCCTACGACATCGCGCGGCACCAGACCCGGCCGCAGAACCACGGCTTGGAGGGCGCCCTCGACCACCAGTTCCTGGCGGCCTGCGAGCCGGCGCTGGCCGGCGGCCCCCCCGTGTCGGTGTCGCTCCCGATCACCAACAGCGACCGGAGCGTGGGGACCCTCCTCGGGTCGGCCCTCACCAAGCGCCACGGCGGGGCGGGGCTGCCCGACGGCTCCATCACGCTCACCTTCACCGGTTCGGCCGGGCAGAGCTTCGGGGCCTTCGTCCCGCGCGGGATGACCATGCGCCTGTGGGGTGACGCCAACGACTACTTCGGCAAGGGGCTCTCAGGCGGCCGCCTGATCGCCCGGCCGCCCGAGGAGTCGCCGTTCTTGGCCGAGGAGCAGATCATCGCCGGCAACGTCGTCCTCTACGGCGCCACCGCCGGCGCGGCCTTCATCCGGGGCCAGGTGGGGGAGCGCTTCTGCGTCCGCAACTCAGGGGCCGACACGGTGGTCGAGGGCGTGGGCGACCATGGGTGCGAGTACATGACGGGGGGACGGGTGGTCGTCCTCGGTCCGACGGGACGCAACTTCGGAGCCGGGATGTCGGGCGGCGTCGCCTACGTCTTCGACCCGGACCGCACCTTCGCGGAACGCGTCAACCCCGAGATGGTCGACGTCGAGATCCTCGACGAGGAGGACTGCCGGTTCCTGGCCGAGATCATCGCCACCCATGCCGCAGAGACGGGCTCGGTCGTGGCCGAGGCGATCCTCGCCGACTGGGCGCGGGCCAGCGCCAACATGGTGAAGGTCATGCCCCGCGACTACCGGCGGGTGCTCGACGCCACGCGCCTGGCCGAGGCCGAGGGGCGCTCGGTCGACGAGGCGGTCATGGTGGCGGCCCATGGGTAAGCCGACGGGGTTCATGGAGTTCGGACGCGAGCTGCCGCGCCGGCGCCCGGTGCCGGTGCGCCTGCGGGACTGGCGCGAGGTCTACGAGCCCTTCGGCGACGAGGCCACGCGGCACCAGGGGGCGCGCTGCATGGACTGCGGCATCCCCTTCTGCCACGAGGGCTGCCCGCTCGGGAACCTCATCCCCGAGTGGAACGACCTCGTCTACCGGGACGACTGGTCCGACGCCATCGAGCGGCTGCACGCCACCAACAACTTCCCCGAGTTCACCGGCCGGCTCTGCCCCGCCCCGTGTGAGGCGGCCTGTGTGCTCGGGATCAACGCCGAGCCCGTCGCGATCGAGCGCATCGAGTACGAGATCGCCGAGCGGGCCTGGGCGGAGGGCTGGGTCCGCCGCCAGGCGCCGCGCGAGCGGACCGGCAAGCGGGTGGCCGTGGTCGGCTCGGGGCCGGCCGGCCTGGCCTGCGCGCAGCAGCTGGCGCGGGCGGGCCACCGCGTCGTCGTCTTCGAGCGGGCCGAGAAGCCGGGGGGCCTGCTCCGCTACGGGATCCCCGAATTCAAGATGGAGAAGTCGGTGCTCGACCGCCGTCTCGGGCAGCTCTCGGCCGAGGGCGTGGAATTCCGCTGCGCCACGTCGGTCGGGGTGGCGCCGAACGAGCCGACGGGGCCGACTGAGCCGGGCGCCGCACGCGGCCTCGGGACCGCCTGCTCGCCCGAGGTCCAGGTCGTGTCGGCCTCGTCTTTGCGCCAGGACTTCGACGCGCTGGTGCTGGCCGGGGGCGCCACCTTGCCGCGGGACCTCGAGGTGCCCGGACGCGCGCTGTCGGGCATCCACTTCGCCATGGAGTATCTGAAGCCGGCCAACCTGGTGCGCGAGGGCGCGCTGGCCCGCTCGCCGATCGACGCCGCCGGCCGGCACGTGGTGATCCTGGGCGGGGGGGACACCGGCGCCGACTGCCTGGGCACGATCCACCGGCAGGGCGCGGCCTCCGTCCACCAGCTCGAGATCCTCCCCGAGCCCCCGGACCGCCGCGCCGAGGGCAACCCCTGGCCCACCTGGCCGATCATCATGCGCAGCTCGGCCGCCCACGAGGAGGGGGGCGACCGCCTGTTCGCGGTGGCGACCACCGAATTCGTCGACGACGGCCAAGGCAGTGTCGCCGCGCTGCGCGGCCACGCGGTCGCCCTCGACACCGACGGGGGACCACCGCAGTTCCGGCCGGTCGAGGGCAGCCAGTTCGAGCTGCCGTGCCAGCTCGTCCTGCTCGCCTTGGGGTTCGTGGGGGCAGAACGCGGCGGCGTGGTGTCCGAGCTCGGCCTCGCACTCGCACCGAGCGGCGCGGTGGCCGCCGACGAGTCCTGGGCCACCAACGTCGACGGCGTGTTCGTGTGCGGGGACATGACGCGGGGCCAGAGCCTCATCGTCTGGGCCATCGCCGAGGGGCGCTCGGCCGCGGCCGGCGTCGACCGCTACCTCATGGGGGAGAGCGTCCTGCCGGCGCCGATCCGCCCAGGGGCCCTCGCCCTGCGCTGAACCACCGCCAGTAGGGTCGGCCCGTGGATGCACCCGGCTGGCGCGACCGGCCCACCTGGCGCTCCGAGCGCGCCCTGTCCTTCGGCGCCATCGCTGACGACTACGACCGCTTTCGGCCGGGCCCGCCGCCCGAGGCGGTGCGCTGGGTGCTCCGGGAGCCGGTCGGACGCGTCCTCGATCTCGGCGCCGGCACCGGCGGCCTGACGCGACGACTCGCCCCGCTCGCGACGAGCGTGTTCGCCGCCGAACCCGACGAGCGCATGCGGGCCGTGCTGGTCGACCGTTCGCCCGGCGTCCGCGTCGTCGGGGCCCGTGGCGAGGCGCTCCCGTTCGCCGACGGCTCGCTCGACGCGGTCGTGGTGTCGGCCGCCTGGCACTGGATGGACCCCGAGCTGGCGGTGCCCGAGGTGGCGCGCGTGCTGCGGGTGGGCGGCGTGTTCGGCCTGTTGGGGAACGGCCCCGACCGGCGGGTGCCGTGGGTGTCCGAGCTCCTCGGGCGGCGCGGCGGGTGGCGGCGTCCGCTGGGCGACACCGACGCGCGACCGGGCGGCCGCTGGTGGCCACCCGCGATCACCCCCGACGCACCGTTCTCCCCGCCGGAGGCCACGGTGCTGCGCTGGTCGAACCCGGCCACCGCCGAGGACCTGGCCGGCCTGGCCGGGACCTACAGCTCGGTCGTCACGTTCGGTCCGGACAGACGAGACGCCGTGATGGCGCGCACCGCGCTCGTCGCCGCCCGCCTGCCCGAACTGTTCACCGACGGCGCGGTCGAGCTGCCCTTCGCCTGCCGCTGCTGGCGCACGGTGCGCACCGGGGACCCGGCGCCGACCGCCTGAGCCACGGCGCGGTCGAGCGGCCGGCGAAGCGCCGGTCGGTAGTGTCCGGCCGTGCGGATCAGCGTCCGGGTGCAACCCGGAGCCAGTCGGACGGTGATCGGCGGCCGCTACGGCTCGGCCGACCCACCCGTGCTGCTGGCGCGGGTGGCCGCCCCGGCGACCGAGGGCCGCGCCAATCGGGCGCTGGTCGAGGCGTTGGCCGCCGCGTTCGGGGTCCGGCCGCAGCGCGTGACGGTGGTCACCGGGCACTCGAACCGGATGAAGATCGTCGACATCGAGGGGGCGGACCCCGCGCGGGCGGCGCGGCTGCTCGAGGGAGGGCCCTCGCCCGCCGGGTGAGACCGGGCCGTCCGCTCAGGCCGGACGCGTGGCCCCGACCAGCGTGGGCCAGTCCGCTGCCTCCTCGCGGACGACCGCTCCGGTGTGGGGCGCGTCGATCATCTCGCCGTCGCCCACGTAGATGCCGACGTGGTCGACCGCCCGGCTGGAGGCGCCGAAGAAGATGAGGTCGCCCGGGACGACGGGCGCGCGGTCCGGGATGGCCGGTCCCGCATCGAACTGGTCCTGGGCGACGCGCGGCAGGTGCACGCCGGCCGCGCCGTAGGCGGCGAGGACGAGGCCCGAGCAGTCGAACCCCCCCGAGCCCGTCCCGCCCCAGCGATAGGGGGTGCCGAGCTGTGCCGCACCGAAGGCCAGGGCGCCGGCCGGCGCCGAGTCGAGACCGGGGTCATCGGCGAGTGCGCGGGCGAGGACCAGCACGGTGTCCACGTAGGTGGTCGAGTGGTTGTAGTCCCTGATCGCGCTCGGCAACGTCGGCGCCGCC
>Ga0209415_10003256_pt1 | contig 30193 bp, 28 predicted proteins | sample PeaSoiSIISIP2007_FD_187696 | JGI IMG/M metagenome (GOLD analysis project Ga0209415, IMG submission 187696) | Peat soil microbial communities from Weissenstadt, Germany - SII-SIP-2007 (SPAdes) (version 2) | ecosystem: Environmental > Terrestrial > Soil > Wetlands > Peat | place: Germany...
CTGAACGCTTCGTCCGCACGATCAGAGCCTGACGCACGGGGCCAGAGCATGGCTGGCCCCGCCGTTCCGATTCGGGCCGCTCGGTATGATCGCGACCGGCCGGCCTCGTTGTGCTGCTCGTGACGTTCGTGCGGCTCGTTCTGCTGCAAGCGTTTAACACGGAGGACACGGAGGACCACGGAGTGCCACGGAGCCGTGCTGCTCGACTATCTGCATACGTTGGCACGTTATGCCGCCAATATTATTGCCGCCCGGGGCGTTCGCTGCATCGCGTTTTACCGGGAAAGCCTCTCCGTGGATCTCCGTGGTCCTCTGTGCCCTCCGTGTTAAATGCTGTATAGAAACGGACGGCACAGGCCTTGGGTTGATCCCCGGGAGGGAACTTGCCGCAAATGCGATGACCCTGCTGCGAATGCAGGCCCGTGCACGCACGATGCCGTCTCACAGAAAACGAAACGAGACGATCGCGAGACGGGAAGCCGCGGGTCTCATGCCTCGCCGCGAAATCTCATGCAATTCCTAACGAGACGCCGGCGAGACTCCGCGCCGTCACCGCCGCCCCTCACGCCACGCGCCACCGTCTCATGTACAGCGGAACGAGACGCCGGCGAGACGCCGCTGGCCCCTACCCGGACTGGCCTTGCGATGGAGCCCAACCATGCCCCGCGCACGGCGCGAGCGGCGCAATCTCCCCATGCACCAGGGACCGGCCATTCCGCGGCGGCGTCCCCGGTTGTGGCTCACTCCGCCGGCGCCGTCCGCAGCACGTCCAGGGGCTGCAACGCCCCGTCGCGCTCGAAATGCCAGAACGTCCAGCCGTTGCAGGACGGCGCGTTCTGCACCAGCGCGCCGACCTTGTGGATCGAGCCGCGCAACTCGCCCGCAACCACCGTGCCGTCCGCCGCCACCACCGCGGTCACCCGGCGCTGCCGGTCGTGCAGCCGGGTGCCCGGCGGCAGCAGCCCGCGCTCCACCAGGCTGCCGAACGGAACGCGCGGCGCATCGCGGCGGGACATCGCGGTGCCAACCCCGTCGAGCGGTGCCGCTTTGGTGTGGCGGACCCGGCCGATCGCCGCCTCGGCATAGGCGGGGTGGCGCTCGATGCCGATGAAGTGCCGGTGCAGCCGCTTGGCCACCACCGCGGACGTGCCGGTGCCGAGGAACGGGTCCAGCACGATCTCCCCTGGCGACGTGGAGGCGAGCAGCACGCGGTGCAGCAGCGCCTCGGGCTTTTGCGTCGGGTGCAGCTTCAGGCCGTGCTGGTTGCGCAACCGCTCGGCGCCGGTGCACAGCGGGATGAACCAGTCGCTGCGCATCTGGATGTCGTCGTTCAGCGCCTTCATCGCCTGGTAGTTGAAGCGATGGCGGGAGTCGCGCTGCCGCGCCGCCCAGATCAGCGTCTCGTGCGCATTGGTGAAGCGCCGGCCACGGAAGTTCGGCATCGGGTTGGCCTTGCGCCAAACCACGTCGTTGAGGATCCAGAACCCCAGGTCCTGCAGGATGGCGCCGATGCGGAAGATGTTGTGGTAGGCGCCGATCACCCACAGCGTGCCGTCCTTCCGCAGCAGCCGGCGGCATTCCGTCAGCCATTCCCGGGTGAAGGCGTCGTAGGACGGAAAATCGATGAAGCGGTCCCAGTCCTCGTCCACCCCGTCCACCAGGCTGTCGTCGGGCCGGCGCAGCTCGCCGCGGAGCTGCAAGTTGTATGGCGGGTCGGCGAACACGCAATGCACCGAGGCCGGCGGCAGCATGCGCATCAGCGGCACGCAGTCGCCCAGCAGGACCTGATCCAGCGGCAATTCGCGGACGATTTCCACATTGCTCCCGGGGGTGGGGGTGGCCAAGGCTTGGTTGGCCTATCGTGACGGGCCGGCCGGAGCCGCGTCAATCGAACAGATGCAGCGTGAGTTGCGCCACGCTGGCGAAGGCCGGCCGGTGGTGCCGGGTGGGGCCGAGGCGCAGCAGGGCTGCTCGGTGGAATTCGGTAGCGTAGCCGGCATTGGTGTCCCAGCCGTAGCCGGGCCAGCGCACCGCCAGCCGGGTCATGGCGCGGTCGCGCACCACCTTGGCGACGATCGAGGCGGCGGCGATCGACAGGCAGCGTGCGTCGCCGCCCACCACGCAGCGCACCGGGCAGGCCAGCGCGGGGGGGAAATTGCCGTCCACCAGGGCAAGGTCTGGCGGCGTCGGCAACCGGGCGACGGCGCGGCACATCGCGAGCAACGCGGCACGCAGGATGTTGAGCCGGTCGATCTCGGCGACCGAGGCGGCGGCGACGGCGATCTCCGCCCGCCCCGACTCCCGTAGCGCGATGAATGCCGCCAGCCGCTGCTCCGCGGTGAGCTTCTTGGAGTCGTCGAGCAGGGCGGCGAGCTTGCGCGGGACGCCGGTGGGGAAGACCACGGCGGCGGCGACCACGGGCCCGGCGAGAGGACCTCGGCCCACCTCGTCCACTCCCGCGACGCGCCCTCCGGCGGCCTTCTCCAGCGCGAAGTTCGGCATGGGTGAGAGAGATAGCAGGGTCGGAAGGAGTCGGGGGAGGGATTGTGCGGCGTTGAGCTTCCGCAGTGACAGAGGTTTTCCCTGGCGTGACGGGTCGTTGCATTCTGGCAGCTTCAGTGGCGGCGGTGCCGTATGTGCGGCGATGGCGTCAGACGTCGGCGATCTTTTCCCAGAATAGTTCCCGTTGCTCCACCGCTCCGCCATAGGCGCGCGGCGGTGGGCGCAACACCATCAGACCTCCCTCGAACCGCACATCGCGCACCTGATCAGAGCCGATCCGGCTGGGGTCCGATGCAGCATCCACATGCGTGATGAGCTGGTCGCCGTCGAACGTGTAGTTGCCGCAGTAACTGCTGTATTCGCGCTTCCCACCATCGGGAATCTCCCGCCTTCCGTCGCACACAACGGCCATCATGCGGCCTTCCGCGCTCAACATCACGCGGCCCATGCCGTGTCCGCTGTAGGGCGGAGGCAGCTCCTTCCCATCTCCGTCGCGAGCGATCGCGCGCACCAGGCGCCAGGTGCCGAACACCGTTGTCATGGCCCGATCCTTTTCAAATTTTCGGAAAGATCCGCTCGAACACCGCGGGCGAGCCCTCGTCGAGACGCATGGCCGCGCGCACCCGCCGGCTCCAGGGGTTGGAATCGCGCGCCGCGCTCCATTCCTTGGTGTCCGGGACCGCGGGATTTTCGAACTCGTAGACGGTGAGGTATTTCGGCTGCGCCTCGATGGCGGTGAAGCGGCGCGCGCGGATCACGCCGGGAACTTGCAGGTAACCCGGAATGTAGCAGGTATTGTACCAGTCGTTGAACTCTTCTTCCATCGACGCCATGATGTCGATGCGGCCCATTTGCAGATAGCGCGGCAATTCCGTGGGATGATCGGCCGGATCGGTGCGCGCGGGGAAGATCTGCCGGTAGCCGTTCAACAGAAAATTTCGTCCGATTGTGCTGGGCGAGACTGTCAGCCGGCGCGTCGACGGCTGATACTGCACCGTATCGATGAACGCGGCCGAGCGCAGGACGTTGTGGTCCTCCAGCTCATACATCGCCAGGTATTTCGGGCCGCCCCGCAGCGCGCGATACCGACCCGCGCTCAGGAAGCCCGGCACGTCGAGCAATCGCCCGATATGTTCCTCGTCGTACCAGCGGTTGAATTCGGCCTCGTGCGTCGGATCGACATCGGTCCAGGCCATCAACAGGCCAGTGCCTCTGGATTTCGGCATGATCGTTTCTCCCCTTGCGTCCCCTTTGTGGCATGGCCGGCGCAGAGGGGCCACCCACGACTTCGCCGCGCGGAATGATCAGGCTGACGCCGCCGATCGGCGCGGCATTCACCGGCTTGCGCGGCAAGAACGCCACGGAATACAGCGTATTCATACGGACGACTCGTGTCCGGGAGCAGGAGCAAAGCCCGGCACGGGTCTCGCGGGGGATTGCTTCGGCGCTCCGCTCCTCGCAATGACAGGTACCGACCCGCGATACCAGTCGGGCCGAAAATGCTCTGGGGACAGGGTAGGGCAGGGATGCATCACGCGACGGTAAAGCAATGTGCCGTGCTGGTCGGCGGCCTGGGCACGCGGCTGGGCAGCCTGACCACAGCCACGCCGAAGCCGCTGCTGCCCTGCGGCGACCGGCCGTTCCTGGCCTGGCTGTTGCGCGAACTCGTGCGGTTCGGGGTGGCCGATATTCTGCTGTTGACCGGCCACCTGTCGGATCAGGTGGCCTCCGCGGCTGCGGCGATCGAGGCCAGCCTGCCGCGCGAGGCCTGCATCTCGATCTCGCAGGAACCGTTCCGCGCCGGCACCGGCGGCGCCGTATTCCACGCCCGCGACCGGCTGCACGAGCGTTTCCTGCTGTGCAACGGTGACTCCCTGCTGGACTGCAACCTTGCCAACCTGCTGGCGGCCGCCGCGACGGATGACGACAGCGTGACCGGACGGATGCTGCTGCGCGCCCTGCCGGACGCCTCGCGCTTCGGTGTGGTCAGCCTGGGGGGCGACCGCATCACCGGGTTCCGGGAACGACCCGCCGCCGGATCGCCCGTCCCGGGGCAGGTCGGCACCGCGGGCGTAATCAACGCCGGTATCTACCTGTTCAACCGTCGCTTGATCGATGCGCTGTCGCCTGATTGCTCGCTCGAATCCGACGTGATGCCGCGTTTGGCCGCTGCCGGCGCGTTGCGCGGCACAGTCGCCGGAGGCTATTTCCGCGACATCGGCGTGCCCGATGACTTCGCTCGCGCCCAGACGGAAATCCCCGCCCTGCTGCATCGCCGCGCCCTGTTCCTCGATCGCGACGGCGTGCTGAACGTGGATCACGGTCATGTTGGCACGCGCGAGCGGTTCGAATGGATGCCGGGCGCGCTCGACGCGATCCGCCACGCCACCCAGGCGGGCTGGCACGTCTTCGTTGTGACCAACCAGTCCGGCGTCGCCCGCGGCTACTACGACGAACAAGCGGTGCGCGAATTGCTCGATTGGATGGCCGACGAGGCAAGGCGCGCCGGCGGCACGATCGACGACACGCGGTATTGCCCGTACCACCAGGAAGCGGTGATGGAGGCGTACCGCCGTGCGAGCGACTGGCGCAAACCGGAACCCGGCATGCTGCTGGACCTGATCCGCGCCTGGGAACTGGATCCGGCGCGCTGCGTGATGATCGGCGATCAGCCGACCGACATGGAGGCCGCTGCCGCAGCAGGCATTGCGGGGTATCGGTTCTCTGGCGGCAATCTGTTGGATTTCGTAAAGCCAATTCTTGGCAAGTAAGACGGCGATTTGATGGTTGGAAATTCCGCCGAACCGGCCCTAGCCTGCGCTCGGATCGGGCGGACAACTCTTCTGCCCGGGAATCTCGCTAAATCCCTTGATGAGTGTCTCAAGGAGGTCTCGTGCCGTGGGAAAGACCCGACTTCCTCATTGCGCCTTCCGCCGCAAAATGCGCAGCTTTGCCATCGCCGGCATCGCGGCCGCTGCAGGCCTTACGACCATCGCCGCCACGGCGCACGCCGGCGTCGTTGCGGCAGGGGCTTATGCCTTCGACCTGGATGTCAGCCTTACGATCACGCAACCGCCCTTCGCGCCCAGGACGATCGCATTCGGACCGGTCAATCTGGTTACCGCGTCAGGTCCCTCGTCGTCGTCCAGCTTTACGATCCCGGTGTTCGGTCCGCTCGGTCCGATCTTCTCCTATCATGCCCTGTCGTCTTCGGCATCGACGAGTTTCACGCCCGGCGGCAATGGGAACGCGACTGCGACCGCCTCCACCGGCAGCTTCCTGGTTTCGCTCTTCCCAATCCTCACCTTCGCCGGGTCCTCGATCGTCGCGACAGTGAACTCATTCGACACCGGCTTCGCCATCGGACGCACCGCGAGCACAACTTTCACCGGCGAAGCTCTGACTGTCTTCGGAACTCCGGTCGTTGCGAGCTCTGCGCCCGCGTTCAATACGGTCGCCTATAGCGCGGGCGGCGTCGTCGTCACGCTCAACGCCGAGCCGGCTCTGCCGTTCCCCGACGAGTTGGTGGACGCCATTAACATCAGCCTGACCGCTGTTCCGTTCAACCCGTTCGGTGGGACCATAACGGGAAGCATCATCATCGACGAGGCGGCGACTGCTCTCGCCTTGGCCCCACTACCCGGAGCGCCCCCAATACCGGTGCCGCCGGTGGCGGTGCCGGAGCCTGGCCCCGGTCCGATATTGGAACTCGTGCCTGAGCCTGGATCCGCGTGGCTGTTGGCCAGCGGCCTGGCGGTGCTCTGTCTCGGGTCCACAAGCCGGCGGCGTGAACGCCGGCGCGGGTGATTGCGCACGGAAGACGCCTGCATGTCCGTTGCGCAGGGATGCGGACGGCATGCTCCGCGCCGCATTGACCAGCGGCGTAAACGGGCACTCCCTTCCGATCTGCGTTGATCCGGACTACGCTGAGGCCAGCATGAACAGGTGCTCCCCATGAACGACCTTGCCATCGCCAGCGACAGCCTGCTCGCCACCGACCAGCGCTATCTGGTTCACCCGCTGCACCACCCCAGCGACCACGCCCAGGCGCGCATCTTCACCGAGGGGCGCGGCGCCATGCTGCGCACCAACGACGGCCGCGAATGGATCGACGGCCTGTCCTGCCTGTGGAACGTCAATATCGGCCATGGCCGCAAGGAGCTGGCCGACGCGGCGCAGAAGCAGATGGCGAAGCTCGCCTACGCCTCGGCCTATGCCGGCTTCTCCAACGAGCCGGCGATCCGCCTGGCCGAGCGCATCGTATCGCACGCCTACAGCAACAGTGCGGCCGTCTACTTCACCACCGGCGGCGCCGAGTCCAACGAGAGCGCCTTCAAGTTCGCCCGCTACCACTGGAAGCGGATGGGCAAGCCGGACAAGGTGAAGATCATCTCGCGGGTCTATGGCTATCACGGCGTCACCTTCGCCGCGATGAGCGCCACCAGCCTGCCCGGCTACCAGAAGATGTTCGGACCCATGGTGCCGAACTTCGTGCAGGTCGCGCCGCCCTACCCGTATCGTTGGCCCGGCAACGGCGACGCCGGCATCGGCGCGGCCGACGCGGTGGAGGAAGCCATCCTGGCGAACGGCGCCGACAGCGTCGCCGCGGTGATCGCCGAGCCGGTGATGGGCGCCGGCGGGGTCATCGTGCCGCCCGCGACTTACTTCCCCCGCCTGCGTGAGATCTGCCACCGCCACGACGTGCTGCTGATCGCCGACGAGGTCATCACCGGCTTCGGCCGCACCGGGCGGTGGTTCGCGCTCGGCCATTGGGGCGTCGAGCCCGACCTGGTGTCGTTCGCCAAGGGTGTGACCAGCGGCTACCTGCCACTCGGCGGCGTCATCGTGTCCAAGCGCCTGCACAAGGTGATCGAGGACGCGCCGGCCGACGAAAAGTTCATGCACGCCGCGACGTATTCCGGCCACCCGACCTGCTGCGCCGTCGGCTTGGCGAATGTCGAGATCATCGAGAAGGAGGGCCTGCCCGAACGTGCCGCCGTGATGGGCAAGCGCCTGCTCGGCGGACTGGAGACGCTGCGCACCTTGCCGGCGGTGGGTGACGTGCGGGGCCTTGGCATGCTGGCGGCGATCGAGCTGGTAGAGGACCAGAGCAGCCGCAAGCCGGCGATCGGCCTCGGCGCCCGCGTGGTGGCCGAGTGTGGCAAGCGCGGCCTCATCACGCGCCAGCGCGCCGCGAGCGCCGGCCCGCCGGCCAGTGGCGACTCGCTGTGCCTGGCGCCGCCGCTGATGACACCGGAGACCACGCTCGACCGCATCGTGCAGATCGTCGGGGAGTCGATCGAAGCGGCTTCCTAGAACCTCTCACGCCAAAGGGGGCAAAGGAGTTTCTTACGCGCGATCCGCCGCGCCCGAAGCGGCGGCAACTCCCGGCCCGCGCCGGTCGTTGCGTGCCGGTGTCCTACACACCGAGAGCATGAGCCATGGCGCGTGGCACTACCGCAAGCAAGACGACCCGGCGGGACACCTCGATCGAGACCTATCGGGCGAAGCGCGACTTCACGGTGACCGCCGAGCCCGCCCCGGGCAAGGCTCGCACGGTCAGGGATGCGCCGATGTTCGTCGTGCAGCAGCACCAGGCCCATCGCGCCGGCCTGCACTGGGACTTCCGGCTGGAGCACGGCGGCGTGCTGTGGAGTTGGGCGGTGCCCAAGGGCCCGTCGCTTGATCCGTCGGTGAAGCACATCGCGGTGCATGTCGAAGACCACCCGCTCGACTACGCCGACTTCCGGGGCACGATTCCGGAGGGACAATACGGCGCCGGGACCGTGGAGACGTGGGACTGTGGCACCTGGGAGCCGCTCAACGATCCTGACGCCGGCATGCGGAAGGGCGAACTGACCTTCGTGCTGCACGGCCAGCGGCTGAACGGCCGCTTTCACCTGGTGCGCCTGCGGCCCAAGCCGGGCCAGCACGGCCGGTCGGACAACTGGCTGCTGTTCAAGGGCCACGATGCGGCCGACCACGACGTCGCCAACCCCGAAGCGGAGCACGAACCAGTGAAGCCGAAGCAGGAGGGCGGCGCGCGGCGCGGGCCCAGCATCGCGGTGCCGCCGAAGCGGCGCGCGGAACACAGCACCGCGGCAAAGACCGGCAGCGCCATTGTGACCGCCCGCAAGCCCAAGGCGCCTGGCGCCAGCATCGAGGGCGTGACCCTGACGCATCCCGATCGCGAGTTATGGCCAGGCATCACCAAACAGCAACTCGCGGAATACTGGCAGGCGGTCGCAGAGCACGCGCTGCCCGGCCTGGCGCACCGGCCGCTGGCAATCGTGCGCTGCCCGGAGGGCATCGGCGGCGAACATTTCTTCCAGAAGCACGGCCACGGCGCGCTGCCGGACGGCATACGCTCCGGCGAGGCAGTGGGCGCCCCATACCTCGCGATCGACGACGTGCATGGCCTGATCGCCATGGCGCAAATTTCCGCGATCGAGCTGCACGCCTGGGGCGCCACCGAAGCCGATCCGCTGCATCCGGACCGCATGGTGTTCGACCTCGATCCGGGTGACGGCGTCGTGTTTGCCGAAGTCGTGCGCGCCGCGTCGGACGTGCGCGACCGGCTGCAACAACTCGGGCTGGCGTCGTTCTGCCGCACCACCGGCGGCAAGGGACTGCACGTCGTCGTGCCGCTCGAACCGGTCGTGGGCTGGGATCGGGTGACACCGTTCTGCCGTGCCTTCGCCGAGATGCTGAGCGACGAACAGCCGGGCCGCTTCCTCGCCACGGTGAAGAAGGTCGACCGTCGCGGCCGCATCCTGATCGATTGGCTGCGCAATGGGCTCGGGGCGACGGCGGTGGCGTCGTTCTGTCCGCGCGCACGGCCGGGTGCGACTGTGGCAACCCCCCTGGCGTGGGACGAGGTGACACAAAGTCTCGATCCGTCCGGCTTCACCATGCGTAGCGTGCCCGAGCGGCTGGCGCGCGAACAGACCGACCCTTGGGACGGAATTTCCCGCCTGCGGCAGCGTCTACCGGATGTCTCGTCGAGCACGCCCGGCCGCCAGGCGGAACGGTCGACGCTGGCAAACGGCCTGCTGGCAAGACTGTGATGGCGTCTGCCCGTAAGCCGAAACGGCGCGCGCAAGTGTGAGGTTGACTTTCTGCCCGACGGACTAATGTGAGGTGCGCAGCGGGCGGTGTTGCCGTTCCGCTGCATGACGTTTCCCCCCCCCAAACTTGGCGGTGCCTTCGGGCGCCGCCTTTTTGGTTTGGCGCTTATGCCCCTCGCAGCGATCGCCTTGATCTTGCTCAAGCCGACGTGATCGTGCGGCACGGTCCGGCGCCCGGTATTGCGCCTGGTCTCCCGGGAGCGATGGACCATCGGATCGACGATACCGGGTGAATACCGTCCGACCGGAATCCGCCCTTGCCGCACAATGCCTCTCACAACATGTGAAACCAATCCATGCCCGGGATTCACCCGCCCGATTACTAGAGGAGCCGCGGTTTCGCCTCGTTAGGGAGGCCTTAACTATCAGTCAGTATATATGACGACAGCAGGATTGAGGCCTGGTGAAATATTGAGCCGCCAGTTCACCGTCGTTGGCACGGCGCTATTTGCGATACGGGCCACCGTCGCCGCGCATTCAAGCCATTAAGGGAGCATCTATGCGCAGTCTGATCCTCGCTCTGTCGCTTGTCCCCACGCTCGCCGTTGCCCAGGCGCCGGCGATGCAGTCGCCGCAGCCTGACATGGTCCTGCTGCCTCGCTGGCTCGCCGAAACTGCCGCACAATGGATCGCAGCACCAAACGCCACTGACGCGGTCCAGCTTTTTATCGCGCTTCAGGCGTGTCTTGCGGATAACCCAATCGCCGGTGTCACTCATCGCGAAGGGCCGGATCAGTGCCCGGCAGTGACCCGGGCGCTCGCCGCGCAGGCGCAGGGACTCGCAGACGCGAAAAAGCCAGCGGCTAAACCGAACTGAGGGAACCGGTTTACAGCCGGGCACAATCGCGACGGCACCCTGCCCTAATGATCGGCTTTCGGTGAACCGGCCGCCGCCTCGCTGTTGGCGACGTTTCCATAGGGCCATCCGTTGGCACCGACATGTGCAGGTCAAGCTCGCCGGGCCGTGTCGGAAATGACAGCGTTTACCGCGAACCCATCGTTGGACGCAGTGGGCGCCCTTCGCAATAGGTGCAGGTTCCGGCGCCCGGGTGTACAATCCGGGGCGCGGGCAACCGACCGGCCGCGCTATATTGAGCCTTGGCTTTTCGCCAGAGGACCTCGCCCGCGGCTTGCGTGGGCCGGATCCGCGTCACCGCCCAGGCCCGCGCGCAGGCGGGAGAGGGTTCCTTCGCCGAGAGCATACCGATGTCCATCCCCTTGCCCGTGCCGACGCTGGACCATGTCGTGGTCAATGTGCGCGACCGCATTGACGAAGGCGCGGAGACCTATCGCCGCCTGGGCTTCACGCTGACGCCGCGCGGCTATCACACGCTGGGTTCAATGAACCACCTGGCGATGTTCGGCACCGAGTATCTGGAACTGATCGCCGCGCCCGCCGGCGATATGCGCCGGCAGGAGATACTCGCTGCGCCGGAAGGACTGAACGGGCTGGTGTGGGGCACTGAAGACTCCGACCGCACCTATGAAACCTTGCGCGCCGCCGGCGTGCCGATCGAGCCACCGCAGCAGTTCTCCCGTCCCGTGGCGCTGCCGGACGGTGCGCACGACGCGACTTTTCGCACCGTGCGTCTGGCGGCCGGAACGACCTCAGCAGGCCGGCTGTATTTCTGCCACCATCTCACGCGCGACCTGGTGTGGCGCGACGAGTGGCGGCATCACGCGAACGGGGTGATTGGCGTGATGCGGGCGGTGATCGCCGCGCGCGATCCGGCGTCGCTGGGCGGCCTGTTCGCGCGCATGTTCGGGGCCGCGGCAGTGCACGTGATTGGCGAGGGGTGCCGGCTGCTGGTTGGGTTGTCGCACTTTGACGTGATCACCCCGGCAGCGTTGCAGCGCGCCTTTGGTGACGCCGCGCCGGACGGGCAGGCGCGCACGGAATTCATGGCGGCCTTGACCTTGCGCACGAGGTCGCTCGAGGCGGTGGCCAACGCGCTGCAGGCTGGTGGGATTGCCGGTGTGGGGCGTGGAAGCGATCGGATCGTCGTGCCGGCAGGAGACGCGTTCGGGACTGTGCTGGAATTTCGCGAGGGATAAAGCCTGGCCCGCTGGAGCACGAGAGGTCGGCGCAAAGCGCCGGGTGAGGGAGCTGCGCAGCGCTAACTGAGCATGCTACACGGCAACCCGATCACCCTCGACCTCGGTGCTGATGCAACTCGCGTCAGTCCGCTTCGCGGCCCGGCCCTGCTTCGCGGGCGAGGTGTCCGTGGATGGCGTCCCGTACGTCCTTCGGCTGCGCCTCCACGGCGCGCAGCACCGCCTTCAACTGGGCGCGCAGTTCGTAGACCTGATCGAGCAGGGACAGAACCATCGGGATGGTGTCTTCGCCAACCTCCATGTCGCGGCGCAGGTCGTGGATCAGGCGCACGCGCGCGATGTCGATCTCCTGGAACACCCATCCGGACTCGCCGGTTTCCGGCTGCACCCAGCCGCGCTCGATCCACCCCGTCAGCTCCTGCGCCGGCAGGTCGGCGAACAACGCGGTGACGGTGGTGAGCTGCATCATCATGCTTCCTCCAGACCCGCGCGGGGATTGAACGCCTGCTTCGGCTCCCACGACTTCAGGAACGCGGCCAGTTCCGGTTCCTCCGACGGCGGCAGCACGACGTGTAACTGGACAAACTGGTGGCCGTGGTGAATGCCGCGACCGCGCAGCCGCAGCCGCGTGCCGGTGCCGGAATTGGGCGGAATGGTCAGCCGCACCTTGCCCTTGACGGTCGGCACTTCCAGCACTGCGCCAAGCACCGCCTCCTGGATGGTGACGGGCAGCTCGACGATGATGTCGTCGCCCTCGCGGCGGAACAGCGGGTGCGGCGCGACGGCAATCTCGACCAGTGCATCGCCCGGCGGGCCGTCACCGAGGCCCGGCATGCCCTGGCCCTTCAGCCGCAGCAGATGGCCGTCGCGCACACCGGCGGGGATGCGCACGTCGAGCGTGCGACCCTCCGGCAGGGTGATGCGGCGCGTGGTGCCGTTGGCGGCATCGAGGAAGCCGACGGTCAACGTGTAGTGGGCGTCCGGGCCGCGGGCGGAGAAGCGGCGGCCGCCGGTGGCGCCGGACGGTCTGCCGCCGCCGAAGGCATGGGCGAAGATGCTCTCCAGGTCCTCGGGATCGATGTTCGCGTGGTACTTCTCGCGGCCGGGGGCGTCGCCGTAGTCGCGGTAGAACGGGCGCTCGGGGGGCACCTCGTTGCCGGCGGCGTCGATCTCGCCACGGTCGTAGCGGGCGCGCTTGCCCGCATCCGACAGGATGTCGTTGGCGGCGTTGATCTCCTTGAACCGCTCGGCCGCCTCGGGCTTGCCGGGGTTGAGGTCAGGGTGGTGGCGCTTGGCCAGCTTGCGATAGGCGGCACGGATCGCCGCCTCGTCGGCGGTCTTCTGCACGCCCAGGACTTCGTAGGGGTCTTTCATCAGGTGTCGGGTGCCAGTTGTCAGGGGTCAGTGGTCAAATAGGCACGACGCGCGTGTCCGACCACCGGGCGGGCTTTCAGGTTCCGGTCCAGACCGGAGGGCGCTTGCCGAGGAATGCGTCGATCCCCTCGGTGGCGTCGCGCGCCAGCATGTTCCGCACCATGACGGTTGAGGCATAGGTGTAGGCGTCCGCAAGCGGCAGTTCCGCCTGGCGGTAGAACGCCTCCTTGCCGATCGCCAGGGTCAGCGGGCTCTTGCCGGCGATCTGCCCGGCCAGCGCCGCCACCGCCGCATCCAGCCCGGTTTCCGGCACGACGCGGTTCACCAGGCCGAGTTCGCGTGCCCGTGCCGCATCGACCAGGTCGCCGGTCAGCAGCATTTCCATCGCCGCCTTGCGCCCGACGGCGCGCGACAGTGCCACCATCGGCGTTGAGCAAAACAGACCGAGATTGACGCCGGGGGTGGCGAAGCGGGCGGTGTCGGCGGCCACCGCGAGGTCGCAGCTTGCCACGAGCTGGCAGCCGGCCGCCGTCGCCACGCCGTGCACGCGGGCGATCACCGGCTTCGGCAGGCCGACGATCCGCTGCATCAGCCTCGAGCATAGCGCGAACACTGCCTCGTATGCGGTACGGTCCGGATGCGCGCGCAACTCGCGCAAATCGTGCCCGGAGCAGAATGCCGGGCCGGCACCGCCGATCACCACCACCTTCACCGTCGGGTCGTCGGCGGTCGTCGCCAGTTCGGCGTCCAGCGTCTGCATCAGCGCTACCGACAATGCGTTGCGCGCCCCGGGGCGGTTGAGCGTCAGCCAGGCGACCCCACCCGCGTCGTGGCGCCGCAGCACGGTCTCGGATATCGGTGCATCATCGGGCATCGCGGTGCGCCTCACTCCGGAATGAACCGTGCCAGCCGTACGGCGGTGTGGCCGCGGCTGGGACGCAGGCTTGGCATGACCAGCAGGCAATCGTCGTACGGCGTGCGGATCTCCGCCGGGCCGTCCAGCGCGATCAGCGTGTTGCGGCAGGGGATCACCTCCCCGCCGTGCCACGGTTGCACGAACGCGAAGCTGCTGGTGGTGGCGGAAACGGCATCGGTGACCTCGGCGAAACGCTGACGCTTCCGTAGGATCGACGGCAGCACGGGGTGCGCCGGCGCCATGCCGAAATGGCGCAGCAATCCGGCGATGCTGGCCAGCGCGGCGTCAACGGTGGCGGGCTGCCAATGCTGGCCGGCCTCCACCAGGTTGGCGACGAATGGCGTGTCGGGCGCGGCAAACCGGGAATAGTCGAGCAATCGCCGGCCGCTGGCGTGGCCACGGTCGGCCACCACCAGTTCGGGCGTGCCGATGCCAGCCGCCAGCGCCCGCCCCTTGACCGTTTCGCCGCACAGTATCAGCGGTTCCGACGGCCACAGCATCGAGTGCAGGTCCAACACCACGTCGGCACTGTCGATCATGGGCCGGATCGCCCGTGCCCGGTCCAGCTCCACCGAGCGGTGCGGTCCGTCCAGCGTCGGGGCATCCCAGACCCGGTTGATATCCTCGTCGATGAACCGCGAAAGGGTGGGCTGGCGCGGATCGAAGCGCTCGAACGCGGCGAGATTGACGAAACCGAAAGTCAACCGCCCGCGCGTCGGCGCGAATTCCGCCGACAGCAGACGGTCCAATGCGATCGCGCCGGCGATCTCGTTGCCGTGCGATAGCGCCAGCAGCACCACGTGCGCCCCTGGCCGGCGCGCCGCGTGCGTGGTGAAGCCGGGGATGCCGGTGTTGCCTTCGACCCAGCGGCTGATGTCGGGCGCGGCAAGGTGCACCTCGAAGGGCGGCAACGTTAGCTGGGCGGACTGGGCCATGACTTGTGTCGGTTCAGGTCAGCACACGATCCGCCAGGCGGCGGATGAATGCGTCACAGGCATCCAGCTCGCTTTGCGCCACATACTCGTCGGGCTGGTGCGCTTGCGCGATGTGACCCGGGCCGCAGATGATCGTAGGAATGCCGGCGTTCTGATAGTACCCGCCCTCGGTGCCGTAGCTTACCTTGCCGGTGCTGTTCGAGCCGGTGAGCTGCTTTACGATTGCGGTCAATTCATGGTCCGGATCTAGCGCCATGCCCGGCATCAGGTTGATGATCTCGTAGCTGAACCCGGTCGCCGGATGCACCGCGTGCATCGCCGGCTCGATTGTCGCGGCAATGTACGCCTGCATCCGTTCGAGATGGCTTTCCGCGTCGTCGCCCGGGATGTTGCGCCACTCCATGGTGAATTCGGCGGATTCCGGAATGATATTGAGGATCGTGCCGCCGTGCACGGTGCCGACATGGATTGTCGTGTGCGGCGGATCGAAACCGTCGGCGAACGGGCCTTCCTTGGCCAGCCGCCTGGTTTCAGCGGCCACCCAGGCAATCGCCTCGGCGGCGGCATGCACGGCGTTCACGCCCTTGGCCGGCTCGCTGGAATGGCCGGTCCGGCCACGCACCCGCACCGCCATGCTGAGCCTTCCCTTGTGCGCGAGGATCGGCTGCATGCCGGATGGTTCGCCGACCACACACAGCGCCGGCTTCAGGCCCGACTCCTCCAGATCGGCGATCAGCCGCAGGGCGCCGTCGAAACTGGTTTCCTCGTCGTAGCTGATGAACAGATGCAGCGGGCGCTGCAGCGGCTTCGCCTGGAAATCGGGAACTGCGGCGAGGCAGGAGGCGACGAAGCCCTTCATGTCGCAGGCACCCCGCGCGTAGAGGTTTCCGCCGGCGCGCCGCAAGGTGAACGGATCGGCGCTCCAGGCCTGGCCGTCCACCGGCACGGTGTCGACATGGCCGGACAACGCGACGCCGCCGGCGGATTGTGGCCCGACGATCGCGTGAATGTTGGCTTTTTGCCCGGTCGCATCGGTGCTGACGCGATAGGCGACGCCCCGCGCGTCCAGGTAGCTGCGTACGAACTCGATCAGCTTCAGGTTGGAGTTGCGGCTGGTCGTGTCGAAGGCGACCAGCCGGGCGAGCATTTCGGCCGTCGTCATGCGCCGGGAAGAGTGTGGTTGGGCCACTGCCGTTGGGGCGTTTGATGCGTCCATGTCCGCCAGTCTATACGGCTCGGCGAGAGCGGCAACCGGAGTGTACGGCATGAGTGCGCCGCGTGTGGCGATCCTTGGTCTGCATCTGGAAGCCAACGCTTTCGCACCGCCGACGGTGCGCGACGATTTCCAGCGCCAGTGCTGGGAGGAAGGCGAGGCGATCACTCGTCTGGCGCGCGAGGTCAGCCATTTGCCGTCCGAACTGCCCGGCTTCTATGCGCGCATGGATGCGACCGGGCCGTGGAATCCGGTACCCATTTTGGTGGCGAGCGCGCCTCCCGGCGGGCCGATCGAACAGGCGTTGTTCCTGGATTTCTGCGACCGGGTGCGCAACGGCTTGGCCGCGGCGCTGCCGGTGGATGCGGTCTATGTACCGAGCCATGGCGCGTCCTCGACGACCGGTGACGAGGACAGCGACGGCACGCTGCTGGCGATGGTGCGGCGGATTGTCGGGCCGGCGGTGCCGATCGTCGTGTCGCACGATCTGCACTGCAACGTTTCGGAGCAATTGGTGCAGGCGTGCGACGCGCTGGTGGTGTACCGCACCAATCCGCATGTTGATGCACGCGAACGGGCGGCCGAGTCCGCCGACCTGTTGCGTGAGATGCTGGCCGGGATGCGCACCGCCAAAGCCTTCATCCGCCTGCCCCTCGTGCCGCCCTCCGTCACCCTGCTCACCGCCGAGGGGCCGTATGCCGAGCTGATGCGGTTCGGTCAGGAGTTCGTCGGCGGTGCCGTGGCGAATGTCTCGGTGGCGGGCGGGTTCGTGTTCAGCGACCTGCCGAAATGCGGCATGACGATCACGGTGACGACGCGCGGTGACGCGGAGGCGGCACGGTGCACCGCGATGGCGATCGCGCAACGGGCCTGGGCCGAGCGGGAACGCTACACGCGCCGGCTGACGTCCGTGGCGGAGGCGGTGGCACTGGCGCAGCGTGCGGCGGCGGGCGCGGTGCCGCCGGTCATCCTCGCCGATGTCGCCGACAATCCGGGCGGTGGCGGGCGCGGCAATACGTCATGGCTGCTGGCCGCGCTGCATGAGGCGCGCGTGTCGGGTGTGGTGCTGGGCGTGTTCGTCGATCCAGCGCTGGCGGCGGAGGCGCACGCGACGGGGGCGGGAAATCGGCTGCACGCCGTGTTCAACCGGGAGGAGAGCGAGTTCTCCAAACGATTCGCGGCCGACGCGGTGGTGGAGCGGCTGAGCGACGGAGCCGGCGTGGGGCGGCGCGGCGTCGCAGCGGGCCGACGGTTCAACCTGGGGCCATCAGCGCTGCTGCGGCTGGACGGATCGGGGATGCGCGTGGTGGTCGGCAGCCTGCGTCGGCAACTCGCCGAGCCGGTGATGCTGGAGATGCACGGCATCGACATTGCGGTGGCGACCTGCGTCGTGGTGAAAAGCCGCGGGCATTTCCGCGCCGGGTTCGACGAGTTCTTTCCGCCGGCGCAGGTGTTCGAGGTGGATGCGCCAGGCCTGACCAGTCCGGTGCTGGCGAATTTTCCCTGGAAACGGCTGACGCGGCCGATCTTTCCGCTGGATGCGGAGGCGGTGTGGCAGGAGCCGGCGTGGACTGTCCCGGGCTCCACCCGTCCTGTGTGCAATCGGAAACATGCTTGACACTACGGACCGGCAACATGGGTGACAGTCTCACCGGTTTGTTCCGTCGGCTGCGGCGCTTCGCGGTGGGCGTTGCCAAACCTTCCAAGCGAGATCGGGGTCATCGATGGCTCCCATCAGACCGAATTGGGTCAACTGGGAGGCAGCGAATCCGAGTTCGCCCAGGATTGCAACGAGATCTGTGAATGCGGCAGCCTTGTGGGAGGGGGAAATCGTGTGCGTGCATGACGCCGCCCCGAAACACCGCTAGGATCGCCAATGCGCCCAGTAGAATAAACTCAGCAGGAGGACCGCACCATGCCAGCCAAGACCTACGAATTCACCACGCGCGATGTCGAATATCTCCGCCACGGCGACCGTCGCCTGATGGCGCGGCTGTTCGTCCCGCAGGGCCGGGGCCCGTTTCCCGCCGTCGTCGAACTGCATGGCGGCGCCTGGTGCAACGGCGACCTGAATGAGTGCCAGACCTACGCCGAGGCGCTGGCGCGCGGCGGCCTCGCCGTCGCGGCGATCGACTTCCGCCATGCCGGCGACGGCTATCCGACATCGCTTGCCGACATCAACTACGGCATCCGCTGGGTGAAGGCGAACGCCGGAGAGCTGAATACGCGCGCTGACCTGGTCGGCGCCGCCGGCCAGTCGAGCGGCGGCCATCTCGCCATGCTCGCGGCGATGCGGCCGGGCGATGCGCGCTATGCCGCCATCAAGCTGCCGGCCGGCGCGCCGGCGGTGGATGCCAGCCTGCGCGCCGTCGCCATGCTGTGGCCGGTGATCAACCCGCTGTCACGCTATCGCCATGCGCTGCGGGCGCGCGACAGCGCCAACCCGCCGGCCTGGGTCGGCAACATCCCCAGCCGCCACGACCTGTACTGGAAGACCGAGGCGTCGATGGCCGAGGGCAACCCGATGCTGGCGCTGGAGCAAGGCGAAAAGGTGCAGACCCCGCCCGCGCTGTGGCTGCAAGGGCGGCCCGATCCGGTGCACGACTACCACGACCCCGATTCCAGCTTCGCCGGCACTGAGCCCGAGCGCTTCACCGCCAACTACCGCAAGGCCGGGGGCGACATCGAATTGCTCATCGTGGAGCAGGCGGAACGGGCGACCGCGGCGACGCTCGGGAAGGTGGTGGACTTCTTCCATCAGCACATTCCCGTGAGCAGGTAGGGCGGGCCCGCAGGGCTGGGTCTCGCGGGCCGCGGCGCACCGTGGCGCGATCCGGGTTGATATCATGCTGCACCGCAGCATATCGACCTGGATCAGCCACGGAGCTTTCAGACATGCATTGGTCGGATGGATTGGGGGCGCTGCGTCGCGGCCTCGGGGTTGCCACACGTGTCGCTGCCGCGCGGCTGCGCGAGCACGGCCCGGGCGCACCGGCGACCGCCCGGTCGGAGCCCGGCCGCTTCGTCATTCTGCCGGAATTCGGCGCCAATCCCGGGCGACTCCGTCTTCGCATCTATCTGCCGGCCGTGCCGGTGCGTGCCGGCGCGCCGCTGATCGTCCTGTTGCATGGGTGCGGTCAGGACGGCGCGGACTTTGCCGCGGATACCGGATGGACCGCGCTGGCGGACCGGCTGGGGGTGCCGCTGCTGCTGCCGGAGCAGCAGGCGGCAAATAACCACCAGCGTTGCTTCCAGTGGTTCCAGCCTGACGAGACCCGGCGCGGCCACGGCGAGGTGGCCTCCATCGCGGCCATGGTGACCGCCGCTGCCGGCCGTTTCCAATCCGATCCTCGGCGGGTGTTCGTCGCCGGCCTGTCGGCCGGCGCGGCGATGGCCGCCGCCCTGCTGGTCGCCTACCCCGAGCTGTTCGCGGCCGGTGCCGTGTTCGCTGGCCTGCCGGTCGGATACGCCGGCTCTGCGGTGCAGGCTTTGGCGCGCATGGCGCATGGCGGGCCTGATTTCTCCCCGGCGGAATGGGTCGAGCGTGCCCGCCGCGTGGCTCCGCCCGGCTATACCGGACGGTGGCCGCGTTTGTCGGTCTGGCGCGGCGATGCAGACCAGGTCGTGGCGCCCGAGAATGGCCTCAAGTTGGTGGCGCAATGGTGCGCGCTGCACGGCCTGCCGGACACGCCGACGCGCGAGACGGCACACCGCCGCGCCTGGGGCGACGCGGTCGAGCTTTGGACGCTGCCCGGGCTGGGCCACGCGTGGGCGATCGGCCCCGGCGAGGGGCTGCGGTCGCCGTTCGCCGCGCCAGGTCCGGTTTCCGCGGTGGGCGAGATCGCCCGGTTCTGGGGGATTGGGTGAGAAGCCGCCGCATCGGGCGTTAGACCCGTGCGGGCGGCGATACTGCGGCTTTCCGCCGCTTTATTCAGCCAGTGCGAACTGCAACCGCTGGCCACGCTGCTGACGTAGCACCAGCAATCCCACCACGACGAGATTGCCCAGGTTGAACACTACGCCGGACCCGAAAGCCGGAGCGTAGTAGCCGAAATGGTCGTACAGCGCGCCACCCAGCCAGCTTCCGAACGCCATGCCGCACATTGCGGTGAACAGCAGCGTCGGCACGCGCCACGCCGCCTCGGTTGACGGGAACAGATCGCGGACCGCCAGCACATAGGACGGCACGATGCCGGAAAAACCCAGGCCGTAGAAGGCAACGACCGCAAACAGGCCGGCTTCGTTCTGCGTCAGCAGGAAGCAGCCGATCGCCACGGCCTGGCAGGCCGAACCTGCCAGCACGGCGCGCAATCCGCCGAAGCGGTCGCCGAACCAGCCCCAGAATTGCCGCGATACGAATGCGCAGCCCAGCATCACGGACAGCATTGCCGCGCCCTGGGTCGGCGCGATGCCGAGATCGCTGCAGAACGCCACCAGATGCGACGCCGGCAGCGCCATGGGGACGCAGCACAGGAAGCCAGCCAGGCACAGCAGCGCCTGCGCCAGGTTCGGCGGTAGCCCGAGCACCTGTCTGGCTTGCATCGTGCGGCCGGCTTGTATCGGCGACGGCAGCGGCTCGGGTGCAGGGGTCAGCGCGAACAGGGTCATCGGCAGGATCAGTGCCAACGTCACGATGGCGTAGCCGAGCATGGTTGCCTGCCAGCCGAACCATTCGATTCCGCGCGTGAACACTGCGGGCCAGACGATTCCGGCGATGTACTGTCCGGAGGAAATCAGCGCCAGCGCGGTGCCGCGCCGCCGGTCGAACCAGCGGCTGACATAGATGAGCAGGGGAGCGTACAGCGCTCCGTTGCCGAGCAGGCCAATGAACAGGCCGTGGCCGACATACAGCGCCCATACGCTGCCGCTGGCCGACAGTGCCAAGCCGCCCGCGGTCATCACCGCGCCGATGCTTGTGGTGGCCCGGATGCCGATGCGGTCGGCGACCCAGCCCATCAGGATGCCGCCGAGGCCGGTGCCAACCCAGGTCAATGCACCGGCGAGCGCAATGACCGAGCGGTCCGACGCCAGCGTCGCCTGGATCGGCTTCAGGCCCACCACCACGAGCAACGGCGCGCCGTAGCCGACCGCGAGCACCGCCAGGGTGAGGCAGGCAGCGATCCAGGAGCGGCGCCCCTCGATGCTCTCGCCGTGGCGGAGCACTGTTCCGGACTCCGGCATCGCCGGCGGATTCCTCCAAGCGGTTGCAGGCCGCCGGTTTTGCTGCGGCGGGCGAGCGACTTATAAGCGGCAGGCTGTATGGACCCGGATGGCTGCCCCGGGCAAGCGGAGAGAGTTGCATGAACGAATCGACAGGGCCCCTGAAGGGCCTGCGCGTTTTCGACCTGACCCGCGTGCTGGCAGGGCCAACCTGCGTGCAGATGCTGGCGGATCTCGGCGCTGATGTGATCAAGGTGGAAAAGCCCGGCACCGGCGACGACACCCGCGGCTTTGCTCCCCCGTATATGCCCAACACGCAGGAGAGCGCCTATTTTGTCGGCGTGAACCGCAACAAGCGTTCGGTCACGCTGGATATCGCGCAGCCGGAGGGGCAGGAACTGGCGCAGCGACTGATCGCCGGCAGCGACATCCTGGTGGAGAATTTCAAGGTCGGCGCGCTGGCGAAATACGGGCTGGGCTACGAGCAACTGCACTCGAAGTTTCCGCGGCTGATCTATTGCTCGATCACCGGGTTCGGACAGACCGGGCCGTACGCGCCGCGGCCGGGCTACGACTCGCTGATCCAGGCAATGGGCGGCGTGATGAGCCTGACCGGGGAGCCGGACGGTCTGCCGCAGAAAGTCGGCGTCCCGGTGGCGGATCTGTTCGCCGGGCTGTACGGCTGCATCGGGGTGCTCGCCGCGCTGCGCCATCGCGATGCCACGGGGCAGGGCCAGCAGATCGACATCGGCATGCTGGATACGCATGTGGCCTGGCTGGCCAACCAGGGCATGAACTACCTGGCCACCGGCGAGAACCCGGCGCGGCTCGGCAACCAGCATCCGAACATCGTGCCGTATCAGGTGTTCCCGACCGAAGACGGCTACATTGTGTTGTCGATCGGCAACGACCCCACGTTCAAGCGGTTCTGCGAGGCTTTCGCGCTGACGCATCTGCTGGAGGACGAACGTTTTGCCACCAATGCGGCGCGAGTGAGCAATCGCCAACTCGTCACCGATACGCTGACGCCGGTGATGCGGCAGCATGCGACCACCTGGTGGGTGGACAGGCTGGAGGCGCTGAAGATCGGCTGTGGTCCGATCAATAAGCTGTCGGAGGTGTTTGCCGATCCGCAGGTGATCGCGCGCGGCGCGGTGGTGGAGATGCGACACGGCTCGGGCGAGGTGATGAAGATGATCGCCAACCCGGTGCGCCTGTCGGAAACCCCGGCGACCTACCGCCTGCCACCGCCCCTGCTCGGCGAGCACACCGACGCTGTGTTGCGCGAACGGTTGAAGCTGGACGATGCGGCGGTGGTAGCGTTGCGGGAGAAGGGGGTGATCTGAAGGAAATGGGCATGCCGGACTCGGTGTCGATCCCGTTTCCTCTGGAAATCGTGATCGAGGCCACGCCCGTCTCTGCCCAGAGTTCATCCTCTTCGAGGGATGCCTGGAAGCTGCTGGTGGCTGAGGGAACCCGACAACGGCTGAGACAGCTGACGGAGTGGTATTGGTTGGAAAAGCAGCCCCTCAGCGTCACCATCTTTTACTTTCCCGACGCTCCTATGGAGGGAGATATCGACAATATCGTAAAGCCTATCCTGGACGCGATGAAGACAATCGTTTATCATGATGACGACGTGGTAGAGCGTGTGCTGGTGCAGCGGTTCGAGCCCGGTCTGGCTTGGTCTTTCGGAGCGCTGGCGGAGAACCTCGCAGTTGCAATGGATAGGGCGCCGCCAGTTGTTTACATACGGATCGACGGTGATCTCGCCTGGAGGCAGGTTCCATGACAGTGGACACACTTACACGAGAACGTCTGGTGCTGGACCGGCTCAAGGAGACGTATGAGCATCAGGGCTATCACTTCTTTACCGAGCCGCTCCCGCAAATGCTCCCTGCCTTCCTTGGTGGATTTCGCCCCGATGCGCTCGCGCTGAAGCCAGGTGAGAACCATGTTATCGAGGTGAAGATCGGACGCCGGCCAGGTGAGGAGCGGCGGCTTGAGACGCTGGCCAAGCTGGTTGCCGGACAACCGGGGTGGCAGTTGAAGGTTTTCTACGAGGGAGAACGGCCGGAGGACACCCTCCAATTCACCCTTCCTACCCGGACGCAAATCGAAACCCAGCTTACCGAAGCCGAGCAGCTTGCCATAGCAGGGCATCAAAAGGCTGCTCTCCTCCTTGCATGGTCCGTACTCGAAGCAATTGCGCGAGCGCGGGCGGCGCACGACGGCACAATATCTCAGCGTCCATTCTCGCCGGCGCAGACGGTCCAATCGCTTGAGATGGCCGGGATTATAGACAGGGAGACTGGGCAGGACCTCCGCGCAAAGGCGCAATTGCGCAACCTCGCAGCCCACGGTGATCTTGCTGCCGAGATCGACGCGGATGCGGTGGACGGCTTGCTCCGGCTGCTTCGGCGCCTGTCGGCGGCCGCCAATATGGATCACCTGGTCGCTGACGAGTAGCGTTCCATTTTTCCATTCGTCAGCTTCCCGGCAGCCCGTATGCCTCCGAGGCCAAGCGCGGCCCGTCAAGCGCGCTGGACGCTGGCCGCGGAACGCGTCACCGTCCAGGCGATAGAAACGGGAGGCACCGACATGCAACTCGGCATTCATTTGCCGCATATTGGCCGCAAGGCCGGCCCCGACTCGATTCGTCGTGTCGCAATGCAGGCCGAGCAACTGGGCTATGCCGATGTGTGGGTCAGCGAGCATATCGTCGTGCCGAAGGACGCTAACTATCCACCATCGCCGATTTTCTGGGACCCGGTGCTGACATTGACCTGGGCGGCGGCATGCACGGAGCGCGTGCGGCTTGGCACCAGCGTGCTGGTACTGCCAATGCGACATCCGCTGCCGCTGGCGAAGGAACTGGCGACGCTGCAGAACCTATCGCGGGGCCGGCTGATCCTAGGGGCCGGCGTCGGCTGGATGGAGGCGGAATTCAACGCGCTCGGTGTGCCGTTCCATGAGCGCGGACGGCGCATGGACGAAGGCATCGCGCTGATGCGCGCGGTGTGGAACGATGACCCGGTAACGTTCCCCACGCGGTGGATCGCGGCCGAGATACGCTCGATGCGCATGCAGCCACAGCCTTGCGCGCCGATCCCGATCTGGATCGGCGGCTCGTCGGACGCGGCGATCAAGCGCGCGCTACGGCTGGATGGTTGGCATGGCAGTCGCGTCGCTCCGGAGCAAGCGGCGGCGGTGGTGCAGCGGCTGCGCGCCGAACGTCCGGATGCGACGTTCACAATTTCTCTGCGCATCGGCTGTAACGCGGCGAATGTCGGCGAGCTACGCGACAAGTTGGCAGCGTATCAGGAGGCTGGTGTGCAGCATGTGCTGGTGGCGCCGGAGGACCGCGACATCGAAACCTATATGGCGACGGTGGAGCAAATCTGGCGTTGCTGGGAAGGGCTGTAGCGCTACACACCCTGCGGCTGGCGGACGCGCAGCGAACTCAGTACCATCGCCAGTGCGGCGAACCCGGCCGCCATGCCGATGGCGAAGCGCGTGCCGTGCCCCACGCCGTCTGGTCCGCCATGCGTCAACCCGAACACCACCGCCACCAGCGCGCTGCCCGTGGTTTGACCGAGCAAACGCGAGGTGGACAGCATGCCGCTGCCGGCACCGGCGCGGTCGTGCGGCGCGCTGGCGATCATCAGCCGGTTGTTGGGTGATTGGAAAAACCCGAAGCCGATGCCGCACACCGCCAGCCGCCAGGCGACGTCCAACCGCGCCGCCGGCGCCGGCATGAACAGCACCAGCAGCAGGCCGGCGGTCATCACAGCCAGGCCGAACGCGCCAAGCAATCCGGCGGAATGGCGATCCGCCAGGCGTCCGGCAATCGGCGCCATCACCACCAGTGCGGCCGGCCAGGGCGTGATCAGCAGGCCGATTTCGATCGGCGACATGCCGCCGACATATTGGAAGTAGAAAGGCAGCGCGATGAACGCGACCATCTGCGCGCCATGGGCGCAGATCGCCGTTGCCACCGACAGGCTGAACACCGGGCGGCGGAACAGGTCAACCGGCAGCATCGGCGCGGTGAGCGTAAGCTGGCGACGCCAGAAAAATGCTCCAACCGTGACGCTGCATGCCAACTCCAGCAGCACCAGCACAACGCGCTGGCCGCGTGCGACGCCGTCCAGCGCGGAGATGAACAGGCCGAAGGTGATCGCGTTCAGCACCGCGCTGAGCGGGTCGAACGGATGCCGCGCCAGCGGTGTGCGGGGGAGAAAACGCGCGGCAAGCCACATCGACAGCAGCCCGGCCGGCACCTGCAACGCGAACATCCAAGGCCAGGACGCGACGGACATCACCGCGGCGGCGACCGACGGGCCGGCAGCGGAAGAACCGGCGACGATCAGCGCGTTGTAGCCGATGCCTCGACCAAGCGAGGCGCGCGGGTAGATGAAGCGCACCAGCGCCCCATTCACGCTCATGATGCCGGCGCCACCGAAGCCTTGCAGCACGCGCGCGATCACCAGCAGTGGCAGCGTCGTCGCGACGGCGCACAGTAGTGACGCCGCGGTGAACACGGCGAGGCCCCAGAAATAGACTTTGCGGTGACCGTATATGTCGCCCATCGAGGCGAACGGCAGCAGCGTCACCGTCACCGCGAGCTGGTAGGCGTTCACCACCCAGATCGATGCCGAGGGGCTGGCGTGCATGTCGCGGGCTATAGTGGGGAGCGCGATATTGGCGATGGAGGCCACCAACACCGACATGCTGATCGCGATGGCAACGGCAAGCATGGCGCGCCAGCGCTCGCGCGGCGGCAGCCCGTCGGCGGCGGAATGCGCTTCGTTGTTCCGCCCTGCTGCCTGGTGGGTGCGAATCATTTGGTCGGCTTCCGCGTACAGCTTGACCCTGTAGTGGCTTGTCAACAAGCTGGCAGTCCATGAGCCAGTACATCGTCGAATATACGGATAGCGTGCGGCCGGAGTGGATCGACTCCAACGGCCACATGAACCTCGCCTACTACGTGGTGGTGTTCGATCTGGGGACCGACCGGCTGTACGACACGCTGGGCATCGGCAATGCGTATCGCGAGGCCACCGGCAATTCCTGCTTCACCGCCGAGACGCACACGCTGTACGAGCGCGAGGTGCAGGCCGGCGAAGGGTTGCGTGTCGCCACCACTCTGCTCGGTGCCGATGCCAAACGGCTGCACTACTTTCATGAAATGTTCCATGCCGTCGAGGGTCACCGCGTGGCGGCGCAGGAGTTGCTGGCGCTGCACATCGACATGCGTGTGCGGCGCGTGGCGCAGTTCCCGCCGGATCGGCTGGCGGCGATCGACGCAGCGTTGCGCGCGCAGGGAAGCCGGTCCTTGCCGCCGGGCGTGGGGCGGCGGATCGCGCTGGTCCCGTCCGCGTCCTTGCGGGGAGCGTAGCGACGAAGCAAGCTCCCGCCCGGCGAGCGGCGGGTCTTCGGGCCGGAGCTTGCTTTGTCACTGCACCCCGCGCCATGAGGGCGGACGGGTGCCGCGCGCTGCTTCCGTTCCCAGGGCTATCGCTCTATAAGCCCGGCCAGCCGCGATGGGCCTTCGTGCCAAGCCGGCTGGCACGCAACCGGGCGAACCGATGAGCACGACCACCGCAACGACCTTGCTTCCCGCCACTGTCCCACGCGGGCGCGCCTACGCCCGCCGTTATTGGATGTTCGCGGTTCCGGCCGCGGTGATCGTTTTGGTGGTGATCCTGTTCCCCTGGGTCTTCACGCTGTTCATGTCAGTGCACGATTGGAAGGTGACCGGCGCGACGCCGTTCGTTGGCCTCGCCAACTACGCCAAGATGCTGCAGGATGAACGCTTCCAGCGGGCGATCGTCCGCACGCTTTATTTTACTGCCGCGTCGGTCATCGCACCGCTGTTGCTGGGGATCTGGGCGGCCGTCTGCTTTGCCTCGAACTTCAAGTTCCGCGGGCTCGCCCGGACCCTTTTCGTGCTGCCGATGATGGCGACACCGGTCGCCATTGCGCTTGTGTGGACCATGATGTTCCACCCGCAGCTTGGCGTGCTCAATTATTTGCTCACCTCTGTCGGGCTGCCGCCGTCCGGCTGGGTGTACGACAGCACAACCGTGATTCCCACGCTAGTGATGGTCGAGACGTGGCAATGGACGCCGCTGGTGATGCTGATCGTGCTGGGCGGGATCGCCAGCCTGCCGCAGGACCCGTATGAGGCGGCGATTATAGACGGTGCCAGCACCTGGCAGATGTTCCGCCACATCACACTTCCGCTGGTCTGGCCGTTCATCATGGTCGCCGCAGTGATCCGGCTGATCGATGCGCTGAAGACCTTCGACACGATCTACGTGATCACCTTGGGCGGGCCTGGCACCTCCAGCGAGACCCTGAACATCCTGCTCTATCAGACGGCGTTCGCCTATTACGATCTCGGCTATGGCTCTGCCATGGTGGTGGTGTTCTTCGTGCTGATCCTGCTGATCAGCCTGCTGTTGCTGCGCTTTCGCCAACGGGAGGCTTGGCGATGAGCCGCCGCGGCGTCACGCGTCATCGCGTCCGGCGTTGGCTTGGCAGGGCCGGGCTGTATCTTTCAGTGCTGCTGCTGGTTTCCCCGGCGGTGCTGTTCTTCCTGTGGATGCTGTCGCTGTCGCTGAAGAACGAGCTGGACAACACCGCCTATCCGCCGGTGTTCATCCCGCACCCACCCACAATCGCGAATTTCGTCGATGTGTTCGCAAAGAACGACTTCCTGACCTACACGATCAACTCGGTGATCGTGTCGTTCTCCGCGACCGGCCTGGCGCTGTTGTTCGGCGTGCCAGCCGGCTATGGCATCGCCAAGGCGAAGGCCACCAACGCGGCGGCGTTGATTCTGATCGCCCGGGTGACGCCGGGCCTATCCTATCTGATCCCCCTGTTCTTGCTATTTCAGTGGCTCGGGCTGATCGGCACGCTGACGCCGTTGGTCATAACCCATCTGGTAATCACCGTGCCGATCGTCGTCTGGATCATGATCGGCTATTTCGAAGGCTTGCCGGGTGAGTTGGAGGAGGCCGCGCTGGTCGATGGCGCCACGATTTGGCAGGCTTTTCTGTATGTGGCGATGCCGTTGGCACGTCCGGGGATCATGGTGGCGATGATCCTGGCCTTCATCTTCTCCTGGAACAACTTCATCTTCGGCGTGGTGCTGGCCGGTCGCACGACGCGCACACTACCCGTCGCCGTCTACAACGTTCTGACATTTGAGCAAATCAGTTGGGGACCGCTGGCCGCTGCCGCGCTGATTGTGACTGCGCCGGTGCTGTTGCTCACCCTGCTGATGCAGAAGGAAATCGTCGCTGGCCTGACCACGGGGGGCGTGAAGGGCGGCTGAGCGCCGCGCTTTCGCGTCCGCCTCGCCTGCTCTACAACGCTATCACTCGCCACAGGAGGAAACGAATGATCCGCCGTCGCCAATTGCTGGCAGCATCAGCCGCTGTCCTGGCTGCTCCCGCCATCGTCGAGCGCGCTAACGCACAGTCCACGTTCGACTGGAAGCAGTTCAAGGGCCAGTCGATCGAGGTGAACTATCAGCTCTCGCCGCGTGGCACGCTGGCGCGCACGCACCTGAAGGAGTTTGAGGACCTCACTGGCATCAAGGCCGGATTCGAGCAGATCCCGGAGCAACAGCAGCGGCCGAAGGTCGCGATGGAGATGGCCACCGGCCACCCCAGCTTCGACGTGGTTAATGTCGGCATGCACGTGCAGAAGCGGCTGGTCGAGAAGGCCAAGTGGATGGAGGATCTGCGACCCTATATCGCCGACAAGAACCTTACCAACCCTGACTTCGACCTGGCGGATTTCAGCAAGCCGTCCATGCAGGTCGCCACTGGCGACGATGGCAAGATCAACGTGCTGCCGCTGAACCAGGACCTGTTCATCGTTTTCTACAACAAGGAGCTGCTGGCGGCGAAAGGGTTCAGCGGTCCGCCGAAGACCTATGACGAGATGATGAGCATGGCGCACGCGCTCACGGACCCGTCCAAGCAGGTCTATGGCTTCGTCGGCCGCGGCCTGAAGAACGCCAATGTCGTGCTCTACGACAACATACTGCTCGGCTGGGACCAGGAGACGGTGACGCCCGACGGCAAGAGGCTGCTGACCGACACGCCGGCGGCGATCGAGGCCGGGCAGTGGTACCAGAAGATCATGAAGGAGTGCGGCCCGCCGGGGAACATCGGTTTCAACTGGAACGAGTGTCAAACCACGTTCATGCAGGGTCGTGGCGCAATGTGGTGGGACGGCATCGGCTTCTCCGCTCCATTGCTCGACAAGACCATGTCGAAGGTGGTGGACAAGGTCGGCTTTGCCCCGGTGCCTGCCGGACCGAAGTCACAGAACGCCGCAACGTTCATCGACGGGATCGGCATTCCGGCCGCCGCGAAGAACAAGAAGGCCGCATGGCTGTTCCTGCAATGGATCGCCGGCAAGCAGATGCTGAATGAGCAGCTCCGTTCCGGCTCCGGCACGCCGGCACGGCTGTCCTGCTACGCGCGGCCAGAGATCGTGAAGAGCAGTGCCTTCCCGCAGGAATGGTTCGATACGACCACCACGAGCCTGAAGATCGCACGTTCCGGCCTGCCGGTGATCGTTCCGGTGACCGAGTTCCGCGACACGATCGGCACCGGGCTGACCAACATTGTCGGCGGTTCGGATGTGGCAACGGAACTGAAGAAGGCAACGGCGGCGTTTCAGCCGGTGCTGGACAAGTCGAACGAGGCATAACGCTGCCCGCGTGTCGATGCGAGGAGCGACAGCAACGAAATAATCCCCAGCGCGGGATTGCTTCGGCGGTGCACTCCTCGCAACGGCAAAGCTACTGCCCCGAGTCGTTCATTTTGCGGGGGCCGCAAGCTGCCAAACACCCCCGCGGCCGCCGTCGTCGCCTTGCAACACC
>Ga0209415_10003257_pt1 | contig 30187 bp, 34 predicted proteins | sample PeaSoiSIISIP2007_FD_187696 | JGI IMG/M metagenome (GOLD analysis project Ga0209415, IMG submission 187696) | Peat soil microbial communities from Weissenstadt, Germany - SII-SIP-2007 (SPAdes) (version 2) | ecosystem: Environmental > Terrestrial > Soil > Wetlands > Peat | place: Germany...
GTCTCTTGCACCCCAAGCAAGAAGGATGGTCCAAGCTACCCCACGGCCCCACGCCACGCCGGTGGCGCATCGACCCGACCGACTTAGATAATGGTTTGCCCGGGCGGACCGGGCACGCTCAGTGGACGAGCCACCAGGTCGCGATGCCGGCGGCGGCGATGATGACCGTGTTGAGGATCGCGAGCCAGAAGAACGTCCATAGGTCCTGCGTTCCTTCCTCGGGGGTGACGTGGGCGGAGGGGGTCGAGCTCCCCGGGTACGGCGTGTACGGGGTTCGGAACGGCTCCCCAGCGGTCATCGGCGGTCCGGTCGACGGAATCGCTCTTCTTAACGGCTCGGTTCGACCCGGGGTTCTAGGCCGCGAACCAGGGGAGACGTGCCGCCGGTCCGGTCGGCTTCAGCACGAGCAAGTGCAGGTTCGCGCCGGAGTCGCCCGGCGCGTAGGAGTCGCGCGAGGCGAGCTGGTAGAGGATGAACAACGCGTCCTCATCCGACCGCACACCGAGCGATCGGTGGACGTCAATGCCGAACCGGGTCGTGAGGAGCGTGAGGAGCTCTTCGAAGTCGATCTGGTTCCCCCCCTCGCCCGCCGCGGCCCGGCGGAACAGGCCGACCACGATGCCCGTCGATATCGCGAGAATCTCGCGGGGGTCCGCGAGCCGAAGGTGGAAGTGCGGAACGTCGTCCGGTCGACCCGCGGCGGGAACGACGAGGATCGAGACCTCGTGGTCGATCGCGCTGCCGCCGGCGGTGCGCGAGAATCGCCGCCAGGCTTGCTCCGCTGCCCCGTCCGTCGGGACCACGAAGATCGCTCGGCGCTGCGCGGGCCGGGCGCTGCGCACGCCGTCGACCCACTGCTCGATGCCGGCCTCCACGGCCGACGACTCGCTGGGGGGAACGTAGACGGGGAAAGTGCGCCGGGGGACGCCGGCCTCCTGCACCCAGAACGACGGTTCGCCCACGGGTCCGCGGCGAGGGTTCGACACCTTCGCATAGCCGAGCCGCTTGAGGACGTTCTCCGCGTCGCGCTGGCGCTCGGGGGTCGATCCGACCCGGTCGGATTCGGGCATCCTCGGAGAGAAGCAAGGACCCCGAGATAAGGTGAGCGCGCCGAGGGAACTGGGGTCGGGGTCAGAATCCCCCCGGCACCCCGGTCCGGACGAGGAGCACGTTCAGGATGATCGCGACCACCACGAAGAGAAGGTACGGGCCCGAGAAGATGAACCCCCGGCGCGCGTTGCGCGGCGTGACCGACCTCCATAGAGGGGCGGTGACCACTACGAACGCCACTCCGAGTGCGGCGAGCGCCGCAAGGACCGGCCATGTCACGGCGCCCGACCAGCCCACGAGCAGCGCGGCCGGGATGAGGAGCGCGGCCGAGACGACCACTACCTTTCCCGAGAACGGGACGTCCTCCATCCGGGGCAGCATCGGAAGGTTCGCCCGCGCGAAGTCGTCCCGCAGCAGGAGGGCGAGGCTCCAGAAGTGCGGGGGCGTCCACAGGAAGACAAGGAGGGCGAACGCGAGTACTCCCGGGGTCCAGCCTCCGACCGCCGCCGCGCTTCCGGCCAGGGCCGGCGCGCTTCCGGCGAATCCCCCGATGACGATGTTCCAGTTGGACCGCCGCTTCAGCACCAGGGTGTAAACCACGACGTAGGTGAGCCCGCCGAGCAGGATCGAGAACCCCGTGAGCGGGTTGAGGAGCACGGTGGCCGTGCCGATGCCGAAGGCGAGAAGTGCGAGTCCCACGACCGCGACCGTCGACCCGGACCCCGATTCGACGCGGTCGTCGGCGAGCGGGCGGCCGCGGGTCCGCTTCATCCGGCGGTCGATGTCCCGGTCGAGGTAATGGTTCAGCATCGCCGCGCCGGCGCTCGCCGCGGCACCGGTGGCGACCAGGATCCCGAGCCGAAGCCAGTTCACCGACCGCGGGTCGGCGAGCAGGAATCCGGCGACCGCGACCAGGCAGATGAGCGCGGTGATGCCCGGTTTCGCGAGGGGCAGGTAGTCGCCGGGCCCCAGGGGACGGGTCGGCGCCGGCGGAGCAGGGGTCGAAGGTGCCATGACCGCTCGCCCGAGCGCCGGGAAGCGCTTAGCCTAGCCTTCCCGCATCGACTCGAACGGAGCCCCGGGCACTGACCGCGGGTCGGCGTACGGGGCGTCCCCCGCGACCGGCGACGGCGCGTTCTCGTCCGAGGCACGACGCGCCCACTCGATCCAGCGACGGGGCATCTCGCGAAGGTTCGCGAGCAGGACGAGGACGAGGAGGAGGCCGAAGAGGGCGGTGGCGATGGCGAGGTGGACCAGGACGAGGTCGGTCGTCAGCTGACTCTCGACCACGAGCCCGCCGAGCAGCGCCTCGGTGACGACCAGCGCGAGCGCGCCGAGCGCGAGCCGCAGGAGGACCTTGCGCTGGCGTTCGTAGGCGACGCCGAGCAGCGAGAGGACGAGGATGGAGGTCGAGAGGAAGAACGCGCTCACCCGGTGGCTCCACTCGAGGGCGACGCCGCCCTGGAACGCGGGCAAGTAGTTCCCGTTCCCGAAGCAGGAGGGCCAGTCCGGGCAGGCGAGGCCGCTGTCGCTCGCCATCACGTTCCCCCCCAGCAGGATGGTCGTGTAGCAGAGGAGGCACGCGGCGATCGCCGCATATCGGAAGAGGTCGTTCCCGCGCATCGCTCCGCCTACCGTCCCTCGGTGCCGGTCGCGGTCGGGAGCGGGGTCGGGGTGCGGACGGGGGTCGGGGTCGCCACCGGCCCGGTCATCTTCACCGCGAGCTCCTCCCCCCACGGGTCGGCCGTCGTCACGGGCTCGCCGGCGAAGTAGCTGTAGACCATGTTGTAGGCGAAGACGAGCTGGCCGACCCCGATGATGAGGGCGCCGACGGAGGAGAGGAAGTTCAGGAGCTGGAAGTTTCCTGTCCACAGGTACTCGTACACCCGTCGGGGCATCCCCTCAGCCCCGAGCAGGAACATCGGGAACAGGAGCAGGTTGACCCCCACATAGGTCAGCACGAAGTGGACCTGGCCGAGCGCCTGGTTGTACCAGCGACGCGTGATGATCGGGTAGTAGAAGTACACCCCAGCAAACACCGCCATGAGCGTGCCCCCGAGGATGATGTAGTGGAAGTGCGCGACCACGAAGTACGTCCCGTGGTAGAGGTAATCGACGGGGATGGACGCCAGCATGAGGCCAGAAAGGCCGCCGATGACGAAGCCAGTGAGGAACGCGATACAGAACCACATCGGCACCGCCATCCATATCCGGCCGCCCCAGAGGGTCGCGACCCAGTTGAACGTCTTGACGGCGGACGGGACCGCGATCGCCATCGTCGCGAGCATGAAGACGAACCGCACGTTCGTCGCGATCCCCGTGACGAACATGTGGTGCTCCCAGACGGCGAAGGAAAGGACCGCGAAGACCCCGAGCGCGACCGCCATCGCACCGTAGCCGAAGATGTCCTTGCGCGCGAGCTTCGGAAGGACCGTGGAGATGATCCCGAACGCCGGCAGGACCATGATGTAGACCTCGGGGTGGGCGAAAAACCAGAAGACGTTCTGGTAAAGGAGCGCGCCCCCGAGCGGGGTCCCGTCGGCGGCGGCGAGCATGTGGGTGCCGAAGTTCCGGTCCGAAAGGACCATCGTGAGCCCGATCGAGAGCGACGGGAGAGCGAAGATGAGCAGGACCGAGTTGATCAGCGTCGCCCAAACGAACAGCGGCATGTTCCAGTAGTGCACGCCGGGCGCCCGGTGCTTGAGGATCGTGACCAGGAAGTTCACCGCGCCGAGCATGGAGGATATGGTGAGGATGTGCAGGCCGAGGATCCACAGGTCGACGCCGTTCCCGGGAGCCTGCACCGAGAGGGGAACGTAGCCGGTCCACCCGACGTTCGCGTTCGATAGGATCAAGATGAGACCGGCGGGAGGTACGAGCCAGAAGGCGATCGCGTTGATCCTCGGCATCGCCATCTCGCGCGACCCGATCATCGAGGGGATCAGGAGGTTCCCGAACCCGGCGAGGGTCGGGATGACGAACATGAACACCATGAGGACCCCGTGCATGGTGAACAGGGTCGAGTAGACGTCCGGCGTCAGGCCGAGGGTCGTTTCTGGATTCAGGCCGAGCCCCTGGACGAACCCGAGGTCGGTGCGGATCAGGCTCGCGTAGATCCCGCCGATGAAGAAGAAGACAAAGCCGGTCGTGATGTACATGAGGCCGATGAGGCGGTGGTCGGTCGTGAAGAACCAGCGCCGGATCGTCCGGACCATCCAGGGTCCGTGGTAGCCGAACGCCCACAGTAGGAACCCGGACACCACCGCGATGAGGCCGATGACCGTGAGGGGAACCGTCAGGTCCGTCACTGACCCCTCCCCGCGTTCATGCGATAAGTCCCCCTAGTACGTACGCGATTCCCGCCGCCGCGGCCACCAGGATGATGATTTTGAAGAATCGGACCTCCGCTTCGACCGAGATGTACCCGGGCCAAGCGGGGGTGAACCGGCGGCCGAACGGCCAAGCCCGGTACGTCTTGTCGACCAAGTGGAAGATGACCGCCCCCATCAGGAACATCAGCGCGACCGCGTAGCCGAACGACTGTTCTGCGCCGGGGCTCGTGAGCGGCCCGAGCTGGAACGCATAGAGGATCAGAACTCCGATCCCGACGAGCATCAGCAAGGTGATCGCGGTGTAGAGGTCGAGCAGTCGGATCCTCAGCCGTCGGATCTCGGAGGCCGGGGGTGGGCTACTCAAACAGCTCGATCCTCCGATCGGTCATGCCCCGGTACCGGTCGACCCGGTAGAGGATCCCGGCCATGAACAGGAACGCGAGCGTCGCGACCGCGGCCCCGAACCCGGCGATGAGAACTCCGATCCATGCTCCCACGAACAGCCAGGTGAGGCCGTAGACGAAGGTCGCCGCACCGACGCTCCCGAACACGAGCAGGACCGCGAGGACGCCCCAGAGGGCACTGGTCCGCCACCGAGGAGGTTGCGCGTCCTCACTCACTGGACTTCGCCTCCGAGGTAGCTCGGGGAGGAGCCGGAGTGGGAGCGCCGTAGGCGCCAGAGAATCCGGGGACGCGCGCCGCCAGGCGGCGTTTGTACGAGGACATGTACCGCCAGTGGAAGAGGCCGATGACGACCGCGTTGATCGCGAAGATGGGGCCGAGGGTCGTCACGACCGTGGGAATGGCGATCTGCACGCCGGGCGTCTCTCCGCCCCAGACCGTCATCAGGACGAAGAACTCGAGCAGCGAGGTTCCCGCCCAGATGAACAGGGGTCGGTCCCGAGGGTGCGTTCTCTTCGAGCGGTCGAGGAACGGCAGGAACAGGATGTAGAGCATCAGCGCCGTGGTAATGCCGACGGCGAGGACGGGCGTCACGCCGGCGAAATCGACGAACTTGAACAGCCAAAGGAAGTACCAGTCCGGCTGCGTAACGACCCCGACCGCGGCGACGTTGCCGACGTACGTCGGAAGGTCCCACGGCCACAGCGCGGCGATGCCGAACAGAACGCCGAGGTAGAGGGCGCCCCACTTGAGCATGTAGAACAGGATGTGCGGCATGAACGGGACGTGCTGCTTGTCCTCCCGCTCGGTGAAGCGTCGACGCTGCAACGGGTCGGAGGTCGCGGGGGGAGCGATGCCGTGCGACTCGAACAGTGCGATGTGGGCGTAGAGAAGCCCGGCGAGCGCGATCGGAAGGAGTACGACGTGGGCGTCGAACATCCGGGAAAGAAGCCCCTGGGAGGTTCCGTCCGCGAGGATGAACGGTCCGAGTAACGGCCCGAACGTCGGAAGGCGCAGGGCGAGGACGAGCCCGACGTTCGTCGCGTTGTACGAGAGCTGGGTGTACGGAAGCAGGTAGCCGGTGAACCCCATCCCCAGGGTCATCACCATGAGGAGGGTCCCGACCATCCAGGAGAATTCGCGCGGCGACTTGTACACGCCGAGGTAGTACCCCCGGAAAAAGTGGACGAACATCAGGAAGATCATCGCGTACGCGCCGTAGAGATGGGTCGTAACCAGCAGCGAACCCATCGGAACGGAATGGATGATGTAGTACGTCGAGCACCACGCGGCCGGGGCGACGGAGTAGGTCCCGACCGGCTGCCCGCACGCAGTGAGCGTCGGGGCGGTGCTCGGCTGGTAGTACAGGAGAAGGAGCGCGCCCGAAATGACCTGGTAGATGAACGCCGTGGCGACGAACGCACCCGTCCAGTACGACGGCTTGAACGTGAATGCGGGCTGGGGGCGCAGCGCCCACTTGCGCATCCCAGTGCGGTCTTCGACGAACCCCCAGACCTGGTTCAGGGTTCGATTGTACCAGTTCGAGAGTCCCACCCGGTGATCCCCCCTAGCTCAGGAAGTTGCAGAGAATGACGGGCGTCTCCTTCACGACCTGGCTCGTCGTTCCGACGCTGTAGTCACCCTGGAGCGTGTCGATGTGCCCGTTGACGGGAGGTCCGGTGACCTTCGTCGCGAAGAGGTTCCCGTTCGAGTCGGTCTCGAGCGTGACCTGCGGAAGGGGGAGCACCGCGGGGCCGGTCAGGTTCGAGGCCGCGTTCGTCGCGTCGTAAGTAGAACCGTGACAGGAACAATGCAAGTAGAATGACTTCCCGCCGGGAGTGTTGGGGCAGGTCCCGGGCGGATAGTACGCGATCGCCGGCGCCGGGCAGCCGAGGTGCTGGCAGATCGCGCTGAAGGCGACGATCGACTTGTGGGTGCCCACCCCGCCCACTACGTCTTCGGCTCCGTTCGTCCCGTTGGGACTTCCGGTCGCCGGGTACAGATTGAGCAGGAAGTTCGGCTCGTTCTTCAGCGGATAGTTGAACAGGTAGAGGTCCGAGGTCTCGGCGTTGTACTCCGACTCGACCTTCGCGGTCGTCAGGGGGCTTCCGTCGACGTCCAGCAGCTGGACGCGCGGGTAGCTCGAAAGCCCGATCGCGGGAGGTTGAAGATACTGCAGCGAACCGAGGGCCAGGCCGCCCCCCCCCGCCCCGATCAGGCCCCCCACCGCGAGCAGCTTCAGCACGTTGCGCTTCGTCTCGTCGACCTCCCCGACTTCCTCCTCGTCCGTCGCGACGAAGCGGCGGACCTGGCCGACGGGGAAGGTGAGCGCGGGGGCGCGGTCGACGGTCCACGGGCAGTTGTCCCGGCAATCGAAGGAGCCGTTCATCAGAGAGTCCTCCCACGAGTGTCGGGGAGCGTGTCGTCCGCTTGGCGCGGGTCGGGGATGCGAGCCTCCCCCGGAAGCTCCGCCCGGTCGCTGCCGTGATAGACGGCCCAGATGATGCCGATCCCCGCGAGGACCATCATCAGCTCGGTGAGGTCGACGATCTGGTTCGGCGTCAACGCGCTCACGGGCCCGCCTCCCGGTGGGAGAGCTCGACCGACACGGTCGTCGACCACGTCGCGACCGGATACCCTCCGGTCCAGGGAAGCGCAGGTTCGTACGTCGGCGTGAACGGAGCCGTCGGGGCTACGCGGACCGCGGCGGGGATCCCGCTCACGTGGTTCACCGGCGAGTCCAGTCCGAGCAGCGCCCCACGGATCGACAGCGACGGGCCGGAGAGCGCGGGCAGGTCCACCGCCTTCGTGAGCTCGCCGAGGAGCTCCTGCTTGATCCGCCCGGCGCGGGCGTACCATCGGCCGAGGGTCCTCAGCATCTGTCCGTTCTCCTTCCCGAAGAGGAGGAAGACGGCGACCGCTGCGATGATCACCCAATCGAGGTCGGAGAAGAGGGTCATCCGCTCACCCGGCCCCTACCGCTCCCCGAGGGCCGTCCCGCACGGCGTCGCGTCGGGATTCCCAGCGGCTCGCGAAGTACGCTCCGCCGAGATAGAGGCCGACCATCGGGGCCGCGATCATCAGCATCGTGATCCCGGAGTTGTCGGGCGTGACGATCATCCCGAAGATCAGGGAGCCGAGGACCGCCCCGCGCCAGTGCTTTCGCCAGGCCGCGGCCTTGACGACCCCGAGACGGGTCAGCGCGTAGACGAAGACGGGGAGCTCGAAGACGACGCCGAAGGCGAGGGAATAGACGAGCGCGAACGTGACGAAGTCTTGGACCCCGAGCACCGGGGCGAGCCCCATCGCGGAGACGTACCGGAACAGGAGGCGGAAGGTGAACGGCGTGAGGAAGAAGATCCCGAGGCCGGTACCGAGGGCGAAGAGGGCGGTAGCCGGGATCCCGATCTGGCGAAGGAGGGCGCGCTCGTTGCGGCGGAGCGCCGGAACGAGGAACGCCCCGGCCTCGTGGACGATCCACGGCATCCCCAGGTTGACCGTGAGAAGGAGGCCGATCTCCATCTGCACGACGATCGAGTCGCCGACCCCGACGTTGAGGAGCAGGACGCCCGGAGGGAGCATCCAGGCGACCATCGCACGGAACACTTGCGCGGTGATGTTGTAGAACGGGTTCGGCCACGGGACCGCGAACGGGATCGAGAACCCGAACACCGGGATCGACACCGGTTCGAGCTCGAAGAACAGGAGGAATCCGAACAGCGGCCCGAGGACGAGCAGGATCCGCACGAGCCGGAGCCGTACTTCCGCGAGGACGGCGAGGATCCGGTCGAGGTCGCCCATCAGACAAGGGCCCCTCTAGTTCGACCCCGGAGCGAGGAAGTCCTCCGAGGACGTCTCCGACCCCCGTTCGAGTCCCTCGCGCATGCCGGCTCGCGCCGTCCGGTCTAGTGGGCCGGGCCCGCGGGCGCGCTCGAGTTCGTCGCCTGCTCGGCCTTTAGCTCGCGCTCGACCTCGAGTCGGCCCTTCTTGAACTCGCCCATCGAGCGGCCCAGGCTGTGGGCCAATTGCGGGATCTTCGAGGACCCATAGAACAGGATCCCCGCCACCACGGCTATGATCAGCCAATCGTCGATAGAATCGAACACCGTCTGCCCCCGACGGAGGACCCGAGTGGGTCCGATATGGCGTTCGTACGGGGGGACCCTACTCGTAGGGATGGTTCGGACTCGCCGCAGATAAAGCGCGGTCGCCCCGTCACGCCGCTTCGACGAGAATCGTCTCGGTGCCACCGGCCACCGCGCGGTCGATGGCGAGCTCTGCGAGGAGGGAGAGGCAGCCGGCTCCGCGCTCGAGAAGCAGAGTCGCCGTCCGAACGCTGGCGAGCGAACGCGTCGACCGACCCCGAGTCGGGGTGAGCAGGCTCCCGTCGCTCAGCTGGATCCCTTGGTGGTGCACTTCGCACGCCCGGTCGAGAGAGGGTCGGATGAGCGCGTCCACCACCGATTTGAGCTGGGTCTTGAGCTCGGGCAAGTAGACGGTGAGGGCGGCTGCCCCACTCGCCGGGATGCGAGGCGCATCCTCGTTGAGGGTTCGCAGGGTCGCCCCGAACAGGTCGGCGAGCTCCTCGAGCGCGTGCACGACGACGCGCCATTCCAGCAGCTGCCGGGGGTCAGGGCTGCCGATCCGACGGGCGAGCGACCAGTCGCGGCTGGCGAGGAAGAGCTGGCGGACGAGGAGCGCGAGGACCTTTCCCGACTCCTCTTCGAGCGTGGCGAGGCGCCGGGTCCGAACGCCGCGCTTCACCACGTCCTCCATCTCCTCGAGGAAAGCGACGAGGATCATCCGGACCCGCTGGACGAGCTGGGGCAGGCCGTACTTGGAAGGGTCGATGAAGTTCTGGAGCACGATGCGCGTCGGCTCCTGCGCGACCACGGAGACCCCGAGGAGACTGCGCGTGGTCTGGTGGATCTCCTCGATGCGCTCGGGGGCGAGCGGCACGTCCGCCCGGATCTCGATGGCGTCGTGACCCACGCGGTACGCGCCCACGATGAGACGCTCGAGGACCCCGGGCGTATCGAACGAGCGCGCCTGGACCAGGAACGGGGCATCGGGCGGGTCCCCGCCGGGAAGCGGCGCCGGCTTCAGGTAGAGCGTGCCATCATCGTTCTGGTCGAAGACGATGAGGTCCCCCGGACGCAGGTTCATCGCCTCGGCCCACGGTTTCGGGAGGGTGACCGCGATCGATGAGTGACCGGCTTTCAGCACGCGACGCTCCCGACTCGGATTCCCCCACGCCATTCGACCGCTCCGAACCTACTACAGGTCCCGTAGGTCCATGGGGGTCCCCCTTTTGAATGTTTGGGCGGCGAAAATTCGCCGCAGCCGTCAGTAGCGATGGTCCTCGGTCGAAGCGGGGGAGAGCGGCGCTCCCGAGAGCGGGGGTTCCGGGTAGCCCAGCCTCTCGGGCGGCATCTCGTGCCTCGCTCCTTCGCGACGGCCGACCACGAACCCGAGAACGAGGGCGATCACTACGAGGGACACGATCGAGCCGATGATGATGAACACGGTGGCGCCCACGGTCGGGCCGCCGCTCGAGACCGAGAGGTTGCTCGGGAGGTTCATGCCGAACGCGACGAACCCGTACATCCCCGAGTAGAAGTGGCCAGATTGCGTGCAGATGAACTCGTACCATCCCGGTCCGGGAGAGGTGAACGTCACGGGGGCGGCGCTCCCCGCGCTGCTTACGTTGATGTTGATGAGGTTCGGGTAGGTCTTCCCGTAGGCGAGCTCGTTGAGGGCGGTCACCGTGATCGTCGCAGGGATCACCCAGCCCTCTCGACCGATGATCGTGAACGTGTGGGATACCGAGGAGGCATCGGTGAAGGTCACTGTGATGGTCGAGTTGGTGGCGATCTGATCGAAGGTGTTCGGCGTGAAGGCGTACCCGGTGCTGACGGCGGTAACCGCGATCGTGGTCGCCCCGGTCACGGAGGGGGTGCTGCGAGCCCCCACCTGTCGTACCGCCCCGAGACCGGAAAATACGGCGACGACGATCACGACGGACACGGCGATCGCGACCGCTCGGTCTCGCTGGTCTCGCCTTTTCATTCACTCACCGAAGGGGGGACAGCCCGCGGGACGGTGGGTTGGGTTCAAAGCCCCTTTGTACGAACCACGAGGGTTCCCGCCCATCGTCGGTGGGCGCCCCGTCGGCGGTTCGGTTCGTACGCGGGGAATATGTAGCTGTAGTCTCCCCCTAGCCCCCGTGCGGACGCCCATCGGAACGGGCCTGCTTGGGTCGGTCGGTGCTGCGGCGGTCGGACTTCCCCGCATCCTCGCCTCGGGGGAGACCGACCTCCAGCAGACGAACGCGGTCGTCTGGGTCATGATCGCGATCTCGGCGGTGGGCGCGATCATCACGTTCGCCTTCCTGACCTATGCGCTCTGGAAGTTCCGCGACCCTAAGGTGAAGAACCGGCGTTATGGTTAACAAACTCGAGGTCGCGTGGACCCTCGCGACCGTGGTCCTGATCACCGGCGTCGCGGTGTACTCCACGATCCTCGTCTACCACTTGGACGTGCTCCCGGCGAATCCGACCGAGATCGTGGACGTCACCGGTCATCAGTGGTACTGGGAGTTCTGCTATCCGATCAACGACACCTGCTTCAACTCCTCCTACGACCCGACCACCAACTCGGTCAGTGGCGGAGCGCTCTGGGCCCCTCCGGGCGCGGTCGTTCAAATCAACGTCACCGGCGCCGACGTCATCCACTCGTTCAACATCCCCCAGCTCGGCGTGCGGATCGACGCGATCCCGGACCGCACCAACTTCTTCTCGTTCACCGTGCCGAACGTCGCGGCCGGGACCGAATACCTCATCCAATGCACGGAATTCTGCGGAACGTTCCACGGGACGATGCGGTCGTTCCTGGTCGTGACGTGATCTTCCTCGACGCACAGTGAGGGAGGCCAGTCCCCTCCTCCGGTGGAGCCTACGCGAGGGGAGGGCCTTCCTCTTCCCGCGTCGGTGCGAGGTCAGTGATGTTGCTCCGGGGAATTCGCCCGGGGAGGGAATCGGCCCGAGATCGCAGCCCCGGCGGTGAGCAGGACGCCGACCCCGAAGAGGATCGCCGAACCGGCGAGGACCCAGCCCGCGACGATCGCCGTGCTCGGTGCCGGTGGCGGGGTCGGGACGGGCACGCCCACGTAGAGGTAGCCGTACATACCGTTCGCAAAGTGGCCGGAGACCTCGCAGATGTACTGATAGACCCCGGGGGCGGCGATCGTGAAGTTCGCCCAGGCGGTCTGGCCGGGGGCCGCCGGCACGTTCTCGTTGACGAGGGGGGCGTGCAGCTGGAAGTAGGAGCTGTAGTTCGTGGAAAGGAGCGACACGTTGGTCTGCGGTACCATCGTGAACGTGTGCGCGAAATTCCCCTGGTTCGTGACCAGGACCGCGATGACGATCGGATAGTGCGTGGGCGTCGCCGACAGAACGTTCGGCACGAACGCGAGCCCATCCGTCGTCCCCTCGCTCAGCTGGAGCCCCGCGGCGGTCGACGTGAGGTTGAGGAATCCCCACATTCCGGACTGGAACTGGTAGGGAACCACGGACGCGAACTCGAAGCTGTCGAGTGCCAGGGAGGCGTTGAACGTGAGGTTCGCCCATCCCTGCGCCCCCGGTGCGAGCGAAACGTTCGCCAGCGTTCCGTTCGCGGAGAAGAACGAGTACACTTGACCCGGGGAGAGGGAGGCCCGAAGGAATGCACCCGGGGTCCGGCAGAGGGTGAACGTGTGCGCGTACAGGCCCCGATTGACCAGGTGCAGTGCGACCGAGCTACCGGCCGGTACGTTGACGAATTGTGGGGAGAACGACGGGCGGTCGGTCAGATTGATAGTCACGTTCTCGACGTTCGCGAAAGGGTGGGCGTACCCGACCTCCGGTGCGACCGAGACGATCGGGAGCCCCGCAGCCGTCGGAAGCCCGATCGAGGCAAGCAAGAGCCCGCCGAGAAACCATGGGAGGGCCCGGCGCAGGATCCTCCGCGTACGGGACGGGCCGTCGGTCACGGAATCCTCGGACGGCGCGATGACTTGGGTGCGGTTGATATGGATAGTGTACGAATATCCTCGGCCGGCCTATTTCGCCGGGGACCGCTCAGCGACCGGGGGCGGGGGTTTCGGCCGGTCGGGGATTCCGGACGAAGGACGGCCGCGCATCGACCCCCCCGGCAGGGAGGTCCGAGTCATCGCTGGCTCGCTCGAGCCAGGGGCGAGCCATCCTTCCCCGGTAGTATCTTCGGATGAGGTAGGCGACCTCCACCCCCATCACCACCCCCATCACGCTGCCGAACCCAAGCGCCGCCAACACCGCCCCGGACGAGGCGGCGACCGCGAACCCGGCGAGCGCCATCGCGAGGAACGCGGCGGCGAGAGCGATCAGCAGTCGCCCGTCCTCGGCGGCGACGTGTCCCTGCAACAGCGATCGCAGCAGCACGACGAAGCTCCCCCCCATGAGGACCGACATCGCGACTCCGCCCACCGTCGGGTACGCCGTGACCCAAGGTCCCAGGACGGCGGAACCCGTGAGGGCCGCGAGCGCCCATCGCTCGGTGGTCGCGAGCGGCGCCCACACGAGCAACGCCGTCATCACGGCCGCCATCGACCAGAAGAACCAGACCGAGGAGAGCCCGAGGGCGAGCGCCGATACGGTCGTGAGTGGCCCTCCGGCCCCCCCGTACGCGAACAACACCCCCATCAGCGCTTCCGAGCCCGTTGTGACGACGGAGATCGTGACGGGCCACGGCCAACCGGCCGCGCCAATCCTTCGGTCCCGGAAGAGGATCTGGGAGACGAACCAGATCCCCGCGGGGGCCATCATCATGAAGTTGAACGCGAGCAGCACCCACGTCCAAGCCTCGGTGCCGTTCGGGTCCAGGAACACATAGAGCAGGGTCAGCAGGAGGAGACTTCCTCCCCCCAGGATCGCGAGCGCGAGGACCATTTGGGTGATGAGCGGAGGCGAACCGTTCGACGGGAGGACCTTCCCCAGGACGAAGATCGTGATCCCGATCATCGACACGGCGATGATGACGAACGGGAGGAGCGCGGGCGTGACTACGAGGGCCGGGAGCGGTAGGAACATCGTCCCCGGGCGCGACGCTCCCCGCGCTCATATTCCCCCGGTACCGACTGTCGCCCCGGAGGGGTCGGGGGCGCGGGCGGTCAGTGGCCGGTCGAGGAGGGGTCCGGCGGGCTACCCGCCTCGAATCGGCGGATGAGCTGGGTCGTAACCTCGATGAGCGGATGGTGCGTCGACCGGTCGATCTCGATGTCCTCGACCGTCGTGAGGTGGTGCTCCCGGGCGATCCGCTCGAACCCGGTCTCCTTCTTCGCGAACTCTTCCGGGAGGTCGCAGGTCAGGATGAACGCCTGAAGCTGGGTGAGGCCCATCTCACGGGCGGCCAGGGCGCGGTGGTGCCCGTCGACGAGGATCCAATCCTGCCCCTTCTGGACGACGAGCACGGGCTCGGCGAATCCCCGCTCGAGCTCGTAGCGCCGCCCCTCCAATTCGTCCTCGAAGACCTTCCACTGGGTCGGGGTGAGGCGCGAGATGGGTACGAGCCCCCGACGGAAGGAGAACGGGAGCTGGTACCGTTCGGAGAGCAAGCGCTTGAGCGTGTCCGCCTTCATCGGCGACGCGCGTTCGAAGTGCGAGCGCACGACGTCGAGGTTGGAGAGGATCCCGCACAACCGACCCCGCTCATCGATGATCGGGAGGTCCCGAAGCCCGAACCGGAACATGATCCGCGCCGCGTCATCGAGGCCCGTCTCCGGGTACGCGGTGTAGGTGCCCGGTCGGATGATCTTCGAGATCGGGGTGTCGCCTTCCGCCGAGTGGCGCAGGAGCTCCTTCGCACTGACGAACCCGACGAGCTGGCCGGACTGGTCCGTGACCGGTAAGCCGTGGTGGCGGCTCTTCGTCAGCTTCTCGGTCGCTTCCCGGATCGTGGTCGTCGAGCGGAGATGCTCGACCTCCAGGATCATGTAGTCCCGGACGCGGACGATCATCAATCCGGTAGGCGTTGTTCGTCGCGCAGGTAGGCGGTCAGGAGGTGGAGCGTGACGAGGTGGGTGTCCTCGGTGTGCTGCATGCTGTTCGAGGGGACCACCAGCGCCACGTCCACCATGTCCTTCAGCTTCCCACCGCCGATCCCGGTAAGCCCGATCGTGGACAAGCCCATCGCGCGGGCCACCTTCACGGCCTCGAGAACATTCGGGGAGTTCCCGCTTCCGGAGATGGCCACGACGACATCACCCTTCTCCGCGAGCGACTGGAGCTGGCCGGCGAACACCGAGGCATAGCCCACATCGTTCGCCCACGCCGTCACCCCCGGGGTGTTGTCGTTGAGGCAGATGCAGCGGAACCGCTTGCCCTTGCCGCGGGCGCCGGTCCCACCGGCCACTTTCGCGATGTCGGTCACGAAGTGGGAGGCCGTCGAGGCGCTGCCACCGTTCCCAAAGAAGAAGATGGTGCGGTCCTCCGCGCGGGCCCGTAGCAGGATCGGAACGATCCGCTCGATCGCCTCGAGGAAGTACGGGGCGTCGAGGGCCTCGTGCGCCTCCCGGACATAGCTCTTCAGATACGGGGCCAGGTTCGGGGTCTCGCTCATCGTCCCACGAAGAGAATTCGCGAACCCTCGGGCGTGATCCGCACGGGCAATCGCGTCATCGGCGAGAGGGCGGCCGCTATTTGATGGCTTCTTTCCGGTGGGTGGAGAAGGAGGAGGAACCCCCCTCCTCCGGCCCCGGTGATCTTGCCGCCGAAGGCTCCGTTCTCCTTCGCGATGGCGTACTTGCGGTCGATCGCCTCGTTCGAGATCCCGCTGGATAGGCCCCGCTTCAGCTGCCAGCCCTCGTCCAGCACCTCCCCGAGTCGCGACCAATCCCGTTGAACGATGGCGGAGCGGGCGGTGCCGGCGAGTTCTCTCATCCGGAGGAGCGAGTCCTTGTTCTCCTCGGTTCGGGAGTTCATCGGCTTCAGGATCCCCTCGGCGCTGCGCGTGATCCCCGTGTAGAACAGGGAGAGGTGGTCGCTGAGCGTGACTCGGTCGGCGGTCGACAGCGGGATGGGCGACGCGCGGACCGAGTCGTCCGCCCGGAAGTCGAAGTACTCGACCCCCCCGAACGCTGCGATGTACTGGTCTTGCTTACCGAGCGTGCCCCCGAGCTGTTCGATCTCGATCCGACACGCCTCCTCCGCGAGCTCAGCCGGGTCCTTGAGGAGCCCACGGTGCGCGTAGAGGGCGTTCAAGAGGCCGACCGTGAGGCTGGACGACGAGCCGAGGCCGGTGCCTTCGGAGGGGATGTCCGCGATCGTGTGCACCTCGAGCGCCTCATGGACGCCGGCGAGGCGCATCGCCTCTCGAACGAGCCCGTGCTGAAGGTCATCGAGGCGATCCACATTTTCCGTCCGGGAGTAGGCGACTCGGATTGACTTGTCGAATTTCTCGTTCACGAGGACGTGGATGTAGCGGTCAATGGCCGCACTCGTGACCGCCCCGCCGCCGTACGCCCGGTAGAACCCGGGTAGGTCAGTGCCCCCTCCGGCGAAGCTGATGCGTAGCGGCGTCCGGGTGATGATCACGGATTCCGTAGCCGCGAGAGGCCCAGATATCCGTTTTGGTCGGCAGATCGCCCGACGCTGCGTCGGTGGCTCGCGAGAATCCGAGGACCGGCGGAGAATCCCTCGGCGGGGAACCGGAGTAGGTCGGGGGTCAGCGAGGGCTGTCCCGAGAGCTGGACTTCGAGACCGATTGGCCGAGGGCCGCGGCACTCACCAGTCGAGCCGCCATGGTGACCATGCTGATCGCTTCGTTCGCGCCCGCCTTCTCCAGCTTGGCCACGCTCTGGGGAGCCGCCGCGACCGCCACGATGCGCAGCTTGGGTAGCATGCCTCGAGCGGTGAAGACCGTGAGGAGGCTCTCGGCGTCCGACTCTTGCGCCACCACGAGTGCGAGGGCTCTCTCGATCCCTACCCCGCGCAGCTCCTCCTCGGAGGAGGGCTCGCCCAGGCGCGTCCGGTACCCCTCGGTCCTCAGGTGCTCGACCGCCTTGAGATCCGCCGACAGCAGAACGGACCGAAACCCCTGGTCGCGGAGCAGCTCGGCGGTCGCGCGCGCCTCGGCCGTCGCTCCGCAGATGACGACGTGCTGGCTCAGGTCCTCCATCTGTGCGCGCTCCAGACGGGCGGCGATCCGTTCGAGTCGCCGCTCGAGGAACGGAAGGAAAAGGACGACCACCGCCGATAAGAACGTTCCCACCCCGAGAATGACGAGGATGACGGTGAACAGGCGCGCATCGTCGGTGACGGGGGTGAAGTTCGACCCATTCGTAGACACGGTGGTCACGGTGAAGTACAGCGATTCCGACCATCCGCCGATCTTCGGGGTGAACTGGTCGGCGAGCCGCCGGGACCCGACCATGCCGAACAGGATGGACAAGAGGGCGGCGACGAGCACCAGGAGCTGGGTCGCCTCGGGACCGGAGGTGCCCCCGCGGTAGAATCCCGCCCGATGCGGGTAGATCAGCGTGACCAACAGCGTCGTGGCGCCCGCGGCGGCGATCGAGTACAGATTGGGAGAGAACACCGCGATGAAGATGGTCAGCGCCGGGACCAGCAGCGCGAACAACCAGGCCACGGGGCTCCGATCGCGAATGCGGAAGGCCAGCGTCGCGAGCAGGACGCCGGCGACGCAGTCGAAGGGCGGGTCGTAGCCGACCAGAGCGTCGCGATAGATCGAGGGCTCTGCATAGAGCGCGGACAGCACGCCGAGGAGGAACACGATCACGCCGGTCGATGCGGCCAGGACCCCGATCCTCCGGGGATGGTACGCGAGCGGAGGAGGGACCACGGGGAGGGCCGCGGATCCGGAACTCGGGGTGAGGCTCGGGACCACGAGTTCTTCCTACGGCGTTCTGCCTGAAAAGTGCGTCCCTTCCGGGAACGGCGAGGGCAGGGGGGTTCCCGGTTCCCGCGTCCGCGACCGTGGACGAGCGTTGCCCCGCCGCTTCAGCGGACCGCCCGACAAGGCCGGGGCCCGCTGTTCCCGCCTATCCGGGATGGGAGTCGCCTTCGGGTTCCGAAGGTACGCGAGTTGCCCCTGGAGCGGGGGTCGCGCTGCGCGACCAGCGGGCTCGCCGTCCGTAGAATGCCCGCGTCGTCGCAGCGAGGTCGCCGACCGGGGCGAGCCCCGGTAGCACCTTCGCGAACGTCGTCGCCCGCCGGTCGAGAATGATCGCGATGCCCCGGTCGTTCTCGGAGCGGATCATCCGCCCGCACGCCTGCAGGATCGCACGCTGGGCCGGGGCTTCGACCGTGTACTCCCAACCCTTTCCCGTGGTCGAGTCGAGGTAGGCGCGTAAGGCGTCCCGCTTGGCGCTCGGCTTGGGGTACGGGATCCCGAGCATGACGACGGCTTCGAGCTCCTCGTCGGGGTAGTCGATCCCTTCCGACAACCGGCCGCCCGCGACGCCGAGGAGGATCGTGCCCTCCGGGTCCTTCTTCCACCCCTCGATCGACCGCCACAGGTCCCCCATCGGGACCCGGCTATACTCGATGAACACGTTGCCGGGCAGCTGGGACTGGAGGCCGGCCTCGAGGACCTTCTGGAGCATGTCGAAGCTCGGGAAGAACACCGCCGTCTTGACCGGTAGCGTTTCGAGCACCTCGACCAAGCGGTCCGCGAGCCGCTGGATCGCCCGCGGGTCGTTGCGGATCTCCTCGAAGCGCGTCGTGACGGTGGGGTCGTAGAGGAACTTGCGGTTCTCGGGGGGGAAGTACGAAGGGACGTCGAGGAGCCGGGCGCCCTCCCCGAGGCCGAGGGAATCCCGATACTCGGAGAGGGGGGCGAGGGTCCCGGAAAGATGAACGGAAAGGTGGCAGTCGAGGATCGGACGCGCCGGACCGCTCGCGTCCAGGGCGAACGCCTCGAGGGCGGGTCGCGGCGTCCGGGTCGCGACTTTGACGTAGGCAGGGGAATCGAGCTGGGGCCAGGAGAGGAGCGTCAGCGCGACCGTGTGCACCCACGATCGGGGCAGGTGGCGGTCACGTCGGCGCTCGTCCCGGAGGTTCTCCCCCCAGGTCGCGAGCGCCCCGAGCCATGTATCGAGTCGGTGGGAGGTCCCCCCGAGGGCGGTGAGCAGAGCATCCTCGAAGACCGACGGCGGGAGGACCGCGTCCTCCTCGCGGACGAGCGCGTGGATCAGCTCCTCGACCGCGGCCGCCACGATGTCGAGGAAGCGGCTCGCGCTCGGCCCGTCCGGCAGCTGGAAGTCCCCGCGTTCGGAGATCTCCGCCCGGGCTCGGCGCACGGATTCCTGAGGCAGGGATACGGTCGTCAGCTCTCGGAGGTGGTTCGGGAGGTTGTGGGCCTCGTCCACGACCAGGTCGACCCGTTCGGGTCCGACCCCCATCCAGTTGAGGAGCGAGCGTCGGATGTGGGGATGGAAGAAGAAGGCGTAGGGCGCGGTGACCAGCCGAGCGTGCGGGACCAGCTTCTTGGAGAGCTCGTACGGACAGAGGTTCTCGTCCCGGCTGTACTTCTCGAACTCGTGCGGTAGCGGGAGCTTGGTGCGGAAGCGCTCGATGAGCCCATCCAGGTCGGATTGGAGCACCCGGGCATAGTAGGGGCACCCGTCGAGGTCGGTCAGGTCGATCTCCCCACCCTCGGGAAGCTCCGGGGGAGGGGCGAGAGGCGCCTCCCCCTGGAGCGCCCGTTCGGTCGCGCGCTTTCGGTCGGCGCACAGCTTTCCGTGCTCTTCGGCCGTCGCTCCCTTCACCTCGGCAACGTTCTCCAGCAGGAAGCACCGACGGGCCCGTCCCTGCAGCCCGACCGCAAGAACGGCTTGGTCGAGACGATGGGCGATGGCGCGGGTCTCGTGGAGGACCTGGACCTCTTGCGAGTGGGTCCGGACGAGATACAGGATCTTGTGGTCCGCCTTCACCGCGTGTTCCAGGAGCGGCGCCAGCGTCGCGACGGTCTTCCCGCTCCCCGTCGGGGCGTTCACGAGCAGCGGACCCCCGCGTCGGCCGACCTCGGCGACCTCGCGCAGGATCGATTCCTGACCCGGCCGCGGTCGGTACGGAAACAGGAGAGGCGCTTCGGGCGCGGTCGTCGCGGCGGACGTAGAGGGCCTCCCCTCTCGCCGAGCGGGCGACGGGGGTTTTAAGCTGAGCCTTGACTCGCACCCGGATCGGGCGATGACCCCTCGTCGGACCCCGGTTCGGACGCTGTCCGGAGCATCCCGGGCGACCGGAACCGGTCACCCGTAGGCGTACCGGATCCCGTACGGCCCCCGGGGCATCGTCCACGTGACCGAACCCTGGTCACAGGCAATGTCACAGGCCCCGCACTCGACGCAATCCTCGTAGCGGAAGACGAGGCGGCCGTCGATCCGCTCGTAACACGCGGCCGGGCAGACGAAGGTGCACAGGGAGTGCGGACACCGGGCACAGATCTCCGGTTTGACGGTGATGTGAGCATGGTCGGTCGAGTCCGTCGTCATCCTCAGGGTCCCGAGGCGGCGCTTCACATCGATGAACTCGACCGCCCCGGGGGTGGGCGCGGGCGCGGGGGTCGACATCGTTCCTTTCTCCCTCACTTCGGCAGCTTCGAGAGGATTTCAAGATCGGCGCGGACGGCGGCCACGCTCGCCCGGAACGCCTCCCGCTCGCTCGGAAGCAGGTCGACCTCGACGACCCGCTCGACGCCCTGACGGCCGAGCACGACGGGCACGCCCACGCAGACGTCCTTCTCCCCAAATTCGCCGGAGAGGTGCGCGGCGACCGGCAACAGGCGGTGGGCGTTCTGGGCGATCGCCGCGACGAGCTCGGCCTGGCTCGCCGTGGGGGCGTAGAACGCGCTCCCGGTCTTCAGCAGGTTGACGATCTCGGCCCCGCCCGACTTCGCCCGGGCGACAATGGCGGCGACCTGGTCGGGAGGCAGGAGCTTCGTGAGCGGTACGCCCGAGACGCTCGTGAGGGACAGGATGGGCACCATGGTGTCGCCGTGGGTCCCGAGGACGAACCCGGTGACGTCCCGCGGCGCGACGTGGAGGGCTTCGGCCACGAAGGTGCGGAACCGCGCCGTATCGAGCGTCCCGGACTCGCCGAATACGTGGGCGGGGGGAAGACCACTCACCTGCCGGAAATAGTAGGTCATCACGTCCACGGGGTTCGTCACGACGATCGAGACCGCGCCCGGGGCGTGGCGCCGGACCGCCTCCGCGTGCCCCTTCACGATCCCGGCGTTCTTCTCGAGGAGGTCGGAGCGGCTCATGCCCGGCTTCCGAGCGAGCCCCGCGGTCTCGACGACGACGTCGGCTCCCCCGAGGACGTCCAGCGAGTTCGACCCGCTGACGCGAGTGGAGAACCCCAGGATTGGCGCAGACTCCTGAATGTCGAGCGCCTTTCCTTGCGGAAGTCCATCGATGATGTCGACCAGGACCACCTCGGCGGCGAGGTCCATCTCCGCGAGCCGCTGAGCGAGCGATCCGCCGATATTTCCGGCCCCGAGGACGACGACCTTGCCGAGCGCGCTCATCCAGTTCCCTTCGGCCCCACCCAGCCCGCGAATGGCTTAAACGTGAGGGCTCGGGAGGCGCGCACGGCCATCGAAAGGTTGATTCCCGCCCTCCCCCGTCCCGCGGCGATGGTCGACGTGGACTCGATCCTGCTCAGCGTGCAGGAACGGGACAAATGGCGCAACCGGGTCGAGGTCCTCGAGACCTCCCTCCGGGACGTCCGGGACCGTCGACGCCGCGTGGAAACACGACTGCGCCGCGTCAAGAAGGAGCTGAGCCGCCTCCGCATCACGGTCGACGCGGTGCTCGACCTTTCCCGAACTCCCGTCCGCACGGATGTGACCCATGCCCCGGGCGCTCCTCCCATCCGATAAGCAAGAGACGCTCCTCTCGACCCAGCGGGAACTGCTGGGCGAGATCGGGCGGCTCCGCCGAGAGGAGGAGTACATCCTGCTCAAGGTCCGACAAGCCCGCGAGCAGGTTCGCTACTACGAGGGACTCCTGACCCTTCTGCGACGCGACCTCGGCAAGTCTCCCGGCCTGGCCGAGCTCGTGCGGCGCATGGGCTAGCCTCGGGACTCTCCGTGAGAATCCTCGTCGTGGGCGCGGGAGCCGTCGGCAGCCTCGTCGGGGCTTCGTTGCTCGAAGGAGGGAACTCCGTCGTTCTCATCGGACGCGCCGACCACGCCGCCGCCATCCGGGCGGACGGGTTGCGAATCTCGGGCCCTCGCCCGCGAGTGGCTCGCCTCGAGGCGTTCGCCTCGATCCCTCCGGGGACTGACGCAGACGTCGCTCTCGTGACGACCAAGACCTTCGACCTCGCCCGGGGGGCGACGGAGCTCGCCCGAGCACTCTCCCCCCGACCGGCTTTGTTCCTTCAGAACGGGCTCGGGATCCTGCCCATGGCCAAGGCCTCCCTCGCCTCCGGCGGTTGGACCGACCCGGCGACCTATGCGGTTCGAGGAGTCAATTCGATCCCCGCGACCTGGGTGGCTCCGGGGGAGGTCCGAGAGACCGGGGTCGGAGAGATCCTTTTGCCGGTTCCCGGTGAGGCCGGCCCCGCGGCCGGGGCCGCTCGCCTATTCCGCATGCTCTTCGACGGAGCTCGGATACCGGTCGAGGCGGTCCCCGAGTTCGAGCGCGAGGTCTGGCGAAAAGTCCTCGTGAACGCGGCGATCAACCCGGTGACGGCGGCTCGCGGAGTGACGAACGGCGTGCTGCTGGAAGACCCGGGGCGGACCGAGGCTCTCCAACTCCTCGGGGAGGCGCTCGCAGTCGCGCGCGCCGAGGGATTCGACTTCACGAGCGAAGAGGTGACGCGGGACTTCGAGCGGATCGCCCGAGCGACCGCCTCCAACCGATCGAGCATGTTGCAGGACCTCGACCGGGGACGACCGACGGAGATCGACGCCATCTCGGGAGAGATCCTTCGTGCGGCCGCGAGGCATGGCCTCGAGTTGCCCGCGACACGGGCGATCGTCGCGGAGATCACCGCCCGGACCTCCCCATCCTCGTCCCGGCCACAACCCTCATAGTGGTCCGACCCTCGGTCCCACCGATGGCGGAGAAACGCGGGATCGCCTCGGCCCCGGTCCACGGCCGTCGGGTCCTCGTCCGCGTGGACTTCAACGTCCCCCAGGACGCGAACGGTCAGATCGCGGACGACCGACGCATGGTCGAGGCCCTCCCCACGCTCAACCACCTGCGCGCCGCCGGCGCGCGGACGATCCTGCTCTCCCACCTCGGCCGACCCGACGGCCAACGGGACGCCCGATTGTCCCTGCGGCCGGTCGCCCACCACCTGAGCTCCTTGCTCGGCCAGCCCGTTTCCTTCTCCGAAGAGATCGTCGGGGCGAGGACCCTCGAACTCGCGACGCGCCTTCAGAACGGCCAGTTCCTGATGCTGGAGAACCTGCGGTTCCATCCGGGGGAGGAGGCGAACGACCCGGCGTTCGCCGTGCAGCTCGCCAACCTCGGCCAACTGTTCATCGAGGACGCATTCGGGACCGTCCATCGCGCCCACGCCTCGACGGTCGGCGTTCCCAAACGCCTGCCGCCGTTCGCCGGATTGCTCGTCGAGCGGGAGGTGAGGGAGCTTTCGAAACTGATCGAAGCGCCGGCACGCCCATACGTGGTCGTGGTCGGCGGCGCGAAGGTGGCCGACAAGCTCCCGCTGCTGACGAGCTTCCTCGGGCGTGCGGATTCGCTGCTCATCGGGGGCGCGCTCGCGTTCCCGTTCCTGGCCGCTCAGAACCTGAGGCTGGGCGCGACCCCGGTGGAGCCGGGACTCAAGCCGGCGGTCGACGAGTTCTTCCAGCGGGCGAGCGCCGCCGGGACCGAAGTAGTGCTCCCATCGGATGTTGTCGTGGAGCGGCCCGGCACCCCCGAGCCCTCGGTCCACGCCGTCGGGCACCTGCCGCCCGGAGGACTCGCCCGCGATATCGGGCCGGCGACCCGGGCCCGGTTCGCGGAAGTGCTCGCCGGTTCAAAGACGGTCTTCTGGAACGGACCCCTGGGTCTCGCCGAAGACTCCCGGTTCGCGAACGGGACCCGCGAGGTCCTCGCTCGCCTCGGTGAGGTTCCGGGGTATCACGTCGCGGCCGGAGGCGACTCGGCCCGCATCGCGCAGGACCTCGGCGTCGCGGCGAGCTTCCAGTTCATCTCGACCGGCGGTGGTGCCGCGCTCGAGTTCGTTCAGGGGATCGAGCTCCCGGGCCTCGCCGTTCTGCCCGACGCGTAGACCCTCCGCCCATCGGGGGCGGCGGCGAGTCGGGGTCGAGGGTCCCGGCCAAGTACCGTAGGTAGGCGGTCCCGACCCGCGGAACGTCGAGCTCGGCGATCTCGGGAACTTCGTACGGATGGTGTCCTTCCAGGTGCCGGAACAGGGCACCCACGCGCTTCGGGACGGTCTTGAACATCACGAGGCACTCGTCGGCGGATTCGAGGCGTCCCTTCCACCAGTACCGGGAGTGGACGGGGATCACATTCGCGCACGCCGCGAGCTCCTCGCGAAGGACGACCTCGACGGCGGCGAGGGCCGCCTCGCGCGACGGGTACGTCGTCAGGACGAGTCGCATCGGACCGACCGCGCGCACGGGGTCCATCGGGTACGGGCTCACGCTTCGGACCCTCCCAAGGTGGGGCGCCCGGCCGAGAAGTCGAGGGTGACGAGCCGGAGCGTCTCGAGGTCGACGACCGCCGCTCGGGCCGGAACGGGAGAGATGTTGCGCATCCGTTGGTACTCGGTCTCCGACTGCCAGGTCGAGGCGTTGAGCAGGAGGACTCCCCGATACCGGTCGACGCCGTAGGTGTGCGCATGGCCGGTGACGAGGATGTCGGGTGCCGGGTCGATGACGAGGCCGTCGTGGGGGAGCGGCGCGAGCGGCGTGCGGTCCCCGTAGATCGGGGCGAGGTGGCGCATCTGGAGCATGCGCTTCATCACTTCCGTCGGCCGGGCGTAGGAAGCTCCCGGGAGCGCCGGGATGAGGTCGTCAAAGCTCCTCCCATGGTACGCCTCGATGACCACCCCGGAGAGGGAGAAGGTCGACGGGTTCGACAGCGAGTGCACGTTCGTCGGCAGCAGGGCCGCGAGGTTCAGTGGGAGCGACGGTTGGGGTTCCGCGGGGCTCACGGCGTCGTGGTTGCCGGGGATGGCGACGATCGTCAAACGGTCGGGCAGTTCGGCGAGGCGACGGCCGAGCTCGGAGTACTGCTCGAGGACGTCGGTGATCGCGAGGTCGCGTTCCTGTCGGGGATAGATGCCGATCCCGTCCACGAGGTCCCCGGCGATGACGACGTGGTCGATCGACGCCGCGAGGTCCGCCTGCGGTCCCCGACCGCGCAGGAACTCGACCAGATGCGCCCAGCTCTCGCTCAGGAACGACCGGCTTCCGATATGCAGGTCGGAGAGGAACATCGCTCGACGCGGAGCGCTCGCCCGGCCCATCGCTCGGGTCGAGGGAACATCCGGGCGCTCCACGTGCGTGACGCGCGGGATCCGTCCGGCCTCTTTCGAGAAGGCGAGGGTGAGACCGACCACCTCGTCCGAGAGGAACGTGACCCGCGACCCCGGCGAGTCCTTGGGAACGAGCATCTCGAGGGAACCGGTCTCGTCGTCCACCGTGAGGATGATGTGGTGGCGCTGCGGGGTCTCGCGAACCTCTCGCACCATCCCGATGACCGACGACAGGCCTTCGGAAGCGCGCAGCTCCCGGATCGGGCGCAGGTTCGGCAGGTCGGGGCGGCCGCGCAGCATCCGGGCGAGCGCGCGGAACCGGGACTGGAAGAGCGCCTCGTAGGCGGCGATCGGCTGGCTCGCGACCGGCGGGCCGGTGAACCCCTCGCACAGGAGCTCGAACGGAACGGCGGCGCGCCGCGCGCTTGAGCTCGCCGCGAGTCCGGGACTCAACGGTTCCGACCGTGCCGTCGGGGCGTGTCGCCGGGCGAGGATCTCCTCCACCATCTCCCGCGTGACGAACGGCGATGCCTCGCCCGCTCGGGCGAGCAGCTCGCGCGAGAGCGCGAGCGGCTGGCGGTCGGAGAGGAGGAGCTGGAGCGCCCCGGCCTCGAGGAGCTTGTGGTTCTCCTCGAAATAGGCGACCAGGTGCTCGCGCAACGCGCCCGCCATTTCCCCCCGGCCAACGCCTCTCGGTCCCGGGACCGTCGAAGTGTGAGCTAGGCGGCCGAGCAGCCCCGGCTTATTTCAAAGCTGGGGCGCCCGGGGACCGTTCGGAAGGTGACGGGCCTCGGGGGAGGCACCTAGCGGTACGATTCCTTCGCGTAGGAGGCCCCTTTCGGGTACTTCTCCTTCAGATGCGCGACGAACGACTCGGGAGTGCGCGCGAGGTGGGCGGCGTACCACTGTACGACCACGTCCTTGAGGACCCGGTGCAGCTCGCCGACCTTCACCTCGTCCTCGTCGCTGTCGAAGAGGACCGCCTGGCTCATCATCCGCATCCAGCCGGAGTACCGATGGTAGCTCTCGCCGTCGCACCATTCGAAGATCCCGCGCACATGGGATTTCCCTTCCGGAGTACGGTAGTACCAGAAGCGGAGCGTGAATCCGACCCATCCGCTCGCGCGGTCCGCGAGCTCGATCGTCTTGACCGCGCCGAAGTCGAAGTTCTCCTTGAACGTCCACTTGGTCGGGTACTCCGCGAATGTCGCGAAGAGTGTTTGAGAGGGGTCGATCGTCAAATGGACCGAGACCTCCTCGAACTGGTTGTGGACCTCCCAGAGGTCCTGGAGGAGCCGCCGGTTGATCTCCGCCCGTTGGGTGAGGTCCTCGCCGGTCTTCGAATTCGCCGCCTCCTGCGTCTTCGTCAGCTCGTTCTTGAGCGACGACACGAAATCGTCGTCCGCGAGGGGAGGTTCGGGAGCGGGAGTCCCGGGTTCCGGGACCGACGTCACCTTTTTCGAAACTTTTCGGGCCATGAGAGCAGTCTCCGAGGTCGCGTAGAGGGGGCGGATATAAAGACTGTTAGCATCCTTCGGCAGCGCGCCTCGCCGGTGGGAGACGCGTCGCTCGAGTTCGGCGCTCCGGAGCGCCCGCTTAAATACGGTCCTCTTCTCATCACGGTTGGAAAGCACCACTCCGGGGACGGCAGGAGGATCCTCCCGACGTCGCCAGGATATCCGGAATCACGACTCATGTTCCGCCCAAGGTTTTGTCGTAATCTCCGCGCATCGTCCGGCGACGCGGGTCCCACCTGATTCGTCCCTCGGGGAGGCGCCCGCCCAAATGGGGCGGTTTCCACCATGAGGAGAATCGAACATGACCAACGACCCTAACGCCGCGAAATACCAGATCCGAGCCCGCATTCTCGCCGAAGGCGTCATCGACAAGCCCGACGTGGTCGGCGCGGTATTCGGACAGACCGAAGGCCTGCTCGGCGACGAGCTCGACCTGCGCGACCTCCAGAAGTCCGGGCGGATCGGACGCATCGAGGTTGAGATCGACAGCCGCAAAGGAAAGAGCGAAGGCGAGATCCTGATCCCGTCGTCCCTCGACCAGGTCGAGACCGCGATCCTGGCCTCGGGGCTCGAGACCGTCGACCGCATCGGCCCCTGCCGGGCCAAGATCGAGATCATCAGCGTCGAGGACATCCGGATCTCGAAGCGCCAGAAGGTCGTCGAACGCGCGAAGGAGATCCTCGCCCACCTCCAGGAGGAGTCGAAGGGCGTGGGGCTCGACCTCACCGAGGCCGTCCGCAAGGCGGTCCAGGTGGAGGAGATCACGACCTACGGGCCGGAGCACCTGCCGAGCGGTCCGAACATCGACCAGGCCGACGCCCTGATCGTCGTCGAGGGGCGTTCCGACGTGCTGAACCTGTTGCGCTGCGGGATCAAGAACACCATCGCGGTCGAAGGGACGAGCGTCCCGCAGACCGTGAAGGACCTCTCACGCGGCAAGACGGTGACCGTCTTCACGGACGGGGACCGTGCCGGTGAGCTGATCCTGCGCGAGATGCTGCAGACGATGGACATCGACTTCGTCGCCCGCGCCCCGCGCGGAAGCGAGGTCGAGGAACTGACGCAAAAGCAGCTCCTCAAATGCCTGCGGAACAAGATCCCCCTCAACCAGTACCTGGAGATGAGCGGGTTCGAGTCCACAGGCGCGACCCGGGAGCCGAGGGAGGAGCGGGGCGAGGAGGGAGGTGGTCGCGGCGAACGGCGCGAGGAGCGCCGGGACGAGCGACCCCGGGATGGCGGAGGAGGCGGACGTCGCGAGGACCGTGAACGGGCTCCGCCCGCCCGCATGCCGGTTCCCCTCCCGCCCCCGCCGCCGCCCCCGCCGGCCGCGCCGCTCACGCCCGAGCTCCAGCACTACTTCGAATTGCTCAACGGCGTGGAGAACGCGTCGAAGAGCCTCTTCGTCGGAGAAGGCGACGCCGTCGTAGGCGAAGCTCCGGTGAAAGACATGATCGAAGCGCTCGCCAACCTCACGACTCCCGCGAAGGCAGTCGTCTTCGACGGGATCGTGAGCCAGCGACTGCTCGACGTAGCCCAGGAGAAGGGGATCACGACGATCGTCGCGACCCGGCTCGGCCCGGTCGGAAAGATGCCCGAGAAGGTCAAGGTCTTCACGAAGGCCGACCTCGGAGCCCCCGGCGGCAACCGCTAGGCGGCGCCCCCCGTCGCGGAGCCCTCTCCCCGAGGCTCCGCGACGAACCTAATACCTTCCCGAGCGCATTCTGCTGAGGCCGTGACGACCCCGGCGACCGAAGGGAGCCACCGCGCCCCGACGGCGCTCGACGAAGTCGGCACCACGGAGGACATCCACATCCCGGCCGACCCGCTCGAGCGGGTCATCGGCCAGGAGAAGGCGGTCGAGATCGCGCGCATCGCGGCGTACCAACGCCGACACCTGCTCCTCGTCGGGCCTCCCGGCATCGGGAAATCGATGACCGCGCAGGCGCTGGCCCTGCACCTGGAGCGTCCGAAGACCGAGCTACGGGTGGTCCACAACCCGGAGAATCCCGAGCGTCCCAGTATCGAAGTAGTTTCCCGGGAGGAGGTCTACCGCGAGCGTGAGGCCGCCCGCTCGGTCGAAGGGGAGCTCATCCCTCCGTCGGAAGCGCCGGCCACGGTCGCCGAGCGCCTCGGCTACCGGTGCCCGCGGTGCAGCTTTTACTCGCAGCCCTCCGAGCGCTACTGCCCGAGCTGCGGGAACATCAAGCAGATGCCGCAGGGCGTCTCGGGGAGCGGCAATCCGTTCCGCGACCTGGTCGGCGGGATCCTCGAGCTCACGGTCAGTCCCGGAGGCAACCCACAGGAGTCGGTCCGCACAACCCGGCTCCGTTCCGGGGTCGAAGAGGTCGTCGCCTACGAACGCGCGGGCGACCAGATCAAGGTCCTCGACCAGCGGGCGCTCGAACGCCGACGGACGCTCCAGCACCAGAGCCCGCGCAAGGTGCTCGTCAAGCTCGACCGCAACACCTTCCTCATGGCGACCGGCGCGACGGAGACCGAACTCCTCGGCGACGTGCGGCACGACCCGTATGGGGGTCACCCTCAGCTGGGGACTCTCCCGTACGAGCGGGTCATCCCCGGAGCGATCCACGAGGCCCACGACGGGGTCCTCTTCATCGACGAATTGCCGCACCTCGGCTTCCTCCAACGCCACATCCTGACCGCCATGCAGGAGAAGCGATTCCCGATCTCGGGACGAAACCCTCAGTCCGGAGGCGCGGCGGTCCGGGTCGACGGAGTGCCGTGCGACTTCATCCTCGTCGCGGCTGCCAATATCCAGGACATCCACCGGATCCTCTCGCCGCTTCGTTCGAGGATCGCCGGCTCCGGTTACGAAGTCCTCCTCGAGACCGCGATGCCGGATACCCCGGCGAACCGCCTGCGCCTCGCCCAGTTCTGCGCCCAGGAGATCGCGGTGGACGGGCGCATCCGCCCGGCCACGCGCGAGGCGATCCTCGAGCTGATCCTCGAAGCCCGCCGACGCGCGGAAGTGCTCGACGGTCGTCGCAACGCGCTCACCCTGCGCCTCCGGGAACTCGGCGGCCTCATCCGCACCGCCGGCGACCTGGCCGCGGTCTCGGGGAGCCAGTTCCTCGAAGCGAGCCATGTCCGGGAAGCCCTGCAGCGGGCCCGTTCGATCGAAGAACAGGTGCGGGAGGTCTACGGCTCCTTCCAGGGCGGACTGCGCCAGGAGTCGACGGAGTCCCAGCGGCAGTCCATGGGCTACTACAACTGGAACGACCACCCCGACCCGGGCCAATTCCCGGGCGGCTATGGCTAGGGCCTCTTCCGACAATCATAAGTGCCGGACCTCGGTGGCCGCCCGCGCGGGCGCGTAGTCTAGTGGTTATGACGTCACCCTGACACGGTGAAGGTCGCCAGTTCGAAT
>Ga0209415_10003258_pt1 | contig 30187 bp, 30 predicted proteins | sample PeaSoiSIISIP2007_FD_187696 | JGI IMG/M metagenome (GOLD analysis project Ga0209415, IMG submission 187696) | Peat soil microbial communities from Weissenstadt, Germany - SII-SIP-2007 (SPAdes) (version 2) | ecosystem: Environmental > Terrestrial > Soil > Wetlands > Peat | place: Germany...
GCGGCGCCCACCCCCGAGCCCGTCGCGGCGCCCGCGGCCGCGGTGCCTGAGCCGGCGCCGGCGGAGCCCGAGGCGCAAGCCCCGTCGCAGCCGGCGGAGCCCGAGGCGCAGGCCCCGTCGCAGCCGGCGGCGGAGCCCTCCGGCGAGCCCGTCGAGCAGCCCGCCGCGCCGACGGAGGCGGCGGCGAGCGACACCGAGACCACCGATCAGACGAAAGCGGAGACGAGCGCATCATGAACACGGCCCAGATCGCGGCGAAAGACGTGAAGGCCCTGCGCGACCGGACCGGCGCGGGGATGATGGACTGCAAGAAAGCGCTGAGCGAGGCCCAGGGCGACGTGGAGAAGGCGATCGAGATCCTGCGGGTCAAGCAGGGCAAGAAGATCCAGGACCTCGGCGAGCGGGCCGCCACCGAGGGCACCGTGCAGGCCTACGTACACGCCGGCTCGAAGGTGGGAGTGCTGATCGAGGTCGACTGCAACACCGACTTCGTGGCCAAGAACGATGACTTCGTGGCGTTCGCGCGCGAGGTCGCGATGCAGATCGCGGCCTCACCGACCGTCGCCTACGTCAGCCGCGAGGACGTTCCCGACGAGCTGCGCGCGGCCGAGTCGCGTATCTACGAGCAGGAGGCGGCCGACAAGCCGGAGAACGTGCGCGAGCGGATCGTTTCGGGCAAGCTGGACTCCTGGCTGTCCACGATCGTGCTGCTCGAGCAGGAGATGCACAACCCCAAGTTCGACGGCAAGACGGTGCAGCAGCTGCGCGACGAGCTCACCGCGACGACCGGCGAGAACGTCGTCATCCGCCGCTTCTCCCGCTTCGCCGTTGGCCAGTAGGCGCTGGACCGCCGGCCCCGCGGCGCACCGGGCCGCGGTCGCGCGGACGCGGGCGCGCGCGCGGTCGCGCTGGGCTGCGCGCGCCGCCTGCGGGGCCCCGTCGCGGACGGGATGAGGGGATAGGCTGCCAGACGATGGCCCCCGCCTTCCAGCGCATCCTGCTCAAGCTCTCCGGCGAGGCGCTGATGGGCGAGCTCGACTACGGCACCGACCCCGCGCGCGTGACCTCGGTGGCGCGTCAGGTCTCGGCCGTGCGCGACCAGGGCGTGGAGGTCGCGATCGTGGTGGGCGCAGGCAACATCTACCGCGGGATGAAGGGCGCGGCCGCCGGCATGGACAGGGCCACGGGCGACTACATGGGGATGCTCGCGACCCTGCTCAACGCGCTGCCGCTGCAGGACTCGCTCGAGAAGATGGGCACGAACACGCGCGTGCAATCGGCCCTCGGCGTGTCCGAGGTCGCCGAGCCCTACATCCGGCGCCGCGCGATGCGCCACCTGGAGAAGGGGCGCGTCGTGATCTTCGCGGCCGGCACCGGCAACCCGTTCTTCACGACCGACACGGCCGCCGCGCTGCGGGCCGCCGAGATCCACGCCGAGATCATCCTGATGGCCAAGAACGGGGTGGAGGGTGTCTACACGGCCGATCCGGCGCTCGACCCGAGCGCCGAGTTCATCCCCGAGATCACGCACATGGAGGCGATCGAGCGGCGGCTGCGGGTGATGGACTCCACGGCGCTCGCGCTTTGCATGGAGAACGGCATGCCGCTCAACGTCTTCAACATGGATGACGAGCTGAGCCTCGCACGGATAATCTCCGGGGAGCGCGTAGGCACGCTCGTAACGACATCCGCGGGAGAGGGCGATGGCAGCTGAGAATCTGATCGACGAACTGCTCACGGATGCCGACGAGCGGATGGTCAAATCCGTGGAGGCGGCCGCACACGAGTTCTCGACCGTCCGCACCGGGCGCGCGAGCCCGTCGCTGCTGGATCGCGTGACGGTCGACTACTACGGCGCGATGACACCGCTGAACCAGCTCGCCACGATCTCCGCGCCGGAGGCCCGCCTGCTCACCGTCCAGCCCTACGACAAGTCCTCGATCAAGTCGATCGAGAAAGCGATCAACGAGTCCGACGTGGGCCTGAACCCCTCCAACGACGGCAACGTGGTGCGCCTGGCGATCCCCGAGCTCACCGAAGAGCGCCGCCGCGAGCTCGTCAAGGTGGTGCGCAACCTCGCCGAGGAGGGACGCGTCTCGATCCGCAACGTCCGCCGCGACACGATGCAGCACCTGCGCGAGCTGAAGGCCGAGGGGGACGCCTCCTCCGACGATGAGCACCGCGCCGAGGTCGAGCTGCAGAAGCTCACCGACAAGCACGTCGGCGAGCTGGACTCCGTGCTCAAGGCCAAGGAAGAGGAGATCCTCGCGGTCTGATGGACGCGGCCGCGGAACGGGCGTCGGCGGCCGCGGGCACACAGCCCGGAGGGCTGGGTCAAGCATCGGAGGTGACGGCGGCGACCGATCGCGCACCGGCCCGGGCGCTCGCCCGCTACGTGGCGATCATCACCGACGGCAACGGCCGCTGGGCACGGGCGCGGGGGCTACCGATCAACGACGGCCACAGCGCGGGAGCGGACACGGTCAAGGCGCGCCTGCGCGACGCAGCCGAGCTGGGCATCGAGGAGTTCACGGTGTACTCGTTCTCGACCGAGAACTGGTCGCGCCCGGCCGAGGAGGTGCAGGGGCTGATGGAGATGTTCTCCGAACGGATCGCCCGGGAGACCCCGGAGCTCGACCAGGAAGGCGTGCGCATGCGCTTCATCGGCCGGCGCGAGGGCGTGGACGCGAAGCTCGCCGAGCAGATGCGCTGGGCGGAAGACCTCACGCGGGCCAACGAGCGGATCACGATGTTCGTCGCCTTCAACTACGGCGGCCGCGCGGAGATCCTCGACGCGGCGCGCCGCTTCAGCGGCAGCACCGAAGAGGAGTTCCGCGCCTGCCTGTACGCGCCCGAGATGCACGACCCCGACCTGATCATCCGCACGAGCGGAGAGCGGCGACTGTCGAACTACCTGCTGTGGCAGTCGGCCTACTCGGAGCTCGTCTTCCGCGACGAGCTCTGGCCGGACTTCACGCGCGCGGCGCTCGAGGAGTCCCTGGCCGAGTTCGCGGAGCGCAGGCGCCGGTTCGGCGGCCGCTGATGGTCCCCTGATGGCCAGCGGGCCACACACGCCGCAGGGCGCCCGCCAGACACGCCGGCGCCGCGAGGCCGGGCAACCGCCGCCGGCGCCCCCGCAGGAGCGCCGCGCGCGGCGGAGCTCCCGCGAGCGTTCGCGCCGGCAGCGCCGCGAGCCTCGCTCGGAGCTGAACGCACGCGTGCTCAGCGCGATCCCTGCGATCGCGCTCGCCCTGTTCCTCGTGATCGAAGGCGGGCTCGTGTTCACGCTCGGCCTGCTCGCGCTCGGATGCGTGTGCATGCACGAGCTCTACACGATGTACGCGCGCGCCCGACCGGTCGCGCTCGGCGGCTTCCTGGCGCTTGCCGGCCTGCTGCTGGCCGCGCTCTACGGCAGTCAGTTCCAGATCCTGCTGGCGGCGGTGGTGGCGCTACCGCTGGTGTTCGGGCTGACGCTGATGCAACCGCGTCCGAGCGTCGGCGGGCTGGCCGTGACGATGCTGGGCATCTACTGGATCGGCTTCGCGCTCGCCCACGCGGTGATGCTGCGCGGGCTGCCGCACGGGGAGGGGATCGTGATCGACGTGCTCGTCGGCACGTTCCTCGGGGACACCGGCGCATATCTCGGGGGGCGGATGTTCGGCCGCCGGCCGCTGGCGCCCACGATCTCGCCGAACAAGACGGTGGAGGGCCTGGCGATCGGGATGCTGTTCGCGGTGCTCGGGGTGTGGATCGCCGGGCGCTACCAGGATTGGCTGCCGGGCACCCACGCGCTCGTGATCGGACTCGGCGTGGCGCTCGTGGCGCCCGTCGGCGACCTGTTCGAGTCGTTCATCAAGCGCGAGGCGCACATCAAGGACTCCGGAGGCCTGTTCGGCCCCCACGGAGGCGCGTTGGACCGCCTGGACGCGGTGCTCTTCACGGCCGTCGCGGGCTTCTACATCTGGTCGGCCTACCTCTAGCGCCGGGACGGCCGCCCCTGGACAACCCGGCGTGCGGCGGTGTAACGTTCATGGGTAGAGAACCGCTAGAGGGAACAGAGGGACAGGAGGGATCATGGACCGAGCACCCCGCCGCTTCGGGGTGGGCGAGCCTGCTGCCGGCAGGCCGATTTCGTTGGGGCGCTGGAGACGCCTCCGCGGAGCTCGGCCGCGGCTGCTGTTGCTCGTGCTCGGGGTCCTGCTGGGGCTCGTGGCGAGCACGGACAGCGCCTCGGCGGTGGTCGTCCACCTCGAAGGCGGCCCGACGCTCAGCTACCAGCCGCTGCGCGGCAAAGGGCCGTTGGCGCTCGACCAGTTCTTCTCGAACCTCGACTACAACGGCGGCCCGATCATGGGGTCGAACACGAACTACCCGGTCTACTGGGAGCCCTCCGGAGCGCCCGCATACCCGGCCGACTACCAGCCCGGCGTCAACCGCTACTTCGAAGACCTCGCCCACGACAGCGGTGGCACGGCCAACGTGGAGTCCGTGTCCGCCCAGTACAACGACGCAGCGGGCGAGTTCGCGGCATACCAGTCGCATTTCGGCGGGGCGTTGATCGACACCGATCCCTATCCCGCCAACGGCTGCAAACGCGCTGCGATCTGCCTCACCGACGCCCAGCTGCGCGCCGAGCTGACGAGCTTCGTGGCGGCCCACGGCCTGCCCGCCGACCTCGCCCACGAGTACTTCCTGCTGACCCCGCCCGGCGTGGAAGACTGCTTCCAGGCGGCGGGCTTCGAATGCTCGGCGGGCACCACGGCGCCGGCCTACTGCGCCTACCACGGCGACGTCCCGGTGAGCGGTGGCGTGATCGTCTACGCCAACGACCCCTACGTGACGGGCAACGAAGGCTGCGACAGCGGCAACCACCCCAACGGCACCAGCTCCGACGGCGTGCTGCAGGGGGGCCTCAGCCACGAGCACAACGAGTCGATCACCGACCCCGAACCGAACAACGCCTGGACTGACATCGGCGGCAGCGGCGGCGAGATCGGCGACAAGTGCCGCACGTTCGTGGAATCCAGCGAATTCGGCACGCCGCTCGGCAAAGCGAGCAACGGCGCCAGCTACAACCAGGTGATCAACGGGCACGAGTACTGGTACCAGCAGGAGTGGAGCAACCAGACCAACCAGTGCCTGCAGCGGCTGACCTTCGCAGGCGCCGAGCCCACCGCGACGTTCACCAGCACGCCCGCAGCCGGCAACGAAGTGAGCTTCGACGCCAGCGGCTCGACCGCTCCCGGCGGCGTGGCGCGCTACAACTGGCAGTTCAACGACGGCGCCGGGCAGAGCCTCAGCACGCCCGTGGAGACGACCACGCCGACCGTCACGCACACGTTCCCCTCAGCGAGCGTGTACACGGTCGCGCTGACGGTCTTCTCCAGCGACGGCACGAGCATCGGCACCGCTCGCAGCGTCGTCGCCGGCAGCCTGCCCGCGCCGACCGTGGCCAAACTCTCGCCCGCCAAAGGTCCCGTGACCGGCGCAACCTCGGTGAAGATCACCGGCACCCACCTCACGGGCGCGACGGCCGTCAGCTTCGGCGGCGTACCCGCGGCGAGCTTCACGGTGAAGTCGAGCACCCTGATCGTGGCCGTCTCGCCGGCGGGGGCGGCGGGAATCAGCGAAGTCTCGGTCACGACGCCCGGCGGCAAGAGCGCTCCGTCGCTGGGCGACCGCTTCAGATACTTCCCGACGGTCACCGGCGTGAGCCCCAACGCGGGCTCCACCGCGGGCGGCACGAAGGTGACCGTCAGCGGCCACGGCTTCGCGCTCGGCACGAGCGCCACCACGTTCAAGTTCGGCGCCACCAAAGCCAGCGGCGTGGACTGCACCTCGGCCACGAGCTGCACCGTGACGGCCCCCAAACACGAAGCCGGCACCGTCGACGTGGTCGCTACCGTAGCCAAAATGTCCAGCCCGAAATCGCCGCCGGGCGACAGCTTCACCTACTCCTGAGCGGGATCGCACGCGTCCCCACGGCGGGGCATTGCGTCGGCCCGGTGCCCGCCGCGCGCGAGCTGGCCCTGTCCAGGCCGTGGCGTGCTGCCGGCCGCGGCGGGCGGCGTGGCTGTCCCTATGATCGGCCCATGCCCGCCGCAGCGACAGCCCGAGCGCTCGCGCGCCGCCGTCGAGGCGCCTGAGATGGCGGCGCGCAAGCGGCTGCTGATCCTCGGCTCGACCGGCTCGATCGGCACGCAGGCCCTCGACGTGTGCGGGCGCAGCGCGGAGCTCGAGCTGGTCGGGCTCTCCGCGGAGCGATCCTGGGAGGAGCTGATCGAGCAGGCCCGCGTCCACGGCGTGGAGCGGATCGCGCTCGCCGACGCGCACGCGGCCGCGCGCGCGTCGGAGGCGTGGACCGACGGCGAGGTGCTGGCCGGGCCCGAGGGGCTCGTGCGCCTGGTGGTCGAGTCCGACGCCGACCTCGTGCTCAACGCGCTCGTCGGCTCGGCCGGCCTCGGTCCGACGGTGGCCGCGGTCGGCGAGGGCATCGACCTCGCGCTCGCCAACAAGGAGTCGCTGGTCGTGGGCGGCGAGCTCGTGACCGCGCTCGCGGAGGCGACCGGTGCGCGGATCGTGCCGGTGGACTCCGAGCACACGGCGCTGCACCAGCTGATCGCCGGCCAGCCACCGGGTTCGGTGCGGCGCCTGATCATCACCGCCAGCGGCGGTCCCTTCCGCGGCCGCACGCGCGAGGAGCTCCGGGACGTGGAGGTCGCCGAGGCGCTCGCCCACCCGACATGGGCGATGGGGGGCAAGATCACGATCGACTCCGCCACGCTGATGAACAAGGGGCTCGAGCTGATGGAGGCCCACCACCTGTTCGGCGTGCCCTACGAGCTGATCGATGTGGTCGTGCACCCGCAGTCGCTCGTACACGGCCTCGTGCAGCTCGCCGACGGAGCGATGCTCGCCCACCTGGGCCCGCCGGACATGCGCATCGCGATCTCCTATGCGCTGCACGGTGGCGAGAGCGTGGAGCTGGGAATCGCGCCGCTGGACCTGGCGGCGGTCGCCGCGCTCACGTTCGAGGCGGTTGACTTGGAGACATTCCCGTGCCTGGCGCTGGCACGCGCGGCGGCGCGCGAGGGCGGCACGGCACCGTGCGTGCTAAACGCCGCCAACGAGATCGCCGTGCACGCCTTCCTGCAGGGTCGCATGCCGTTCCTGCAGATCCCCGACGTGATCGAGCGTGCGCTGCTCGCCCTGCCGAGCGAACCGGTGCTGTCGTTCGAGTCGCTCTACGAGGCCGATCGGCGAGCGCGCGAGGTCGCCGGCGAGGCGATCGCTGCGCTCGACTGAGCGCCCGCGCGAGCCCAACCCGCGGGTAGGACCGCAGCGGCCTGCCACACTGGGGCGATGAGCTGGGTCCTGACGATCCTCGGCATCGTCGTGCTGATCGTGCTGCACGAGCTCGGCCACTTCACCGTGGCCAAGGCCGTGGGCATGCGCGTGGAGCGCTTCTCGCTGTTCTTCCCGCCCACGCTCGCCAAGGTGCGCCGCGGCGAGACCGAGTACGCGATCGGCGCGATCCCTGCTGGCGGCTACGTGAAGATCACCGGCATGCATCCCGACGAGATCAAGGACCTCGAGCCCGAGGTGGCAAAGCGGGCCTACTACAACCAGCCTCCCTGGAAGCGCATCGCGGTGATCCTCGCCGGGCCCGGCGTGAACATCGTGATCGCCTTCCTGATCTTCTGGGCGGTGCTGTTCAGCGGCAACCTCCATGGCTCCACGGCGCTCGGCAACCTCGACCCGTCGGTGCAGACGCTGGTGGCGACGACGGCGGTGGGGGAAACCGAGACGGGCAAACCTGCGCACGGGCAGCTGCTTCCAGGCGACAGGATCGTGGCGGTGGACGGCGCCAAGGCGACCGTGGCCTCGACGATCGCGCGTGTTGGCGCCCACCGCTGCGCCGGCGTGTCCACCGACGGCTGCCGCGCCACGACGCCGGTCGCGGTCACCGTCGATCGCGGCGGGCGCGAGCTGACGCTGACGCTGTATCCGCGCTACAGCAAGGAAGCCCGCCGGATGCTGCTCGGGTTCAGCTTCGGCGCCACCGCCAAACCGTTCGGCATCCTCGCCGCGGCCGGAGCGGCGCTCAGCGAGATGTGGCACACCACCACGCAGACGATCACCGGCTTCGGCCGTGCGCTCACCGAAACCAAGGCCCGCCATCAGGTGTCGAGCATCGTGGGCATCACCCAGACCGGCCACAGCACGGTCGTGGCGGGCGCCGGCTACGCGCTCGTGTTCCTCGGCTTCCTCTCGCTGATCCTGGCCGTGATCAACCTGTTCCCCTTCCTGCCGCTCGACGGCGGGCACGTGCTGTGGGCGCTGGCGGAGAAGGTCCGCGGACGGCGGATCTCGCTGCTGGCGATGTACCGCTTCAGCTCGGTGGGGATCGTGCTGCTGCTGTTCCTGGTGATCAACGGCGTAAGCAACGACATCAACCGTCTGGCGGGCTGACGCACACCCAGCTCTTGGCCAGCCCGCCGAGCCGCTCGGCCCGCGCGGGGCCGAACAGCTCTTCCATCTGCGCCCGGCGCAGCAGCGAGATCTCTTCCCAGCCGCCGGTCGCACCGAGACGCCAGTAGACCCTCCGTGCCGCCAGCGGCAGCCAGTGCGCTCCGGGCAGTAGCGAATGCGGCTCGATCGGGAAGGAGAACGCCGGGCTCTGTACGAACCAGCCGCGCCCCACGCGGCGGAGCTCGGTCGCGAACGCCGCCCGCCGGGCGGGGGGGACGTGCTCGATCACGCTCGAGCAGTACACGAGGTCGAACTCGTCGTCCGCGAACGGCAGACCGGCGGACGCATCGGCGCGCACGAAAGGTCCCGGGTAGTCGGGCTGCTCGGCGAGGTCGACGCCGGTGATCTGCAGATCGGGCTCCAGCGCGCGCAGGCCGATCGGCCCGCAGCCCACGTCCAGCACGCTCGCGCCGGGCGCCAGGCGGGTGAGCGCGAAGAAGCGGGCGTGGCGGCGCTCACGCGAGCGCGCCGCGAACGGGGCTGCCAGGCGGGCCAGCGGGCCGCGCGCGGTGGCATAGATCTCGGGCATCTAGAATCAGCCTATGGCCTCGAAGGCGCAGATCCACGTGGGCGCGGTGCCGGTCGGCGGCGGCGCGCCCGTGGCCGTGCAGACGATGACCAAGACCGAGACGGCCAACCTGGCCGCCACGATGGAGCAGATCCGCACCGTCGCGGACGCCGGTGCGGACATCGTGCGCGTGGCGGTGCCGCGCGAGCAGGACGCCGAGGCGTTGAAGAGCATCGTGGCGCAGTCGCCGATCCCGGTGATCGCCGACATCCACTTCAACCACACGCTCGCGCTGAAGGCGATCGAAGCGGGGGCGCACTGCGTGCGGCTGAACCCCGGCAACATCGGCGGCCCGGAGAAGGTTGCCGAGGTGATCGCGCTGGCCAGGCAGCGCGGCACGCCGCTGCGCGTCGGCGTCAACTCCGGCTCGCTGCCCAAGCACCTGCGCCAGCTCGAGTACGACAACCCGGTCGAGGCGCTGGTCACGGCAGCGATCGAGACGGTGGAGCTGATGGAGCGCCTCGAGTTCGACAACTTCAAGGTGTCGATGAAGTCCACCTCGGTGCCCAACACGATCGCCTCCAACCGCCTGCTCGCCGAGCGAATCCCCTATCCGCTGCACCTCGGGGTGACCGAGGCCGGCACCAAGTGGTCGGGGTCGCTCAAGTCGGCCGTCGGGCTCGGCACGCTGCTGGCGGACGGCATCGGCGACACGATCCGGATTTCGCTGTCCACGTTCCACGCCGAGGAAGAGGTGAAGGTCGCCTGGGAGATCCTCAAGGCGCTGAAGCTACGCGAGCGCGGACCGGTGCTGATCGCGTGCCCGACCTGCGGCCGGCTGCAATTCGACATGGACACCGTGGTGGCCGAAGTGGAGCAGCGCCTGGAAGCCTATGAGGATCCCGTGGAGGTGTCGGTGCTCGGCTGCGCCGTGAACGGCATCGGCGAGGCCCGCCACGCCGACTTCGGCATCACCGGCGCCAAGGACATGGGCATGATCTACTCAAAGGGCGAGCCGCTGAAGAAGGTGCCCACCGAGCAGCTGGTCGACGAGCTCTTCAAGGAGATCGACCGCTACTACGCCGCCGGCAAGCGCGTTCAGCGCGACGAGCACGAAGCGGCGGCGGCGCGCGCCTGGCTGGCCGAGAACGAGGACGACACGGCGATGACGCCGGAGCGCATTGCGATGCTGGAGGCCGCGGCGGCCGAGAGCGACGCGCTCGCCGGAGAGGTGCTCGACTCGATGCTCGTCGGGAGCGGACCGGGCGCGCCGACTGGCGCGCAGGCGCCCGCAGTGGAGCTCGACGAGGAGATCTCCCCCGTCGCCGGGCGCCGCTTCAGCCGCTGAGCCGGTGGCCTGTCCGGAAGCCGGCAGGCGTCGACTAGGAGGCCGCCGCGAAGCGCTCGGCCACCTTGCCCCAGTCGACCACGTTCCACCACGCGTCGATGTAGTCGGGCCTGCGGTTCTGGTACTTCAGGTAGTAGGCGTGCTCCCACACGTCCACGCCGAGCAGCGGCGTCTTGCCGGAGGAGATCGGGTTGTCCTGGTTGGCGCTGCCCACCACCGCCAGGCCCGAGCCGTCGAGCACGAGCCAGGACCAGCCCGAGCCGAACTGGTTGACGCCGGCTTCCTTCATCTTGGCCTGAAGATCGGAGAACGAGCCGAAGGCCGAGGCGATAGCCCCGGCGAGGTCGCCGCCGGGCTCACCCCCACCGTCCGGGCTCATGCTCTCCCAGAAGAGCGTGTGGTTGTAGTGGCCGCCGCCGTTGTTTTTCACGGCGCCGCGCTTGTCCTCGGGCACGGCGCCGAGGTCGCGGAGCACGTCCTCGATCGCTGCGTCCGCCAGCGGGGTGCCCTCCAGCGCGGCGTTGACCTTGTCCACGTAGGCCTGGTGGTGCTTGTCGTGGTGGACTTCCATGGTCGCCTTGTCGATGTGCGGCTCCAGCGCGTCGTAGGCATAGGGGAGCGGCGGGACGGTGTAGGCCATGTGGGCTCCTTGTCGGTTCTCGGGTGCAGGTGCTCGGAAGGTCGGTTTGTGTTCTATCAGAGGCCGCGATCGCCGCTGGGGCGCACTCTGAGGCGCGGCGAGCGGGCGTATCCTCGCTGGCCAGCCCGGATAGGCTCTGCCGATGAGCAGTGCCGTGACCGGCCGTCCAGGGCGCCCAGCCGCGGCGACGCGCGCGGCTGCGCTGGCGCTCGCGCGCAAGCACTTCCTCGCCGGGGAGCGTCTGGACGTGCAGGCGATCGCGCGCGAGCTCGGGCTCGCGCGGGCGACGATGCACCGCTGGTTCGGCACGCGCGAGCTGCTGCTCGGCGAGGTGCTCGCCGCGCTCGGCGAGCAGCGCCTGGCGACGATCCGCAGCGAGGTTCCCGGCGACGGCGCACAGGCGCTGCTGGAGTGCTTCGACCGCTTCAACCGCGAGCTGGCCTCTACGCACGGGATGGTAGTGCTGCTCGCCCAGGAGCAGGATCGGGCGCTGCGGATCCTCACCTCCAGCGCCGGCGTCGTGCAGCCGCGCATCGTGGCCGCGATCGAGCGCCTGATCGACGCCGAGGTGAGCGCCGGCAGGTTCGTCCCGCGAATCGCACCTCCCACGCTGGCCTACGCGATCGTGCGGCTCGCAGAGTCGTTTCTCTACAACGACGCGATCGTCGGCATGCGCGGCGACAGCGACCGGCTGCGCGAGGTCGAGGCGGCGCTGCTCGACGTCACCTAGCGAGCCCCGCGGCTGTTTGAGACTTTCCTCTCTCTCTGTCTAAAATAAGGGCGACAGCGGCAGCCGTCGATGCGCTGCCGTACCAGGAGCGAGGAGAGGAGAACACGATGGGCATCAAGCCAACGCCGCAGTCGCCGTTCACGCGCCGGCGCGCGCTGCTGCTCGCAGTCCTGCTGGCCGCCGCGCTCGGCCTGGCGGGCCTCGCGGGCGCCACGGCCTCCGCCGCCACCGTCTGGCTGTGCAAGCCGGGCCTGACCATCAACCCCTGCCTGAGCAGCGAGGAAGCCACGATCGAGCTCGGCAGCGGCAACAGCTTCGTCGAGCACGCACGGCCCGCGAAGAACCCACCGATCGACTGCTTCTACGTATATCCGACGGTCAGCGGTCAGCTGACCCGCAACGCGAGCCTCGCGATCGAACCGGAAGAGACCCAGATCGCGATCGACCAGGCCTCGCGGCTGTCGCAGGTGTGCAAGGTCTACGCGCCGATCTACCCGCAGCTCACGATCGCCGCGCTCAACCGCGGCGAATTCACCCCAGAAGGCGCCGCCGAGGCATACATCGGCGTGGCGAGCGCGTTTGCGGAATACATGGCGCTGTACAACCACGGCCGGGGCGTCGTGCTCGTCGGGCACTCGCAGGGCGCGAGCATGCTGATACGCCTGATCCAGGAACAGATCGACCCCAGCCCTGCGCTGCGCAAACAGCTCGTCTCGGCGGTGCTGCTGGGCGGCAACGTGACGGTGCCCGTCGGCAAGACCGTGGGCGGATCCTTCGCGAACATCGCGGCCTGCCACGTGGTGGGGCAGACGGACTGTGTGGTTGCCTACTCGAGCTTCGAGCAGCAGCCGCCGAGCTTTGCGCTGTTCGGGCGCACCGCGATCCCGGGAGACGAAGTGCTGTGCGTGAACCCGACGGTGCTCGTGCAGGGACCGAGCTCCGGTCCGTTCCTGTCCTACTCCTCGACCACGCCGTTCCCGGGTCCGCTCGGGCCGGTCGTGCAGACGCCGAAAGCGCCGACCCCGTGGGTCGGCACCCCCGGGCAGTACTCGGGCCAGTGTGAGAGCTCGGGCGGCGCAACGTGGCTGCAGGTGACCCCGGCCGGACCGCCGGGTGACCCGCGTGAACCCCTGCTCGAAACGCTCGGGCCCGCGTGGGGCACGCACCTGGCTGACGTGAACCTGGCGCTGGGCAACATCGTTGGCCTCGTGGCAGCCCAGTCGCTGGCCTACCAGCTCGGCAGCCGGCCGTGACGGCGGCCGCCGCGGCGTAGGCCGCCGAACCCGAAGCACGCGCTCCGCGCCTGACCCCTCCAACCCGGCGCGGAGCGCGCCTCGGTCGCCGTCCAGGGGCGGGCCCGTCGGGTGTGGAGCACCCGGCGGGCGGGCGGTGCGCCGCGCCGTGCTGGCGCCCTCGCGCGCGTACGTATACGCTCGTGCCGCCGCGCGCGCGGCGACTACTGCGATGCCCCGCCTCAGCGAATATCTCCTGCCAACCGAGAAGGAGGCCCCCGCCGACGCGGAGGCGGTCTCGCACAAGCTGATGGTCCGCGCCGGCCTGATCAGGCAGATGGGCGCGGGGATGTGGACCTGGCTGCCGGCTGGCTGGCGCGTGCACCAGCGGGTGGTCGCGATCATCCGCGAGGAAATGGACGCGATCGGCGCCCAGGAGATGCTGATGCCGGTCCTGCAGCCCGCAGACCCCTGGCGCAAGAGCGGCAGGCTCGAGATCGAGGAGCTGTTCAAGCTGACCGACCGCAAGGGCTCCCAGCTCGTGCTCGCGATGACGCACGAGGAGGCCGTCACGTTCCACATCGCCCAGACCGTCCGCTCCTATCGCGACCTGCCGCTGATCGTCTACCACTTCCAAGTCAAGGAGCGCGACGAGCCACGTCCCCGCGCGGGCGTGCTGCGCACGCGCGAGTTCGTGATGAAGGACTCCTACAGCTTCGACCGCGACCAGGCCGGGCTGGAGGAGCGCTACGCGCTGCACGTCGGCGCCTACGACCGCATCATGGAGCGCACCGGGCTGCGCTTCTACCGGGTGGAGGGCGATGTGGGGATGATGGGCGGCCTCGGCGCGCACGAGTACATGGCGCCGTGTGCGGCCGGCGAGGACGAGATCGTGCTGACCGACTCCGGCTACGCGGCCAACGCGGAGGTTGTCCGCGCCCAGCTCGGCAAAGACACGCTGCTCAGCAGCGACACGGTGGGCGGCGAGCCGATCCAGCTCGTGACCGCGATCGAGGTGGGCAACATCTTCAAGCTGGGTACGCGCTACTCGGAGCCGCTCGGCGCCAGCTACCTCGACGAGACCGGCGCCGAGCGGCCCGTGTGGATGGCCTCCTACGGGATCGGGCCGGCGCGCATCGTGGCCGCGGCGGTGGAGCAGTTCGCCGACGAGCACGGCATCTCCTGGCCACGGGCGCTCGCGCCGTTCGCCGTGCACCTGGTGGCGATCGGCAAGGCCGGCAGCCCCGAGCGGGAGGCCGCAGAGGCGCTCTACCACACGCTCCAGGAGGGCGGGGTGGAGGTCCTCTACGACGATCGCGATCTCGGTCCCGGAGAGAAGTTCGCCGACGCCGAGCTGCTCGGCTGCCCGCTGCGGCTGACGGTGGGACGCCGAGCGGTCGAGTCGGGAGAGGTCGAGGTGCAGGTGCGCCGGGGCCGCGAGCAGGCCCCCGGGCTGCCGCTCGGTGGCCCGGCCGAGGAGCTCCTGCGGGCGGTGGACGCGCTGTGGCGGAGCCTTCCCTAGGGGGAGACTCCGCTCCTGGCAGCAGCGCCGGCGGCGCGCCGCAGGCCGCAGCGCCGAACGTCGCACCCGAGTCCGCCGTGGAGCCCCCGCCCGGGGGAGCGCCGGCGCGGCCACGGCTGACGCCCGCGCGACTGCTCGGCCTCGACCGCTCGGGCCCGCCGCCGCCCCAGACGCGCTCCGGGCAGCCGCTGCGGCCGTGGACGATCCCCAACGCGATCGGCTTCCTGCGGCTCGCGCTGATCCCCGTGTTCCTGGTGGTTGAGTTCTCCAGCAGCGACGGCACCGGGGCGCTCGGCGCGGCGCTGTTCGCGGTGATCGCCTGGGGCGACTACGCGGACGGGATCGCGGCGCGGGTGACCGGCCAATACAGCCGCCTGGGCGCGCTGATGGACCCCGTCACCGATCGCCTGCTCGTGATCTGCGGCGTGGTCGTGACATGGCACTTCCAGCTGCTCCCGCGCTGGGCGCTGGCCGTGCTCGCGGCGCGCGAGCTGCTGATGCTCGCGCTCGGGCGCTATGCGATCGCCCGCGGGCGCGAGCTGCAGATCAACTGGCCCGGCCGGCTGGCCGTGGCGCCGGTGATGGGGTCGTTCTTCTTCGCGATGGCGGGCCTGGAAGCGCTCGGCGAGGCGCTGCTCTACGTGGGCCTCGCGCTGGCCCTCCTGGCCACCGGCCTGTACATCGCCGCCGGCCTTCGCCCGGCCCCGTCCGCGTCCGCGCAGTAGTCTCAAGCTCAGCCTGACCTTTTGGGCTATACTGGGCGCCCTGGCCGGGAGCGTGGAGAAGGTGTGAGCCACCTCGCGATCCCGGCGCAAGTCCGCGAGAGGAGAAGATGGCCACGATGGACGACACGTTTCCCGACCTCGGCTCGCTTACGGATGCGGAACTGAAAGACGTGATCCGCGAACTGACCGAGGAGGAGACCGAGATCTCCTACCGCCGTCGCATCCTGCACGGCAAGATCGACATCCTCCGCGCCGAGCTCGTCAACCGCCTGCGCAACAAGCACGAGGGTGGCGAGATCTCGATCACCGGCGAGGACGTGCAGAGGCTCACCGACATCCTCGCCCAGCGACAGCCGGACGGCCAGGCGTGAGCTGTCGCCCGAGCCCCCCGCAACGCGCGGCGGCGGTTGCGCCGAGGCCCCCTGCAGGGGCGCGGAACGCCTAGACGGGTCGGCGGCCGTGGCCCTGCACTGCACCGAGTGCGGCTTCGTCAACGGCGAGGGAGCCAACTACTGCCAGCGCTGCGGCGCGCTGCTCGTGCGCGTCGAGGCCGCGGGCGCGGACGGGGATCCGATCACGGCGACCTACCGCATCGACGAGACCGGCGAGCTCGTGCCGATGGACGTCGGCGCGGTCACGGGCGGCGGACCGCGGCTCGTGATCCGCGCGGGCGGCGGCAGGGTGGGGGAGAGCTTTCCCGTTGACGGCGAGCGCATGAGCATCGGTCGCCGCCCGGACTCGGAGGTGTTTCTCGACGACGTCACCGTCTCCCGCGACCACGCGCTGCTGATCCGGCGCAACGATCACTGGTACCTGGACGACTGCGGCTCGCTCAACGGCACCTACGTCAACCGCTCGCGGATCGAGTCGCACCAGCTGCTGGAGGGCGACGAGGTCCAGGTCGGCAAGTACAAGCTGACCTTCCACGCGCGCTGATGGCCACACAGGCGACATCCAGGGAGTCCGTGCCCCCCGCCCCCGAGCTCGAGCTGGAGCTCGACCCGCAGGGCGCTGGCGGCGAGGTGACCAAGCGTCAGAAGTCGCTGACGATCGGTGCCGTGTGCAAGGCGCTGGCTCAGGAGTTCCCCGACATCTCGATCTCCAAGATCCGCTACCTCGAGGATCAGAAGCTGCTGACGCCGCGCCGCACGCCCGGCGGCTACCGCCTCTACACCCAGGGCGACGTGGCGCGCTTGCGCACGATCCTCAGGATGCAGCGCGACGAGTTCCTGCCGCTGCGGGTCATCCGCCAGGAGCTCGCCGCGGGCCGCTCCGGCGAGGCCACGCCGGTGCCGGGCCGCGTCGGCCGCGAGGGAGCGCGCGCGTGGCGTCCGAGCGTCAGCGTGCGGGAGGCCACGGGCGCGCTGTACTCGCTGGACGACGTGCTGCTGGAGACCAAGGCCGAGGCCAAGCTGGTGCGCGAGCTCGAAGAGTACGGCGTGGTCAAGGGCGAGATGCGCGGCGGGGTGCGCTACTTCGACGAGACCGAGCGCGAGATCATCGCCGCCGTGGCCGAGCTCGCGCGCTACGGCGTGGGCGGGCGCAACCTGCGCGTGTTCCGCTCCTCGGCCGACCGCGAGGCCAACCTGCTGCAGCAGATCCTCGCCCCGGCGCTGCGCTCGCGCAACCCCGAGCGCCGCAAGGAGGCCGTCGAGGCACTCGAGAACCTCGCCGCGGTGGCGACCCATCTCAAGCACCTGCTGCTGGTCCGGGATCTGCGCAAGATCGTCCGTTAATGGCATCCCCGCCCGCCCCGTCCCCCCGGCCGGCCCGCTCCGCGCGTCCGCCGATGGACCTGCGCGCGCTGATCCGCGAGATCCCGGACTTCCCCAAGCCGGGGATCGGCTTCAAGGACATCACCCCGCTGCTGGCCGACGCCGACGCGCTCTCGGAGGCGGTGCGGCTGCTGGCCGAGTACGCGCGCGGGCTGCGGATCGACTGCGTGGTCGCGGCCGAGGCGCGCGGCTTCTTGCTCGGGCCCGCGCTCGCGCTGGAGCTCGGCGCCGGCTTCGCGCTCGCGCGCAAGCCGGGCAAGCTTCCCTACGAGACGGTGAGCGCGGAGTACCTGCTGGAGTACGGCGCCGGTGGCCTCGAGCTGCACACCGACGCGGTCGCGGCCGGCAAGCGCGTGCTCGTCCACGATGACCTGCTGGCCACCGGCGGAACGGCGGCCGCGCTGTGCGACCTCGTGGAGCAGCTCGGCGGGGAGGTGGTCGGCTGCGGCTTCCTGATCGAGCTCGCCTTCCTGCACGGTCGAGCGCGCCTGCACCCGCGCGACGTCCACGCCCTGCTGGTGTACGAGGCCTAGGCAGGGCCGTGCCCACCGCGCGTCGCAGTCGCACGATCGCAGCGCCGGTGGCGGAGCTTTGGGACCTTGTGCGCGACCCTCACCACCTGCCGCGCTGGTGGCCGCGGGTGACCCGCGTGGAGGACGTGCGGGAGGACGTGTTCACCGAGGTGATGACCACGGCCAAGGGGAAACTCGTGCGCGCCGACTTCAGCACGGTGGCGACGGACGAGCGCGCGCACACGATCACCTGGGCGCAGACCGTGCAGGGCACGCCCTTCGCCCGCGTCCTGCGCTCGGCCGAGACGGAGGTGCGCCTGACCTCTGCGCAGCCCGCAGGGGAGCCGCCGTCAGGGGTGCAGGCCACGCAGGTGACGATCGAGCTGCGCCAGGCGCTCACCGGCTTCTTCCCCCGCTTCGGCGGCTTCCTGGTCCGCCGCGCGGCTTCGGCGACGCTCGAGCAGGCGCTCGACGGCCTGGAGCGGATCAGTGGCTGAGGCGCAGCAGCCCGCGCCGATGCGCTGGTGGGGCTGGGGCGATCCCGCGCGTCCGTCCGGGCTTCCCGACCAGGCGCTCGCCTTCCTCGGCGCGACCGTGGGCGTGGCCGCGCAGCCGCGCCCGCCGGTGGCGCTGGGGAGCGTACGGCTGTCCGCTTCCCGGCTGAAGCCCGCAACGCTGCAGCGGCTGCGGGACGTGCTCGGCGCCGGCGCCGTTCGCGAGGACCATGGCGCCCGCGTGCTGCACGCCGCGGGCAAGGGCTACCCGGATCTCGTGAGGCTGCGCGCCGGGGAGCCCGAGGGCAGCCCCGACGCGGTCCTCTACCCGGCCGACCACGGGCAGCTGCGGGCGGTGCTGGCGGCGTGCGCGGAGGCCTCGATCGCGGTCGTTCCCTTCGGCGGCGGCACCAGCGTCGTCGGCGGGGTGGCGCCGCTGGCGGGCGAGCACGGGGCGGTGGTGGCGCTCGACACCTGCCGCATGGGAGGCGTGATCGCGCTCGACCGCGACTCGGCCACGGTGCGCGTGCAGGGCGGCATGCGCGCGCCCGCGCTCGAGCGCCACCTCTCCCCGCGCGGGCTCACGCTGGGCCATTTCCCGCAGTCCTACGAGTACGTCTCGCTCGGCGGCTGCGCAGCCACGCGCTCGGCCGGCCAGGCCTCCAGCGGCTACGGCGCGATCGAGAAGATGGTGCTCGGCCTGCGCCTAGCGGCGCCCAACGCGGACATCGAGTTGCCCGCGCTGCCCGCGACCGCCGCCGGCCCCGGCCTGCGCCAGCTGCTGGTCGGCTCGGAGGGAACGCTGGGGGTGATCAGCGAGCTCGCCCTGCGCGTGCGCCCGGCCCCGGCCGAGCGTCGCTACGAGGGCGTCTTCTTCGCGGAGCTCGCCGCCGGCGCCGAGGCGCTGCGCGCGCTCGCGCGCGAGCACGTGCTGCCCGACGTCGCACGCCTCTCCGACGAGCAGGAGACGCGCATGTCGATGGCCCTCGCGGGCGGAGGCCCGAAGGCCGCGCTCGGGCGCGCATATCTCGCGCTGCGCGGCTACCGCGGCGGCTGCCTTGCGATCCTCGGCTTCGAGGGCGCCGCGGAGGACGTCGCCTACCGTCGTTCGCGCGCGCTCGCGCTCGCGCGAGCCCACGGCGGGCTACCCGTGGGAGCTTCGCCGGGGAGGGCCTGGCTGGCCGCGCGCTACGCCGCGCCATACCTGCGCGACGACCTGCTCACGCACGGCGTCATGGTCGAGACGCTCGAGACGGCCACGCAGTGGTCGAACCTGCTGGCCCTGCACGGACGCGTCGTGCGCGCGATCTCAGCAGCGCTCGCCGCGGCCGGCACGCCGGGCCTCGTGATGTGCCACGTCTCGCACGTCTATGAGACCGGCGCCTCGCTGTACTTCACGTTCCTCGCACGCCAGCAGCCGGATGATCCGATCGGCCAGTGGCAGACGGTCAAGCGCGCCGCCTGCGAGGAGATCGTGGCCGGCGGCGGCACGATCACCCACCATCACGCCGTCGGGCTCGACCACGCGCCGTGGATGCGCCGGGAGATCGGCGAGGGAGGGCTGCGCGCGCTGAGCGCGGTCAAGGCCGAGCTCGACCCCGCCGGGATCATGAACCCGGGCAAGCTCGGCTTGCTCAGCCGCTCAGGCTGAAGCGTCCGCGCAGGACCACGCGGCCGGGATGGGTGGCGCGGGTGCTCGTCTCGCGGGTGAGCAGGATCTCCTTGTAGGACGCTGCGTCCGGCGGTAGCGCACCGCCCCCTTCCAGGCGGTGGCTGGCGCCCACCGGTGGCGCCTTGCCGAGCGGCTCGTGGCTGGTGGGGGAGTTGTAGAGCCACAGGGCGTAGAAGAACCCGCGCGTGGGCGGGAGCTGTTCGGCGACCATGTAGAAGGCCTGCTTGGAGCCTTCGGTGAGGATCTGCGCGAGGCCGAGGCTGCGGCTGAGGCGGCTGGGCGAGCGCATCGGCAGGCGCGCGCTGATCGTGGGGCCGGTGCTCGTGCCGGTCGCGGTCCCGGTGCCCGTCGCGCTCGCGCTCGTCGTGGCGCCCGAGCCGCTGGCCTTGTGGCTCGAGGAGCCGCCGGTGAGCAGCACGATCACGACCACCACCGCGGCGAGGATCGCCAGCAGCACGAGCGCTCCTCCCAGACGCGAGCTCGGCAGCGAGCGCGCCGGCGCAGGGGCGGCCGCGTACAGGCCGGGCCGGCCGGCGGGCGTGAAGGTCGCGCCGCCGCCCAGGCCCGAGGGCACGGCCGCGGCCTGCGGGGGCGGGACGTCGGGCAGCGGCCCACCGGACAGCGGCGCCAGCTCGGCCGACAGCGCCAGCGCCCACGCGCGCGCGGGCTCGGAACCGCCGAGGTAGGTGCGTGTCCGCAGGCGCTCGGCCACTCCGGCCTGCTGGCCGAGCAGGTAATCGCCCACCTCTTCGCGGTGCTCGCGCGGGACCTCGCGCGCCAGCCGCGGGGCGAGCACGGCGAGCGCGGCGTGCGCGCGGTCGTGCACGGCCCGCTCGGCGATACCGAGCATCGCGGCGACCTCCGTGTAGCTCTTGCGCTGCCGCAGTAGCAGGGAGAGCGCCGCGCGCTGGTCGGGTGGGAGCTCGTCCAATCTGCTCATGGTCTGTACGCCTGGGTCACGGGCACGCGATGACCCGGCAAACGGCCTTGCGGAGGATCGTAGGCTATCGTGGCGCGCCCATGCCACCACCGGGCAGCGATCATCTCGACGCCGTCATGCAGGGATTCGACCGCCTGTACGGCCTGCAGCTGCTCGCCTGCTCGGACACCGAGGTCCGCGCCCGTGTGAGCGTGCGTGCGGAGCTCAAGCAGCCGGCCGGGCTGCTCCACGGCGGCGTCTACGCCGCGATGGCCGAGTCGATGGCCTCGCTCGCCACCGCGCTGGCGGTCTACGAGCAGGGGGAGCTGGCGATGGGCCTCTCCAACAACACGAGCTTCCTGCGCCCGGTCACCGAGGGGACCGTCCACGCACACGCCACGCGCGTGCACCGCGGGCGCACGACCTGGGTGTGGGACGTGCGCTTCAGCGACGACGCGGACCGCACCTGCGCGGTCACGCGCATGACGATCGCCGTGCGCAGCCCCCCTTCCGGCCAGCCGCCGCCACTGCGCTCCGCGCCGGCGAGCGGCTAGCGCAGCGGACGCAGCGGCGTCGGTTCCTGGGAGGGCAGCGGCGTCGAGCCGTAGCCCGAGTCCGCCTGCGGTGCGGGCAGCTGCTGCATCGGCGCCGCCGGCTGGTTGATCGGGACCACGGTGCGTGCCGCGGCCGCCGCCAGCGCGCTGTTGCTGGCGTAGATGTCCACCACGACAGGCCCGGTGGCGATGATGATCGTCTTGCCCGCCTCGGCCACCAGCGCAGGCACGCCGCGAATCTGGACCTGGTGGCTCGCCGCCGAGCCGCCAGGCAGGAAGCTGTTGTCGGCGGAGGTCACGACCCGCAGCGGCGGGATGCAGGTTCCCTGCCCGCCTTGCAGGCAGTCCCCGTACTGCAGGCCGAAGCCGCCACCCGGGTCGCTGGAGGCTTCGGTGATCGACAGGCCGTGAAAGCTGCCGCCCAGCCAGTAGATCGGGAACGGGTTGACGACGAGGCTCTCGAGGACGTTGTGCGGGATCGGCTTGTCCTGGAGCGTGTTGCCGCAGGCGCCGAACGCGACCGAGCACGCAAGCGCGAGCGAGATCAGGGCCGGGCGCACGCCCGCAGGGTAGCTGTGCCGCAAGGTGGCAGTCCTAGCCGCGGTAGCGGTTGGTGATCGGCATGCGCCGGTCGCGCCCGAACGCGCGCGGGGTGATCTTGATGCCTGGCGGCGCCTGGCGGCGCTTGTACTCGGCGAGGTCCACGAGCCGGATCGTGCGCGTGACGTCGGCCTCCGGCAGGCCCTCCGCGATCAGCTGCTCGCTGCTGCGGTCGAGCTCGATGTAGCCACGCAGGATCTCGTCCAGGACCGCGTACGGGGGAAGCGAGTCCTCGTCGCGCTGGTCGGCCCGCAGCTCGGCCGAGGGCGCGCGCTCGATGATCGAGCGCGGGATCGGGCTCTGCGGCCCGCTCGCGCGCCCGCTCGCGCCGGCCACGGCGCCGGCGGGCGAGTTGCGCCACTCGCACAGCTCGTAGACGAGCGTCTTGGGCACATCCTTGATCACCGCGAAGCCCCCCGCGAGATCGCCGTAGAGCGTCGTGTACCCGACCGACATCTCCGACTTGTTGCCGGTCGTCAGCACGAGCCAGCCGAACTTGTTGGACATCGCCATCAGCAGGTTGCCCCGGATGCGCGCCTGCAGGTTCTCCTCGGTGAGGTCGGGCTCGCGGCCGGCGAACTCGTCTGCGAGCGCCTGCACGTAGGCGTCCATCACCGGCTCGATCGGCAGCTCGTGAGCGCTCACCCCGAGCCTGGCAGCCAGCTCGCGCGCGTCCTGCTGGGTGCCGGTGGAGGAGTAGCGCGAGGGCATGATCGTGGCGCTCACCCGCTCGGCACCGAGGGCGTCCACCGCCAGGCAGGCCACGAGCGCCGAGTCGATCCCGCCGGAGACGCCCAGCACGACGCGCTCGAAGCCGTTCTTGGCGACGTAGTCGTGCAGCCCGAGCGTGAGCGCCGCGTAGACCTCGGCCTGCACCGGCTCGATCGGCTCGGCGAGCGGACGCAGCGGCGGCTCCCCGGGCGGGCGGGCGCCGCCCCGCAGCGGCGGCAGCACGGTGGCGCGCCGCTCGCTGCGGCGCGCAGCCGGGCGGTGGGACGGGTCGCGCAGACGGGCCGCCGCGGCGGCGTCGAGATCGACGTCGCAGACGAGCAGCTCCTCCCGGAACTGGCCCGCGCGCGCGATCGTGCGCCCGGTGTGGTCGATCACGCACGAGTGCCCGTCGAAGACCAGCTCGTCCTGGCCTCCCACGAGGCCGCAGAAGGCTACGCAGGCGAGGTTGTCGCGCGCCCGCTGGGCGAACATCCGCTCGCGCTCGGAGCCCTTGCCGGCGTGGTAGGGCGAGGCGGAGATGTTCACGATCAGCGTCGCGCCCGCGAGCGCCTCCTCGCTGGCGGGCGGACCGGGCTCCCACATGTCCTCGCACACGGTCAGCCCGATGCGCTGGTCGCCCAGCTCGATCACCGCGCCGGCCGCGCCGGCCTGGAAGTAGCGCTGCTCATCGAACACGCCGTAGTTGGGCAGGTAGACCTTGCGGTAGACCGCGTGGACCGAGCCCTCGGCAAGCACCGCGGCGCAGTTGAAGACGTCCTCGGCGCGTTCGGGGAAGCCCACGACCGCGACGATCCCCGCCGCGGCGGCGGCCAGCTCCCCCAGCGCGGAAGCGGCGTCGGCGAGGAAGTGCTCCTTCAGCAGCAGGTCCTCGGGCGGATAGCCGGTCAGCGCGAGCTCGGGGAACAGCACGAGGTCCGCGCCCGCCCCTGCGGCCGCACGGATTCCCTCGCCGATGCGCTCGGCGTTGCCCGCGATGTCGCCCACGGTGGCGTTCAGCTGGCAGAGGGCCACGCGCACGGGAGGATCGTAGTGCGCGGCCGCCGCGGCGGCCGGTCGGCGAGCGCGGGCGCTGCCTCAGAGGCGCTCGGAGCGCTCGGCGATCGGGCCCGCGTCGCCGCGGGCGGCACCCCGGCAGGCCGCCACGACGAGCGCCGTAACGGCCAACCAGGTGAGGGGGATCATGAGGAGGAGGATGAGTTCTTTCACCACGATCGACACCCAGTGTGAGCGGCGCTGCTGAACGCTTGCTTTGGGATCGATCAAGCGCGGCTTAATTTCGCGCGCCCGCGCAGCCCGCGGGTGCCATCCAGACCGTGAGCGGGTAGCTGGCGATCCCGTTGTCGAAGCTCGTGCGGGCGAGCGCCACAGCCCCGCGGGCGGGGCTCCGGGCGCCGTCGTTGACCCAGATCGTGCACGCGTAGCGACGATGGTCGAGCTCATACCAGGAGCCCAGGCGCGTGTCGGTGCCGGGCGACAGCGGCCGGATCCCGCGCCGCACCATCGCGAAGCGGGCCGCCATTTTGAAGCGGAAGGTTTCGTTCCCGAGCGCGCCGATCAGCTGCACCGTGCGTCCGGAGGGAACGTTGTGCTGGAGGGCGCTGTACACGGTGCGCAGCGGGCGGTATTCGCTCGCATGGTAGTCGGGACGCTGGCCCGCGGCCACGAGCGCCGCGACCGCGGCGACCGCGCACGTGGCCAGGCCGTAGAGCGGCGCGGGCGTCGGCCGCGCGGCGGCCAGCCGCCTGGCCGCCAACGCGGCCACCGGCCATAGGAGCATCAGCCACGCGAACATGCCGATCGGAGAGCCCGACCACATCGTGTAGCCGAGCGTTTCGGCAAGCACCCGCATCGTGGGCGTGGTGGCGGCGATCGAGGCGAGCGCCACGCACAGCGCGAGCGCGATCACGCTTCCCGTCACCAGCTCGCGCTGTCGCCGGCGCAGCCCGATCGCCACCAGCAGCAACAGGCCGCAAAGGATCAGCACGCACGACACCGTGGCCAGGCCAGCCGCGCCCGTGCGGACTTCGTACTTCCTGTTCCACGGGGAGGCCGGGTCGTGCAGCCACCAGGGCACGATGCCGACCGCGCGCACCACCGCCTTGAATCCCACGCCCGCCCCGAGCTTGGAGGTGCTGGCCGTGGCGGTCCTCACCACCTCGGTCAGGTTGCCCGGATGCCCCTGCAGCTGATCGACCAGCGGCGCGGTCCAACAGGCGGCGGTCACGAGCACGCTGGCCAGCACCCACGGCCACAGCGCGCCGCTTCGGCGCCCCGCTCGGGAGGCGCCGCCCGATGGCCTCGCCTGCGACAGGGGCGAGTCCTGCTCGGCCGGCGCGGTGCTCGCGCTGCGCAGTGCCCGACGGCGCCGTCCGGCACCCGCCGGCGAGGAGGCCCGTCCGCGGCCAGGCGACCGCTCGGAGCGGGAGCTAAAGCGGTAGACGCAGAGCCCGCCCAGGCCCACGGCGAGCAGCGCGAGCACCGGCGGCACGAACGCGAGCTGGCACTGCACGACGAAGCTCGCGACCAGCACCGTGATGGGCAGCAGGCGATGTTCTCCACACGCCAGCGACCAGCACAGGAAGATCAGCAGCGTGAGCGGCATCAGGCCGGCGGATGGGTTCCACACGTCGTGCAGCACTTCGGGGGCCAGCGAACGGCACATCAGCAAGAGCGCGACCGCGGTGAGGAACATCAGCACGATCCCGCCGCGACGCCGGGCGAGGAACACGGTGGCGATGATCGCGAGCGTGTTCGCCAGCCCCATCGTGAACACGAGCGCGCCGGGGCTCCCCAGCCGGGCCGCGGGCGCCAGCAGCCAGAACAGCATCGGTCCGAGGCTGTACAGCGCGTGGTGCGTGACCGCGCTCGCGTCCGAGTGCAGTCCCACGAGCGGCGTGCGCGAGGTGAACACGTCGTAGGCGCGAACCGCGATGTTCGCCTGGTCGCCCGCGGGCAGCCAGCCGTCTGCGAGCGAGCGCGCGGTGGCGGCGATCACGGGCACCGCGGCCAGCAGGCCAACCGCCAGTGTGAGCCCCCGCTCAGCCGGGCGCCGACGCACTGCCGCCAGCCGCCGATGCACCGCCGTCGGGGGCGCGATCAGGGAGGAGCTCACCGCAGGGAAGCTACTCCGCGCGACGGCCGTGGGGCAACCCGCGGGTTGAGCGACTCGGACACCCGCGCGGGCTGCGGTGCCTCAGCTCGTGCTCGCCGGCTCGCCCGCCGCGCTGTGGCTGTTCGGGGAGGGCTCGGCGCCCGTCGCGGAGGCCGCCTTGCGGCTGCGGCGCGGTGCGCGGGTGCGTACGCCCGCCGCGCGCGCGAGCGCGGCTATCGCCCACTCGAGGTCCTGCGCGATCGCATCGAGCTCTGGCAGGGCGTCGTAGTCGCCAAGCAGGCCGAAGCCGAGGTGCCCGTCGTAGCTCATCACAGCGATGCCCAGAGCCTGGCGCTGGGCCAGCGGCACGACCGGATAGAGGATCTGCAGGCGGCGGCCCAGCAGGTACAGGGGAAACTGGGGTCCCGGCACGTTCGTCACGACGAGGTTGAAGAACGGCTGGCGCGCCTGCAGCCGCGCAGCTTGGCTGAGGATCGTGGGCGGCGCGAAGCCCGCGAGGTTCGTCAGCACCTGCGCTCCGACCGCTTGGCCGGAGCTCTTCAGCTCGGCCATCGCCGCGGCGATCTTGCCGAGGCACTCGGCGGGGTTCTCCACGCCGACCGGCAGCGGCGCCCACATCGCGGCGACCTGGTTGCCGAGCGCGCCCCGCTGCTCCTTGGTGCGCACCGAGACCGGCACCATCGCCTTCAGCACGAGCCCGTCCGTCTGCTCGCCGTGGGCGCGCAGGTAGCGCCCAAGCGCGAGCGTGACCGCCGTCAGCACGACGTCGTTGAGCGTGCCGCCCAGCGAGTCCTTGATCGCCTTGAAGCGCGCGAGGTCGGCGTCGATGTAGGTGTAGCGACGGTGCGGTCCGATCTCGACGTTGAAGGGGCTCGGCGGCGCGGGCGCGTTGATCCCCGCGAGCGTGGTCGCGCTGACGCTCGCCAGCCCGTCCTTGACCTGGGTGAGCGCCCGGCGCGGGGCACGCAGCAGGGCGCGCGCGCCGCGCGCCATCTCGCCGGGCACGGTCGAGCGCTCGATCAGCGCCTCGCCGAGCAGCTTGGCGGAGCCGGGCAACGGCTTGGCGCTCCAGGCCGCGGGCGGCGCCGTCGGCACGGGGTCCTTCGCCGTGTCGAACAGCACGGTGGTGATGTCCACGCCGGAGATCCCGTCGACGAGCGCGTGATGTGTCTTGGCGATCAGCGCGAAGCGACCGCCGGCCATCGTCTGCACGAGCCAGATCTCCCATAGCGGCTTGGAGCGGTCCAGCCGCTGGGAGAACACGCGCCCCGCCAGCCGCTTCAGGGCGGCGTCGTCGGCCGGCCTGGGCAGCGCGGTGTGGCGGATGTGGTAGTAGGGGTTGAAGTGGGGGTCGTCGGTCCAGACCGGCCGACCCTGTCCGAGGGGGACGTAGGCGAGGCGCTGTCGGTAGCGCGGAACGAGGTGCAGACGCCCCTCCACGTGCTCGACGAGCTCATGCAGCGTCGGCGCCTTGCCGTCGAAGACCATCACCGAGGCCACGTGCATGTGCGCCGTGGAGTGGTCCTCGAGGTGCAGGAACGTCGAGTCCAGCGCGGTCAAGCGGTCCGGGTTGGCCATGGCGCGATTCTCCCTGCTCGGAGCGCCCGCGTCAACGACCTGGGAAAAACCTCTTCGCGCCCGACCCGAGCGCGTGGCCGAGGCGCCGCCCGGGCGTGGCATTCAGCGCTGTCTCGGCCGGGAGAAAGGACGAAAAAGCACGCTGCTTGCGGCCTATTTCGTGGCTAAAGATACATAAAGTAAATGGTCTTGTGTGCGCACCATCACACAAGGGCGGCAGGGTGACCCTCTAACGTCCGAACAATTGTTCGACTCGCCGAGTCGCCTCCGTGGTCGGAGGCGAGCGGGGGAACCACCGCCGGGCTGCTCGGATGCGGCCCGGATGGGGCGAATCGGCCGGCTTTCCTGCGGCCGTAACGCCCGGCTGGCACGCGTCCGTTTCGCGTGCGCGGTCGGCCGTGAGCCCGACAGCTAACCCCGTAGGCGCAAGGTAAGGAGACTGAATGATCGTACCCACCCCGCCGATTCCCGCTGCCGTGCCGCTGGCACCAGTGGGGATAAGCTCGGCTTTGCCGTCCAGCCTGCTCGCGCCCGCGCGGACCGCGCTGAGCGTGCGCAGCGCCAAGCTCAACATCCTGGACGGCAGCAGCGCGTCGGTCACCGGCACGCTGCTGGGCACCCAGCGCGCTCCGCTTGCGCGTCGCGTGGTCGTCCTGCAGGCCCTCGGCAACCACGGCTGGAGCACGCTGGCGCGCGCCCGCACCGGCGCAAAGGGCCGCTTCCAGCTCACCTATGTCGCCAACGCGCTCGGCACCAGGCTGCTGCGCGTGCGCTTCGCCGGCGACGGCCTCGACCGCCCGAGCAGGCGCCGTATCGGCACGCTCAACGTGTACCGCCTCGCGGGTGCCTCCTGGTACGGGGGCGGCGGCAGCCTGGCCTGCGGCGGCAGCCTCACGAGCGGCACCCTGGGCGTTGCCAACAAGACGCTGCCGTGCGGCACGCTCGTCACGCTCCGCTACGGCGGGCGCTCGATCCGCGTCCCGGTGATCGACCGCGGACCCTACGTGGAAGGCCGCGAATTCGACCTCACCGAAGCGACCAAGCAGGCGCTCGGGTTCGGCGACACCGGCAACGTGTGGAGCACGCGCTGAGCTCGCGCGCACGCCTAGTGACGTGACGGCGGCGGCACGGCGGGCATGGGCCCGCCGGCCGCCACGCCGTCCGCGCTGGGCGGCTTCGTGCAGCGGTTGGATTTGCGCCCGGAGCCACCTTGAATCTCCTGGATGGCTCGCCTCGCAGCGGAATCCACGCATGCCGGCCACTGACGCGCGGCGGGCGCCGGGGCGCCGTGTCGCCGTGCTGGGCGCCGCCTCGGTCGGCGCCCTGGCGATCGGTGCGCTCGCCGTCGGCTCGGCCGCGATCGGTGCCCTGGCGATCGGACGCCTGGCGGTGCGACGAGGCGCGATCGCGCGCCTGGCGATCGGCCGCGGTGCCGCCGGCACGGTCGAGATCGACGAGCTGAAGGTGGGGAGACTGAGCGTGAAGGAGCTGCTGATCGAGGGCGAACGGGGCGCGACTCTCGGCCCGACCGAGGAGCGCGAGGGCTAGCGCGACGGCCGAACCGCACTGGCCGTCCAGCCAGTATCATCGGCCCAGCGGCTTGTGGCAACGATCAGGGGAGGGTCCCAGTGGCGGCGGTGGGCAGCGATCTCGAGCACGTTCTCGTCGGCGACCGCGAGTTCTGGCTCGACGGTCCTCCACACGAGCTGTTCAAGCGGATGCGCCGGGAGTGCCCGGTGCACTGGTCTCAGAGCATCACCGAATTCCCCGACGAGGCGGGCTTCTGGTCGGTGACGACCGCCGAGGACGTCTACGCCGTCAGCCGCGACTTCCGCACCTACTCCTCCGAACGCGGCGGCATCACCGCGGCGGGCGTGATCCCGCTGGAGCTGACGAACGCCATGTTCATCGGCATGGACCCGCCCAAGCACGACCGCATCAAGGCGCTCTTCCAGGCCGGCTTCACGCCCAAGCGGATCGCCGACCACGAGCAGGAGATCCGCAAGATCGTCATCGACGTGCTCGACCGGCTCGACGGTCGCGAGAGCTGCGACCTGGTCACCGACGTGGCCCAGCCGGTGGTCTCGCGCGTGATCGGCAGCTTCATGGGGCTCGCCCCGGAGGACGACGAGCCGTGGGCCCAGCTGATGAACTCGGCGCTCGGCGCAGGCGACCCGGACATCAACCCCGACGGCATCGACGCCGTCATGGGCGAGCTTGTTCCCGAGATCTTCAGGCGCTGCGGCGAGCTGATCGCCGAGCGACGCGAGCGGCCCACCGAGGACCTCACGAGCGTGCTGGTGCATGCGGAGGTGGACGGAGAGAAGCTGGAGGAACATGAGATCGTGATGGGCTTCTTCCTGTTGATGGCTGCGGGCAACGACAGCACGAAGGCGACCTATTGCAGTGGGATGCGGGCGATCATGGAGGACGCCGAGCAGCGCGGGCTGCTGCTGGCTGACCCTTCGCTGGTTCCGGACGCGGTCGAGGAGGCGTTGCGCATGTTCCCCGCGTTCGCGCATTTCCGGCGCACCGCGACGTGTGACACCGAGTTGCACGGGCAGAAGATCCGCGAGGGGGAGAAGGTGGTGATGTGGTACGCCTCTTCCAATCGTGATGAGACGCGCTACGAGGACCCCGACCGGTTCGATCTGCGCCGCAAGGCCGAGCACCAGGCGTTCGGCGCGGGCGGCCGGCACTTCTGCCTGGGCACCGCGCTCGCGCGGCTGGAGCTGAAGATCCTGATCGAGGAGACGCTCGCCCGTTACCCCGAGATCGCGATCGACGGCCAACCGCTGTTCGTGGAATCGCCGTTCATCAACCAGCTCAAGACGCTGCCGGTGAGGCTCGCGCCCTAGCGCGCGCACGCCGCGGAGGTGGGCAAGCCGACGGCTCACGGCCGCACGGCTCGGCGGGCGCCAGGTACGGCCGTGACCGAAGCAGCAGCCGGGCCGCAGTTGAGAACCGCACGGCTGACGCTGCGCAGATGGCGGACGGCGGAC
>Ga0209415_10003260_pt1 | contig 30184 bp, 26 predicted proteins | sample PeaSoiSIISIP2007_FD_187696 | JGI IMG/M metagenome (GOLD analysis project Ga0209415, IMG submission 187696) | Peat soil microbial communities from Weissenstadt, Germany - SII-SIP-2007 (SPAdes) (version 2) | ecosystem: Environmental > Terrestrial > Soil > Wetlands > Peat | place: Germany...
GATCCCAGCGTGCCCTCTCGGTATAGGTCTGACCGGGATCGAGCCGGTGCGCGACGAGGATCATGCTGCATGCTCCCGGTTCGTCGTTGAACCAGCACCGGTCCCACACCTCGACCCCCTTGCTGCTCGTGACGATGAGGGAAGGCGAGGAGCCGCCGAGCAAGATCGTGCATGTGCTCTTCGACGTATTCGTGATCGACGATGTCAGCACCACGGTCTCGCCTGGACCATACGAACGTCGATTCGTGAGGGCAGCGATACGAACCATCGACGCCGCGCACAAGAGAGGAGCGCTCGGCAGGGTCCCGGCAAAAGTACCCAAGGTTGGCGCTGGCAACCCCATCGCCTCCCCGAGCACGTGCCAGAAGCCCGGAGTCCCGATGGTCCAGCGAGTTGCACCGAGACCATGGACCACCTCACAGCCTGAAGTCTCGATGCTGACGGCCGCCAATGGCCGACCCGCAGAGTATCTGAGGTCGTAGGTGACACCGAAGTCGGCTGGACAGTTGTACGTACCGTGCGGCATCACGGGCAGCGCACACAGCGCCTCTAAAGTGTTTCGGACCGATGCCGCTTCGGTCACGGTGACCACGGCCGGGAAGGAGAAGCGAATCTGGTTCTGCGGGAACGGATCGTTCCGGCGAATGACAAGGCGGTCGACGTGCGCAGCCTCCTGACAAGACGTGGGAGAGGCCGCACTGGACGACGGGGTTCCACTGAGCGTGGTCGCAGGCGTCACCTGCGCAGTACCGCACGCAGTCGCGACCAGGCAGGCAGTGATGCACGCGATGTGTCGCCAAGCCTGCATGGGCCTCATGGTCTCACGAAGCGTTCTCGCCAGGGTCGCGCCGCGCTCTTTAGCTATCCAGGTGGATATGTCGAGGGACCCGTGAACGGACCTCACCGGGTGGGGATCTTCGGCCACTCGGCTGGAGGAGCCGCCACGGTGCGGGCGAGCAATGAGTGCGCTCAGCGCGCCAGCAGTCGGGGCCAGACACTCCCGGCCGCGGCACACTCCCGGACCGGGATAATGACTATGGGTGCTTGAAGCCGTTCCAGAAATCAGACGTCGCTCTGATGTATCTATCTATGTCACTTCTCATCAGGACGGGCTCATCATAACGATAACGAGCCAGGCTTGCGATCATTACATGCTCTGCGAGTAGGACGACAAAACGGGCAGCCAGCGGCTCCTCCCATTCGAGGAGGATCTCGCGGAGAAACGCAAAAGGCGTACCCTGTCGCACACCAGGATGAACATCCTCACTCAGACCCACCTGGTGCAGGACCTCGCTGTGGAACGGCGGCCAGAACGGGAACATGATGACGCCGGTCTCCTCCGCACGCCTCCAGCCCCTATTTGCACCAATACGGAGCAGCGACTCATCAAACTCTGCCATTATCTCCTCTTCTTGTCGGCAATCTTCAACAGTTCTAGCCCTCAGCATCCCGCTCGATGCACCTGTTTACCCAGCACAGCCTCATGTCGCAAGACTGATCTGATCCCCGGGCGCCAGGCTCCACGGCATCGCCTTGGACCCCCTACTGGCCGGGTTACCGCCTCTCTAATCGCCCGATGCCTCATGGCGCCTCGGACGCCGAGATGAGCCTGAACACGGGATGGCGAGGTGCTTCCTCCACGAACTTCGTAACGGGGTCGTTTCCCTTGGCGTCGAAAAACGATGCAGTCACCGGCGCTTTCCTGAGGTAGCGCTGAAGGATCGGTCCCGCCAGTTCCGGTCCGACCTCCTCGGCATGAAGCTTCTCAGTTTTGCTACCTCGTCGGAGCGACACCTCGGGCAGGGCGCGCACGTTGTGAACCCAGCCCACAATTCCGTATGGCGAGACGAGCCACCGTTCCGTGCCGGTTTCAACCAGCATCACCGGCGTCGTCCTCTCTTGACCTGTTCTGCGCCCCGTCGTGGTCAGGAGGTAAGTCGATTTGCCAGCGATGCCGAGACGAACCATCGGTGCCACTAGCACGTTGACCGCTCGGCGAGCGGGCCCGAGCCCGGAGGACTTAGCCACTCCTCCATCTTGCCCCGGTTCGGGTGGCTGCGAGGTGACGGCGGTGCCGGGCGAGCCGCCGACGGGGGAGTTGGCGGAGTTGGCACCAAAGGAGGTCTGGTGCTGGCTTCTTCCTGGCCTCTAGCTCGCGTGCTCGATTCGCGCGATCCTCAAGTTGGAAGCTATCGGAAGGGAGTCGTGATGTTCGAGAAGATTCTGGTTGCCATCGATGGCTCTGAGCACACCGAGAAGACGCTCAAGGCAGCAGTGGATCTGGCGAAGCTCTCGGGCAGCGAGGTGGAGGTTCTCCACGTTCGTGAGAGCTACTTCATCGGCCGTGCGGGTGAGGTGCCGGACGAAGAACATACCGAGGCCACGAAGGTAGTCAATGACGCGGTGGCGCAGCTGGCCCGCGCGGGAGTCAAGGCATTCGGCAGGGTCCGCGGGGCTCTACACGGCCGCGTCGCAGGCGAGATTCTAGAGGAGGTGGAAGGCACTGGAGCATCGATGATTGTCATGGGCTCGCACGGAGTGGGCGATCTTGAAGGGCTGCTCCTCGGGAGCACGACGCACAAGGTCTTGCATCTCGGGAAGGTGCCGGTTCTCGTCGTTCAGTGATCTGGACGCGCAACGGCCCGCACGCCTTCTGACTGGCAGCCTCCAACCGCCGGAATCAACCGATGCAAGCCGCCTGAGCCACCTTGGAAAATCCCACGCGGATCGCCGCAACGTGCGACTCGGACGCCAGCTCACCGAGCTGGCCGGCGTCTAGCGGGCGGTGGACGGCCAGGAACTCGTGATACTGGTACTCACTCACCGGCGCTTTCCACGGCGGCTCCAGACCGGCGGACTTTCGTGGCATTCCTCGCAACTTGCTTGCGTCCCGCTTGGCGGGCGCGCTGCTCGATCGAAAGGACGTGCTCAGGCAGATCGCGTCCGAACCTCTCGAGATACAACTGCTCGATGAACTGGTGCACCGGAGCCTTCCATGGTTCTTGGCGGTGATTGTTTCTCTGGCGATTCCGGTCAGCGTATGTGCCGGATGGTTTCGTTCGTCCCCCAACTGTTGTCCGCTGTCCACACGGTGGCGCCCAGCCGCCTCCCGAGCGCAAGGCACAGCCGGTCGGCGAGAGACATGCCGTTGCCCGGAGTCCACGTGACGGCGGCCTCCTCGGCGTCATCGACCGTGACGGGCTCGAGGTGTAAGTCGTAACTGGCGAGCAGCGCCCGCGCCAGTGCCCAATCGCGGCCATGTGCCCGGATCTTCTGGGCGACCTCGGACCAGTTCGCTGTACCGCAAGCACCGCCGGCGCCGAGACCTTCCTCGACAGCAGCAGAGCCCTCTTCGCCTTGGAGGAAGGCGAGCAGGGCGGACGCGTCGAAGACGTTCACGGGGCGCGTTCGACAGCCGCCTGGCGCCGCCGGTCGGCCAGCAGTTCGCCGACGAGGTCCAGCCCGGCGAGGTCGGCACGGACAAGCGACTTCAGCTGCTCTCGGCTGACGAGCACCACCCCGCCCGGGGTGTCGATCAGCACGACCGGCGTTCCTTGGGCGAGGCCCGCCTTGACGCGGAGCTCGGCAGGGATGACAAGACGCCCTCGGTCGCCCATCGTCACCAGAAACGTCCCATTCACATGCTCAGCCTACCACTTTCGCCAGCTATGTGGGATTTCGCCATCGCTCATTCGTGAGTCGACGACCGCCGCGGACATCGACCTGTCGGCCACGGCAGCGGCGAACGATGTGGACAGCGGACGTCGACCGCTCCGCTGGGCGAGGAGGGGATGGTCGTTAAGGGCCTGCGGCTGCGTGTTCAACGGAGTGGTGCCCGATGTCGCCGGCGCTCAGTAGTTCTTCGACCGCGTCGGCCCCAATCGGGCATGCGTACAGGAAGCCCTGCGCGTACCTGCAACCGAGTCGGCTCAGTTCGACATCCTGGTCTTCGGACTCAACGCCCTCGGCAACCACCTGAAGGCAGAACTCCTCGCCGATGGCGAGGATTGCGCGGGTGAGCGTCGCTTCCTCGGTGCCACCGCAGACCCCGTCAACGAAGGACTTGTCCACCTTGATGGTGTCGACCGGGAAGTGCTGAAGGTGCGAGAGTGACGAGTAGCCGGTCCCGAAGTCGTCGATCGCGACGCTGACCCCCAGGGAGCGCAGGGACCTGAGGGTGGCGGCCGCCCCGGCGATGTCGGCAATGAGCGCCCCTTCGGTGACTTCGAGGACGAGGGCGCCGGCATCGATGCTCGCGGCCTGGAGTGCAGCGCGTACATTTTCGACGATGCTGGCGACATGGAGCTGGGTGGCAGACAAGTTGACGCTGACCTTGATATCTGGCTTGAGACCCCGACGCCACAGCCCTACCTGGTGGCAGGCTTCGCGGAGCACGAGCCGCCCGATCGGGATGATGAGACCTGTCTCCTCGGCGACGTCGAGAAAGTCAGCGGGCGACAGGAGCCCGCGCGTCGGGTGCTGCCAACGCACCAAGGCCTCGACCGCCTCGATCTCCCGCGTCGCCAGGGCGACAATCGGCTGGTAGACGACGCGGATCTGATCGTGCTCCAAAGCGGTACGGAGTCCAGACTCGATGTCCACGCGGTGCCGGATGAGCTCGTCCATCTTCTCGGAGAAGATGGCGTACTGGGCCTTTCCTTTGGCCTTGGCGTCGTACATCGCGATGTCCGCTTGCCTGAGGATCAGGTCGGCGTCGGGCGTTCCACCGCGGTACGAGGCGATTCCGATGCTCGCGCCGACATGGATCTGATGGCCGGACACCTCGAAGGGTGGTTGCAAGACCTCCAGGATGCGCTGGGCGACGTCGGTCGCGGCATCTTGATGCTCGGAGCGTTCCTCGATCAGCACGGCGAACTCATCGCCGCCGAGGCGGGCCACGAGATCCTCGGGCCTTACACCGCCCCGCAGGCGGCTGCCGACCTCGATCAGCAGTCGGTCTCCCGTATCGTGACCGAAGCCGTCGTTTACCGTCTTGAAGTCATCAATGTCGATAAACAGCAGGGAAGGCCTGCGCACACTGCGGTCGCGGCGCGCGAGCGCGCTGTCGACACGCTCACGGAGAAGCACACGGTTGGCCAAACCGGTGAGCGGGTCATGTAACGCCCGCTCGGTCAACTCATGCTCAAGGGTCTTGCGTTCGTCGACGATCCGCCCGTTGACGACAATTCCGCGCACCGTCGGCTCGTCAACCAGGTTGGTGAAGGTCGACTCCACCCAGTGCCAGGAACCGCTGGAATCCCGATGTCGCAGTTCGACCGTAAGCGACTTGCCGGGGTTGGCAAGTACGTCATCCATCGCAGCCGAAGCCCGCTCCCGGTCATCGGGGTGCACGAAGTCCATGGCGGGCCGGGCGAGGCGTTGGCCCGGCTCCCACCCGAGGATCCGCTCGACCGCAGGCGACTCGTAGACGAGGGTGCCGTCGGGGTCAACGACCGCGATCACGTCGGTTGCGCGTTGCACGAGAGCCCGGAACCGCTGTTCGCTTTCGCTCACTGCTTCGGCCTGAGCCGCCGCGAGCCCCTGCGCCTCGATCATTCGGGCCTCGTGTGCCGACATCTGCCGTACTGCTCGGAACAGCTGGCTCACGAACTGGCCGATCAGAACGAAGAAGATGCCTCGGCTCACCCAATCGCTCAGTGCCTGGGGCGCATTGGTGGCGGCATCAGCAGGTAGGAGTGGCCCTGCCACGAACATCGCGATGACCGCGCTCACCAAAGCCCCGACTGGCCCGAAGCGCAGACCAGCCAGGAACACCGGGATGTAGAACCAGTGCGGCGCGACCACGGTGCCACCGCCGAGAAAATACGCCGCACACCAGGATGCGACGAGCAACCCCGCTATGACCCCTAGCGCGGCAGGCGCGGGCAGATCCGTCAAGGTAGCCCAGGCGACCAGCCGGAGCGCGAAGGGTCTGGGAGTCGTTTCGTCGCTCTGCATGCCCTCTTGTTGTCGACACTGCCCGTTTCAGACTTGATAGCGAGATCCTGGGAGTGCCACTAGCTGTCTCCGCTCGCCAGGTTCTGGCTACCGTCTGCCAGAACCTTGCCAGGGTGAGAGTCGCGGGGTCGAATCCAGTCGTCCGCTCCAGTTGGCTCGCAGGTAGGCAGTCTGCCCACCGCCACGCCGGCCTTCCGGCGGGGGAGCGCGACCTGCTCGATCTGCCGCTTTGGAGAGTCGCCTGACGCATGAGCGCGCGCAGCGGAGTCGACAATCTGTCATCCGAAACCGCGCTCCGGTAGGGTCTCTCGCGTCGGGAGCCGACGTAACGGACCACGCGAAGGGGACGACATGGCTGAAGCCACGGTGAATGGCGTCTCGCTGGTCTTCGAGATCGCCGGTGCTGGTGATCCGGTGCTCTTGGTCTGTGGGACTGGCCAGCCGGCTGTGACATGGCAGCTGTCATTGGCGCCAGCTCTCGTCGGGGCCGGTTACCAGGTGATCACGTTCGACAACCGAGGGATGCCGCCCTCGGAGACGCCGACCGGTCCGTATTCGGTCGCACAGATGGCGGCCGATGCAGCAGGCCTCATCGAGCACCTCGGCGTCGGCCCATGCCGGGTCGCGGGCTACTCGCTCGGCGCGTTCATCACCCAGGAGCTCGCACTGGCCCGTCCCGACCTCGTGCGGGCGGCCGCCATGATCGGGACGTGGGGACGACAGGACCGGTTCCGGCGCGCACTCACCGAGTCGACCGTCGAGTTGCTCCGGACCGGCGTCGAGCTGCCGATCCTCTACGAGGCAACCATGCAGATGCAAGCAGTGTTTTCACCTGCGACGCTCTGTAACGACGCGCTGGTGGAGCTCTTTCTCGCGTTCGCGACAAGCGAGCCGTGGACAGGCCCGGGCAAGCTCGGCCAGTACGAGGCCGACCTCAACTATGACGAGAGGGTGACCGCCCTTTCCGGCATCACCGTCCCATGTCAGGTCGTGGCGTTTGAATTGGACATGGCGACGCCGGTTCCGCTTTGCCGGGAGGTCGCCAGCGCGATACCGGGGTGCAGGTACGTCGAGATACAAGGGGTGGCTCACGGTGGCGTCTTCGAGCGGCCCGAAGAGGTGAATGGCGCCCTGATCGGTTTCTTCGGGGAGGCGTGACGTTTGGCCCAGTTGCCTGACGGGCCGCGCGAATGGCAGGGGCGGTCCGCCCGAGGGACTCCTCAAGGTCGCGGGGCGAGACGATGACTGCGATCGTCAGGAGGTACGCCGAACGAGGTGGCCTCGCTGTAAGAGCCGGCACCACAAAGCCCGGGGACGGGTGTCGGGCAAGCACGAGATCTGCTGCTATCGGCCAAGGTCGAACGGAGCGAAGGAGGCTCACATGCTGATCGTGGGGACGGCAGCTCATCTCGAGGATCTTGACCGCTCGTACACGTACGTCCAAGACGTGTCCGTCACCGCCTTGGCGGTCGGTTCGTTCACCGGGGGAGTCGGGAGCGTGTTGCCGTCCAGTTCGCGACCGGTATGGAGCCTCCTCGACGGAGAGCGTATCGTCCAGCTCGAGGAATTTGACGTCGCACCACTCGTGCGCCTGCCGAGCGCGACGGCCCAGAGTTTGGCGGCCGCATCCGGAGGCACTCTCGTGGTCGGACTGGAAGGAGCTCATCTCCTCACTGTGTCGCCTGATGGCACCATCGGCGAGCTGCGCTCCTTCGAGACAGTCGAAGGAAGAGATGCCTGGCATAACCCTGCCGCCTCGAAGCCAGACCTACGGTCGATCGCCGTCTCGAGCGCCGGCAGCTGGTTCGCCAACGTGCACGTTGGAGGCGTTTGGCGATCGGACGATGGCGGTCAATCCTGGCGAAGCGTTCTGCCGCCCGAAGTAGACGTTCACGAAGTCGTTACCGGAGAGAACCGGCGTGTTGCCGTCGCGGCCGCAATCGGGTTCGGATGGAGCGAAGACGGCGGTGACACATGGCAATGGACGACCGACGGCTTGCACGCCAGCTATTCGAGAGCAGTCGCACTCGATGGCGACACCGCCTTCGTGACTGCCTCGACCGGTCCTGAGACAACAGATGGCCGCCTCTACCGCTGCAGCGTGGGGGACCGGTTCGAGCCGTGCAGCGGCGGACTTCCGGAGTCGTTCCCTTTCAATCTCGACACCGGATCCATCGCGGCATCGGCCGGACAGGTCGCCCTCGGTACGCGCAACGGCCGAGTCTTCCGGTCGAGTGACAACGGGTCAACGTGGGAGCTCGCGGCCGAAGGAATGCGACGCGTTCGTACCCTGCGCTTCAGCTGAGGCGTGGCCGAATTCGGGACGCTTCGCGTCACGGGGAGCCCAACCTTCGAGCCCGAGCGATGGGCAGGCCCAGAGGAGCGCCCCTCGGCTCGGCCGATCTCCGGCGGGCATGGTCAGGTGTCTGAATCAAGATGTTTGACGAACCAGACCCGTCGGTACCCGTCGTCGACGCTGCTGCCGTGCTCAACCCCACAGTGCTGATAGTCGGGGAGGACGGCAACGTTCTCCAAGAGGAAGTCGCCATTGTGCACTTCCCCGTTCGACGAAGGCGCCGCACAAGTCCGGTTCGCCGTGGCTCCCGTAGCTGCGGAGCACTTCCAGGATGCGGCGCCGGTACCTCGACACTCCGCGCAACGCTGCCTAAGGCAGGCTTGCGTCTCCGACGCCCATGGCGGCGTAGGTCAGAAACTGGCCGACACGGCTGCTGAAGTCATCCGGCCTCTCCCAGAACACCATGTGGCCCGCTTCGATCAGTTCCAGTCGAGCGTTCGGGACGGCGTTCACGAGTTGCTGCGCCAGAGCAGGTCTCGTGAGAGCATCGTGCGTCCCGGCGATCACGAGCGTTGGCATGGTCAAACCCCCGAGACGATCGAGGGCGTCATGGTCGCGGCAAGCCCGGGCGCTTGCCGCGAAACCAGGCAGATTGCCGATCGGGGTGAGATAGGGCCCCATATCCGACGAAGCGAGGTAGTCGCCGCTCAGCGAGAACAGGAGCAGAGACTCGGCCAGCCTGTCGGAGTCACCGCTGCTCGCAAGTGCGATCCAGTGATCGAAGAGCAGGGACGTGTAGTTGTCCGTGGCAGCCCAGGTATTCGTGAGCACCAAAGCCGTGACCTCATTCGGATATGCAGCCGCCCATTCCTGGCAGATGGCTCCGCCCATCGAGGAGCCGACCGCGGCCAGCGGTCCCACATCGAGCTCGGCGAGGAGCAGGTGGACGTCCTCAGCCATCTCCTTGATCGTGTACGGGCCGGCGGGCGTGTCGCTCTGTCCGCATCCTCGGTTGTCGAAGGCGATGCAGGTGAAGTCCTCCTCGAATCGCTGGATCGGGCCGGACCAGGAAGCATGATCGTCGCCAAGCCCAGCTACCCACAACAGCGGCCGGCCACTGCCGGTCACGGACACAAGCAGATTCAATGCGCCATCTCTGATCGCGACTCGCGCCACAACCCATGTACCTCCAGGCCGGCCATCCCAGGTTCCATCTCGAGCTTGTCACGATCAGAGCGCGGCAGCACTGCCCAAGCCGTGGTCGCTCCGGTATGCCCGAGCGGCCCGCTCGGGTGACTCAGACGGTCTCCACGAAGGCATCGGTGAACTGGCTCTCGTACAGCGCGGCGTAAAAGCCCTGCCGGGCGATGAGTTCGGCGTGGTTGCCCTGCTCGACGATTCGGCCGGCGTCCATCACGACGATCGTGTCTGCGTTGCGGATCGTCGAGAGCCGGTGAGCGATGACGAAGCTCGTGCGGCCGTGTCGCAGCCGGGCCATCGCCTCTTGGATGAGGACCTCGGTGCGCGTGTCGACGCTGCTCGTCGCCTCGTCGAGGATGAGGATCGCCGGGTTCGCGAGGAACGCCCGCGCGATGGTGACGAGCTGCTTCTGGCCGGCCGAGATGTTGGAGGCCTCCTCGTCGACCACGGTGTCGTACCCATCGGGCTGCGTCCGCACGAAGTGATCGACGTACGCGGCCTCGCCGGCGGCGATGACCTCCTCGCTCGTGGCACCTTCCTTCCCATACGCGATGTTGTCCCGGATCGTCCCGGTGAACAGCCAGGTGTCCTGGAGAACCATGCCGAAGGTCTGCCTGACGTCGTCACGGGTGAGGTCGCGGGTGTCGACGCCGTCGAGGAGGATCCGCCCCGCGTCGATCTCGTAGAAACGCATGAGAAGGTTGACGATCGTCGTCTTTCCCGCGCCGGTGGGGCCGACGATCGCGACGGTTTGACCCGGTGCGGCCGAAAGGCTGAAGTCGGTGATCAGTGGCTGCTCGGGCTCGTACCGGAAGCTCACGTGCTCGAGGTCGACCTGTCCGGTCGGTTCGAGGAGCTGGGCGGGGTGGAGACTGTCCGGCTCCTCTTCCCCCGCGTCGAGCAGGGCGAAGACCCGCTCGGCGGAGGCAACTCCGGACTGCAGGAGGTTCATCTGGCTTGCCACCTGGGTGATCGGCATCGTGAACTGGCGGGAGTACTGGATGAACGCCTGCACGTCCCCGAGCGACAGTGCGCCCGACACGACCCGGTAGCCGCCGACGACCGCGATCGCGACATAGTTCAAGTTGGCGAGAAATTGCATGGCCGGCTGGATCACGCCGGAGAGGAACTGGGCGCGGAAGCTCGCGTCGTACAGCTGCTCGTTTTGGCCTTCGAACTCCTCGATGGCCGTGTCGCTCCGCCCGAAGATCTGCACGAGAGCGTGGCCGGTGTACATCTCCTCGATGTGGCCGTTCAGCGCTCCGGTGCGCTCCCACTGTGCAGCGAACTGCAACTGGGATCGGCGTGCGACAAAGAACGTGACGACCAACGACAGCGGCACCGTGATGAGCGAGATGCCGGCGAGCAAGGGGCTGATCCAGAACATGATCGCGATCACACCGAGAATCGTGAGCGCCGAGGTGAGCAGCTGGCTCAGGCCCTGCTGGAGCGTCGTGGTCAGGTTGTCGATGTCGTTGGTGACGCGGCTCAAGATGTCGCCGTGCGAGTGCCGGTCGAAGTACCGGAGCGGGAGCCGCGCGAGCTTCGCCTCCACGTCCTCGCGCAGGCGGTAGACGGTGCGCTGCGCGACCCCAGCCATGACGTAGCCCTGCGCCCAGTTGAGCATCGCACCGAGTAGGTACACCAGTGCCGCGAGCCCGAGCAGCTTCCCGAGATGACCGAAATCGACTCCCACTCCGGGGGTGAGGTTCATTCCTCTGATCGTGTTGGCGAGCTGTCCCTCCCCCCTCGAGCGCAGCAGGGCGATCACCTGCTGCTTGGACAGCCCGGCGGGCAGGTTCTTGCCGATGACGCCGTTGAAGAGGACGTCGGTCGCGTTGCCGAGGATCTTCGGGCCGAACACGGTGAACGCCACGCTCGCAGAGGCCATGACGAGGACGACTGCGATGCGGAACCTCTCGGGTCTCAAGCGCAACGCGAGACGCCGGACGGTGCCTCGGAAGTCCTTCGACCGCGCGGCCGGCATCGACATCCCCGGCCGGCCCGGTCCGGCGAAGCCGCCTCCCGGCCGGCCGCCCCCGCCGCCTCCGATCACGCGGCTTCCTCGCCGAGCTGAGATGCAACGATCTCCCGGTACGCGGGGCAAGACGACAGAAGCTCCTCGTGCGGGCCGATCCCTACGACCCGTCCATCCTCGAGCACGATGATGCGGTCGGCGTGCAGGATCGTGCTGACCCGCTGCGCGACGATGAGCACCGTCGCGGTCTTGGTTTCGGATCGGAGGGCGCCGCGCAGCTTGGCGTCGGTCGCTGCGTCGAGCGCCGAGAAGCAGTCGTCGAAGAGGTAGATCGCCGGCCGCTTTACGAGGGCCCGTGCGATGGACAGCCGCTGGCGCTGCCCTCCCGACAGGTTCGTGCCGCCCTGGGTGATCGGGCCCTCCAGCCCGCCCGGCATGGCAGAGACGAAGTCGCTCGCTTGGGCGACCTCGAGCGCGTGCCACAGCTCTTGGTCGGTCGCGCCCTCCCGACCGAAACGGAGGTTCTCCGCCACCGTGCCGCTGAACAGGTAAGCCTGTTGCGGCACGACGCCGATTCTGGCCCAGATCCGGTCTCGCGCTTGGTTCCGCACGTCGATCCCGTCGATGAGCACGGCGCCGCTCGTGACGTCGAACAGGCGTGGGATGAGATTGATCAGGGTGGTCTTGCCCGAGCCGGTGCCGCCGATGATCGCTGTGGTGTCGCCTGGTCGGAGCGAGAACGACAGACCGTGCAGCACCGATCGCTCGCCCCCCGGGTACCCGAAGACGACCTCTCGTAGCTCCACCAGGCCGGTCGAGGTCGAGGGGAGGACGGGCTCTGCCGGGTCGAGGACCGAAGGCTCGGCACGCAAGACCTCCTCGATCCGCTCGGCACTCGCGACGGCCCGCGGCAGGAGGATGACCATCATCACGGCCATCATCACGGACATGAGGATCTGGAGGATGTAACTGAGGAAGGCCGTCAGGTTGCCGATCGGCATCCGGCCGCTGTCGATGAGGTGGCCGCCGAACCAGAGCACGGCGACGCTCGAGAGATTCAGCACGCCCATGATGGTCGGCAGGGCCAATGCGAACATCCGGTTTACGCGCAGCCCCGTCGCGGTGAGGTCGCCGTTTGCGTCCGCGAACCGCTGCTGTTCGCGGCCGGTCCGGGTGAACGCCCGGATGACTCGCACGCCGGTGATCTGCTCGCGAAGCACGAGGTTGATCCGATCGATCTTGGACTGCATCGACTGGAACAGCGGGATCGCCTTCGCGAACAGGATCGAGATCACGACGATCATCACGGGAACGACCACGATGAGAAGCGCCGAGAGCGTCACGTTCTCTCTCAGCGCCATGATGACGCCGCCGACACTCATGATCGGCGCCAAGACCATGACGGTGAGAGCCATCTGGAGGAAGATCTGGATCTGCTGGACGTCGTTGGTGTTGCGAGTGATGAGCGAGGGAGTCCCAAAGCGGTTCATCTCTTGTGCCGAGAAGCGCTGCACCGACTTGAAGACCCCGTCACGGATGTCTCTGCCGATGCCCATCGAGACCTGCGAGGCGAAGTACACGGCCACGATCGCCACCGCTCCCACCACGAGCGTGATACCGAGCATCCACGCACCGGTCGTCCAGATGTAGTGGACGTCGCCCTTCGCGATGCCGTTGTTGATGATGTCCGCGGTGAGGTTCGGCAGGTAGAGGTTCGCGACTGCCTGCACGACGACGAGCACGACGACGAGACTCACCCGGCGGAGGTAGCGGCCGACGTAGCGTCGCAAGAGGCGGATCAGCATCGCCTGACGCTCACCATGAGCTCGAATCGGGCGCCGAAGCGTGACCGGAGCAACAACGGCTCAGGCGAGGTTGGTCGGGGTAGCTCGACTCGCAGTCGACGGCGCCACCGGTTCACGCTCCCGATCGGCTTCCGCCTCTAGGGCACCGGTTGAGGCGGCCGGAGGCGAACCCACTCCCCGTCTGAGCTCCACATGAGGTATGAGCCAGGACGCGAGGAACGCGACGAGGCTGATCGGTGCCGCGATGACGAACACCGTTTGGATCGTCTGGGCATAGGCCACGATGAGACCGTGATGGACCGCTCGAGGAAGCTTGTCCAAGATGGCCGGTGTGACGCTCGAGGTCGTCAGCCCGCTCGGCAGCTTCGCACCGCCGAGGTGCCTGGCCAGGTTGCCGACGAGCACGTTCGAGAAGATGGCACCGAAGATGGCGGTGCCGAATGATCCCCCGATGGACCGGAAGAATGTCGCCCCCGAGGTGGCGACCCCGAGCTCGGAATAAGGAACGGCGTTCTGCACGATGAGGACGAGCACCTGCATCACCGCGCCGAGTCCCATGCCGAGCACGAGCATGTAGATCGACGAGACGACGGAGCTTGTCACGATCCCCATCCGCGACAGGAGTAACAGTCCGATGGTGATGAGCGCGGTTCCGGTGATCGGGAAGACCCGGTAGCGGCCCGTCCGACTGATCAGCTGTCCCGATCCGATGGAGACGATCAGCATTCCCGCCATGAGTGGCAACAACTGGAGCCCGGAAATCGTCGGTGATTCTCCGCGCACGATCTGGAAGAAAAGCGGCAAATAGGTGATCGCGCCGAACATCGCAAAGCCGACGATGAAGCCGACGACGTTCGCGACCGAGAACGTCCGGATGGAGAACAGGTGGAGCGGCAGCACCGGTTCTGTTGCACGTCGCTCCACGATGGCGAAGACGGCGATGAGCACCGCGCCCGCTACGCCGAGGAGGATGATCGGCGCCGAGGCCCACCGATACGTCGTTCCGCCGAGGCTTGTGAAGAGCACGAGGCAGGTTGTCGCGAGCACGAGGACTGTCGTCCCGAGATAGTCGATGACGTGGTGCACGCGGCGCAGATGGCCCGGAACCTGGACCGCGATGACGACGAGCGCAACAGCGCCGATCGGGATGTTGATGTAGAAGATCCAGCGCCAGGAGAGCTGCTCGACGAAGACGCCTCCGAGCAGCGGCCCCACGATGCTCGCCACACCGAAGACCGCACCGAAGAGCCCTTGATAGCGGCCCCGCTCCCGGGGAGGCACGATGTCCCCGACGATCGCCTGCGTGCCGACCATCAGCCCACCGGCGCCGAGACCCTGGACAGCCCGGAACGCGATCAGCTCGATCATTTTGTGGCTGAGCCCGGAGAGGATCGAGCCGCACAAGAAGATGACGATGGCTCCCTGGAAGAACACCTTCCGCCCGTACTGATCGCCGAGCTTGCCCCACAGCGGCGTCGACACCGTCGCCGCGAGCAGATAGGCGACGACGATCCAGGAGAGGTGCGATGCGCCGTGAAGATCGGCGACGATGGTGGGAAGCGCGGTCGCGACGATCGTCTGGTCGAGAGCTGCGAGGAGCATCCCCAGCATCAGGGCGCCGATGATGACGAGCACACGGCGGTGGCTGAGATTGGGGATGGGCGCCCCGTCAATCAGTTCGGTCGAGGAATCTGTCATCGTCGCTCGCTGATTTCGCTGGCATCGTCGGATCTCGACGACACGCGTTGAGGATCGCTGCATCTTGCCCGAGCCGGTGCGACAGTGAACGTGTCTTCACTGACGAGCCCAGCGGCGAGGCTGTCGATCGCTGCGCCGGTGAGCCGGGCAAGCGAGTCCACGCCGCCGTTCGCGGTCCAGTAAAGGGCAGCGACGCGCGCGGCGGCGAAGACCGTCGCCGTCACGAGCGCCGGATACGGGTCGTGAGCGAGATCTTTCCCAAGACGCTCCGCGAGGGCCCCAACGAGGCTCCGCTCCACTGCGGTGATGTGCCCGACGTACGCGCCGAGCAGGTCGGGATCTTCCCGAACGATGCTAAACCGGCGGAACCACGCCTCCCTGCCCTCTCCGAGATCGTCGAACTCCTCGTCGATCGCGGCCGCGTACTCCACAGTTACCGAGCGCAGGGCTTCGAGGGGCGACTCCCCGAGCGGCCGTGCGAGCAGGCTCGCCCGCACGTCCTCGACGCGCTCTGGGTCCGCACCGATGACGGCCGACTCCTTGGAGGGAAAATAGTTGAAGAAGGTCCTTGTGGAGACGTCCGCGGCCTCGGCGATGTCCTCGACGGTGACGTGGGCGTAGCCGCGCTCGGCGACCAGCTCGAGGGCGGCGTTGCGAAGGGCCTGGCGCGTGGCGTGCTTCTTCCGATCGCGTCGCCCGCCGTCGCCAGCCGGTTGCGGACGCGCTCCGGCGCTATGCCTCGGATCCGCTCCATCGGGAGACAAAGGTGCAGAGGTCGCAAGCGTGCCTTCAGTGTAACATTGCAGCAGATGCAGTTTCGTGGGCGAGCAGCGTGCGGGGAGCGGTCCCGTGACACCCGGCGGAGCCAGATGGCGTGCGTCGATGGCATGCCCGATCAGGACAGGGGAGATTGCCATGGCCGACGTGAAGATCCCCAGTGCCCGGGGCGAGGTGCCGGGCTACCTGTCTTCGCCCGCGGGTGACGGGCCTTGGCCGGGAGTCGTCGTGATCCATGACGCCCTCGGCATGAGCAACGACCTGAGGCACCAGGCGGACTGGTTGGCGTCGGAGGGTTACCTGGCGCTGGCGCCCGACCTTTTTCACTGGGGCGGCAAGATGACCTGTATGCGCTCGGTGATGCGCGATGTGCGCAACCGGCAAGGGCGCTCATTCGACGACATCGACGCCGCGCGCACGTTCTTGGCGCGTGAGGAGAGGTGCACCGGCACGATCGGTGTCATCGGCTACTGCATGGGTGGAGGATTCGCCTTGCTGCTCGCTCCGGGCCACGGCTTCTCGGCGTCGAGCGTGAACTACGGCACGGCCCCGAAGGGTGCGGTCACCGAGAGCTTCCTAGCCGGTGCTTGTCCCGTCGTCGGGAGCTACGGGGGCAGGGACCGCACTCTGCGTGGGGCAGCACAGCGGCTTGACCACGCGCTCACCACGGCCGGGATCGATCACGATGTCAAGGAGTATCCCGCCGCCGGTCACGGCTTCCTCAACGACCACGTGGCAGCGCACGACCGCGTCCCGGCGCTGTTTGTCGTCATGGGGAAGCTCATGGGTGGCGGCGGCTACGACGAGGCCTCGGCCGAGGATGCCCGCCGGCGCATCGTCGCTTTCTTCGACTCGCACCTCAAGTCGTAGGCACGCCGGCCAAGGAGATCGACCTGAGCGAACTTCCGAACGGCGCCTGACCGGAAAGGAACCCTGATGAGTGAGAGCACCGGCGCGTCGGTGGTGGTGATCGGCGGCGGCTATGGAGGCGTGCGAGTGGCCAAGGACCTCGACGAGGTGGCCGATGTGCTCCTGGTCGAGCCCAAGGACGCGTTCTTCCACAACGTCGCCGCCCTGCGAGGCCTGGTCGATCTGAGTTGGCTCCCGAGGATCTTCATCCCCTATGACGGGCTGTTGAAGCGCGGCCGGGTCATGCGTGACCGTGCGAGATCTGTGGACGGATTGACCGTGGTGCTGGCGTCGGGAAGCAAGCTTGAGGCAGATTTCCTCGTCCTCGCCACCGGCTCGCGTTATCCCTTCCCGGCGAAATCCGACTCTGATCGGACCCTCGATGCCCAGGACCGCATTCGTGCCACGCACCGCGCGCTCGAACAGGCGCGAGGGGTGCTCTTGCTCGGCGCGGGCGCCGTCGGCGTAGAGTTGGCGGGGGAGATCCGCGCGATTTGGCCCGAGAAGGCAGTGACCCTCCTCGACATGGCCGACGACGTCCTGGGTGACCGATTCGCGGTGGAGCTTCGGGCCGAGCTCCGGCGCCAGCTGGCCGAGATCGGCGTGGAGGTGCTGCTCGGCAGTCCACTCCAGGAGGATCCGCCCACCGTTCCGGGCGAGCTGGGGGCCTTCGCGGTCACCACGCAGGCAGGTCGGGAACTGACTGCCGACATCTGGTTCCGGTGCTTTGGGGTTAGCCCGGTGAGTGATTACCTCACGGGCACGCTCGCCGCAGCGCGGAACTCTGACGGATTCGTCGATGTCACCGAACACCTCCAGGTGGTGGGCCACGAGTCGGTCTTCGCCATTGGCGATGTCTCCGCCGCCGACGTGAAGATGGCGGGCGTCGCCCGGCGCCAAGCCGAAGTCGTGGCTGGCAACATCAGGGGGCTGATCGCCGGGGAAAGGAAACTGACCCCCTATGTCCCGATCGGTCCGGCTATCGCCGTGACGATCGGGCCCGAGGGAGGGGCTGGGCAGTTCCCCGGTCAGGAAGGGATCATCGGGGCCGAAGTCATCGCCCAGTCCAAGGGGCGCGGCATGATGGTCGACCGGTATGCCGAGATCCTGGGTGCTTCAACGTCGTCGTGACGACGAAGTCCGCAGCACCGATCGTCAACGGCAACGGGTACCGGTCAGCCTTCGGGATGCTGCAAGCCGTTGACCATCAAGGGGAGTGACCGGAGACGCCGTCCGGTTGCGTCGAAGATGGCGTTGGCGATAGCCGGGGCGACCGCGATCATCGGCGTCTCACCCGCTCCGGCGGGCGGCAGGTCCGGGCGGTTCAGCAGCACAACCTCGATCGGAGGGACGTCGTTGATCCGCGGGACCCGGTAAGCGGTGAACGTCCCGTTGGTGATCACCCCTCTGGCGAAGTGCACCGCCTCGAACAGCGCCCCGCCCAGGGCCATGACCGTGGCACCCTCGACCTGGCTCATGACCGTCTCCGGGTTGACCATCGCGCCGCACTCGTATGCGGTCACCAGGCGGACGATCTGCAGACGGCCGTCGTCGACGCGAACCTCCGCCGCTGTGGCCACTCGTCCGCCTTTCTCGACTCCGCAGGCGATGCCCTGGCCGACGCCGTCGCAACCGGTGGCCCACCCGAAGCGCTCGGCGGCCGCCCGCAGCGCGGTGGCGAGCTGCTCGTCGGCAAGGTTGCGGAGGCGAAACTCTACCGAGTCGTGGCCGAGCCGATGTGCCAGCTCGTCGATGTGCGACTCCCGCGCGAAGTTGTTGGCTGTGGCTGCCAGAGCCCGGTAGGACGCCTGGGAGAGAGGGCTGTCGGCAGGTCGGTACTCGATCAGTTGGTTGGGGACTCGGTAGGGGGTGGTGATAGCGGCGGCGCCCGAGTTGACATTGGTGAACGTCCAGGCGGTGAGCTCGCCGCCGCTCGTGGCCCCTGCTGCCACATCGATCACCGCCGCCGGCCGCAGGGTGCCGGCCGTGAACTCCTCGTGGCGGGTCCATGCGATCCGGACCGGTCCGCCGATCTGCCGGGCCAAGACGGCCGCCTCGGTGGCGACCCCCGCCGTGTGCTTGCCGCCGAACCCGCCACCCGTCGGCGGCACGATCACCCGGACCTGGTGCTCGCCCATCTCGAGGGCCGCGGCGACCTGCGCCCGGACGGGGAACGGGGTCTGGGTCCCGGTCCAGACCGTGAGCCGGCCGTCGTCCTCCCAGACGGCCAGGGCGGCGCGCGTTTCGAGAGCAGCAGGGGCGATGTACGCGGTGATGTAGGTGGCCTCGTTTCGCACTGCCGCGGTTTGCAGAGCGGTGTCGGGGTCGCCCTCCTCGTGGCGGAAGGGCCCACCCCAACCGTCGACCTTCTCCGCGAGATGCGAGCGAAGGAACGTCTCGATGTCGTCGTCCGATGGCGCTTCGGGCACGACCCACTCCGCCTGCAGATCGGCGAGCGCCAAACGAGCCTCCACCGGGTCGGCGGCGATCACGCCGATCAGCGTGGGGGTACGGACAACGACGGCGCCGGCGCGGTCGTCGAGCGCGGCCGTGTCGAGGTGGCGAAGGGTCACCCCTGGCCCGGGCGGCCGCAGGACGGCGCCGTGCTTGAGCCCGACGAGCGTCAGATCCGACAGGAAACGGCGGGCGCCCGTCACAGCATCGACGATCCCCGGGGGTATGTGAGGCCTTCCGGCCGTCTGCCACTCGGCGGGCGGGGTGACCGCGGGCTCACCCTCGACGATCTCGAGACGCCGAGACCCGGCTGGCACCGGAGCCAGGCCACGAGCATAGGCGGCGACCCGGCGGAGGGCGAGGCCGGCATCGGGCATCGACCGGCTGCCGAACGTGCCGCGGTCATAAGGACACAGGTCGGTGTCGCCCATGGCCAGTCGCACTTTCTCGAGAGGGATTCTGAGCTCCTCCGCGACGAGAAGGCGAAGCGCGGTGCGGTTGTCCTGACCCACGTCGACCTTGCCGGTGAACGCGGTCACCGACCCGTCGGATCCAACGTGGAGCCAGGCGCCCCCGCCCGTGGTCCAGATCCCGGGCGCCGGTGTCTCGGGTGGGAGCACCACGACGAGCCCGTCGCCGAGCACCTCGAACCAGTCACATTCCTCGGGATCGGTCATGTCCCACGGGCGAGCCGGCCGACGTCCTGGCGACCGTGGGTCGGCCGGCCCCCAGCTGTCAGTCGCCTGGCGGGCTGGCAGGCCGTCGTCAACTCGGGGCGTTGCCGTCAGCTCGGCGGCTCGATGCACCGCGCGACGGATCCGTGGGTAGCAGCCGCAACGGCAGAGGTTGGCGGCCAGCGCCTCGTTGACCGCATCGTCGTCCGGGTCGGGGTCACGCTCCAGGAGCGCGGCCACCGACAGGATCATGGCAGGGGTGCAGTAGCCACACTGGGCTGCGCCAATCTCGACGAACGCCTGTTGGACTGGGTGAAGCCGGCCCTCGGTCGCTAGCCCCTCGATAGTCGTGACACTTCGCCCAGCCAGGTCGGCGACCGGCTGCCGGCATGACCGGACGGGCTCGCCGTCGACAAGTACCGTGCAGGCGCCGCATACACCCTCACCACACCCCGGCTTGGCACCGGTGAAGCCCAACTCGTTGCGTAGCGCCGACAGCAACGATGTTGTCGACCGCACCGAATGAACGGTCCCGTTGACGACCAGGATCATCCGAGAGGCGATGTCCCCGGCGGGCAGAACCGTCGCGGTTCGCGAGTCATCGTCGATGGTCACCACGTCATCTTGTCGCGGCGCGCGGACACGGTCCTAGAGCCGTTCGGCCGTTCTTCCCCGCGGGCGAAGAGGGAGCCGCTTCCCCGCGGGCGAAGAGGGAGCCTCTTTCCCGCGGGCGAAGAGGGAGCCGCACACCTCGCGGCACTACGGCGAGGGTCCGCCATGGTGGCCGAGCCGGGCGACCCCATTAGCTGGCCTCGAGTCGTACCACCGCGTCGATCCCGCCCGTCGGGGATACGTTGAGCCAGGCGGTCCCACCGGACATCCTGGCGAGCTGAGCGACGATCGCGAGACCGAGCCCAGTCCCGCCGTGGGGGGCGCCTTCGCGCCTCCAGAACCGGTCGAAGGCTCTTGCCCTATCGGCGGCACTCATGCCGGGCCCGTCGTCGACGACGTGGATCTCGATTCCGTCGCCGACACGGGTGGCGGCGAGCGAGACCCTTCCGCCTGCGGGCGTCGCCTCGAGCGCGTTCGCGAGAAGGTTGTCGAGCACCTGCTCGAGGTGACCGGGGCAGGCCAGCGCAGTGAGGGCCGAACGCTTCGAGCCGCCAGAGGGCGGCGACGCCGAGGTGAGCGTCACCTGACGCTCTTCGGCGAGGGCGCTCCATGCATCTGTCCGGTCGCGCAAAGCAGACTCGACGTCAACGGGTTCCCTTGCTGGCCGCACGCCTTCGGTCCGCGCGAGGGTGAGGAGGCCGTCCACGATCCTCGAGAGCCGGTCGGTCTCGGCGAGGGCCGGCACGAGATCGGCTCGTTGCTCGAGGTCGAGCGCATCCTCGAGGTTCTCGAGGCGAAGGCGCAGCGCTGTGAGGGGCGTGCGCAACTGGTGGGATGCGTCGGCAAGAAACGCCCGCTGCGTGTGGACGAGTTCCTCCAGTCGGTCCGCCATCTCGTTGACGGTCTGGGCGAGCGCCTTGAGCTCAGCCGGTCCGCGTCCCAGAGGAGCCCGCTCGGAGAGACGGCCCGCGCCGACTGCGGCTACGGCTGCCTCGATCCCCTCGAGCGGGCGCGTGAGGGACCTGGCGACGAGCGCCCCGAGGGCCGTGGCCACGACGAGTGCGCCTGCTCCGAAAAGGGCCAGATTGATCCAGTGGCTCCTGATGCGCGCGTTGAGAGGCGTCGCAGACTCCGCCAGCAGGAGAACGACATCGGACGCAGGCCGCGAGGACGATGCGCTCGTCGCGGCCGACGTCGAGGTCGCCACCGGTAGCGCCACGTACAGGAAAGAATCGTCGGGATCCTTCGAGCCCTCCTCGCCTGAAGTACGGCCTGCGGCAGCCGACTTGATGATCGCCTTCGTGCGGCTGTCGCTCAATTCCTCCACAGCACCGCTTCCTGCAGCCGCCTCGACGTGTCCCGCGGAGACGACGGCCACGACCGCGCCGTCCACTCGGGCGAACCGGCTGACGGCGAGCTGCAGGCTCGTTCCTCTGCCCTGGATCAGCCCAGCGGCCACGAGTACGGCGAGAGATGAGGCGTCGCGCTGCAACTCCGCCATCGAGGTGGACCGCTCGTTGCGGGCCAGGCTGAACCCGAGCGGCACCTCGAACACGACGACGAGAAGCAGGGTGAAGAGGAAGAGACCAGCGAGGAGCCGGCGCCTCATTGAGGAACGGCGAGGCGAAAGCCGACGCCTCTGCTCGTCTCGATCCATGCCGGGTTGCCGAGCTTCTTGCGGAGGGAGGCGATATGAACGTCCACGGTCTTGGAGGTGCCGTACCAATGAGGGTCCCAGACGACGGCAAGGATCTCGCGTCGGGGGACCATCGCACCCGGGTCGAGAGCAAGCAGCGCGAGCAGGTCGAATTCCTTTGGCGTGAGCAGTACCTCCTCGCCGGCGAGAAGCACGCGGTGTGAGCGCCGGTCGATCTCGAGCTCGCCGATGAGTTGGGGCCCCGGCACGGGGGTTGGCGACGTGCTCCGCCGGCTTACGGCGCGGATACGCGCGACGAGCTCACGGAAGCCGAACGGCTTGACGACGTAGTCGTCGGCACCGAGCTCCAGTCCCACGACTCGGTCGGTCTCGTCGTCGCGTGCAGTGACGATGATGATCGGGACCGAGGAGCGGGCGCGCAGCTGCCGGCACACCTCGAAGCCGCGGGCGTCTGGAAGCCCAAGGTCGAGCAGCACGAGATCGGCTGGCGGTGCCGCCAGGGCGGCGGCCCCTGTCCGGACGAGGGTCACCTCGAAGCCTTCACGCCCAAGCCCGGCAACCAAGGGCTCGCCGATCGCATCATCGTCTTCGACCACGAGAACTCGCACGTCCCCCATAGTTTTCCACGACCGTTCAGGCTCGGGTTGTCACGTCGTGACAGCGGTGCCGACATGAAGAACCCTCAGTCTGACCGAGGCCACCAGCCGGTCCGGCGCCCTTTGCCGAATCTTTACCCGTTACTGGGTTCGCCTTGGGCGACCACGTTCGTAGGGTCAGGGGGAGCCTGTCGTGAGGAGAACGATGCCCCGCTCGCCAGATCCTTCTTGTCGTGCCAACCCGAGCCCCATCTCGAGTCGCCGTGAGCGTCACCTCGCCCGGCGCCGAGCAGCCGGAACGGCCTGAGAACCCGCGCCGATGGCCTCGGTCACATTTGATCCTACGGATACGTCCTACCGACGGAAGCCCCGGCGGTCGGTCATCTCGCGACCCGGGCACGCTCCCCGGCCGCGCGCCGTCGACCTCGCAGGGATCCTCGCCGGGCTCGGCTTCGGGGCCTGCATCGGCCTTGCGGTCACGGCCGAGAACTGGGGTCAGCTCGGGTCGCCCGGAGGTGTGGCGATGTTCCTCGGCAACTTGACGGGCCTGGCGGGGACGTACCTGGCGCTCGTCATGGTCCTGCTCGTGAGCCGGGTGCCATTGGTCGAGCGCGTGCTCGGGCAGGACGGACTGCTCGCGTGGCACCGCCGGCTCGCCCCCTGGCCGATCTCGCTCATCGTCGCTCATGCCCTGTTGCTCACGCTTGCCTATGCCGAGGCGGCCCGAACCGGCGTCTGGCACGAGCTCGGCATGCTCATTCGGGCGTATCCGAACATGCTCACGGCGACGATCGCGCTCGTGGTGATGGTCGTGATCGCGATCGTGTCGATACATTCGATTCGCCGCCGGCTCCGGAGGGAGACGTGGTGGGCCATCCACCTCTTCATGTATCTCGCGCTCGCCCTCGCGTTCGCACACGAGATCGCGCTCGGGCCGTCGTTCGTGGGCCACCCGCTCACGAGGTTGGTCTGGTCGGTGCTCTGGGCGTCAACCGCAGGCCTCGTGCTTGTTTACCGGCTGGGACTGCCCCTGTTTCGAACGTTCCGTCACCGCCTCGAGGTCGTTGAGGTCCGCCCGGAAGCACCGGGGACGGTGTCGGTGATCTGTCGGGGCCGGGGCCTCGACCGCTTGGCGGTCGCAGGCGGGCAGTTCTTCGAGTGGCGCTTCCTTACGAGGGGCATGTGGTGGCAGGCCCATCCGTTTTCACTTTCGGCACGGCCACAACCGCCGTTCCTCCGTCTCACGGTGAAGGGCATCGGCGACTACTCGTCAGCTGTGGCCCGACTGCGGCCTGGTACGCGGGTCGCAATCGAGGGACCCTACGGTGCCTTCACAACCCATGCTCGTCGCCGCTCCAAGGTCGCCCTTATCGCCGGGGGCATCGGTGTCACTGCCGTCCGCTCGTTGCTCGAGGATCTCCCGCGGAACTGCGATCCGGTTGTGATCCTCCGCGCCTCCGCCCCCGAGGAGTTGGTCCTCGCGTCCGAGGTGGCCGAGCTCGTGCGCCACCGAAAGGGCCGAGTGCACGAGTTGGTTGGCCCGCGTTCGGAGGTGCGGATCGACCGTCTCGGCGAGCTCGTGCCTGATCTGCGGCACAGGGACGTCTACGTTTCAGGACCGGAGGGATTCGTTCACGGGGTTGTGGCATCCGCCGTGCGGCTCGGAGTCCCCAAGGAGGCCATCCACTTCGAGGTGTACTCGCTGTGAATGAGCGGGACCGATCTGCACGAGGCCCTTCAACGACCCCGAAGGAGCTCCACAGAATGCGACGGGCCCCCGCCGTGGTCGCTGCCAGCGCGGCCGGGTTCGCCGGCGTGCTCGCGCTGCACTCGGGCAGCCGGCCCTCGATCCTGAGTGGCTCGGGTCCTCCGGCGACTCCGGTGACCTCGTCACCGACCGCTACGGCTCCCATCACCGGCTCTGTAACGCCGCTCACCGGAGCAGCCACGACGGCCCTCGGCAACAGTGAGCAGTACGGATACGGGGTGCTTGCGGTAAGAGTCACCGTTCGGGGGGGTCACATCACCAACGTCTCGGTGGCCAACCTTCAGACCGCCGAGCAGTACTCGCAACTCCTTGCTCAACAGGTCATCCCGGTGCTGCGCAACGAGGTCCTTTCGGCGCAGAGCGCCCACATCAACGCGATATCGGGCGCTACCTACACGAGCGAGGCGTACGCCTATTCGGTCCAGTCGGCGCTCGACCGTCTCGGAGCGAAGTGATGTCACCGGTGTGATCGTCCATGCCGAGCCCGTGATGGGGACGGTGGTCTCCTTCCACCTCGAGCCGGGTGGGTGCCCGGCCCGAGATGCCCGCGCCGCGGTCGCGGCGTCCTGCGCTCGGCTGCACGAGCTGGACGCCCTGTTCAGCACGTGGAATCCAGAGAGCCCGATGAGCCGCTTCCGTGCGGGGCACCTACGCCTGGCGGATGCTCCGCCCGAGATCTCTGTCGTTCTCGAGTTGTGCGAGGAGGCGAACGTGCTCTCGCAGGGGTGGTTCGATCCCTGGGCAATGCCCGGCGGCTTCGATCCGACGGGCCTGGTCAAGGGATGGGCGACCGCGCAGGCACTCGCCGTCCTGCAAACCGCTGGGGTCGAGTCAGTCGTCGTCAACGGCGGCGGTGACATCGCGGTCCTGGGTCACCCGTGCGGCTCTGGCGCTTGGCGAATCGGCATACGGCACCCTTGGAGGTCGGAGGCACTCGCATGCGTGCTCGAGGTCGATCGCCCTGTCGCGACGTCCGGCTGCTACGAGCGTGGCCCGCATCTCATCAACCCGCGGGACGGGACCCTGCTGTCGCGCACCGCCTCCGCGACCGTGGTCGGCTCGAGCCTGGCACTGTGCGACGCCCTGGCCACCGCGCTCGTGGTTGCGGGCGACGACGGACCCGAGCTTGCTCGTTCACTTAGGGGTTATGAGGCGTACCTCATCGGTGTGGACGGCGAGGAGGATGCCACGGGAGGGATCGTGTTCGCATCCGAAGGCGTGGCGTGAGGTCGGACCGGAGCCGCCGCCGGCCCGACCATGGCGCGTGGCGGGCCGTCGTGGTCCTGGCGGCCGTCCTGACAAGCGCCTGCGGCGCGACGGCAGCCTCCGAGAGGCCCGCCGGAACCGCGCGTTCAGCGCCCGCTGGGACCGAGCCCACCTCGCATCTCAGGGTGGGTATGACTCACCCGACGGTCACGCCCCGCATCCGTCCTGACCCTCGCGCCCCCGCGGGGCCCGTCCCCCTGTCGGCTCCCGCGGCGCTGGCACCATTCACGTCGCCCGCACTGCCAGGAGAGGGTCAGTGGCATGCAGCCGGCCGACTCGTACTGGGCCAGGTGGCCGTTTACGAGACGATGCTCAGGCCGCCAGGATCGAGTTACGAGGCGGGCATCGCCTGGATGGACCCACGGCTCCTGAGCGCGCAGCTGTACTCGGGCAGCCTGAGCCCCGGTCTCGGGTCGTGGAAGCTCACGGCTCCGATCTCACCGGTGGCCGCCCGGACCGTCGTCGCGGTCTTCAACGGAGGCTTCAAGTTTCCTGCATCGCAGGGGGGCTATTACTCCGAAGGGCGGCTTGCCTACCCGCTCCGCCCCGGCGGGGCGTCCCTCGTCATCTACCGGAACGGAGAGGCGACGGTCGGCAGCTGGGGGCGAGACGTGAGGATGACGCCAGCGGTCGTCGCCGTCCGACAGAACCTCACGCTGCTCGTCGACGGAGGCAAACCGGTGCCCGGGCTCAACGTGTTCGACAACTACGCCTGGGGTGCGACGCTCGGGGGCGCACCCGCCGTGTGGCGTTCGGGCCTCGGCGTCACGGCAAGCGGGTCACTGGTGTACGTCACAGGGCCGTCCCTCGAGATCACCCAGCTTGCCGCGCTGCTCGTTCGCGCTGGTTGCATCCGCGCCATGACCCTCGACATGAACCCGGATTGGACCGTCTTTGTCACCTACAGCCCCGGCCCGCAGCAGCTCGCGGCGCCTAGCAATGGCGCCGCACTCCTACCAGGCATGGTCCAGGGTCCGTACACGTTCTTCGAGCCCTGGTGGGCCCGTGATTTCATCACGATGTCTGCGCGCTGAGGAATCAGGCGTGAGAACGACGGGGTCGGAAAAGATTCGGCAAAGACCCGGGAAAGAAGCGGCCAGCTGCCAGCCGCAACGGACAGGCTTCCGGCAGGCTCGACGCAATGACGGCCGACCCCGCGACTGCTGAGCCACCTCCTCAACTGCGAGATGGCAGAAGAGAACAAGCTTGCGACCCAGGGTTCACCGGGGGCGGTGGTCTGGGGGCTCCAGGTGGCCTGGGGGCTCCAGGTGGTCTGGGGGCTCCAGGTGGTCTGGGGGCTCCAGGTGGTCTGGGGCCCGACTTGGCGGTCGGTGCTGGGTACGAGCGAACTGCGGCCCGGCGCACAGCTGATCGATCACGACGACCAGGACCCCCATTGCCGAGCCAAGCTGCCGAAGTGTGCTCCGGGCGGGCCCGTCGCAAGCTGCGTCGACGTTCTCGGCGAACCTGGCCCGGGCGCCATCCAGTAGCTGCCGGCACCGTTGTCGCGGCCTTGCTCTTAACGCCGGTATGGGTTTCCCTCGGCAGCGCCCTCACGAACCCGGCACTCGGGCTCTCGGTTACGGCGCGCTTCGCCGAGTGGCTGCGCGACAACGGCGGCGGCTCGGTCGTGAACTCGGTCGAGAACTGGTGGTACTCCCACCACCAACCTCCGGTTGGGGGGCGTCCTCTGACTGCCGCGCTGCCCACGTTACGGGGCAGCATCGGGGCGCGGGCGACACCGTTGGCACAGGGATCTCCTGCATACCTTCCCGCGCCCGCGCCACTGGCACCGTTCGCACATCCCGCTCTGGCAGGGGAGGGGGTCTGGAGGCCGGTCGGCCGCCTCGTGCGCGGGATCCCGGGTGTCTATGAGACGTTCCTCAGGCCGGATGCTATCCACACGAGCGTCGTCGACGGGATCGCTTGGCTGGACACCAAGCTGCTGTCGGCGACGCTGTACTCCGGCAGCTACATTCCAGGCGGCGGACCCTACAGCTACACGGCACCCGTCGAGCCGCCCGCCGCACGCTCCCTCGTGGCGGCGTTCAACGCGGGATTCCGCATGCAGGACGCGAACGGTGGTTACTACACCCAGGGAAAGACGATCATTCCCCTTCGCGCCGGCGCAGCGTCATTCGTGATCTACCGGAACGGGACGGCCACGGTCGGCGCGTGGGGGTCCGACGTCAGGATGGGTCCAGATGTGGTAGCGGTCAGACAGAACCTCAACCTCCTCGTTGACAATTCCCGACCGGTCCCTGGCCTCAACGCCAACGACACGACCCAGTGGGGGAACACGCTCGGAAACCAGGTCTACGTGTCGCGCTCGGGAATCGGGGTGACTGGTGACGGGGCGCTCGTCTACGTGGGCGGGCCGGGCCTCAACATCACGGACCTCGCGAACTTGCTCGTCCGGGCCGGGGCGGTGCGGGCCATGGAGCTGGACATCAACACCGACTGGGTCAATTTCGCCACCTTCGACCCCGCGACTCCCAACGGTCCCGCCTCGCCCGCCAACGGTACGGACCTGTTGCCACTTGCCGACATGGTCGGACCACCGAATCGGTATTTCGAGTCGTGGTGGGCGCGCGACTTCATCACGATGTCGGCCCGTTGGCCCTGAGCCCTGCCGACCCTTGCGGCGACTCCCCACGTCGCTATCCGGGCTGGCTCTGCGCTCTGGCTCTGCGTACTGGCCGTTGAGCCGGGAGCCAGATCCAGTAGTTTCCTAGGCTTCGTACAGGCCATTCACAGTTCGACCCGGCAAGATAGGCCTGTCTCTACGATCTGCTCAGCTTACGAGGCGTAAAGTCCTTTGGAGACCAAGCCGGTCGGGACACTCGCCTCCTTCGGAGCCGTTGAGCGAGACTGACCATTCGATTTGCAGCGACACGAAGGCAACAGGAGGAGGCAGTGGCAGCGATGCCGAGAGGTGGGCCAACGGGACGCACCTCTCGGAGACCCCAAGAAGGACGGCGGCCAACCGGATTGGAGGGCCAGAAACTGGGCCGACACCCACGAACGACCCTCGCTCGTGGAGTTCTACGGGCTTCTCGGATGGCGGCAGCAGTGCTGCTTGCCGGTTCTGTCGCCGTCATCTTCTTAACTTCAGGTGCTCAGGGAGTGGCCAGGCGGGCGGTCAAGATCGCCGCCTCGGTCGGCTCCGTGTCGCGCACGGCAACTCAGGCTTCGGTTGCCGCTGTCAACGGCACTTTCGTCGAGGGCACGCCGGCGGTCGGTGCGCTCTTCACCAGTTCCAGCGAGGGTGGGCTTGGCGGCCAGTTCTGCACTGCGAGCGTCGTGGACAGTCCGGGTCGTGATCTGGTCGTCACCGCGGCCCACTGCGTAAGCGGATTGGCCCCAGGCCAGATCGCGTTCGTGCCGGGTTATAGCCGCGGGAGCACGCCTTATGGGGTCTGGTCGGTCAGGCGCATCATCCTCGACAGCGCTTGGACGTCGTCCGCCGATCCGGATCACGATTTCGCGTTCCTCGTCGTCTACCGGCCAGGATCCCAAGCCAAAGTGCAAGATGTCACGGGGGGCGAGCGAATCGCGATCGACCAGCCGCCAGCAGAGGTGGTTCGGGTCATCGGCTATCCGGAGGGCGACGACTCTCCAATCAGTTGCGAGAACCGGACCCTAGCCTTCAGCCAATCTCAGCTGCAGTTCAATTGCGGTGGCTACGCCGACGGAACCAGCGGGAGCCCTTTGCTTGTCGACATCAGCCCGTCCACAGGGTTGGGCAGCGTTATCGGGGTGATCGGTGGCTACCAGCAGGGTGGGAACACCTCGGCAGTCTCCTACGCAGCCAGATTCACCGCCAGCGCCGCAAGCCTGTACAAGTCCGCGACCGCAGCATCGTAAAGGGCACCAACTCGTCCCCTGGGTCGCGCCCGGGCGACTTGTGACTGGACCTCACCGGCTGTAAGAGGTCACGGGCGCGTCCGAGCCGCCGCCCGTCGCCTCTACAGCCGGCTGTTCGGGCCTGGCAAGCAGCGCGGCGCCCAAGACGACCAGGACAAATCCCGTAGCGCGGGCCACTCCGAACGGCCCCGAGGGCAGCCGCTCGTGGAACGCTACGACGCCGGCCGTGATCGGAATCGCGTTGTTCAACAACGTCGACAACCCCGCCGTGGCGAGCGCGCTTCCTCGCTGGAAGGCGAGCTGCAGGGCCACGAACCCGAGCAGGTGGCATACGACCAGCACAGGTATGAGGAACAGCCCGATGCCACTGACCGCTCCCTTTGTTGATACGTCCCCGGCCGCGTAGCACAACCCGGCAGCCACTCCGAGGCCGGCACCTGGCCGCATGAGTCGGGAGCCGGGCCGCCATGCCAGGCCTGCGCCTAGCAACATGACGCTGATCCAGATGATCACGGTGTGGGTTCCGGCCACGACGGGCCTCGGCACACCGGCGGCGAACGAGATGCAGAGAAAGACGAGTCCGGTGATGGAAGCCCCGATCGCCGCCTGCTCACGACGGGAGAACCGTACGCGGGCCACTCGCCAGACGAAGATGGCGAGCAGACAGAT
>Ga0209415_10003261_pt1 | contig 30181 bp, 29 predicted proteins | sample PeaSoiSIISIP2007_FD_187696 | JGI IMG/M metagenome (GOLD analysis project Ga0209415, IMG submission 187696) | Peat soil microbial communities from Weissenstadt, Germany - SII-SIP-2007 (SPAdes) (version 2) | ecosystem: Environmental > Terrestrial > Soil > Wetlands > Peat | place: Germany...
CCTGCTCGACGCTGTGTTGCTCCGCTTGGAACCGTCCGTTACGTTGTCCCGCATGCAGTTCCCCTACGCCGTTGCGCACGAAGTCCCGCTGATCTTGGCGCCTATGGCGGGTGTGTCCGAATCCCCATTCCGCCTGCTGTGCCGGGGATACGGGGCTGACGCGGTGGTGTCGGAATTCATCTCGGCGGTGGGCGTCGCGCGGCAGATCGAACGCGTACTGGCCGACGGCACCTTCGAGCCGGCCGAGCGGCCCTACGGGATCCAGCTGTACGGCGCCGAACCCGATGTCATGGCCCGGGCGGCCGAGCTCGTGACGGAGCTCTTCGCGCCGGACTTTCTCGACATCAACTTCGGGTGTCCGGTGAAGAAGGTCGTCCGCAACAACGGTGGGTCAGGCTGCCTGCGCGATCTTGGCCTCATGGACCGAATCATCAAGGCGGTGCGCGGGGCCACGGACCGACCGGTGACCGTGAAGACCCGCAGCGGCTGGGACGACGCACAACGCGACCCGGTGGGGATCGCGCTCCGCTGCGAAGAGGCGGGCGCGCAGGCGGTCACGCTCCACGCGAGAACGCGGACGCAGCTCTTCGGAGGCACGGCCGATTGGGACGAGATCGCGCGTGTGGTCGAGCGCCTGTCGATTCCCGTGATCGGCAACGGGGACGTGAAGACGGCGGAGGACGTCCAGGCGATGCGGCGGCACACCGGGTGTGCGGGCATCATGATCGCCCGCGGCTCGTTCGGGAATCCGTGGATCTTCACCCAAGGGCGAGACCTTCTGGACGGGCGCCCGCCGCGTCCCGATCCCTCGCCGGCCGAGCGGTTGGCCGGGGCGTTGGGCCACGCGCAGCTCGCGCGCCGGATCCAGGGCGACACCCGGACCGTCGCACTCGAGTTCCGGAAGCACCTCGGGTGGTACCTGCGCGGGATCCCGAACGCGGCGGCGCTGCGAGAGCGCGCGTTCCGGATCGAGTCGCTGGCCGAGGCCGAGGGGGTCCTCGAAGGCTGGCTCCGGTGCGAGGAGGTGGAGGCCGCGGCGTGACCACCGACGATGTCGCCCGGCTGATCGAGCGGCTGTCGTTCGCGTCGCTGGATCACTTCCGGCCCCAGACGCAGGGGCATCAGGAAGTGATTTTTTGTTCCGGTAAGACGCCGAGCCAAGTGGTCGAGATCGCCGAGCGCCTGGTGGCCGCGGGCGGGGAGTTCCTGGCGACGCGCGCCGAGTCTGATCATCGCGAGGCGCTGCGCGCCCGGTTTCCGAGCGCGGACGTGAACGAGCTCGGCCGGATCGTGCACCTGGCGCCCGATCCGCCCACGGAACCCACTGGGCGAGGACTCGTCCTCATCGTGACGGCGGGGACGAGCGATCTGCCCGTGGCCGAGGAAGCGGCGGTCACGGCGCGAGCGCTGCGAAATCAGGTCGAGCGGCTCACCGATGTGGGCGTGGCCGGCATCCATCGGCTCCTGTCTCAGACCGACGCGTTGCGACGGGCGGCCGTCATCATCGTCGTGGCCGGGATGGACGGGGCCCTCCCGAGCGTGGTCGGGGGGCTCGTGCGCGCACCCGTGATCGCCGTCCCGACGAGCGTGGGCTACGGGGCGTCGTTCGGCGGTGTGGCGGCGCTGCTCACGATGCTGAACTCTTGTGCGTCCGGGATCACCGTCGTCAACATCGACAACGGGTTCGGAGCGGCGGCCGCCGCGAGTCGCATCAACCACCAGCCATGAGACGCACCGCGGTCTGGGTCGGGCGCGTCTGTGCCGTGCTCGGTCTCGCCGTGGCGCTCTGGGGAGTTGTCCGCAGCGCCATGCCCGGGCTCGTCGCGGGCCTGGGCGGCGCGCTCGTCGTGTTCGGAGTCACGCTGCCCGCCGTCGCGCGCGACTGGATCGCCGGGAGTCCGGGGGTCCGGCCCGCCGACTTCAGTCATCTCATCGATCTCCTACGTCGCGCGCACGCCGCTCGCGGGGGATGGCTCGTGGGTCTGCCGACGGGCGATGTCGAGGTGTTGGGCTCGGAGGACATGAGCCGCAAGGCGAGACAGCGCGGCGGAGCGATCGTCCAGCTCGCCTCGGCCGACGGCCGGGCGCACGTCGTGCGCGATTCGGAGGGCACCTACATCGCGGTCGGTGATTTTCCCTTCGGGGCGGGCCTGTTGATCGGCTTGCCGGAAACGAGCCCCGAGCAGGCGGAGATCGTAGCCGATGAGTTGCGCCGCGTGGTCGCCGGGATGCGCCTCATCCGTGCAGAGGAACGGGGCGAACGCCGGGATCTCGTCGCGAAGCAGCTCGCCGCGATCGCCAGCGGCGCGCTCACGCTCGAGGGTGTGGCGAAAGCCGGGGTCGAGCTCGCCCAGCAGTTCACGCAACGGGGGGCCGCGGTCGTCATGCCGGGGTTGGGAGCGTCGCAGGACCTCCAGGTGCTCGCCGTCTCGACCGCCGCCGATCGGCGCTTGAGCGGCGTGCGAGTCCCGGACTCGGCGGCGGCCGCCCGTGCGATTCAGACCGGTGTCCCGGTTGTTTCCCTGGGGCGCGAGGACGTGTTCGGCCTGGGTCTGCCAGACCGGCGCAGCGACCGGACCGGCACCGCGTTTCCGCTCCTCGATGGGCACTTCGCGATCGGGGCGCTCGTCGTGCTCGGGCCCCCGATCGAGCCGGACACGCCGCTGTCAGAGCAGCTGCAGCGGCTCGTGATGGAGCTCGGGTCCCGCCTCGCGGCCGCCCGGGCGGTGCACGAGGCGGAGCAACGCGCGGTACTCGATCCGCTCACCGGACTCAGGAATCGCCGCGAGCTCGAGCGGATGCTCAGTCGTCACGGGTCCCTCGAAGGGCCCCCGCCGGCGGCGCTCATCTACCTCGACCTCGATCACTTCAAACAGCTGAACGACGCCTTGGGCCATGCGGCCGGAGACGCCGCGCTGCGCCATGTGGGCGGCATCCTTGAGGAAGCGATCCGCGACACCGATCTCGCCGCGCGAATCGGGGGGGAGGAATTCGCGATCTGGATGCCGCATGCGGCGCTGAGCCACGCGCTGGAGGTCGCCGAACGCGTCCGGCGCTCGATCGTCGACACCACCTGGCGCTGGAACGGGACGCCCTATCCGCTCGCCACCTCAGGGGGCGTGGCTGGGTTTCCCGAAAGCGTCACCGAGTTCGCCAATCTCCGCAGTGCAGCGGACGCGGCGCTCTACCGCGCCAAGCAGGGCGGGCGCAATCGGGTTGAAAAGGTCGCTGCGCCTCGCTAGGTTGCCGTTTGAGGGGGCGACAGGTTTCGACGGGTTTGGCAACGGTATAGCTGCGTGCCCAGGTCCTCAGTCACCTGGTTAAACCACTGGGAAATTCATAACTGCCAACTCTGAACTGGCATTGGCTGCGTAAGCTTTAGCTTCACGCAACCTGCGTGAGTGGCAGCCCGCCTGAGGCGGCGCTCACGCATCGCAAAGTCGGGCTGGCGTAACCCCGGGCCTCAAGGGGTGACGCAAGAGATCTAAGAGGCTTGTTGCTGCCGGGGCCGGCGACGCGCCACGGCGGCGAGACTTCTCAAAGCGACGCCTACGCACGTAGTGGCGGTATCTGCGTCATGCTCGGACCGGGGTTCGATTCCCCGCGCCTCCATTCGCATCCTTCTGGTGCCCACGACGTCGGGCGCCCCCCCCACCTAGACGTTCGACGAGACGCTGTCAGGACTCCTGCGGCCGACGCGCACGACCGTCCTCGAACCCTTCCTTGTATCCGCGACGGTAGTCACCGCGATCCGAGTGGTCGTCGTCCCCTGAGCTCGAGAGCCAGACCCAGACGAGCGCGACCCCGACCAGCGCCATAAGCACGAAACCGAATCCCAGATGATGGAGATGCATCTCGGTACTCCGTGGTGAAAGTTTGAACGCTGGCTGACCGAGCGAGTACGACGCCTCTTTGACTTGCTCTGAAACCTCCTGTTACCCGCCGCGCCTTGGGCCGCTTCAGTTCCGGCGGCGGGCGCGGCGATCGCACGTGTGACCCCCTCGCACACCAGGCTCGTGCCTGGGCTGGTCGACGCCGGGCGCTGCGAGTTGGAACGGCGCACGGGGCTGGCTATTCGCCAACCCGATTCCTAGGTTAGGTCAAACGCCGCCAGAGGACGGGAGCTAGTGCACATCCAGGATTGGGCGAGGAGTTCCTTGCTCGCCGCTCTGTTGGGATGCACCGGCATGCGCACGGTCGAACCCGAGCGCTTCATCCCCGAGCGCCGGCCGGCGATGGTGGCGGTGTGGACCAGTCTGACGAAGTTCACCATCGTGTCTGAACCCGCAGTCCTCCGCGACACGTTGAGTGGGGTCGTGCTCGGTGAGCCGTGGTCCATTGCCCTGAAGGACGTCGTGCGGGTCCAGGCGGATGCCCCAGACGCCACCCGGACCGCGCTGTTCGTGACGGGCACAGCCGCATCCGTTTTCGGGCTCGCGCTCCTTCTCGGCAACAACTCGGGCAAGAGCGGACAGACGCTCACGCCCGGCTTGAACTGCAGTTCCGATTACTCGAGTTCTACGGCAACGGGCCTGTCGCCCTGCGACGCGGGCTCCAAGTAACCGACCCTCAGCGCCCGCACAGCCACCACCCCGAGACCAGGACGGCCTAGGCTTGGCTGGGCCACCCTCCGCGGCCTAGCCCGGGTCAGCCGCCCGCCCGTTGGCGAAACGACTGGGGCGCGGCCCCGAAGAGCCGCGCCCCGAGGCCCTCATCCCCCGACTTACAACGCGGGGTTCTCGTGCTCGAAGACCGTAATGCAGCCGGTGAAGGCCTTGATGCCGAACTTGGAACACGCCGTGCTGTCCGTCCCGGTGGGCGTGGCCGGTACGGTCACCGCCGTGAAGATCCGGTCCGACTGCGTGAGCGCCGACGGGGTTTTCCCGCCGACGTTCAGGACGTTCTCGATCCACAGGCCCGTCTTGCCGTCGATCACGCCCAAGGAGGTCGTGTTGGCGTTTCCGGGGGTCGCCCCGCCGGGCGCCGTCGCGACGACATAGAAGTTGCCGTCGGCTGAGTTGAAGGAGGACTCGTCCGTGCTCGAGATCTGCGTGACGACGTTGACCACGGCGCCGGTCCGGGCGCTGAAGACAAGCTCGCCCTTGCCGCACACTTCCATGATCACCGTCTGGTCGCGGTCGTCGATCGCCAGATCGTTCATCATGCCGGTCCCGGCGGGGCTGATGCCGGGCATGAGCGTGGCGCAGTCCGGGATGGTGAACTTCTTCTCGACCGTCATCTTCCTCGGATTGATCACCGCGATGTACTCGGTGGCCCCGTTCGACGCGCAGGCCGTGGCCCCTGTGGTGCCGCTGCAGGTGGGGACCGGGAGCAGGAACCGGCGCGTCTCGCGGTCCCACACCGGCGCCTCGGTCGTGCCCTTGGCGTCCGGGAACGACAGGGTGCCGAGGATCTTGTACGGCCAGTGCCCGGAGATGAACGTCGCGTACGGCGCGACGGTCTTTTGCGGACTCGCAGTCGGATAGCTGATCGCCGCAGTCGACTTACAGTTGTTCCCGGATGTGGTGCAGAACGTCTCATCGAGCGGGTTCGGATTCTCGACTAGGACGATGTCGTCCTCGGGATCGTACGTCATCTCGTTCACGCGGCCACAGTAGTGCGTCGTCGACGTCCCGCCGTCGCAGGCCGTGATCGCCGTGTTGACGGACGCGACGATGGACTGCGACCACACGTCCACGACCTGCACCATGCTGTTCCCGTCCGACACCCACAGCCGGTGCCCGTCGTTCCCCGGGACGAGGCTGTTCGGCCCCTGGCCGTTTGAGGTTGACGTGCCACCGCCGTAACTGATCGTCCCGCCACTGCCGCCCACCGCGGCACCGACAAACCCGGGAACCCGGCCGACGAACGTGTAGCTGCGCCCGTCGATGATGTCGACGCCCTTGTTGGATTGATCGTCGACGTACTCCGCATCGGTTTCGGGATCCGTCCACGTCTTGGCGACGCTCACGAGCGGGCTGCCGGGGACGGCGACCGCGCACAGCGTGATGACCGGGGCGTTGCCCCGGTCGTGATCCCGGTCCGCGGCGCACGGGTTCGTGGCGCCATGGGCCTTGTTGAAGAGGAGTTGCGGAGCGGAGGGATTGGTCGACGAGTCTGAGGTTGGTTGGCTTTCACAGCCCAGAGTTACTGCGGCGACAACGCTGCACAGCAGACTACAGAACCGCGCCACAGCTTTCATGGGAAGTCTCCTTAGGGGTGCCAACGCGGCCCCCGCGTCCCATAACGGCAAACGCCGAGCTATCCGGTCGGTAGCTCGGCGGTCGTGGGTCTTCGTGACGCTGACGGCGTCGCGGAGAAAGCGAGGACCCGTGGCTTTGCGCCCCCGGCTTTCGCCGGGTTTGCTCTTGTCGAACGGCTTAACCTGCCCCGCGGGTAGTCGCTGTCAAGCCCGAGCGAGCGCGGACACGTGGTCGCACTAAGTAATCACTAAGGACGTGTGGGAGGTGCGGCAGGGCGGGGAACGGCAACTCGGATATGGCCTACGGCGCGCTCACCTCGAGAAGTGGGGCGAGGTGGCGCGCGGCCTCGAGATCGTCCGGGATTGCCGTCGGGTACTCCCCTGAGAAGCAGGCGTGGCAGAACTCGCTCGTGTCCCCGCCCGCGGCCTTGAGCATGCCGTCGAGGGAGAGATATCCGAGGGAATCGACGCCCAGGTGGTTCGCGATGTCCTCGACTGAGTGGTTAGCCCCGATCAACTCCGCCTTGGTCGGCGTGTCTATTCCGTAATAGCAGGGCCCCGTGATCGGGGGCGACGCGACGCGCAGGTGCACCTCGCTCGCGCCCGCCTGCCGGATGAGCTGCACCAGCGCACGGCTCGTCGTGCCCCGGACGATCGAGTCATCGACCACCACCACCTTCTTGCCGACCAGCACGTCGCGCACGGTGTTGAACTTGATCTTCACCTTCGACGTGCGGCCCGCCTGGGCGGGTTGGATGAACGTGCGGCCGACGTAGTGGTTTCGGATCAGGGCGTGCTCGAGCTTGAGCCCGGAGACCTCCGAGAACCCGAGCGCCATGGCGTTCGAGGAGTCGGGGACCGAAAAGACGCAGTCCGCGCCCCGGGCCGGGTGTTCCCGCGCGAGCTGGCGTCCGAGCTCGCGCCGCACGCGATCCACCGAGCGGTGAAACACGGTGCTGTCGGGCCGCGAGAAGTACACGAGCTCGAAGATGCAGCGGCGCGCCGGCCGGGCCGGTAGCGACGGCAGCACGTCCAGGTCGCGCCCGTGGATGCGCAGGACCGTCCCTGGCTCAAGCTCCCGGTCGACCGTGGCCCCGAGGATGTCGAGCGCGCACGTTTCCGACGCGACGACCCAGCCCGACGCATGGCGTCCAAGCACGAGCGGGCGGAAGCCGCGCGGGTCCACCACGGCGTAGAGCGTCCGCCCGATCGTGAGAACCAGCGAGTAGGCCCCTTCCACCCGCTCGAGCGCGTCGAAGAGCTGGTCTTCGGGCTCGCGAGCCTCGGAGCGAGCGATCAGGTGCACGAGGACCTCGCTGTCGGACGAGGTCTGGAAGATCGAGCCCTTGGCGACGAGATCCGCGCGCAGCGGAACGGCGTTCGTCAGGTTGCCGTTGTGGGCGAGCCCGAGCGGGCCTTCCCGATACCCAGCGAGCATGGGCTGCGCGTTGGCGAGGACGGACGTGCCCGCGGTCGAGTACCGCGTGTGGCCGATCGCGACATCCCCCGGCAGCCCGCTCAGCACGGGCTCGGTGAAGGTGTCGGCGACCAAGCCCATCCCTCGATGGGACCGCGCCACGCCCTCGCCGTCGATCGCCACGATCCCTGCGGACTCCTGCCCCCGGTGCTGCAGGCTGTAGAGACCGAGGTACACCTGTCGGGCCGCGTCCGGTACGCCTGTGACACCGATAATGCCGCACATGCAGGGCTCAGTCTCCGATGCGTCGAGGGATCGCCGAGAAATATACCTCGCGCAGGGCCGTTACGGGGTGCGCGATCCGCGCGTCGCGGAGCGCGATCGTCACCGTACCGTCCTTGGTGCCCACGAGCCCCGCGTCGTATGTGGGAACGCCGAGCTCGTGCGCGAGCGCGAGCAGGGCGTCGACCCGCTCGGGCGCCGCGCTGACGACAGCGCGCGCCCCGGTCTCGCTATACAAGAGCGTCACGGCGTCGAGCGTGCCATAGCGGGTGAGGTCCAAGGTGAGTCCGAATCCCTCCGCATACGGCCCGCCCATCGCGATCTCGGCCAGGGCGACCCCCAACCCACCCTGCGAGCAGTCGTGCGCCGAACGCACGAGGCCGCGCTCGGCGGCCGTCACGAGCAGCTCGACGAGATGCCGCTCGGCCTCGAGGTCCACGCGGGGCGGGGTGCCGCCGACCACCCCCACGCTCTCCCAGAGGGCCGAGCCGCCGAGTTCGGCCGCCGTGGAACCGAGGACCAACACGCGGTCTCCCGGGACGCGCGCGAAGCTCCCGACGGCGCGGTCGGCGTCCGCGAGCACACCCACCATACCGACCACGGGCGTGGGATCCACGGCCCCCGTGGGGCTCTCATTGTAGAAGGAGACGTTCCCGCCGGTGACTGGCGTCTCGAAGGCGCGACACGCGTCGCCGATGCCCCGGCAGGCTTCCCGGAACTGAAAGAAGATCTCCGGACGTTCGGGGCTGCCGAAGTTGAGTCCGTCCGTGATCCCAAGCGGCCGCCCGCCGGTGCAGGCGATGTTCCGGGCGGCCTCGGCCACGGCCGCCTTGCCGCCCTCGTAAGGGTCGAGCAGCACGTAGCGGGCGTTACAGTCGACCGACACCGCGATGCCAAACCGCGCGTCGCGCACGCGCAGCACGGCGGCGTCGCCGCCCGGGCCGAGCACCGTGCCCGCCTGTACGGTCGAATCGTATTGCTCGAACACCCAGCGCTTGGACGCTATGGCCGGCTGGTCGAGGAGCTGGAGCAGGCACTCGCCCGCAGGGGGCATCGGCGTGGTGGGTGTGCGAGCGCGCCGCTCGGCCGCCGCCGGACTCTCGCGCGCCTCGGGGTCGTAGACCGGGCAGTCTTCCACGAGCTCGCGACCGGGAATGGACACCACGAGCTGGTCGCCCCAGGTCGCCCGGTAGCGGCCATCCCCTGTCACGCGGCCGATCGCCGTGGCGTCAAGCTCCCATTTCGCGGCGATCCGGCGGATCTCCTCCAGCCGGTCGGGCTCGGCCACGACGAGCATCCGCTCCTGCGATTCCGATAACAGGATCTCATAGGGCGTCATGCCCGGCTCGCGCGTCGGCACGAGCGAGAGATCGATCTCCACCCCGACGCCACCCCTGGCAGCCATCTCGGCCGAGGAAGAGGTAAGCCCTGCCGCTCCCATGTCCTGGATCGCCACGATCGTGCCCGAGCGAATGAGCTCAAGACTCGCCTCGAGCAGGAGCTTCTCCGTGAACGGATCGCCCACCTGGACCTGCGGGCGCCGCGCTTCGCTCGCCTCGGTCAGCTCTTCGGACGCGAACGACGCGCCGTGGATGCCGTCCCGACCCGTCCGTGATCCGACCACGACGAGAATGTTGCCGACGCCGTGGGCGGCCGCGCGGATGAGGTCACCTTCCCGCAGCAGACCGACGCACATCGCGTTCACGAGCGGGTTGCCGCCGTAGCTCCGGCCGAAGTCGACCTCGCCGCCCACGGTCGGGACACCCACACAGTTACCGTAGTCGCCGATCCCGCGGACGACGCCTGCGCAGAGGTAGCGGTTTCGGGGCTCGTCAAGCGGGCCGAAGCGCAGGCTGTTGAGGAGCGCGATGGGCCGGGCGCCCATGGTGAACACGTCGCGCAGGATGCCACCGACCCCCGTGGCCGCGCCCTGGTAGGGCTCGACGGCCGAGGGATGGTTATGGGACTCGATCTTGAAGGCGACGGCCCAGCCCTCCGGCAAGCGGAGCACTCCGGCGTTCTCGCCCGGGCCCTGGACGACCTGGGGTCCGCGCGTGGGGAACTCGCGCAGCACGCGCTTCGAGTGTTTGTAGGAGCAGTGCTCGCTCCAGAGCGCCGAGAAGATGCCGAGCTCGGCGAAGGTGGGCGTGCGGCCGAGCAGGGCGAGCACGCGGCCGTATTCGGACTGGGTGAGGTTGTGTTCGCGGGCGAGGTCCTGAGTGACCCGCGGGTCGCCGCGAAACGCTGTGGGCGACTCGCCGCTCACGAGTCGATGCGCGGGTTACCCGACACGCCGCGCATCACGGCGGCGAAGACGCGGCGGATGATGCCGTGCTCCTCATGCAGCATGCGCTCGGCCTCCGTCCGCCCGAACCACAGGCCGTGGCAGTGAGTGCATTGGTCCACCTGCACCCCGTGCCAGTCCCCGCGGATCAGGTCGTACCCGCATTGGGGGCACTTCATGAAGTGCGCGCGCCGTTCGGCCTCGACCGCGCTCGTGCGGGCGGCCTCGCGCTGCTGGCGCAGCAGTTCGGCCTCGCGTCTGGCGAAGTACTCCTCTTCGTTCTTGCTCGGCTTGTCCGTCATCCGTCACTGTGTACCGGGCGCGTGCCCCGAGTCCGGCGGGGGGGGAGGCGGTGGGGACACCGTGCCCTTGACGCTGTCCGTGGCGGGTACGAGGGGCGGGGCCGGAGGCGCGGTGGGCGTCGCCGGGGCGCCGAGAAAGTTATGGCCGGGCCACCGCACGACCGCGTTCACGACCTGGCCATTGTCGAGCGTCACCACGTCCTCGGTCCCGCAGCGGTGCTCGCATCCGTTGCGGAAGAAGAGGTAGGTGTATTCGCCCGCTCGGCGGACGGCGATCGGTGCGCCCCAGAGCGAGTAGACGTCGCGCTCGCTCATGCCGGGCGTCAGCGTCCCCGTGTCCTGAGAGACGTAGGGCGCGTCGCGGTTCACATGCGCAGCGGCCGACGCGGCCGCGACCGGTGTGGGCGGCGGTGGCGGCGCGGGCTTCACGATGTGGTGCACCGGCACGAACGGCGGCGGCGCGGGCTTGTGGAACCGGCCGAGGAGTGCCGCGAACCACGCACTCACGCCCGTGGTGACGCCGCTCAGACCGTGCGTGAGAGGTTTGACCCGGTTACACCCGGAGGTGGTCACCAAGAACGCGCACAGCACGAGCAGGGTGCGTCGCATCTCGAGCCTCCATCGATTGAAAGACACGGGCACCCTCGGCGCCATCCAACGACGCGGTACGGCGCTCGGGGTGCGGCATGATCCCCACCACATTGCGGCCGGCGTTCGTGATTCCGGCGATATCGTCGGTCGACCCGTTGGGGTTGTGCCCGACGTAGCGCATCACGACCCGACAGGTCCCTTCGAGCTCGGTCAACGTCTGCGCGTCCGCCACGTAGCGGCCGTCGCCGTGCGCCACGGGCAGCTGAATCGTCTCGCCCCGTGTGAACCGGTTCGTAAACGGCGTGTCCGTCGCCTCAACCCGCAGCTGGACGGGGCGCGAGACGAAGTGCTGACCGGCGTTCCGGAGCAGCCCGCCCGGGAGCAATCCCGCCTCGCACAGGATCTGGAATCCGTTGCAGAGCCCAAGCACCGGACCGCCCGCGGCGGCGTGCGCCACGACGGCTCCCATGACGGGCGAGAACCGCGCGATGGCCCCGGAGCGCAGGTAGTCGCCGTAGCTGAACCCGCCGGGGAGAATCACGACGTCCGCCTGGCGCAGGTCCGCCTCCCCATGCCAGACGTAGTAGGCGTCCGAGCCCGCCTCCTCCGCCGCGTGAAGCGTCTCGACCTCACAGTTCGTCCCGGGGAACACGACGACCGCCACCCGCCGCATCAGGCGCTCCTCACGACAACGTCGAAATCCTCGGTCACCGGGTTCGCGAGCAGGCGGTCGCACATGGCGCGCGCCCGGGCCGTCGCTTCGGCACCGCTCGCGGCCTCGACGTCCAGCACGAGGTGCTTGCCCACCCGGACGCGGGACACCTCGAACCCGAGTGCCGCGAGCGCATGCTGGACCGCCTGCCCTTGGGGATCAAGCAGCGCGGCCCGGGGCATCACCCGCACCTCGACCTGGAAGGCCGTCACGGCGCCCCGCCTTCGGAGAGCTGCTGCGGCTCGTCGTCATAGGGCACCGGCGCCGTGGGGCCGTCCGTGATGACGATCGAGCCGCCGATTTCGGCCTCTTCGTCGTCGTCGGGCTCGGACAGGAGACCGAGGAAGGCCGCGCGCACGACACCGTAGGTCATGTAGGCGATTCCCAGAGGGAATAGAAAGATGTCGTGACGCCAGATGCCCAAACCAAGGACGAGCAGCACCGTGACGAACCCGAGGAGCCCGCGGGCCGAGCGCATGCCCACCCGGGGGACTGCCGCGTAGCGCACGTTGCTCACCATCAGCATGCTGAGGATGATCATCAGGAGCTGGAGCATCAGGTGCCAGGGCAGCTCTCGCAGCGCCCGGTGATAGAACTCGGTCTGGGTGAAGGGGAAGTACGTGGCGAGCGTGACGGCCGCGGCGGGCGAGGGCATCCCGATGAAGGCCCGCTTGGCCGTCCCCGCCTGCGTCACGTTGAACCGGGCGAGCCGGATCGTGGCCGCCATTACGTAGAAGTAGCAGAAGATCCATTCCGCCTGGCCCGCGTTGGCGAAGGCGAGCATGTACAGGAGGAACGCGGGTGCCACCCCGAAGCTCACGACGTCGACCAGGCTGTCGAGCTCGGCGCCGAAGCGGCTGCCGGTGTTCGAGAGCCGGGCGAACCGGCCGTCCAGCACGTCCAACACGGCCGCGAACACGATATACCACCCGGCGCGATAGAATTCGCCGCGCGTGGCGAGTACCATCGACCAGAGCCCGAAGAAAAGATTGAAGAGCGTGAACAGGCTCGGCACCACCACGACCACTCGCCGCATGTTCGGGCGCGGAAACCGGGGCTTCATGCGTACTCCGCGAGCACCGACGCTCCGGCGCGCACCTGGTCACCCACCGCCACGCGCACCGCAACCGGGGTCGTCTTCGGCAAGAAGACATCGACCCGCGAGCCGAATCGGATCATCCCCATGCGACGTCCCTGCTCGGCGCGATCGCCCGGCTGGCCGTCCGTCACGATGCGCCGCGCGATGAGGCCCGCGATCTGGCACACGAGCACGGCACTCCGGGCGCCGCGAATCCCGACCGACGCCTGCTCGTTGTCTAAGCTCGCCTTGTCGGAGGCCGCGTGGAGGAACTTGCCTGGGTGGTGATGCACGAGATCGACCGCACCCGAGACCGGGTAGCGGTTCACGTGCACGTTGAAGACGTTCATGAAAATCGAAATGCGGGTCGCCTCCGCTCGGAGGTACAACGGCTCAGGGACCACGCTCACAGCTACGACCCGGCCATCGGCCGGGGCGATGACAAACGTGTCACCACGCGGGCCACGGCGCTCGGGGTCGCGAAAGAATACAATGAGCCACACGGCGAGGAGTGTCACAACCGCCTCGGGCCCCCACAACCATGCCACGGCGCGGCTCGCCCACGCGCCGAGCGCCACGAGCGTCCACCCCGGAATCAGGAACGGCCAGCCTTCGGGCGCGACCCGCATCAGGGCGTCCTCACGCGAGCGTCATGCCCGTCAGCCGCTCGTAGGCGTCGACGTAGCGCTCGGACGTGGCCTGGACCACGGCGTCAGGCAACGGGGGGGGCGGCGCCTCGCCGTTCCAGGTGCCGTTCGTACGCAGGCCGTCCAAGTAGTCGCGCAGCGGCTGCTTGTCGAAGCTGGGCTGTGAGCGCCCCGGTGCATAGCGGTCGGCCGGCCAGAAGCGCGAAGAGTCGGGCGTGAGAATCTCATCGATCACGAGGAGCGTGCCGTCGGACGCGGTGCCGAACTCGAATTTCGTGTCGGCGATGATGATCCCGCGCGGCCCCGCGTAGGCGCGGCCGGCTTCGTAGAGCGCGCGGCTCGCATCCCTCAGGCGGTTCGCCAGCGCCTGCCCCAAGCGCTCGGCCACGTGGGTGAACGTAACGTTCTCGTCGTGGCCCGTTTCGGCCTTGGTCGCGGGCGAGAAGATCGCCGGCTCAAGGCGCCCGCTTTCGACCAGGCCCTTCGCCAGCGCTTCACCGGCCAGTGTCCCGGACTTCCGGTATTCGGCCCAGGCCGAGCCCACGAGGTACCCGCGTACCACGCACTCGAACGGCACCGGGGTGGTGCGCCGGCAGAGCATCGCCCGACCCTCGAGCATGGGCGCGAAGCCCTCGAGCCCGGGCACGCGCCGCACGATCACCCGGGCGTCGGCCGTGAGGAAGTGACTCGGCATCACCGATGCGAGACGCTCGAACCAGAACGCGCTCAGTTGCGTGAGGACCGCCCCCTTTTTGGCCACGGGCTCCCGCATGACCACGTCGAACGCACTCACACGATCGCTCGCCACGAGGAGCAGGGTTTCGGCATCCACGCTGTAGACTTCGCGCACCTTGCCCCGCCGCACGAGCGGCAGCGGCAGGGCGCTCGCGACGAGCGGCGCCGTCATACCGTCACCTCGGCCCCGGCTGCACTGGGCGCGGCCCGCGCGATGCGCTCGAGCAGGGGACGCAGCTCGGCCTTGAGAAACTCGTCCACCTGCTTCGGCGCGCGTCCGATGTAGGTCACGGGATCGAGCTCCGTGGGCAGCACGGCGACCCCGAGGGACTGAAAGGCCCGGTCGCGGCCCAGGCGCTCGAGCAGCTCGCCCGGCCCCGAGCCGTTCGAGCGGTCGGCCGCGGCGAGGCTGTGCGTGCGAATCACGTCGTGCAGTCGCTGGCGGTCGCCGCCCGCCTTGACACCCCGCATGAGCAACCGCTCGGTCGCAAGAAACGGCATCTGCTCCGCCACATGGCGCGCGATCGTCTGTTCGCGCACCTCGAGGCCGGCCGCGACGTTGGTCGCAAGCACGAGCAACGCGTCGGTCGCAAGGAACGCTTCCGGCAAGACCAGCCGGCGATTCGCGCTGTCGTCCAGGGTGCGCTCGAGCCATTGCTCGGCCGCCGTGTGCCAGGCGTTCCCCTCGAGCTCGATCACAAACCGCGCGAGTCCGGTCATCCGCTCGGCCCGCATCGGGTTGCGCTTGAAGGGCATGGCGCTCGACCCCACCTGGTCCGACTCGAAGGGTTCGAGAAGCTCGCCTTCGTGTTGGAGGAGCCGCAGGTCGGTTGCGAACTTCGCGGCGGACGCCGCGATCCCGGACAGTACGGCAAGCACCTGCGCGTCGATCTTGCGGGGGTAGGTCTGCCCCGTGACCGGCACCACGACCTCGAACCCCATCTTCTGGCACACCCGGCGCTCGAGCTCGCGGACCTTCTCGTCTGAGCCATCGAAGAGCTCGAGAAAGCTCGCCTGTGTCCCGGTCGTGCCCTTGACGCCCCGGAACGGCAGGGTCTCGAGCCGATGCAGCGCTTCGACGCCGTCCAAGGCGAAGTCCTGCATCCACAGCGTCACACGCTTGCCCACGGTCGTGAGCTGGGCGGGCTGGAAATGGGTGTAGGCGAGGCAGGGCAGGGCCCGGTAGCGCTCGGCGGTCTTCGCGAGGGCCTGGAGCACGGCGGCCAGGCGCCCGACGAGGATGCGGAGCCCCTCGCGCATCAACCAGAGGTCCGCGTTGTCCGTGACGTAGGCGCTCGTGGCGCCGAGATGGATGTAGGGGCGCGCGAGCGGCGCCTGTTCCCCCAAGTGGTGGATGTGGGCCATCACGTCGTGCCGGATCCGGCGCTCGTGCTCGGCCGCGCGCTCAAGGTCGGCGTCGTCCAGATGGGCCCGCACCTGTGCCACGGCGGCCTCCGGGATCCCGAGCCCGAGTTCGCGTTCGGCTTCGAGCAGCGCGAGCCACAGCCGGCGCCACAGGCCGATCCGCCGTTCCTCGCCCCAGAGCTCCTGCATCGCGGGGGACGCGTACCGCTGGGAGAGCGGCGACGTGTAGGTGGTCACGGCTCACACCTCGGCATAGAGCTCACCTGGATAGCGCACCGTGACCAGGTAGAGGCCCTGCGGCGGTGCGGGTGGACTGGCCGCTTGGTTGTCTCGGGCGCGGAGCAGTTCGGAAAGGTCGGATAGCGGACGCCGGTGGAGCGCGATGTCGATCATCGCTCCGACCAGAAACCGCACCATGCGGTGTACGAACCGGTTGGCCTCGATGGTGAACGTCACTCCCGCTCCGTCTGCGCGCGGCGTCCATTCGGCGCTGGCCACGCTGCAGCGGTAGTCGGGTGTCCCTCCGGCGGCGAGTCCCCGGAACTCGTGCTCCCCCGGCAGCACACTCGCGGCCTCGCCGAGCAGGCCGACGTCGAGGGGTCGGCCGAGGGCCCATTCGTAGGGCCGGCGAAACGGGGAGCGGGCGGCGTCATCGGTGCCGACGACGTAGCGGTAGCGACGCGCGATGGCGCTCGACCGGGCGTGGAAACCGGGTTGCATCGGATGCACCCGCTCGACCCAGATGTCACGCGGCAAGAGCGCGTTCAGCGCGCGCCGCACGCCGTCCGGATCGTGGGTCCAGCGGCCACCGAGCGCAAACCCCACACCCTGTCCGAGGGCGTGCACTCCGGTGTCGGTCCGCCCCGCCCCCACCGCCCGGCTCGGACGCCCGACCAGGCGCGCCAGCACCGCCTCGAACTCCGCCTGTACTGAGCGACCGGCCGGCTGCCGCTGCCACCCGACGAACTGGGCCCCGTCGTAGGCGATGACGGCGAGGTAAGGCCGGCTCGTCACGGGCGAAAGATAGGAAAAACGAAGAGACCGATCAAGCGGCGGAGGCCACGCAACCCATTGTCGTTATTTGACAAATGCCCTTTTTCCCGGGTACTTTTGGCCAGGTCAGCGCCCGCCATGTCCACCATGTCCACGTCCGTTGGTCCCATTCAGGAAGCGATTACCGCGCTCGCGAACCGCCAGGGGCTGGGCGAGCATCTGGCCACAGCGGTCTTCGGCGCGGTCATGCGGGGCGAGGCGTCCCCCGCCCAGATCGCGGCCCTGCTCATCGGCCTGCGGGTAAAGGGCGAGACCGCAGAGGAGTTGGCCGGCATCGCGCGGGCCCTGCGCGAAGCGATGGTCCCAGTCGAGGCGTCGGGGCCGTACCTCGTCGACACCTGCGGCACGGGCGGCGGCACGGTCGCCACCTTCAATATCTCGACGGCCGCCGCCTTGCTCGCGGCGGGCGCCGGCGCCAGCGTCGCCAAGCACGGCAACCGCTCGTTCACGTCGCGCTGCGGGTCGGCCGACGTGTTCGAAGCCCTCGGGGTCTCGATCACCCTCGACGCCCAGGGTGCCGCCCGGGTGCTTCGCGAGGCCTGCGTTACGTTTCTCTTCGCACCAAGCTTCCACCCCGCGATGCGCCACGTGGGGCCCGTCCGCAAGGAGCTGGGCGTGCCGTCGGTGATGAATCTCGTCGGCCCCCTCGCCAACCCTGCGGGCGTACGACGTCAGGTGCTCGGCGTCGCGGACCGCGATCGCGCCCCCCTGATGGCCGAGGCGCTGGCGCGGCTCGGCGCCGAGCATGCCATGGTGGTCCATGCGCGAGTCGGGATGGATGAAATCGCCCCGCAGGGCGTGACCGATGTCTGGGAAGTGCGGGACGGCGCGGTCACGACGTGGGAGCTCCACGCGGCGCACTACGGCCAGGCGGTGGACGATCTCGCGGCGCTCATGGGCCGAACCCCACAGGAGAACGCCGCACGGGTGGAGCGATTGCTCGAGGGCGGGGCCGGGGACGCAGAAGGTCGAGCGGCGGTGCTCTTGAACGCGGGGGCGGCGATCTATGTGGCGGGGCTTGCGCCGACCTATGCCGCCGGGGTCGAGCGCGCGGCGGAAGCGTTGCAGCTGGGCGGCGGGCGCGAGGCGCTCGCGCGCCTGCGCCGCGCCACGGCTAGTACTTCCGGATGACGCCGACCACGACCCCTTGGACCATGACGTCGCGCTCGTTCACGCGGAGCGGGGCCATCGCGGGGTTCGCGGGCTGCAGCCGGATCCAGCCGCCCGGCTCGCGGTAGAACTTCTTGACCGTGGCGCTCGTGCCGTGGACCAGGGCCACGACCATCTGCCCGCTGTCGGCTTGCTGGCGTTCTTGGACGATGACGAAGTCGCCGTCGCGAATCTGTTCGTCGATCATCGAGTTGCCGCGGACCTTGAGCACATAGCTCCGCCCGCGGCGGGGCACGAGTTCGTCGGGCACGGAAATGGTATCCGCCGTGGTCGTCGCCTCGATCGGCTCCCCAGCCGCCACGAGCCCGAGAAGCGGCAACTCGGTCGCCCCGCTCTGATGCTTCGGGGGAACGATCTCGATCGCCCGGCTTTCGTTGTGCGTGCGGTGGATGAACCCCTTGCGTTCGAGGTTCGTCAGATGCTCATGCACGGTCGCGAGCGACTTGAACTCGAAGCGCTCGGCAATCTCCTCGAAGCTCGGGGCGTACCCCTTGTCGCCGATGTGCGTGGCGATGTAATCGAAGATCTCGCGCTGTCGGCGTGTAAGCGGCACCTTGGCTCCCGAAAATAACCCGAAGCGAATCTACCCGAAAATCGCCCGAAAGCAAGCGTGCCCGCCACCCTCGATTCAATCCTTGCCGTAACACGCGAGCGCGTGGCCGCTCTCAAGGCCGAGGCCCGGACGCTCGAGCGCCGGGCGGCGGGGCGGGAGCCGATGCCGTTTGCCCGGGCTTTGGGCGGCACAATGGTCGGCGTCATCGCCGAGGTGAAGCGTCGCTCGCCCTCGGCCGGGGCGATCGCGCTCGGGCTCGACCCCGCAGCACACGCCCGGGCGTACGCCGCGGGCGGAGCTGTCGCCGTCTCGGTGCTCACCGATGGGCCCCATTTCGGGGGATCGCTCGAGGACTTGGAGCAGGTGGCGGCGGCGGTCACCATCCCGGTGCTGCGGAAGGATTTCATCCTGGACGAGCTCCAACTGCTCGAAGCTCGCGGGGCGGGGGCGAGTGCCGTGCTCTTGATCGTGCGCGCGCTCACGCCCGAGCGGCTCCGTCATCTCGCGCGGGCAGCCCGCGATCTCGCGCTCGGGACGCTCGTCGAGGCCCACACTGCGGAAGAGCTCGATCGCGCGCTGTCGGTCGAACCCACGGCGGTCGGAATCAATAGCCGGGACCTAAGCACGTTTCTCGTGGACCTGGGCGCAGCCGAGGCCCTGGTGCCGCTTGTGCCGGCACGCATCCCGACCATTGCCGAGAGCGGGATCGAGAACCGCGCCGATGTGGAGCGCTTCGCGCGAGCCGGCACCGATCTCGTCTTGGTCGGAAGCTCGGTGGCGCGCGCGGACGATACCGCCGCGTCCGTTCGGGCCCTGTGCGGCGTGCCCCGTACGAAAGGAGCGCGCGCGTGAAGCCGAGCGCGCGCCCGGTGGAATCGGAGCACTCAGGTCGCTTCGGCCGCTACGGCGGCCGCTATGTGCCCGAGACGCTCATGGGGGCGCTCGATGAGCTCGAGGCGGTGTACGCCGCCGCGTCTCGAGATCCCGCCTTCTGGGCCGAGCTCGAGGAGCTCCTGCGCAACTACGTCGGGCGACCGACGCCGCTCACCCTCATCCCTCGGTTCGCCGCGACCGCGGGGCCCGCCGTGCTCGTGCTGAAGCGCGAGGATTTGAACCACACGGGCGCCCACAAGATCAACAACACCTTGGGCCAGGCGCTGCTGGCCCGCCGGATGGGGAAGCGCCGCATCATCGCCGAGACCGGGGCGGGCCAGCACGGCGTTGCCACCGCCACCGTGTGCGCGCGCTTCGGCCTGGACTGCGTGGTGTACATGGGCGACGAGGACATGCGGCGCCAGGCGCTGAACGTCTTCCGCATGCAGCTCCTCGGGGCCCGTGTCGTGCCCGTGCACTCGGGCACGCGCACACTTAAGGACGCGACGAACGAGGCGTTGCGCGATTGGGTGGCGAACGTTACGGACACGCACTACATCATCGGGTCGGTGGTGGGGCCCGATCCCTTCCCCCGGATGGTGCGGGACTTCCAGTCGGTGATCGGGCGGGAAGCGCGGGTGCAGATGCTCGAGCGCTTCGGGCGCCTGCCCAAGACCGTCGTGGCGTGCGTGGGCGGCGGGTCGAACGCGATCGGCATCTTCACGGCCTTTTTGGACGACCCGGTGGAGCTCGTGGGCGCGGAGGCGGCTGGGGAGGGTGTTGACACGCCCCGCCATGCGGCGTCCCTCGGGCGGGGCCGCCCGGGGGTGTTCCACGGCAGCCTGAGCTACCTCCTCCAGGACGCCGACGGCCAGGTCCAGCCGGCGCACAGCGTTTCGGCCGGCCTCGACTACCCTGGCGTCGGGCCCGAACACGCTTTTCTCAAGGACACCGGGCGCGTATTGTATCAGGCGGTGACCGATGCCCAGGCCCTGTCGGCGTTCGCGGACTTGGCACGCCTGGAGGGCATCGTGCCGGCGCTGGAGAGTGCGCACGCCCTCGCCTGGGTGCGCGACGCGGCTCGCGCCGGCCGCTGGAGCGAGGGGGAGATGGTGCTCATCAATCTGAGCGGGCGCGGCGACAAGGACGTGGCGATGGTAGCCGAGCTGACGGGAGCGCACCGCTGACCGAGCCGGTCGTGACCCAGTCCTTCGGCGCGCCGATCCCGGAACTCGCGCTGCCGCCGTCGCAGGTCGAAGACCTCCTGCAGGTCTTCCTCAAGGCCCTTCGCGCAACCCAGCTCTACCTCCCCAACAACCCGGTTTACCAACGCGCCCTCGAGAACCTGCGCGCCGCCTTCCGTCAGGTGTGGCAGTCAAGCGACGACCTCCACCTGGACGTGAGCGAAGATCAGCTGCGCTGGGAAGACAACGTCGTCTACAAGCAGGAACAGCGGACGGAGAGCATCGCGTGGACGCTCTTCAAGGACGGCGTGCGGTCGCTCTCGTTCCGCCCGGGGGTGGAAGACTCGGAGATCGTCCGCTTTCTCGCGGTGCTGCACAAGGCGAAGAACCTCTCGGCCGATGCGGCGGACGACCTCCTCACGCTCCTCTGGGCGGAGGACTACCAGTTCATCGCCTACACGTTTCGGGAGCTCACGAGCGAGGGCGCGGTCCCGATCGAGCCTGGGGCGCCGCTGCCCAAGGTCCCGCCCACCGAGGTCCGGCACGTCGTGCAGGCCGAGGCGCCGCCGCGGCCCGAGGGCCTGGTGTCGATCGAGGACTTCGACACGACGCTCTACTTCCTGGAAGACAAGGACATCGAGTACCTGCGCCGGGAGGCCGACCGCGAGTACGCGCAGGACCTGCGGCGCAACGTGCTCTCGATGCTCTTCGACCTGCTCGAGCTCCAGACCTACGGCACGGTCCGCGCCGAGCTGATCGGGATCGTGGACAGCTTCATCCCGTACCTCCTCGCTGCCGGCGACTTCCCCTCGGTCGCCTACATCCTGCGCGAGATCCGCGTGGTGATGCAGCGGGCGCGCGAGCTCCTGGCCGAGCACCGCGAGGTGCTCACGAACCTCCCCGCGCGGCTCTCGCAGCCCGAGGCCCTGTCGCAACTGCTGCAGTCGCTCGATGAGGCCACGGCGCATCCGAGCGAGGCGGAGTTGGCCGAGACCTTCAACGAGTTGCGCCCCGAGGCGCTGCCGACGCTCGTGGGCTGGATCCCCAAGCTCACGAACGAGCGGGTCCGCGACCTGATCGCGAGCGCGGCGGCCAAGCTCGCGGAGGTGAACACCGCCGAGGTCGTGAAGGCACTCGCGAGCGGTGACCCCGCGACGCAATTCGAGATGGTACGGCTCGCCGGGCGCCTGAAGCTCGCCGGCGCGACGGAGGCCCTGGGCCCGCTGCTCGACTCGCCCGATACGTCGCTGCGGCTCGCCACGGTGGACGCCTTGATTCAGATCGCGAACCACTCCGCCCTGCGGTTTGTCGAGAAGGCCATTGACGATCCGGACCGCGACGTCCGCATCGCGGCCGTGCGGTTCCTCGCGGGACGCGGACACCGCAACGCGTTCGCCCGGGTGGACCAGGCGGTCACCGCGGGCAAGCTCCGCGACGCGGACCTGACCGAGAAGATGTGTTTCTACGAAGCCTACGGCATGCTCGCCGGTACGAAGGGGGTGCCGCTGCTGGAGAAGCTGCTCGTGCCGCGGGGGCTCCTGGGCCGCAAAGAGGACGCGGAAACCCGGGCCTGCGCCGCGATGGCGCTCGGCAAGATCCGCGCGCCCGAGGCGCGAGCGGCACTCGAGAAAGCGTCGCAGGACAAGGAAGCGTTGGTTCGGAATGCGGTCGCCCGCGCGCTGCGCGAGATCGGGACGTGAGCGAGCCCGGCCGGCGCGCGTCGATCGTGGAAACCGTCCAGTCCACGGACGGCTTCCTGCGGCATGCGGGTCGCGACTTCCTGCTCGTCTTCTACACCGCCACCCGCTCTCTCAAGCTCTATCCGATCGAGAACGCCCAGGTGCAGAAGGCGCTCGACGACCTGAACGTCACCACCCGACACCTGCTCGACGTCGAGCGCGAAATCGAGCTGCGGATCCAGGGCGAGTTCATCTTCGTCAATTCGACCCGGCTCAGGCTCGATCTCGACAACTACGCCTCGTTTTCGCACATCCTCGGGCTGTTCACGCAGTGCGGCATCGGCGCGATGCGGATCGACGAGGGCGTCGATCGGCGGGCGCTGCAGATCTTCCTCTCGCTGCTGCTGACCTACGCGGCGAAGGAAGCGGACCCGAACAAGCTCCAGGAAATCGGCCAGAAGCTCACCGAGGCGGGCGTCACGCTGATCTCGCTCGAGGCGCCGTTCGAGACCGAGGAGGAAGAAGAGGAAGTCGAGCGGCGCAAAGAGGCCGCGAAGCGCACCTACGCCCGCTCGGTCGCGGTGACCAAGGAAGTCATCAACAGCATCCGCATGGGCCGTACGGCGAACGTGAAGAAGGTGAAGCGCGCCGTGCAGGCGATCGTCGACCAGGTGCTGAACAACGAGGCCTCGCTCATCGGGCTCACCACGCTCCGCGACTACGACGAGTACACGTTCACGCACTCGGTGAACGTCTGCATCTTCTCGGTGGCCCTCGGCCGGAAGCTCGGGTTCACGAAGGTCCAGCTCTACGATCTCGGCATCGCGGCGCTGTTCCACGACGTGGGCAAGTCGCGCGTTCCGCTCGAGGTGCTGAACAAGGAGGGTGGGCTCACCGACGAGGAGTGGCGCATCATGACGGCGCACCCCTGGCTCGGCGTGCTCACCTTGTTCGGCCTGCGGGGCTACGGAGAGATCCCCTACCGGGGGATGATCGTCGCCTACGAGCACCACATGAAGATCGACCTGACGGGGTACCCCAAGTCCGTCCGTCCGCGGGAGCTGTCCATCTTTTCCAAGATCGTGGCCGTGGCGGACGGCTTTGATGCCGCGACGAGCCGCCGGATCTACCAGACGGTACCGATCCAGCCCGACGAGGTGCTGCGGGAGATGTGGGAGAACCCACGCCGGGGCTACGACCCCGTCGTGGTGAAGGCGTTCATCAACCTCATCGGCATCTACCCGGTCGGCACGTGCGTCATCCTGGACACCTACGAAGTGGCCATCGTCCACGCGGCCAACCCGGACGTGACCGAAGTCCACCGGCCCGTGGTCCAGATCGTCGCCGGCCCGGATGGCGGCGTGCAGCCCCCGCCCGGCATCCTCGCCGACCTCGCCGTGCGGGACGCCCAGGGCCACCACCCGCGCACCATCGTCAAGGTCACCGACCCCCGTAAGTACGGCATCAACGTCAGCGACTATTTTGCCTGACGCGATCACCGCCCGCTGGGAGCGTGTCCGGGCGGAACGGCGGGCTGCGTTCATCCCCTACCTCACGGCGGGTTACCCGACCCCCGAACGCTCGGTCGAGGCATTTCGGATGCTCGAGCGCGCCGGGGCCGATCTCGTCGAGGTGGGCGTGCCGTTTTCCGATCCGCTCGCTGACGGCGTCACGATCCAGCGCTCGACCCAGACGGCGCTCGAGCAGGGCGTGACGGTGCCGCGTGTGTTCGAATCGATCGCGCGCGCGGCGCTCGGCGTCCCGGTCGTGATCATGACCTACCTGAACCCGGTGCTCGCCTACGGAGTGCCGCGCTTCCTCGCGGACGCGGCCGCGGCAGGCGCCTCGGGCCTCCTGCTCACCGATTTTCCCGCGGGCGCAGACCCCGAGCTCGAGGCCGAGGTCGCAAGCAGCAGACTCGACCTGATCCGGCTCATCGCGCCCACCACCAATCCGAGCCGGCTCGCCCGGGCGGTCCAGGGCGCACGGGGGTTCATCTACTTCATCTCGCGGCTCGGCGTCACGGGCGTGCGTGACGCGGTGCCGCAGGACCTCGAGACGCATGTGAAGCAGGTCCGCGCCGCGACCGCGCTGCCCATCGCGGTGGGGTTCGGGATCGCGAACCCGGCCCAGGCCGAGCAGGCGGCGCGCGCGGCGGACGGCGTCGTGGTGGGGAGCGCGTTGGTCGAGGCGCTGGGCCAGGGACTGGGGGTGGCCGAGCGACTCGCTACCGAGTTGGCCGAGGCCGTGCGGCGGGTCCGCCGATGACCAGTAACCGGCTCGTCACGATATACGGGCAGGTGCTCCGCTACGGCGGGCCGTTCGTGCTCCTCGCCGTGTTGATCGCAGATCCCCGCTGGACGGGCGAACTGCCTGCGCTCGGGGCGTTGCTCGTGGCGGGAATCGTTCTCCGCGGGCTGCAGGTCCCGCTCTCCAAGTACTCCTATCTCACGCAGCTCGGTGTGGTGGCGTTGGCGGGCAGCCTGCTCGTCGGATTGCCGGCCGCGGCCCTCGCGGTTGCGACGAGCACGTTCGTCGTCGACTGGCTCTGGGCGCGCAAAGCCCCGAGCGCGGCCTTCGCGAACCTCGGGCGCGAGGCCCTGGCCATCGTGGCGGCCTACGGCGTCTACGCGGAGCTCGTCCTGGTGGCGCACGCACCGCCCGGCCTCCACCTCGAGACCTTACCCGCCCTCTTCTTCTACGGACTCTGCTACTTCGCCGCCACGCGTCTCCTCTTCTACTTCGCCCTGCTCGCCCGCGGCAAGCTCGAACAGGGCGAGCAACTGCTCATCCTCCGCTACGAGTGCATCGGCTTCGGGGGCACGGTCGCCGCGACGGCGTGCGTCGTGGGCGCCGTGGTCTACTGGCCGCCGCTCACCTGGCTCTTCGTCATTGCCGCGCTCGGCGCGCTCGGGCTGCTCTTCAAGCGCACGGTCGAGGAGGCGATCGCCGCCGAAGAGCTGAACAAGATCCACGCGATGGAAGCCGTGATCACGAGCAACGTGAGTCTCGACGATTCCTTCATGCGGATCGAGCGGCTGGCGCACCGCCTCGTGGACTGGGGCGACTTCCGGATCTACCGCCAACACGGCAAGACCGCCCAGCGCGTCTACCGCGGCGCGATCGGCCGGGCCAATCGGGCCGAGCCCTCGGCCGACGTCGCGACGCTCCGGGGACATGTGATCGCAAGCGGGGACGCCGTGGTGATTCACGACCTCTCGCGTGATCTCCGGGTGGCGGATGCCCGTGCGGACGTCTTGAGCCTGGTCATCGTGCCGCTCCGTTTCGGGGACCAGGTGATCGGCACGCTCGAGCTCGAGCACCACAAACGCAAGGCCTACCGGCCGCGCGACGTGGTGACGATCCTCACCTTCGCAAACCAGCTCGCCACGGCGATTCACATCACCGAGCTCCGTCGCCCGCTGATGGAGACGGTCGAGCGTCTGACGGCGCAGCTCGGGACGCTCGCGCACGCGGCCGAGGCCCTGCGGGAGGCCGCGGGCGGCGTCGCCGGGTCCACGAACGCGATCCGCGAGGCCGTGGCGGCCGAAGAGACAGAAGTGTCGAGCGGCCTCGCGGCGACCGAGAGCCTCGCCCAGGTGTCCCGCCGCGTCTCGATCGACGGCGCGCAGGCGGCGCAGGCCTCGAGTACCGCGAGCAACGTCGCCCAGCGGAACCGCCAGCAGATCCGCGAAGCGATCGAGCGTCTCGTGGCGCTGAAGGCCTTCGTGGGGGAGAGCTCGGCCAAGGTGCAGGCGCTGGGCCAGGTGAGCCGCCGCATCACGGGGTTCATCGCGTCGATCCGCGATCTCGCCGACATGACGAACCTCCTTTCCCTGAACGCGGCGATCGAAGCGGCGCGCGCCGGACGCCAGGGCAAGGGGTTCGCGGTGGTGGCGGACGAAATTCGGCGGCTTGCCGAGCAGACCACGAGTGCCGCGGTCGAGGCCGGGGAGCTCGTGCAGGACATCCATCATCAGGTGGGCGACGTCGTCGAGCAGATGCGCCGCGGCGAGGTGAACGTGGGCGGCGTGGAGGAGCTGTCGGCCGCGGCCCTCGAGGCGCTCGATGCGATCGTCGCCGCGACCGCCGACGCGACCGCACACGCACGGGGCATCGCGTCCGCCGCGGGCGACCAGGACGCCGCGTTCATGGAGCTGCGCACGCGCATTCACACGATGGCGCTGATTGCCGGCCGCAATCGCACCGAAGCCGACGATGTCGCGGTGCGCGCGCGTGACGCCGCGCACGGGCTCTCCGATCTCGAGCGCGCGACGCGCGAGCTCGGCGAAGTCGCATCCATGCTGCGCGACCTGACGCGCGGCTTTGCGAGCGTGCCGTAGGCCACTACTATTCCCCCGTGGCGAAGCGCGAAACGGTCTACGTGGCGCTGGGCTCAAACCTCGGTGATCGCCAGGCCCACCTCGCGCACGCGCGCGAGCGTCTCGCCCACCTGCCCGCCACCACGCTCCTCCGCACGTCCCGCGTGGAAGAGACGGCACCCATCGGCCCCGTCACCCAGAGCGCCTTCCTGAACCAGATGGCCGAGCTCGAGACGGAGCTCGAGCCCGAGGACCTCCTGCAACACCTGCTCGCCATCGAAGCCGAGCGCGGCCGCGAGCGGCGCGTTCGCTGGGGCCCCCGGACGCTCGATCTCGACATCGTGCGCTTCGGCGCGCGCGACGTCCGCGGGCCCGCGCTGACGCTGCCCCATCCCGAGCTCGCGCACCGGGACTTCTGGCAGCGCGAAATCGCCGAACTCGAGGACGCCCTCGCGTGAGCGACGGCGCCCGCACCATCCTCGACCTCAAGGCCATGAAACGGCGGGCCGAGCGGATCGTCGCCCTCACGTGCTACGACGGCCTGTTCGCCCGCCTCCTCGACCCAAGCGTCGACATTCTGCTCGTGGGCGACTCGGTGACCCAGGTGCTCGGGCTCGCGCCGACGACGCTCTCGGCCACGCTCGACCAGATGGTCTACCACACGCGCATGGTGCGGCGAGGCTCGCGCCGCGCGCTCGTCATCTGCGACATGCCGTTTCTCTCCTACCAAGTGTCCGTGCCCGAGGCCATCCGGAACTGCGGGCGGGTCCTGGCCGACACGGGCTGTCACGCGGTGAAGCTCGAAGGCGGGCAGTCCATCGTCGCGACGGTGCGCGCGCTCGTCGACGCCGGGATCCCGGTGATCGGACACCTGGGGCTCACACCCCAGTCGGTGCGGACGCTGGGCGGCTATCACATTCAGGGGAAGGACCCCGCGGCTGCCGCGCGGCTCGAGGCGGACGCGCGGGCGCTCGCTGACGCCGGGGCCGCGGCCATCGTGCTCGAGCTCGTGCCTGCGGCCCTCGCGTCGCGGATCAGCGCCGCGATCCCGATTCCCACGATCGGGATCGGCGCCGGCCCCGGGTGCGATGGCCAGGTCCTCGTGCTCCACGACATGCTGGGCCTGAACGAGGAGTTTCAGCCGAAGTTTTTGAAGCGCTACGCGGAGCTCGCGGCCGACGTGCGGAGCGCGGTCGAGCACTACGCGGCCGAGGTCCGCGAGGGGCGCTACCCCGGCCCCGAGCACTCCTTCGGCGACTGACGTCGTGGAGGCAATCGCGGCCCCGGCCGAGATGCGCGCGTGGAGTCGCGGCGAGCGCGCCCGAGGCCGCCGCATCGGGTTCGTCCCCACCATGGGCTTCCTGCACGAAGGCCACCTGCAACTGATCGACCGGGCCCGCGAGCGGACCGACTGCGTGGTGGTCTCGAGTTTCGTGAACCCGCTGCAGTTCGGGCCGACGGAGGATTTCAAACGCTACCCCCGCGATCCGGCGCGCGACCGGGAGCTCGTGCGGGCGCGGGGCATCGATTGCCTCTTCGAGCCCACGACGGACCAGCTCTATCCCACGCTACCGACGGTGCGCGTCGCTCCCGGACCGAAGGGCGACGTGCTCGAGGGCGCCGCACGCCCGGGCCATTTCGCGGGAGTCCTCACGGTCGTGGCGAAGCTCTTCCACATCGTCGAGCCGCATGTCGCCGTCTTCGGCCGCAAAGACTTCCAGCAGGCCGTGCTGGTCCGGCAGATGGTGCGGGACTTGGATTTCGCGATCGAGATCGACGTGGCACCGACCGTCCGCGAGCTCGACGGCCTCGCCCTTTCTTCCAGGAACACCTACTTGAGCGCTGACGAGCGCCGGGCGGCGCTCGCGTTGTCCCGGGCGCTGCGGGCGGTCGAGCAGGCCTGGCGGGGCGGGGAAGCGGATGCGGCGGCGCTCACCCGACGCGGCACGAAGGTGCTCGCCGCCCCGGGCGTGACCCCTCAGTACGTGGGGCTCGTGGGCGAGGACCTGGAGCCCGTGACGCGCGCGGATCCCCGGACGGTCGTCCTAGTCGCGGCGCATGTCGGCTCCACGCGCTTGATCGACAACGTGGCGCTCGGGGATGGGCTCACCCAGGACATCGCCGTGCGCCGATGATCACGCTTCCCCCCTGGGCGGAGGTCGACGCGAGACGGCGCGCGCACATCGAGCGCGTGGCCACGCTCCTCGCAAGCTGGGCTGAGGCGATGCGGGTGTCAGCGGCCGAGCGCAACCGCTGGCTCAAGGGGGCCTACCTGCACGACGCCCTGAAGGACGCGCGGCTCTCGACGCGGATCGCCCACGGCCCAGCGGCGGCCGACCGCGCGGCCGCTGAAGGCGAGACCGACCAGGGCGTGCTCGACGCCGTGCGCTATCACACCATCGGTTATGCCCGCTGGGACAACGTCGGGCGGATGCTCTACTTGGCCGATTTCCTCGAGCCCGGGCGCACGGGGAACGCCCGCACGCGGCGCGAGCTCGCCGCCCGGGTGCCGCGGGAGCATCTCATCGTGCTCCGCGAGGTCGCTCGCCTGCGGATCGACGGTGTGCTCACGGCCCATTGGCCTTTGCTGCCCGAGACGGTCGAGTTTTGGAACGCACTCGTCTCATCCTGATCGCGCTGCTCGCCGCGTGTCACGCGGAGCAGCCCGCCCGCGTGCCGGGCGACGCCGGACCGGCCATCACGGTCGAAGTCCTGAACGGCACGCCGCAGCCGGGTCTCGCACGGGTCGGGACACGGGTGCTCCGAGCGGCGGGCATCGACGTCGTGAGCGTGGGCACGGCGAAGAATGCGGCACCGATCGAATCGACGCGCATCGTCGTGCGGCGCGGGGCGGTGACGCAGGGCACGTCGGTCAGGCAGGCGCTCGGGGTCGGTGCCGTGTCCGTGGCACTCGACTCGACGCGCCTACTCGACGTGAGCGTGTTCTTGGGAGCGGACTTTAAGCCGCGGCTGCCGTTCCACCCGTAGCTGGCCGCAGGCGGCCGCGATGTCCAGTCCGCGGCTCCGCCGCAGCACCGCGCTCGTGCCGTGGCCCCGCAACCGGCGCAGGAAGGCGCGCATCGCCGCGGGCGCACTCGGCGTCAACCCGGGCGCACCGCCGGGGTGGAGCGGGAGGAGGTTCACGAGCGCACCGAGCGGCGCCGCGACCCGCGCCAGCTCGTCAGCGTCCTCCGGGCGGTCGTTTAAGTCCCCGAGCAGCACATACTCGAACGTCACCCGCCGCTTGAACGCGGCCAGCGCCTCGAGCACGGCCGCGAGTCGGTACTTCTTCTCGATCGGCATCAGGGTACGCCTGAGCGCCGACACCGGCGCATGGAGCGACACCGCGAGCCCGAACTGCTCGCGTCGCGCCGCAAGCTTGGCCAGCGCGGGCAGGATGCCCACCGTCGACACCGTGATGTGCCGGGCGCCGATCCCGAGCCCGTCTGGGTCGTTCAGAATCGTGAGTGCCGCGTCTACCGCGTCCCAGTTCAAGAGTGGCTCGCCCATGCCCATGAACACCACGTTCGTGGGCTTGAGGGCCGGGTCCCGGAGCACGAGCTCGCGCACTTGGGCTGCGATCTCTGACGCGGTGAGGTCCCGCCCGAACCCCATGCGACCCGTGGCGCAGAACACGCAGCCGAGCGCACAGCCCACCTGCGAGGACACGCAGAGCGTCCGCCGCGTGCCCTCGGGGATGAGGACGGACTCGATCGACTCCCCGTCGGCGAG
>Ga0209415_10003262_pt1 | contig 30171 bp, 25 predicted proteins | sample PeaSoiSIISIP2007_FD_187696 | JGI IMG/M metagenome (GOLD analysis project Ga0209415, IMG submission 187696) | Peat soil microbial communities from Weissenstadt, Germany - SII-SIP-2007 (SPAdes) (version 2) | ecosystem: Environmental > Terrestrial > Soil > Wetlands > Peat | place: Germany...
GCCGTGATGGAAGCCGCCGAGTACGCCGGTGCCCGCAAGGCGTACATCATCGAGGAGCCGATGGCCGCCGCCATCGGAGCGGGACTCCCGGTGCACGAACCCACGGGCAACATGGTGGTGGACATCGGCGGAGGGACCACCGAGGTCGCGGTGATCTCCCTCGGTGGGATCGTCACGAGCCAATCGGTCCGGATCGGGGGCGACGAGCTCGACGAGGCCATCATCTCCTTCATCAAGAAGGAGTACAGCCTGGCACTCGGTGAACGGACATCCGAAGAGATCAAGATCGCGTTGGGTTCGGCGTTTCCGCTCGAAGAGGAGTTGCACGCCGAGATCCGCGGTCGTGACCTCGTCACCGGGCTTCCGAAGACTGTCGTCGTCTCGACCGAAGAGATCCGCCGGGCCATCGACGAGCCCGTGTCCGCCATCATCGACGCCGTCAAGGTGACGCTCGACAAGACGCCGCCCGAATTGGCCGCCGACATCATGGAGCAAGGCATCGTCCTCACCGGTGGTGGGGCACTTCTGCACGGGCTCGATGCCCGTCTGCAGGAGGAGACAGGCATGCCCATCGTCGTCGCCCGGGACCCGTTGAATTGCGTGGCCATCGGCAGCGGACAGTGCCTCGAGGAGTTTGACGCCCTCAAGCAGGTCCTCATCACCTCCTCCGCCGGGTGATTGGCGCCCGCGCCTGGCGCGGAATCCGGATGGCCCCCGCCGACACGTGGTCGCCGTCGTGCCCGTGGCCTGGTGGTGGAGCCGGCGGCGCCTGAGAGCGGTCCGACGTGGCCAGGACGCGCCGGTCCCGACGCCCCCGGCTCACCATCGTGCTTCTTGTTCTGGCGTCGATCACGATCATCACGCTCGACTACCGCGGTGACGCCCACGGGGTCATCTCCAGCCTCAAGAGGGCGGCCGGCGATGCGTTCTCACCGGTCCAGCGCGGGGTCGACGCTGTGACCCGTCCGATCGGGAGCTTCCTGGCCGGTGCCTTCAACGGCGGGGAGCTGCAGACGGAGAACGAGAAGTTGCGCGACGAGATCGGGCAGTTGCAGCGCCAAACCCTGGCGGAGCGGGCCGTGCAGAATGCCCTGCGGTCCCTCGAGGAGCTCGACCACCTGCCGTGGATCCAGAACATCCCCACTGTCCGGGCCCAGGTCATCGCCCTCAACCCTTCGAACTTCGCCGCCACCGTGGAACTCAACGTCGGGACGGCCAGCGGTGTCGACGACGGCATGCCCGTCGTCGGAGGGGCCGGTCTCGTCGGTCACGTGATTGCCACGTCATCATCGACGAGCACAGTCGAGTTGATCACCGACGCCGGTTCCAATGTCGGCGTGACCTTCGGCTCGTCGAGCGGAAACCAGGCGAGCGTGGCTGGCGGCGGGATCGGGAAACCCCTGTCGGTCACCTTGATCACCCCCGGCACCGCTCTCCAAAAGGGCGAGGTGTTCACCACGAGCGGCCTGCCCAACCTGGCCTATCCACCGCTCATCCCCGTGGCCCGGATCACGAGGTTCTCCTCGAACGCCTCGTCGACGGACGAAGCGGTCACGGCCGTGCCGGTGTCCGACCTCTCCCGGCTGTACTACGTCGACGTGCTCCAGTGGCAACCGGCGGCCTGATCCGTATCCCGCTATGGCGCCGCCACCGCACACCGAGGCACACGGGCGATGACGTCGGCCGACCTGGCGCGGACGACGATCGTCCTCTTCGTGGTCCTCGCCATCCAGAACACGCTCCTTGACGGCGTCCGCGTGGCCGGCGCCCACCCCGATGCCATGCTCCTGCTTCCCATGGCCGCCGGGTACACGGCCGGCCCCGACCGGGGCGCCGTCTTCGGTTTCGCCGCCGGGTTGCTGGCCGACCTCTTCCTCCCCACAACTTTCGGCCTGTCGGCCCTGGTGGGGTGTCTCCTGGGATACGGAACCGGCCTGGCCACCAGGGGTCTCGTCCGCAGCTCCTGGTGGCTGCCGTTGATCGTCGCCGCCGGGGCGACCGCCGTCGGCGTGTCCGCGTACGCGATCCTGGGGGCCGTGCTCGGAGAACCGGGGGCTCTGACCGCCGATCTGGTGCCCGCCCTGGCGGTGGCCACCCCGGCGGCCGTCGTACTGGCCACACCGGTCGTGCGCTTCGTGGCCTGGGCCATGCCCCCGGTGGCAACGGGCCGAGGCGCCGGCGTGGGAGCCGGGTCGCGATGAGGCGGCATCGGCGGCTCGCCCGCAAGCTGCGCACGGCCGACACGCCCCGGCGCCCCCGCCCGGGGAAGGCGGTGCGGAGGGGAGGCAGGGTCCGCCATCCCTTCGGTGGCGGCCACGTCTACCCCAAGCCCAAGCGCCCCCGTCCGGCGCGCCAGAAGGAGCCCCGGACGCCACATATGCGCCCCCGCCGGTCGGTCGTCGACCGGGTCATGCCTTCGAGCGAACCGTCCGCCCCCCGGACGATCGTCCGTCTGCGGGTGGTGGGACTCCTCGTCGCCGCGTTGTTCGCACTGATGTTCATCCGGTTGTGGTACCTCCAGGTCCTCGACACCTCGGCCTATTCTCAGACCGTCGCCCAGAACCAGGTCCGCCTGGTCCAGGTGCCCGCTCCCCGGGGACTGATCGTCGACCGTTCAGGATCGAACGTCCTGGTCGGTGACCAGGTCACGAGGAACATCACGCTGTCGCGCGTGGCCTCGCAGGCCCATCCCGATGTGGTGAGCGAACTGGCCGCCCTCCTCGATCTCACCCCCACGACGATCGACTCGTATCTCAACGACGTCCAATTCAGTCTGTACGAACCGGTTCCCATCCTGACGAACGCCCCCCTGTCGGACGTGCTCTACATCGACGAGCACCCATCGCTGTTCCCCGGCGTGTCCATCACGTCGGGGACGCTGCGAACGCATCCGAACGGGGCGACGGGCGCGCAGATGCTCGGGTACGTGCGTCAGATCAATGCCGCTGAGCTGAATGCGCACAAGGACTACCAACTCGGAGACAACTACGGACAGGACGGCCTCGAGAACCAGTACGAGTCGTATCTGCGAGGACGGCCGGGGATCGACCAGGTCGAGGTGAACGCCCAGGGCAATGTGGTCGGGAGCCTCGGTCAGTCCGAGCCCGTCGCCGGCGACACCGTCGTGACCAACATCGACCTCGGCCTCCAACAGACCCTGCAGACGTCGCTCGACAACAAGATCAAGAGCTTGAACGGCACCGTCGATCCGGCCACGGGGAAGGTCGAGCACCCCACCGGTGGAGCCGCCGTGGCCCTCGACCCCCAGACCGGTGCCGTGTTGGCCCTGGTCTCCTCACCGAGCTACGACCCGTCGATCTGGAACAAGCCGGTGATCACCCAGGGAGATCTGAACGCGCTCGGCAACGCCCAGAGCGACAACGTCATCGACGGCTTCTACACCCCGGGGTCCACCTTCAAGCTGGCCTCGGCCACCGCCGCCCTGGAGACGGGTCTCATCAGCCCCGGGTTCACGTACTACGACAACGGGATCTTCAACATCCCGGGCTGTCAGACGGGCGGGCTGGGGTGCAAGCCGCTCGGGGACAACGACGGCGAGAACCCCCACTCCTACATCGACGTCTCCGAGGCGCTCACCATCTCGAGCGACGACTTCTTCTACAACATCGGCGCCATGTTCTGGGACACTCCGTCGGCGCGCAGCCGGTACGGCCAGCAGCCCATCCAGACCGTCGCCGCCCAGTACAGCTACGGAGAGAAGACTGGGATCGACCTGCCCGGTGAGGATGCCGGTGACTACGCCCGCGTGGACTCCCCCGCGGTGGTGGCCAAGGAGCACGCCCAGTACCCGAAGGCCTACCCGAACGGCGGGTGGTTCACCGGGAACAACATCGAGATGGCCTTCGGTCAGGGCGGGACGGTGATCACGCCCATCGAGGAGGCCGTCGCCTACGCCACCTTTGCCAACGGGGGGATCCGGTACGTCCCCCAGATCGCGGCCGGGATCGTCGGACCGACGGGCAAGGTCGTGGAGACCTTCACGCCCAAGGTGGCCGGCCACGTGGCGATGTCGCCGGCCGACCGCCAGGCGATGCTGGCGGGCTTCGAAGGGGTAGTGAACGCGCAGGGTGGCACGGCCACCACCAGCTTCGCCGGCTTCCCCTTCGACAAGCTGTCCCTGGCGGGCAAGACGGGCACGGCCAGCTCGAGCGAACAGGTCCCGACGTCGTGGTTCGTGGGGTGGGGTCCCCAGGTGAACCCCCAATACCTGATCGCCGTCGTCATCGAGAAGGGCGGCTACGGTGCCTCGGCCGCCGCCCCGGTGGCCCGCGACGGGTTCTCCTACCTGGTGAACAACCCCGTTTCCCCCGTGGACCTGAGCCCTCCCGCCGGCGTTGGGACCATCTCGACCACCACCACGACCCCGGCCACCGGCACGACCTCGACCACGGCACCCCACTCCTGAGGGACCTCGTCGGGTCGGGCAGCATCAGGCGAGCGGAGGCCCCGGGTACGCCCGGGGCGGCTCTAGACTCGGTGGGCACATGACCTCACTGTGGCCACGGATCGAACCGCTCCTGGCCCACGTCACCAAGCCGGCCCGTTACATCGGGGGGGAACTGGGTGCCTGTGAGCCCGATCACGGGCCGGGACGCGTGGCGTGGCTGCTTCTGTATCCGGACACCTACGAGATCGGCCTGCCCAACCAGGGGCTCCAGATCCTCTACGAGATCCTGAACGAGCGCCCCGACGCCGTAGCGGAGCGGGCCTACGCCCCGTGGACGGACATGGAGGCCGCCATGCGGGCCGCCGAGGTGCCCCTGTTCTCCGTGGAGACGAGCCGCCCGGCGGCCGATTTCGACATCCTCGCCTTCAACCTGTCGGCCGAGCTCACCTACACGAACGTCCTGAACCTGGTGGACCTGGCCGGTGTCCCGGTGAGAGCGGCCGACCGGGCAGCTGGACATCCCCTCGTGATCGCCGGTGGCCACTGCGCCTTCAATCCCGAGCCGATGGCGGACTTCGTGGACGCCTTCGCGCTCGGCGACGGCGAGGAAGTGGTGGGCGAGATCACCGATGTCGTGAGGCGCTGGCAGGAGCGGCGGTCGACCGACGGCACGTCGAGCCGGGAGGAGCTCCTTGTCGCCTTGGCCGGGGTCACCGGCGTCTACGTCCCCTCGTGCTACGAGCCCACCTACGAGGCCGGGCGCCTCACCGGTGTCGCCCCCCGTGCCCGAGCGGTCCCCGAGAAGGTCGAGAAGCGGACCATCAGCGACCTCGGGGCCTGGCCGTACCCGAAGCAGCAGCTCGTCCCTCTCGTCGAGGTGGTCCACGACCGTCTCAACGTCGAGGTGTTCCGGGGATGTACCCGCGGGTGCCGGTTCTGCCAGGCGGGGATGATCACCCGGCCGGTGCGCGAGCGGCCGGCGGCCCAGGTCGACCGGATGGTGCGCAGCGGCCTCGACCGGACGGGATACGACGAGGTGACGCTCACCTCGCTGTCCTCGGCCGACTTCTCCGGGATCGAGAAGACGGTGACCTCGATCATCAACGATCCCGAATGCTCCGGTCAGGTGTCTGTCAGCCTGCCCAGTCTCAGGGTCGATGCCTTCACCGTCGGATTGGCGGCGGAGATCCAGAAGGTGCGCCGGACAGGACTGACCTTCGCCCCCGAGGGGGGGACGTGGCGGATGCGCCAGGTCATCAACAAGCTCATCCGTGAGGAGGACCTCTACGCGGCGGTGGACTCCGCCTTCTCCCAGGGTTGGCAAAGGGTCAAGCTCTACTTCCTGATCGGGCTCCCCACCGAGACCGACGACGATGTCCTCGGAATCGCGGCACTGGCCCGAGCCTGCGTCGAGATCGGGCGCCGCTACCACCGCAACGTGACCGTGACGGCGTCGGTGGGTGGCTTCGTGCCCAAGGCCCACACGCCCTTCCAGTGGTTCGGGCAGAACACCATGGAGGAGCTACGGCGCAAGGTCGTGCTCCTGAAGGACGCCGTCCGGGGCGTGCGCGGGTTGTCGCTTCGTTGGCACGATCCCGAGGCCACAACCGTCGAGGGACTGGTGAGCCGTGGCGACCGCCGCATGGGGGCCGTCATCGAGGACGTCTGGCGGGCAGGCGGGACGTTCCAGGAGTGGTCCGAGCACTTCGACCTCGGTCTGTGGACCGGAGCGCTCGAACGGGCCGGGTTGACCCTCGAGGACGCCGTGTACCGGCATCGACCCGAGGACGAGATCCTGCCCTGGGACCACGTGTCGGCGGGACTGCACCGCGACTTCCTGTGGCAGGACTGGCAGGAGGCCCTGGCCGAGCACGGCCTCGAGGACTGCCGGTGGACACCGTGTTACGACTGCGGTGCGTGCACCGGACTCGGTGTCGAGCACGTGGTGGCTTCGTCGGTCGCCCCGGCCGGGGGTAGCCAGGGGACGGGGCAGGACCTCGAGGCGGGTGGGACGGTGCCGGTGCGGTTCCTGGCGACATCGACCCACGCGCCGGCAGCGCCCGTGCTGGCCGGCGCCGCGGCGGTGGAGGCGGGGGGGTGAAGCTTCGGATCCGCTTCGCCAAGATCGGCCGGGTGCGGTGGACGAGCCACCGAGACGTGGCCCGCATGTGGGAGCGGGCCCTGCGCCGGGCCCGGGTGCCCATCGCCTACACGGAGGGCTTCTCACCCCGGCCCAAGTTGAGCTTCGGGCTGGCGCTGCCCACCGGATGTGAATCGAATGCCGAGTACCTCGACGTGGCCCTGCGTGAGCCGTTGGCTCCGGAGGAGGTCACGGCGAACTTCAGTTGTCTGTTGCCCGACGGCGTCGATGTCGTCGCCGCTCAGGTCCTCCCCGAAGGGGCGGGGTCACTCCAGGAGGAAGTGACTTCGTGCCGATGGGAGATCGATGTTCCACAGTCGGACCCCGACGCCCTTTCCGAGATCATCGCCCGGGTGCTGGGCGCCGAGGTCCTCTCCGTCACACGCGAGCGCAAGGGGCGTCCGGTCACCGATGACCTGCGTCCCTCGGTGCTCGCTCTTTCCTCCACCGGGTCGTGCGGGACCGGGGCCGTGCTCGTCGCCGAGCTCGGAACCCGGCCCCGCGGGGTCCGTCCAGCCGAGCTGGCCCAGGTGATGGGCATCGATCTCGGGCTGGCCCGAAGGACCAATCAATGGATCGAGCGCGACGGTTCCCGCTGGGAACCCCTTGCGACGCCCGCGGCTGACGCCGCCGTCTGGGAGCGCGCCTCGTGAGAAGTACGAGAAGGGATTCCCCCCATGTCCGATCTGAGCGCCGGCCAGCCGGTGACGGAGCCTGTGGGCCCGCCGCCGGGGCCTGCCCCGACAGATGCCCCCGGCACCCCCGATGCCGCCGGCACCCCACCGTCTGTGACTGGCGGCCGGCCCGCCGTCCCTACGGTTACCGAGCCGACCCCCGGGGGCGGGGATTCCTCGACACCCCCGACCTCTGACGAGGCGGGACCGGGTCCGAACCCACGCCGCCGCCGACGTCGGCCGTCGACGGGGCTCTCAGGCGGCGAACCCTCAGGTAGCGAACCCTCAGGTAGCGAAGCCTCGGCCGCCGGACGCCCAGACGGCGAGCCCACAGCCGGCGAGCCCCCGGCGTCACCCGGGGAGCCGGGACCCGGTGCGACGACCGTGGCCGCCATCGACCGGCCGCCGCGACAGGGAGCCGAGCGGCCCCGGATCGGCGACAGCCGCCCGGCCCGACCGCCGGCGCCCGCGGCCCCGCCGGCGTCCGGCTCCCCACGGCCCGCCCGTCGGAGTCCGTCGTCCAAGGCGCCGGGTCGGGTCAAGGAGGGGGAGGTGGCGGGCTCGACTGACGTGTCGGTAGCGGGCAAGACGACCGCCACCGCGGCCACCGAGGTGGATGCCGATCAAGGTGATGGTGCCGCCAAGACGGCCGGCGGCCGGTCGCGGCGACGCAGTGGACGTGAGCGCCGGGGCCGACCCGTCGGGCGCTACCTCATGTGTGTCCACGTGCGCCCGCACGCCACCCAGATCGCCGTGCTCGAGGGGCGGACCCTTGTCGAGCACCAGGTGTCGCGCGCGGCCGACGACGCCACCCAGATCGACGGGAATATCTACCGGGGCCGGGTCCAGAACGTCCTGCCGGGCATGGAAGCGGCCTTCGTGGACATCGGGACCCCCAAGAATGCCGTGCTCTACCGGGGCGACGTCCGCTTCGATCGCGACGACGTGGAGACGCCTTCGGGAGCGTCCCCCCGCATCGAGCAGATGCTGAAAGCCGGCCAGACCATCCTCTGCCAGGTGACGAAGAACCCGATCGGAGCCAAGGGGGCACGGCTGACCCAGGAGGTCTCGCTGCCCGGCCGTTTTGTCGTGATGGTCCCCAATTCGTCCGCCTTCGGCATCTCGAAGCGACTCGACGACACCGAGCGCAAGCGCCTGCGGCGCATCGTGGACGACGTCCGCCCCAAAGGCCACGGCCTCATCGTCCGGACGGCCGCGGAAGGAGCCAGTCAGGAGGAACTCGGTCACGATGTCGAACGCCTGGCCGCGCAGTGGGCGTCGATCGAGGCGGAGGCCAGCAGGTCCACGGCGCCAGGACTGCTCTACCGGGAGCCCGACCTGGCCGTGCGGAGCGTGCGGGAGGAGTTCAACCGTGAGTACCGCGGTGTCGTCATCGACGACGAAGAGCTCTTCCTCCAGGTCCGCGAGTACATCGAACAGGTCAATCCGGAGCTGGCCGATCGGGTCGAGCTCTACGACCCGGTGGCCGAGAACATGCCCGTATTCGAGCGGTTCCATGTGCACGAGCAGTTGCACAAGGCCCTCGACCGCAAGGTCTGGTTGCCGTCGGGAGGCTCGATCATCATCGAGCGGACCGAAGCGCTCACCGTGATCGACGTCAACACCGGCAAGAACGTCGGGACCTCGAACCTGGAGGAGACCGTCTACCGGAACAACCTGGAGGCGGCCGAGGAGATCGCCCGCCAGCTCCGGCTGCGCGACATCGGGGGGATCATCGTCATCGACTTCATCGACATGGAGATCAGGGAGAACCGGGACAAGGTGGCGGCCGCCCTGCGCTCGGCCCTGGCCCGGGACAAGACCCGGACCCAGGTCTTCGACATCTCCGAGCTGGGCCTGATCGAGATGACCCGGAAGCGGGTGTCGGAAGGGCTGGTGGAGTCCCTGTCGAGCACCTGCGCCATCTGTGGAGGGCGCGGGATCGTCCTGGACGAGACCTTGTTGTAGAGTTGCCAGGCTATGTACGCAGTGATCCGATCGGGAGGCAAGCAGGAGCGTGTGGCCGAGGGCCAGCAGCTCCGCGTCGAATTGCTGGGTCTGCCCACGGGCAGTGACATCGAGCTCGATCCCGTCCTGGTTGTCGATGACGACCGCGTCCTCGCCACCCCGGAGCAATTGACCGGCGCCGTCGTGGCCGCCCGGATCGTGGGCGAGGAGCTCGGACCGAAGATCCGGGGCTTCACTTATCAGGCCAAGGCGCGCCGCCGCCGCCGGTGGGGGCACCGTCAGCACTACGCCACCGTGGAGATCACCGCCATCACCGTGCCATCCGGGCGCTGAGTCGCACGGGACAGGACGAGGAGAACGAGACATGTCCAAGACCAAGGGCGGCGGTTCGACCCGCAACGGTCGTGACTCGAACGCGCAACGACTCGGTGTCAAGGTGTTCGACGGGACCAGGGTCCCCGCCGGCGCCATCATCGTGCGTCAGCGGGGTACCAAGTTCCACCCCGGTGAGAACGTGGGCCGCGGCGGTGACGACACCCTCTTCGCCACAGCCGACGGATTCGTCAAGTTCGGCACCCGCAAGGGGCGCCGGCTGGTCGACGTCCGTTCCGAGGCCTGAGTTCCGGCACCCGACGTCCCGAGGTCGTCGCGGCGCCGGCCCGTCGGTGACGGCGGAGGACCGGCCGCCGGGCGGCGCCGACCTGTCCGCGTAGGATCGAAAGAGTGTCGGGGTTCGTAGACGAGGCCCAGATCCACGTGAAAGCCGGGGACGGCGGCGCCGGTGCCGTGTCGTTCCGGCGCGAGGCCCACGTCTCTCGGGGCGGCCCCGATGGAGGTGACGGTGGCAGTGGGGGTGACGTCTGGCTCGTCGCCTCCCACAACCAGGCGTCGCTCCTCGGGTTCCGTGACCATCCCCATCGAGCGGCCACCAGCGGAACCCATGGACAGGGCAAGAAGCGGCACGGGGCGTCGGGGTCGGATCTGGATGTGCCCGTTCCGGTGGGGACGGTCGTCCGCGGACCTGACGGCGCCGTCCTGGCCGATCTGGCGTCGGCGGGAGACCGGTGGGTGGCAGCCCGCGGCGGCCGGGGCGGGCACGGCAACGCCCGATTCCTGAACAACCGTCGCCGGGCCCCCGCCTTCGCCGAACAGGGCGAATCGGGCGAGGAGCACTGGTTGGACCTGGAGCTGAGGCTCCTGGCCGACGTGGCCATCGTGGGCATGCCCAATGCGGGGAAGAGCACGCTGATCTCGCGGATCTCCGCGGCACGGCCCAAGATCGCCGACTACCCCTTCACCACGTTGGAGCCGCACCTCGGTGTGGTGCGAGTGGGACGGCCGGGATCCGAGACGGAGATGGTGGTGGCCGACATCCCGGGCCTCGTCTCGGGCGCGGCCGACGGACGCGGGCTCGGTCACCGGTTCCTCCGGCATGTCGAACGGGCGCGTGTGCTGGTCATCCTCGTGGACCTGGCCGCCGTCGACGGGGTCGCCCCGCGCGAACAGGAGCGGATCCTCCTCGACGAGCTGGGCCGGTACCGGCCCGAGTTGCTCGAACGTCCCCGCATCGTGGTGGGATCGAAGGCCGATGTCGTGGGCTCGACTGCCGCGGGGACCCCGCCGGACCACGCCGCCGCCACCACCGACGGCGGCCCCGATGGACCCGACGCCGGCCCCGATGGCACCGAGCTCAGGATCTCGGCGGTGACAGGCGAGGGCATCGACACACTGTTGCGACGTCTGGTGCGACTGGTGGTCGACGCCCGAGCGGCCGAGGTCGTCACGTCGCCGACGGTCGTCGTGCACCGCCCGCTGCCGGAAGGTGTCGAGGTCGTGCACGAGGCCGACGGGTCGTTCGTGGTGCTCGGCCGATCCGCCCTGCGGGCGGTGGCTCTGTCCGATCTCACCGACGACCAGGCCGTGGCGTACGTCCAGGAGCGTCTGCGGCGTCTGGGGGTCGAGCGGGCCCTGGTCCGGGCCGGGGCGCGCGACGGTGACGTGGTCCACCTCGGGAAGCTCACCTTCACCTATCAGAGCGACGCCGGTGGTCTCGACGCGGCCGCCGCGTCGGTGGGCGGACCGGGCCGCCGGAGGCCCCACGTGGGTGGTGACGGGGGTCGGCCCGGTCGGCGCCAGGGCGGTCGTCGCGGTGCCCCCCCGCGGCCCGACGGGTCGTGACCGACGACACGGGTACGCCTGTTCCGGGCGCGGCCCGAACCGTGGTGGCCAAGATCGGATCGTCGTCGGTCACCGCCGCCGGCGGCGGGGTCGACGGTGCCGCCATCGAGCGGCTGAGCGCCGACATCGCGCTGGTACGCGCCGCCGGCCACAGTGTCGTCCTGGTCAGCTCGGGCGCCATCGCCGCCGGATGGGCGGCGCTGAGCGGCGGTCCGCGGCCCACCGACCCGGCCACCCTCCAGGCCGTCTCGGCCGTGGGTCAGCACCGGCTCATGCGCGTCTACGACGACGCCCTCGCCGGGCACGGCCTGTCGGTCGGTCAGGTCCTGCTCGCCCCTCTCGACTTCGTCCACCGTCAGCAGTACCTGCACGCCCGCCAGACCCTGGCCCGGTTGCTCGAACTGGGGGTGGTGCCGGTGGTGAACGAGAACGACGCCACGTCGGACGACGAGATCCGCTTCGGGGACAACGACCGGCTCGCCGCCCTGGTGGCGCACCTTGTGGCGGCCGACCTCCTCGTCCTGCTGACCGACACCGCCGGCCTGCTCACCGCCGATCCCCGCACCACGGACGAGGCCTCGCTCATCGAGGAGGTCGTCGAGGTCGACCACCGCCTGGAGATGATGGCGGGAGGAACCGGCAGCGAGGTCGGAAGCGGAGGGATGGTCTCCAAGCTGGCGGCGGCGAAGATCGCGGCGTGGTCGGGAGTGGAGACCGTCATCGCCGACGCCGGACGGCCGGGTGTCCTGCAGGCGGCCGTGGCCGCCGAGCCCGGCGTCGGAACCGTCTTCCGCCCGCGTCCGCGTCGGCTACCGGCCCGAAAGCTGTGGATCGCCTTCGCGGTGGCATCGGCCGGGACGATTGTGGTCGACGACGGAGCCCGCCGGGCGCTGGTCGAGGGTGACGCCTCGCTTCTCCCCGCCGGCGTCGTCTCGGTCTCGGGCCGCTTCGACACCGACGCGGCCGTCGAGATCGCCGGAACCGACGGTGTCGTGTTCGCCAAGGGCCTCGTCCGCCATCCCGCCGAGCGGATCGGGACGTGGGCCGGCCGGCGTACGGGGGACCTGCCCGAGGGGGTCGCGCACGAGGTGGTCCACCGCGACGATCTCGTCGTTCTGGCCTGACCGGGCCCGGTCCCGGCGGCCCCGCACGGAGGCGGTGGCACGACGGTCGTGGACGGGCGTGACCGGTGGCGGAGGTACCCTGGGGCATGGACAGCACCTCCGTGCCCGAGCTGGGCCGCCGGGCCAAGGCGGCCAGCCGGCTGCTCGCCACCGCCTCCGGCGCGGTGAAGGACACGGCGCTGCGCCTGGGCGCTGACCTGCTCGAACAGCACCGAGCCGACATCCTGGCGGCCAACCGGACCGACGTGGAGGGGGCCGTCGCCGACGGGGCGACGGCGACAGAGCTCGATCGCCTCCGCCTGACCGAGGCCCGGATCGCCGGTATGGCCGACGGTCTGCGTCAGGTGGCCGCCCTGGCCGACCCGGTCGGTGAGATCACCGAGGGTTCGGTCCGCCCGAACGGCCTGCGGGTCGAGCGGGTCCGGGTGCCCCTCGGCGTGGTCGGAATCATTTACGAGAACCGCCCCAACGTCACCAGTGACGCCGCCGGCCTCTGCCTCAAGGCGGGCAACGCCACCATGCTGCGCGGTTCGTCCTCCGCCGTCAGGTCCAACGTCGCCATCGTCACCTGCCTGCGCGAGGCGGCCGAGAAGGCGGGGCTGCCCGAAGATGCGATCGTCCTCGTCGAGGACACACGGCGCGAGGCGGCGGTCGAGTTCATGCGGCTCGAGGGAGTGATGGACTGCCTGATCCCCCGGGGCGGCGCCTCGCTCATCGCCACCATCCTGGAGCAGGCCACCGTCCCGTGCGTGATCGACGGTGACGGCAACTGCCACGTCTACGTGGACGCCGCCGCCGACCTCGACATGGCGCTGTCGATCGTGGTGAACGCCAAGACGCAACGCCCCGGGGTCTGCAACGCGGCCGAATCCCTTCTTGTCCACCGGGCCGTGGCCGACGCCTTCCTGCCCCGGGCCGCCGCAGCCCTCGACGGTGTCGAGCTCGTCGGCGACGAGCGGGCCCGCGCTCTCGTTCCCGCCATGGGGGTGGCCCGGGACGAGGACTTCGCCACCGAGTTCCTGGACCTGAAGCTGGCCGTGGCCGTGGTCGACGGCCTCGACGAGGCCATCGACCACATCGCCCGGTACGGCTCGGGCCACTCCGAGGCCATCGTGACGACCGATCTCCGGGCTGCCGACCGGTTCTGCCAGGAGGTCGACGCCGGCGCCGTGGTGGTGAACGCGTCGACCCGCTTCGTCGACGGTGCCGAGCTCGGGCTGGGGGCGGAGATCGGGATCTCCACCCAGAAACTCCACGCCCGGGGACCCATGGGGCTGCGCGCCCTCACCTGTACCAAGTACGTGGTCCACGGCGACGGGCAGGTCCGGGGGTGAGCGCCACCGACGAGGAGTCGACCGCCCCCCGCAGCGGCGCGCCGGCACCCCTCGGTTTTCCCGAACCCGGACCGCCGCGTTTCGACTCCGTGGCCGATGTCCGGGCCCGCCTGGCCGATGTCGGATATCTGGCCGACGACGGCATCGCCGGTGTCGTCTACCTGGCCGACCGGTTGGCCAAGCCCGTGCTCGTCGAAGGGCCGGCGGGAACGGGCAAGACCGAACTGGCCAAATCGGTGGCCCGGGTCAGCGACAGCCGACTCATCCGCCTGCAGTGCTATGAGGGACTCGACGAGTCCAAGGCGCTGTACGAGTGGAACTACAAGAAGCAGCTCCTGCGCATCCAGGCGCAGAAGGTGGTCTCCGACCCCGGCGTGGAGGCCACGCCCCCGCCGGCCGGCGACGGCCGGACCGGGGTCCACGACGGCGAGGTCCGAAGCGGCGTGGCCTGGCGCGACCTCGAGGAGGACATCTTCTCCGAGGAGTTCCTCCTCGCCCGGCCTCTGCTCGAGGCCATCCGGTCGAAAGAGTCGGTGGTCCTCCTGGTCGACGAGGTCGACCGGGTGGAGCTCGAGACCGAAGCCCTGCTCCTCGAGGTGCTCTCGGAGTACCAGGTGTCGATCCCGGAGCTGGGAACGGTCAGGGCCGAGCGCATCCCGCTCGTCTTCCTGACGTCGAACAACACCCGCGAGTTGTCGGAGGCACTCAAACGGCGGTGCCTGTACCTGCACCTCGACTACCCGACCCTCGAGCGCGAGCGTGAGATCGTCCTCACCCGCGTCCCCGGGATCGGGGCCGAGTTGGCCGACCAGGTGGCGCGGATCGTCCGGTCGCTGCGGACGCTCGAGCTGAAGAAGTACCCGTCGGTGTCCGAGACGCTCGACTGGGCCCGCACGCTGGTGGTGCTCGGCGTGGAGTCGATCGACGCCGAACAGGCCAAGGCCACACTGCACGTCCTGCTCAAGTACCGGAGCGACCTCGAACGTGCGTCCAAGGAACTGACCGCGGCCGACGCCAAGGCCTGAGGTCGAAGAGCGTGCTCGACGTCCTCACCGGCTTCGTGGCCGAGTTGCGCGCCGCCGGACTGCCGGTGTCGCTCACCGAATCACTCGACGCCGCCGAGGCCGTCCACCACGTCCCGCTCGAGGACCGCGACGCCCTCAAGTATGCGCTGGCGGCCACCCTGGTGAAGTCGGCGACCCACTGGAAGGCTTTCGAGACAGCGTTCGAGGTCTATTTCTCGATGCGGGGGCCGCAGTACGACATCGACGGCGACGAGGGGACCGACGCGGCCCGGCCCGACGAGAACGGGGAGACGCCGCCGGGGGACGGGCAGGGACGGCGCCAGGGTGGCGGGGCCGGCGAGGGCCTCTCCGCCGAGGAATTGGCCGAGATGCTCTACCGGGCCCTGATGAACGCCAACGAGGCGCAGATCGCGGCACTAGCCCGTCAGGCCGTCGGCCGGTTCGCCGGGATGGAGCCGGGCCGCCCCGTGGGCGGCACCTACTACCTGTACCGGACGCTTCGGAACCTCGATCTCGACGGTGTCCTCGAGCGGCTGATGGAGTCCGCCCGCCACGACGCGCCCGAGGGACGGCTGACGCCACTCGAGGAACGACTGGCCCGTGACGAATTCCAGTCCCGGCTGGAGCGCCTGCGCAAGGAGATCGAGGACGAGATCCGCCGGCGGCTGGTGGCCGACCGGGGCACCGAGGCGTTGGCCCGGTCGTTGCGTAAGCCGCTGCCCGAGGACATCGACTTCATGCACGCCACGCGCGAGGAGTTGGCGTCGCTGCGCCGGGCCATCCACCCTCTCACCCGCAAGCTGGCGGTGCGCCTGGCCCGCAAGCGCCGACACGGCCGCAAGGGGCCACTCGACTTCCGGTCCACCATGCGCCATTCGCTGTCCACCGGTGGTGTCCCCGTCGATCCGAAGTTCCGGTATCCGCGTCCGGCCAAGCCCGAGATCATCGTCATCGCCGACATCTCGGGATCGGTGGCGGCGTTCGCGCGCTTCACCCTCCACCTCGTCCACGCCATCAGCTCACAGTTCTCGAAGGTCCGGAGCTTCGTCTTCATCGACGGTATCGACGAGATCACCCGGTTCTTCGAGACGGCCGACGACGTGGCCGACGCCGTGCACCGGATCAACACCGAAGCCGACGTTGTCTGGGTGGACGGGCACTCGGACTACGGTCACGCCCTGACCGTCTTCTGGGACCGGTGGGGCGACGAGATCACCCCCCGCACGAGCGTCCTGCTGCTCGGAGACGCCCGCAACAACTACCACGCCACGCAGAGCTGGGTCGTCCAGGAGATCCGACACCGGGCCCGCCACGTGTACTGGCTCAACCCCGAACCCCGTGCCTACTGGGACACCGGCGACTCGGTCGTGGGGGAGTACGCCGTGCACTGTGACGAAGTCTTCGAATGCCGGAACCTGAGACAGCTCGAGCGATTCGTGTCCGAACTGGCATGAGTCCCGACGAGGCCGGTCCGCCGGGAGGCACGGTCCCGGCCGGGATCCGGACCATCCCCGACGTCCCGGTCGTCTCCACCCGTATCGTGCTCGTCCGCCACGGAGAGGCGCTGTGCAACGTGGACGGCGTCGTCGGCGGGCGCACGGGCTGTACCGGGTTGTCGCCCGTCGGTGTGAAGGAGGCGGAGGCCCTGCGGGACCGCCTGGTCGCATCGGGCGAGTTGGCTGGCGCCGCGGCCGTCTACGCGTCGGTCCTGCCGCGTGCGCTCGAGACGGCGGCCATCGCCGCCCCGGGACTGCGTGGACTGGTGGCGGTGCCCGACTGCGGCCTGTGCGAGTTGCATCCCGGCGAGGCCGATGGTCTCACGTGGACGGAATTCATCGAGCGCTACGGAGGGCCGAACTGGGACGTCGACCCCGACGCCGTCCTCGCCCCGGGTGCTGAGAGCTGGACCGGTTTCGTCCGCCGCGTCTCGATGGTGCTCACCGAGACGGCCGCCCGCCACGGCGGCGAGCTCGTCGTGATCTTCTGCCACGGGGGGGTCGTGGAGGCGTCGATCGAGGCGCTGCTTCCGGTGGCGCCGGAGCGTGGACGCCTGAAGCTCCGCACGGCCCACACGTCTCTCACCGAATGGGAGCTCGGACCCGGAGGATGGCTGCTGCTGCGCTACAACGATGCCGCCCACCTGACCGAGCTCACGGCCTGAGCGGTCGCCGCCGGCCGGCGAACCCGGCAGGCGTACCGGTCAGCAGGCGTAGTCGCCGTCGAGGCTCTGTCCGTTGGCCTGGTCGGTGTACTGCGTCACGAAGACGGGACCCGTCGGCAACAGGTCGCCTCTCGACGCCGCGTAGCTCTTGATGTTCTGGCAGTTGTAGGGGCCGCTGTCGTAGGTCCACCAGGCCACCCACATGGGGACGGGCGGTTGGTAGTCACCCACGATGGTATTCCAGTTGTCGGGACTGGCGTAGATGCCGACGTTGTTGATGCCCTGTCCCCGCAGGCCGTTGATGGCCCCCTGGACGACCTCCATGTTCTCGGTCGTGTTGGACGACCAACTGGGATCGGACTCCACATCGAGCCACCAGGTGACGAGTGGGTTCACGTTCTGGCTGACGACGTAGTTGTAGGCGAAGAGGGCGGCCTGGTACCCGAAGTTGCAGGCCACGTCTCCGTTGCACCCGGGCTCGTTCGTGGCGCTCGTGCCGTAGGTCATGTAGGAGTAGAGGTTCAGTCCCGCCCCCGCCCAGGCCGCCTCGTGGGCCAGGCACGGATTGGGTGCGCCTCCCGAGTCGCCGGTGGCCTGGACGATGCCCACGATGTGACCCGAGGGCAGGGTGGCGGTGCAGGATCCGTTGTCCTGGTACTTCGAGATGTCGTAGCCGTAGGACCCCGACGGGTAGGCAAAGTTGCCGCTGGCCCCGGTGCCCGGACCGTCGGCCATCGAGACGACGGGGGAGGTGAGGTGCTGCGGCGCCGACCCGAAGTAGCCGGCGTCGCCGAACGCGGTGACGGCGCCGTTCGAGTCGGTCAACCAGTAGCCGGTCGAGTCGGCCGCCGTCATGGAGACGATCGGGTACTTGAGGACGTGACCGCCGAGCGAGCCTTCGAACGCGGCGTCGCCGTAGGCGAAGACGCCACCGTCGGCCGCCACCATCCAGTAGCCACGACCGTCGGGGGTGGCCGCGGCGCCGACCACGGGGCTGGTGAGGTTGATGCCGCCCGTCGATCCGTAGAAGCCGGCGTCGCCGAAGGCGAAGACCCCGCCGTCGGAGGCGAACATCCAGTACCCACCACCGTCGGCCGTCGGGGCCAGGGCGATGATGGGCTTGTTCAGGTGGACGGCGCCCAACGATCCGTGGAACGGGGCGTCGAACGAGAAGACCCCGCCGTCGGAGGCGACCGTCCAGTATCCGCCCGTGGTCGGATCGGCGGCGATGCCCACCATGGGCTTGTTGAGGGGATGGCCTCCCATGGAGCCGTGGAACTGGGCGTTGCCGAAGGCGAAGATCCCGCCGTCGGAGGCGACGGTCCAGTACCCGAGGCCGGAGGCGCCGGTGGGGGTGGCCGTGGGTGCGATGCCCACCATGGGCTTCCACAGTGGATGGCCGCCCATGGAGCCCCAGAAGGGCAGGCCACCGAAGGCGAAGATCCCGCCGTCGGAGGCGACCGCGTAGTAGGCGGGAACCGACTGGTCAGAGGCCAGGGACGCGTGGACGAGTCGATGGACGCGGTGCGTCCCCGCGGTGGAGCGGTGGACCGGTGCCAGCGACACGGCCACGGCCGTGAGCACGACGACGGTGACGGCGATCGAGAGCAGGCGCGGGAGATAGCGAGAGGAGAGAGACATGGGGGGAGTATCGGTCCTTTGGTTCCGCCGGGGGAGCGCCGGGTCCTTTGGGTCCGCGCCATTGTCACGGAGATCGCGGACCGAATCAATGTCAGACCGGCAGAATCAGCGCTCACCAGCGCCGATACCGACGGGAATTGCCGAGGTGCGTTGCCCGATGACGGCAACGGCCGGCGGACGAGGCGGGTGCCGGCCCCGGGGGGGAGGACGGTCGGTCAGGTCCGGAGGAGCTCGGCCACGCGGAACGAGAGGTCGATAGCTTGGCGCGCGTTCAGTCGCGGATCACACGTGGTGGTGTAGCGCAGGTGGAGCTGGTCCTCGAGGATGTCCCCGAAGCCGCCCAGGCATTCGGTGACGTCATCGCCCGTGAGCTCGACGTGGACACCGCCCGGCCAGGTACCGGCCCCGTGGTGGGCGTCGAAGAATCCCCGCAGCTCCTTGAGGATGTCGTCGAAGCGCCGCGTCTTGCGGCCGCCGTCACTGGTGAAGGTGTTCCCGTGCATCGGATCGCAGGTCCAGACGACCGGATGGCCGGCGTCGCGCACCGCCTCGAGGAGAGGGGGCAACGCGTCGCCCACGCGGGTGGCGCCCATCCGGGTGATCAGGGTCAGTCGGCCCGGAACACGGTCGGGGTTGAGGCGTTCGCAGAGGGCGAGAACCTCGTCGGCGGTGGCCGTGGGACCGACCTTGCAACCGACCGGGTTGCCGATGCCGGAGAGGAATTCGAGATGCGCGCCGTCGAGCTGGCGGGTGCGTTCGCCGACCCAGACCATGTGGGCCGAGCAGTCGTAGAAGTCGCCGCTGATGGAGTCCTGACGGGTGAGGGCCTCCTCGTAGCCGAGGATCAGGGCTTCGTGGCTGGTGAAGAAATCGACCTGGTGCAACGACTCCTCGCGCACCAGATCGATGCCGCAGGCGGACATGAACCGGAGGGCGCGATCAATCTCCGCCGCGATCTGTTCGTACCGGCGCCCCTCGTCACTCGACGCGACGAACTGTTGGTTCCACAGGTGGACCTGGGCGAGGTCGGCGAAGCCTCCCTTCGTGAACGCCCGCAACAGGTTGAGCGTCGACGCCGACTGGTGGTACGCGGCGACCAGGCGATCGGGGTCCGGGACCCGGGCACCGGGGTCGGGGGCGTCATCGTTGACCATGTGCCCCCGGAAGGTCTCGAGCTGCATGTCGCCGACGATCTCGGTGGCCGATGTGCGCGGCTTGGCGAATTGGCCGGCGATGCGTCCCACCTTCACGACGGGCACGCCGGCGCCGTAGGTGAGGACCACGGCCATCTGGAGGATCACCTTGAGCTTGTCGCGGATGGAGTCGGCCGAGAAGTCCGCGAAGGACTCGGCGCAGTCGCCGGCCTGGAGCAGAAATGCCCGGCCGTCGGCCACGTCGGCCAGAGCGCTCGTCAGCCGGCGGGCCTCACCGGCGAAGACGAGCGGGGGCAGGCCGCCCAGGGTCTTCAGGATCTGCTCGAGCGCGTCGTCATCGGGCCAGGTCGGCTGTTGGGCGGCCGGACGTAGCCTCCAGCTCTGGGGGCTCCACTGGAGCGCGGTCATGGCCTACAGCGTAAAGCCTGCGGGCCTAGTCTCGGGACCGTGCGACCCTTCCGATTCGCTGTGCAGGTCTCGAACGCCGAATCCGCCGCCGCCTGGCGTGGGCTGGCCCGCAAGACCGAGGACCTCGGGTACTCGACCCTCTTCATGCCCGACCACCTCGGGGAGCAGTGGGCGCCGCTCATCGCCCTGACCGTGGCGGCCGAGGCGACGAGCACCCTGCGGGTGGGGACGCTCGTGCTCGACAACGACTTTCGCCACCCCGTGGTCCTGGCCAAGGAAGCGGCCACGTTGGACCTGCTGTCGGAGGGTCGTCTGGAGCTCGGGCTCGGCGCCGGGTGGATGCGCGAGGACTACGACCAGTCGGGGATTGGCTACGACCCCCCGGCGACGAGGGTCGCCCGGTTGCGCGAGGCCATCGGTGTGGTGAAGGAGATGTGGACCACGGGCCGGTGCGACCACCACGGTGACCACTACAACGTGACGGGGGCGACCAGCTATCCCGCTCCTCACCGGCAGCCCCATCCGTTGGTGCTCGTCGGTGGGGGTAGCCGGACGGTGCTCGGGTTGGCGGCGCGCGAGGCCGACATCGTGGGTGTGAACCCGCGTCTCACCGAAGGGTTCTACGGACCGCAGGCCATCGCGTCGGCCGCCCCCGAATACTACGACGAGCGGGTGGCGTGGGTGCGTGCCGCGGCGGGGGAGCGCTTCGACTCACTCGAGATCCAGAGCCTCACTTTCGTCGTCCAGGTGGTTCCGAACGGCGCCGAACTGATCGAGCAGATGGCTCCGGGTTTCGGCATGACCCCCGAACAGGCGGGAGGGACCCCCGCCGCCCTCGTCGGCAGCGTCGACGAGCTGGTGGAGACGCTCGAACGGCGCCGCCGCCGGTGGTCGATGAACTACTGGGTCGTCCACGAAGGTGACATGGAGGCGTTCGCCCCTGTGGTGGCCCGGCTGGCGGGACACTGACGCCTGTGGGGGGAGCCGGCGGCCCCGACGCCCGAGACGGAGCGGCGGGGGGTGGTCTGGGCATCGGAATCCTCGGCGGTACCTTCGACCCCATCCACGTCGGCCACCTGGTCGCCGCCGCCTGGGCGCGCGAGGCTCTCGTGCTCGACCGGGTGCTCCTCGTGGTGGCCAACGAGCCCTGGCAGAAGACGGGCCGTCGGACGGTGACGCCGGCCGAGGACCGATGGGCGGTGGTGAGCGCCGCCGTCGAGGGCGTTCCGGGCCTCGAGTCGTGCCGGATGGAGATCGACCGGGGGGGTCCGAGCTACACCGTCGACACCGTTCGTGAGCTGGTGGAGCTGTACCCCGGAACCCGGCTCTCGCTGATCGTGGGGGCCGACGTGGCCACGGAGCTCGACACCTGGCACCACTCCCGGGAGCTCGCCGGTCTCGTCCGGCTGGTCGTCGTCGATCGGGGGGGAGTGGGGCGCTCCGCCGACCCACCCGGGTGGGAGGTCGAGAGGCTCCCCATCCCCGCGCTCGACGTCTCGAGCAGCGACCTCCGTGAGCGGCTGGCGGCGGGAAGGAGCGTCGACTTCCTCATCCCGAGCGCCGCCATCCTTTGCATCCGCCGGCTGGGTCTGTACGCTGGCGAGTAGATGAGCAGCCCGGCCGTCGAGACCACGGGGCCCTGTCCGTTGGCTACGAGGCGTGAGCTCCGCCGGCAACGGCGGGAGCGGCGGTGGCTGGCCGCGGCGGCCCTGGCCCTCCTTCTCGCCCTGCTGACGGTGGCGGCCCTGGCCGTCGACCGTCAGCACCATTCGTCTCCGGTCTCCGGACCGCCGGGGACGATCGACGTGTACGTGGCCGCCCGCGCCGCATGACGGTCCCCGTGGGGCCGGCGGACGCGGGGACCGGACGGGGTGTGCCGGGAGCGGCGCTCGTGGCCGCCCGGGCCGCCGACGAGAAGCTCGGTGAGGCGACGGTCGTGCTGGCCATGGGCGAGTTGCTGGGGGTGACCGACGCCTTCGTGATCACGAACGGTCGGAACTCCCGACAGGTGCGCACCCTGGTGGACGAGATCGAGCGCCGGGTGAAGGAGGTGTCGGGCCGGGCGCCGCGTGCGGTGGAGGGGCTGCGGGACCTGCACTGGGTGCTCATGGACTACGGGGACTTCCTCGTCCACGTCTTCCACGAGGACACCCGGCCCTACTACGACCTGGAGCATCTCTGGGCTGACGCGCCGCGTGTGTCGTGGTCCGACACCGTGCCCCGCTCGGCGTCCGACGCCTGACGCGGTCGGAGCCGAGAGCGACCGACTACCCGCCGGCTGTCGCCTGGGGGGCGATCGGTGCGTACTGCGTGGGGTTGGCCACCGGGACCTGGGCGCCGCTGGCGGTGGGGACGTCCACCGCCTGGCCCGACAGTTCGAAGGTGACACCCGTCACGCCCGGCTGGGCCGCCGCCGTGTAGACGATCTGGGCCACGGCCTGGATGTTGGCCTGGCCCACGAGCTGTTTGAAGGTCCCTCCGAGGTCGACGGTGGCGACGCCGGTGGGTCCGATGGCCACGCCGAGGACCGTCGTCTGGGCGGGGACGGCAGATTCGAGTCTCTCCCCCTGGGCCTCGGTGTTGGTGGGACCCTGGACGAGCGCCTCCAGCGCGGCGAAGAGCTGCTCTTCCGGTGCCCCCGGGACCTCCCTGGTCACCTTGGTCAGATGACCCGAGGGTGCGATCAGGTAGATCGAGACGGGTTCCAGATCGACGGGCGAGGGCGTCGACGTCGTCGTGGTCGTCGGGGCCGACTGTTGGAGCAGACCGAAGGGGACGTCCTTGCGGGGAAGGGCCGAGGGTGTGCTGTCGACGGGCACGCCGCACCCGGCCACCACGACGACGAGCGCGGCGGCGCCGGCCAAGGCCAGGCCGGGCCGGAGGGGGCGACGACGGTGTCCGGACAGGGTGGGTCGGAGGGTCATGACGCGTCCGAGTGGGGGTCGAGCGCCGGTGGTGTCCGCCGGTGCTCGACCGTCCGGGCCACAAGGGTCGTGGTCACCCGGTCTCGGTCGTGGGTGGGGAGCTCGACCACGAACCGGTTCTCCCCGTCGGCACCTGTCTCCACCCAGACACGTCCGCCGTGGAGGCGGACGTGCTCGGCCACGAGGGAGAGCCCGAGGCCCGTGCCGTCCGTCGCCCCCCGGCGCCCCGAGGTCTGTCCCCGGTAGAAACGTTCGAAGATGCGTTCGCGCTCGGCGGGGGCGACACCGGGCCCGTGGTCGATCACGACCAGACGGACACCCTCCGGTGCCGGTTCAATGGCCAGAGCGGTGACGCCGCCGCCGTATTGGGCGGCGTTGTCGACCAGGTTGGCCACCACCCGTTCGATGCGCCGCTTGTCGACCCAGATGCGGAGGCCGGCCACGCCGGGGTCGCTGTGCACGGGGACACCACCGACGCCGGCAGCCTGGGCCGCCTCACGGACGAGTTCGCCCACCTCCACCTCGTCGAGCGAGAGCTCGGCCGAACCGGTGTCGACGCGGGAGATCTCGAGGAGGTCGTCGACCATGCGTTGGAAGCGCCGGAGCTCCGCCGTCAGGAGGTCGACGGCCAGACGGCTGCGGCTGGGGAGGTCGTCGCGGTGCGATTCGAGGACCCCGAGGGAGGTGACCAGAGTGGTGAGGGGTGAACGCAGTTCGTGGCTCACGTCGGACGTGAAGCGAGCCTCGCGCTCGATCCGCTCGAGGAGGGCGTCGGCCATCCGGTTGAAGGTGCCCGCCAGCGCGGAGAGGTCGGGATCGTCGGCCGCCACCAGACGGACGTGGAGACGACCTCCGGCGATCGTCTCGGCCGCCTTCGAGACCTCGTCGAGGGGACGGAGGGCCCGGCCGCTGGCCCACCGGCCGATGACGGCTCCCGCCGCCGTGGTGACGAGGGCGGCTCCGGCCAGGGCCAGGGCCAGGATCCGCAGAGTCCGGGCCAGCTCGCCGAGCGAGAAGACCTCGAAGTAGGCGGCATGGACGCTCGGGACGGGGAGGCCGACCACCAGCTGGGGGGACCCGTCGAGGACGAAGTGCTGGGTGGCCGGGGTGCCCGAGACGACGAGGTGGCGCAGGGAGGCCGGAATGGCTCTCTCGCCCACCGACGGGGAGTCGGCGTACCACTGACCGCGGAGCTCGAGTGCCGAGAGCGATCCGGGAAGGGTGTCGAGGTTCTGGAGGAGTTGGGTGATGTTCTGATTGGGTGTCCGCAGAGACGATCGGGCCAACGAGGCGTTCACGTAGGCCTGGCGGAGAATGGCTGTCTGGCGCTCGTTGAGGATGAATTGGCGGGCCGTGAAGTAGGTGAGGCCCGCCATCGTGGCCGACAGAGCCAACGCCCCCAGTCCGAAGGTGACCGTCACCCGGGCCCGGAGCCCGAGGCGCGACCACCGTCGGCGCCGTGTGGGCCCGCCGGGGTCGACCTGACGCCGACGGACGTCGGACACCACGCGGAGGCGATGACCGCGCACGGCAGGGCCTCAGGCCGTCAGCTTGTAGCCCATGCCCCGCACGGTCAGGATGTGGCGGGGATTGGCGGGGTCCGGTTCGATCTTGGTCCGCAACCGGCGGATGTGGACGTCGACCAGGCGCCCGTCGCCGAAGTAGTCGTAGCCCCAGACCCGGTCGAGGAGCTGCTCGCGACTGAGGACCTTGCCGGAGTTGGTGGCCAGCTCGCAGAGAAGGCGGAATTCCGTCCGGGTGCAGTGGACCTCCTCGCCGGCGCGGGTGACGGTCCCCTCGTCCGGCCTGACCTCGATGTCCCCGAAGGTGAGGACACTCGGTTCGTCCACCGAGCGGGCCCGGCGGAGCAGGGCCCGGATGCGGGCCGCCAGCTCCTTGGCCACGAAGGGCTTGGTGACGTAGTCGTCGGCGCCGGCCTCGAGACCGGCCACCACATCGTGGGTATCGGTCCGGGCGGTGACCATGATGACGGGGACGGCACTCGTCCGTCTCAGGTGGCGGCAGCACTCGAAGCCGTCCATGCCCGGGAGCATGAGGTCGATGAGAACCACGTCGGCCGGCTGTTCGGCGAAGTGCTCGAGGGCGCTCTCTCCCGAACCGGCCTCGTCGACCTCGTACCCCTCGTCCTCGAGGGCGAGGCGCATGGAGGCCCGGATGCGCTCGTCGTCCTCGACCAGAAGGATCCGGCTCGTCATGGGCCGACGCGGGACACCGCGCCGTGACGTCGTCGCACCGCGGGTGTGGGTTGTGTTCTCAGGTGTCGAGCCAGATCTGGGGAGTCCAGATCGTTCCCACGATCATGCCGTACGCCTTGCCACCGGCCGGCGTGGTCGGATTGTTGAAGTTCTGGACCTTCGACGCCGAGACGATGGACCAGGTGGCCCGGTCGTTCCAGATGTAGGGAAGGTCCTGGTTGAGTCGCTGGGCGATCTGCTGGTAGGCCTGGGCCCGGACGGAGGGGTCCGTCGACCGGCGTCCCTTCTGGAGGAGAACCTCCATCTGGGGGTCCTTGTTCTGGGCGAAGTTCGGGTTGAGGGCCCCGAAGATCTCGGTCGGGCTCCACCAGAGGTAATTGAGGTCGGGGTCGACCGCCGCGAACTGGCGCCAGCCCACCGTCTGGAACTTGCCGGCCAGAGCGTCGTTGATCTCGTCGGCCTGCTGGAGCTGGACCAGGGTGACGTGCATGCCGACCGCTTGGAGCCGGTTCTGGATGTACTCGGCCGCCTGGATCGACGAGGCGGACGTCGTCGAGGCCAGGGTGAAGGATACCGGCTTGCCCTGCTCGGTCTCGACCTCCTTCACGAGCGCAGCGGCCGCCGTCGGGTTGAACTTGGGGTAGCCACTGTCGGGGGTGTAGTAGGCCGTTCCGGCGATGAAGGGCTGGTTGGTCGGGGCGTTCACGTTCTTGTCGATGATCCGCGAGTAGTCGGTGGTGCTGATGGCCATGGCCATGGCCTGGCGGACCTTGATGTTGTCTACCGGCGGCATCGACAGATTGCACATGATGAAGTTCATGTCGGGTTCGCCCACGACATGCTGGGAGTCGTCGATGTAGTTGTAGCTCGAGTTGTCGCGGAATTGGAGGATCACCTCGGGGACGTCGGTGTGCATGATGTCGATGTTGCCCGCTTCGAGAGCACTGGCCCGGGAGTCGGCGTCCACGATCGGCCGGAAGGTGATCTCGTCGAGGTAGGGGGTCCCGGTCCGCCAGTAGTGGGGGTTGCGCTTGGCGGTGAAGTGGTCGTTCACCACCCAGTCGTCGAAGATGAAGGGACCGGTCCCGACGGGCTGCATGCCCCCGTTCTTGTTGGCGATCATGGAGGGGGCGATGATGTAGCCCCCCTGGCCGCCGATGCCGCCGGTCAGATAGGTGGGGAAGGGCACCCAGGGTTGGTTCAAGGTGATGGTCACGGTGGTCGGGTTGGTGACCGAGATGGCCTTGGTGGTCGGCTTGGTCAGCGACGGGGTGAGGGTGATCCCGAGCTCGCCGGTGAGGAAGTGCTCCAGGCTGCCGGCGATGGCCGCCGCGTCGCAGGGGGTCCCGTCGTGGAAGAGGACACCGGGGCGGACGCCGATGGTCCAGGTGGAGTAGTCCTCGTTGGGGGTCACCGACTCGGCCAGGTAGGGCTGGACGCTGCCGTCCTCGGCGATGATGGTGAGGGGATCAAAGACCGTCCGGGCGTAGAGGACCCCGGTCTCGTCGAAGCGCCCGGTGGCCGGGTCGAAGCTCTGCTCCTCTGCCTCCACGCCGAAGACGAGGCTGCCGCCCGTCTTCGGGGTGGCGCTCGTGATGCCGTCACGCGAGCCCGTCGACTTCGTCCCGGTCGGGGTGGACGAGCTGCAGGCGGCCAGGAGGCCGCCTGCCCCCATCCCCGCCGTCGCGACCCCAGCTGCGCCCAGCGCTCCCCGGGCCAGAAACGATCTGCGGTCGATGCGGTCAGGCACGTTCCCTCCCCGTCAGCGTGTCGAGATCTCGGTGCCCGGGCGCCTTCCCCGCAGGGTACCGGCCACAGAGAAGCAGGGTGCCGGCCACACAGAATCGGGTTGCACCCTCCACCAGGGCGAGAGGATAGCTCCCGAGCGGCTTCGCCACAGGTAGCGTTGCCTCCATGGCCTGGAGCGTCGACGCGTTCTCTCGGTCACTGGGCGGGATGTCTCCGGAGACGGTGCGGGCATACACCGGCGACGTCCGGGCCTTCGTCGAGTGGGCCGGTCGGGGGGATGTCAACGGACCCGATGATGTCGACCGTCTTCTGCTGCGTCGGTACCTGGCCTATCTGTCGACGCGGCGCCATGCCCGGACGACGATGGCGCGCAAGGCCGCCGCGCTGCGCTGCTATTTCTCGTGGTCGGCGCGACGGGGCGATATCCGGATCGACCCCGCCCGGCGATTGACGGCGCCGAGCGGGGGGGCCCGGTTGCCGCGCGTTCTCGACCGCGGCGAGCTGACGGCCATGCTCGACGGAACGGCCGTGCCCGACGCAACGGCGTCGACGACGACCGACGACGGTGAGACGGCGAGAAGGCTGCGCGACGACGCCGTGCTCGAGCTCCTCTACGGGTGCGGACTGCGGGTGGCGGAGCTGTGCGGCCTCGACCACGGCGACATCGACATCCAGGGCCGGATGGTCACCGTGTGGGGCAAGGGTGGTCGGGAGCGGCGCGTGCCGATGCACGACCTCTGCACCGGGGCGGTCGGACGGTGGATCGAGGTGGGGCGGATCCGCTACGCGGGACCCGAGTCACCCCTCGAGGCGGTCTTCTTGAATCGAGCCGGACGCCGACTGGGACCACGGGACGTCCGGAGGCTTCTCGACCGTCGGTCACCTGTCCCCACGCATCCCCATGCGCTCCGGCACAGCTTCGCCACCCACCTGCTCGATGGCGGGGCCGACCTGCGTGTGGTGCAGGAACTCCTCGGTCACGCCAGTCTCCAGACGACCCAGGTCTACACTCATGTGAGCAAGGAGCGGCTGCTCTCGGTCTACGGAGCGACGCATCCCCGTGCATAGGGAGAGTCGGTGACAGACGACGACGGCTCGACGGCTCGATTGTGGGTCGAGTACAAGCAGAGTGGAGACCGTCGCATCCGCGATCAATTGATCGTGTTGTATTCCCCGCTGGTGAAGTACGTCGCCGCCCGTGTCGCGGTCGGGCTGCCACAACATGTCGACGGGGCCGACCTGGCCAGCTACGGGGTGATCGGCTTGATCGACGCCATCGACCGGTACGACCCGGTCCGTCAGGTGAAGTTCGAGACCTATGCCATCCCGCGGATCAGGGGCGCGATCATCGACGAGCTTCGTGCCATCGACTGGGTGCCGCGGTCGGTGCGGGCCAAGGCCCGGTCGGTGGAACAGGCCTACGCGTCGCTCGAGGCCACCCTGCTGCGGACACCGACGGACGCCGAGGTGGCGGCCGAGCTCGACATCTCGGAGCAGGACCTCCAGGACATCCTCCGTCAGATCTCCTTCGTGGGCGTGGCCGCCCTGGACGAGGTCTTTCTGGTCGGCGGGGACCGCAGCGAGCGGACCACCCTCGGTGACACGATCCCCGATGCCGCCGCCGGACCGGTGGCGATGTTCGAGGACAAGGAATCGAAGGAGATCCTGTCGCAGGCCATCATGCAGCTCGGGGACCGGGAGCGGACGGTCTTGTCGCTCTACTACTACGAAGGTCTGACCCTGGCCGAGATCGGGGAGATCCTCGGGGTGACCGAGAGCAGGGTGTGCCAGATCCACACCAAGGCCGTTCTCCAGCTCCGGGCCCGTCTGAGCGACCGGACCACACCCGACGGCACGGACCCACCGGCCCGGGGTCGCTCCGGGGGAGGTCGCCGGGGGGCTCAACCGAGCGTGGCCACCCGGACAGGCTGATCCTTCCGCCGTCGGTCTCCGGGACCCCCGGAGCCATGTGAAGAGGTCAGGCGGGGTCGAGTACGATGAGGCTCTCCCCACCTCCCGGTGGGGAGGTCAACGCACACACCGAAGCACCCGGGCGCGTCCACGGTCGTCCCCTCGGGGGACGCAGCGCCGGGGAAGGACAACCGATGGGAGGACCCGCCGTGGCCGTCGTCACGACACGGCAGTTGCTGGAGGCCGGCATGCATTTCGGCCACCAGACACGCCGATGGAACCCGAAGATGCGTCGCTTCATCCTGGGCGAGCGCAACGGGATCTACATCATCGATCTCAACAAGACCCTCGCCGGTCTCGAGGAGGCCTACGGGTACGTCCGGGACCTCGTGGCCAAGGGCGGGATCGTTCTCTTCGTGGGCACCAAGAAGCAGACCCAGGGGCCCATCGCCACCTATGCCCGGGCGTGCGGGATGCCCTTCGTGAACGAGAGGTGGCTGGGGGGGATGCTCACCAACTTCGCCACCATCTCCTCGCGGACGGGGAAGTTGCGGGAGTACGAGGCCATGGAGCGGGCTGGCGACTTCGACGCCATGCCGAAGAAGGAAGGCCTGAAGCACCGGCGTGAGTTGGAGAAGCTCCAGCGCAACCTCGGTGGGATCCGCGATCTCGACCGCCTTCCCGACACCGTCTTCGTGATCGACACCAAGAAGGAGCACATCGCCGTCACCGAGGCCAACAAGCTCGGGATGCCGATCGTGGCCGTGGTCGACACCAACTGCGATCCCGACGTGATCACCTACGTGATCCCCGGGAACGACGACGCCATCCGTTCGGGCGCCTTGATGTGCCGGGTCCTGGCCGAGGCCGTCATCGAGGGCCGGTGGGTGGCCGAGCATCAGCGGGCGGTGGCCCCTCCGGCGCCGCCGCCATCCGCAGGCCGGTCCCAGCTCCGACGGGCCGGCGCCGGGACGACGGGGAACCTCGACGCCGGGACGCCGGCGGCTCCCGAGGCCGCGGCGGCGCCCGCTCCGGCTCCGGCGGCCACGGCTCCCGATTCACCCCCGGCGGGCACCGCCCCCGGGGCCGACGCTACGGCGACCGTGGCGGCACCGCCCGGGGGCGCCCCGCCGGTGACCACCCCGGCGCCGGCGGG
>Ga0209415_10003263_pt1 | contig 30166 bp, 25 predicted proteins | sample PeaSoiSIISIP2007_FD_187696 | JGI IMG/M metagenome (GOLD analysis project Ga0209415, IMG submission 187696) | Peat soil microbial communities from Weissenstadt, Germany - SII-SIP-2007 (SPAdes) (version 2) | ecosystem: Environmental > Terrestrial > Soil > Wetlands > Peat | place: Germany...
TTCTGCCTTGGAGGCCGGCGATCGCCGGCCTCCAAGGCAGAAGCGGCGTAGGCCCCCCTCCGGTCCAGCCACTCCAACTGAAGGGTCCCAAGGGCTCCGCCCTTGGCGGGGATCCAAGGGGCAGAGCCCCTTGGTGGGGGTCCAGGGGGCAAAGCCCCTGGCCTTCTCTCGGTTCACGAGATTGCCCTGGCCCCGCCCTAGAAAACCCCCAGATGCTGGTGCAGATCGACGCCGTCGCGCCGCAGCGCCTCAGTCGTGGCATCCACCACCACCCGCCCACTATTCAAAATCACAATGTCGTCCGCCACGTCGAACACCAGCTTCGCATTCTGCTCTACCAGCACGATCGACAGCCCGTGCTGCTTCAAGCGGCGGATCGTCGCCATCACCTCGGCAACGATCTGCGGCGCCAGGCCCTCCGACGGCTCGTCCATCAGCAGCACTCTCGGGTTCGACATCAGCGCCCGTCCGATCGCCAGCATCTGCTGCTCTCCGCCGGACAGATAGCCGGCATATTGTTCGCGCCGTTCGGCAAGGCGGGGAAACGTCGCGTAGACTCGTTCGAAGGTCCACGGTTCGGGACCGCCGGGCCGTGGCTTGCGCGCCGCCACCGCCAGGTTCTCGCGCACCGTCAGGCTGCGGAACACGCGGCGTCCCTGCGGCACCAGGGCCACGCCCTGCGCCGCGATCGCCTCGGGCGAACGGCCGCCCACCGACGTACCATAAACCGAAACCGTCCCGTGCCGCGGCGGCACGAGGCCCACGGCCACGCCCATGCTGGTCGACTTGCCGGCACCGTTGCGCCCGAGCAATCCGAGCAATCGCCCCTCGCCCAACCGCAGCGACACAGCGTGCAGCACGTGGCTGTCGCCGTAATAGGCGTCGATGTCGCTCAGCATCAGGGCATCATGCGCCAAGGTAGATCTCCCTGGTGCGCGGGTGCTCGACGACTTCGGCGCGGGTGCCCTCGACGATCACCTCGCCGAAATGCAGCACGGTGACGCGCTCGGCGAATTCCAGCGCCACGTCCATGTCGTGCTCGATCATCACGATCGTCACGTCGCGCGGGATGCTGCCGATCAGCGCCAGCACGTCGTGCCGCTCATCGACCGACAGCCCGGCGAACGGCTCGTCCAGCAGCAGCATTTTTGGGCCCTGCACCAGCGCCATGGCGATCTCGACGCGGCGGCGCTCGCCGTACGATGTCTGCCCCACCGGGCGCGCCGCCAAATGCTCCAGCCCAACACGATCGAGCGCACCGCGCGCGCGGGCGATCAGCTCGCTTTGCCGATCCAGCCGAACGATCGGATTCCAGCGCAGCGGCGACAGGCCGAGCAAGGCGAGCGTCACGTTGCGCAACAGCGTCTCGCCGGGGAACAGCGTAATGATCTGGTAGGTGCGCGCCAGGCCGAGATGGGCGCGGCGACGTGCGGCGAGCCGCGTGATGTCGCTGCCGAACAACGCAACGCTACCGGAATCGGGCCGCAACTCGCCGGCGATCAGGTTGAACAGCGTTGTCTTGCCAGCACCGTTCGGGCCGATGATCAGCCGGCGCTCGCCGGGTGCGACGGCAAGTTCCACCGCGGCCGTGACACGCAGCCCGCCGAACGACTTGTTCAGCCCGCGCACCTCGAGTGCGTTCACCGCCGGCAGCGCAGTCACGACCGGTGCTCCTCGCCGAGAACCGACGAGGGCAGGCGTGGCCGGCGCGCCGCAATCGCCCAGCGGTACAGCCGCACCGAGCCGGGCACCAACCCCTCTGGCATGAAGACAACGATCACCACGAAGATCGCGCCGAGCACGAAATTCCAGCGCTCGATATAGGCGCTGGCGACATCCTTCATGATCATCACCAGCGCCGCACCGGCGATCGGTCCGAACAGCGTGGCAGTGCCGCCGGCGATCACCATGAGCAACGCCTCGGCGGAGGCGCTCAGCGCGACGGTCTGCGGACTGACGAACTGGTTGTAGTAGAGATAGAGCAAGCCGGCGACGCCGCTCCAGAAACCGGAGAACAGGAAGGCGAGGAAGCGCGTCAGCCAGACATTGTAGCCGAGCGCGGTCATGCGCCGCGGCTGGTCGCGCGTGCCGCGCAGGGCGGCGCCGAACGGGGAGGCGACGAAGATCGCCATGCAGCCGAGCGCGATCAGGAACACCACCAGCGTCGCCCAATAGAAGGCAGGCGCGCTGTCGAGCGCCAGGCCGAACGGGTGCGGTCGCACGTTGATCGATACGCCGTTGTCGCCATTGGTCAGGCTGATCCAGCGATAGGCAATGCCCCAGACGATCTGGCCCAGCGCCACGGTGATCATGACGAAGCCGAGCCCAGTGCCGCGCAGCGCGAGCACAGCGAAGATCGCGGTCACCGCCACCGTGGCCGCGAGCGCGCCGATGGCGACGACGATGCTGCCATGGCCGGCATTGATCAGCGTGGCGGCGGCGTAGCAGGCGACGCCGAACAGCGCGGCATGGCCGAGCGTCACCAGGCCCGCATAGCCAACCAGCACGTTGAGCCCGAGTGCCAGCACGGCGTAGATCAGCACCTGCGCCGCGATATTGATGTAGTAGCTGTTGCCAATCCAGAACGGCAGCGTAACCAGCGCAACGAGCGCGATGAGGAGCGCGATCCGCTTCACAGCGAAACCCGGCCGAACAGTCCGCGCGGCCGCACCACCAGCACGATCAGCATCGGCAGGAACAGGATGACGTAGGCCAGTTCGGGGAAGACCACCTGGCCGAAATTGTACAGGAAGCCGACCACGAAGCTGCCGACCAATGAGCCCAGCAGGCTGCCACTGCCGCCGAGGATCACCACCACCAGGGCGAGTGGCAGCATGTCCTGGTCCAGCCCGGGATACACGGACAGGATCGGCCCGCCGATCACACCGGCGAATCCCGCCAGGCCCGCGCCGAGCGAGAACACGATGGTGAACAGGTGTGACACGCGGATGCCGCAGACCCGCGCCATGGCGGGGTCGTCCACAGCGGCTCGGATCATCGCGCCTAGCCGCGTCTTGTCGAGCAATCCCCACAGCGCGGCGGCGATCGCCACGGCAATCAGGATGATGAGCAATCGATATGTGGGGAAGGCGACGCCGAGAATGTGCGTCGCACCGATCCCGATGGCCGGTGTGTCCACCGAGATCGGGTCACCGCCCCATAGCGTGAGGCAGGTATCGGCGACCATGAACGACAGGCCGAGCGTGACGAGCACCTGGGCGAGCTCGGCGCCGACCAGCCGGCGCAGAATGAAGCGTTCGACGATGGCGCCGAACAGCGCAACGCCCAGTCCCGCGACAAGCGCGGCGACCCAAAAGCCGAAGCCTCGGCCGATGAGCGTCACACCGAAATAGGCGCCGAGCATGAACATCGAGCCGTGCGTCAGATTGGGAATGCGCATCAGCCCGAAGATCAGCGAGAAGCCGGCGGAGAGCAGAAACAACAGGCCGCCCAAGGTGACGCTGTTGATGGCGAGGATGGTCCACATCAGTCAGTACATCTCCCCCGCGCTGCGCGCGGGAGAGGCCGCTTCTGCACCTCCACCATCAGCTCTTTAGCGGCGGATAATTACGCGAATACACTGGCTGCGCGAGGAACCAGTTCTCATCGAAGGTCCAGAACTGGCTGACATCGGGATAGGTCTTGATGGTGTGCTGAGCCAGCTTGCCGTCCTGCTTCACCACGCGGCGGATATAGACGTTGCCGACCACGTTGCCGAAATGGTCGAAATGGAACGGGCCGCGCGGCGAATCCTTCAGCGACACCGCACGCAGCGCGTTGATCAGCGCCTCCTTGTCGTCGGTCTTGCCGCCGAGCGCTTCCAGCGCCGCCTCGGCAACCAGACCGTTGATGTACATGCCGGCGGCATACAGCCCCGGAATGAAGCCATAGTCACGCACCATGCCGGCTACGAACTGCTTGTTGCCCGGGGTATCGAGGTCCGATGTGTAGGCCGAGGCGGTGACCATGCCGAGCGCCTCGTCGCCGAAGCTCTTCATCAGCGCGTCGTCGCCGGCCGGCCCGCCGCCCAGCACCGGCAGCTTCAACCCGGCATCGTGGTACTGCTTCATGAACCGCAGCGGATTCGATCCGGCGAAGCCCTGCACGATCACGTCCACGCCGGTGAGCTGCGCGAGATAGGGCGTGTAGTCCGGAGTGACGATCGGCGGCCATAGCTTGTTCACCACATGGCCGCCTTCGTCCTCAAACACCCGCTGGAAGCCGCCCATCTGCTCATAGCCGAAGGCGAAGTCCTCGACGATCGTGATTGCCGTGTTATACTTCAGCTCCTTGCGCGCATAGTCGGCCAACGGCTGCATGTTCTGCGCCGAGGTACCGGAGGCGCGCACGAAATACGGGTTGGGCTTGCGCTGTGACATATCCTCAGCCGCGGCCAGGCTGAGGATCGGCGTCTTGTGTGCGGCGACGTAATCGGAAATTGCCAGCAGTTCGAAGGCGGCGAGCGGGCCGAAAATCATGTCGACCTGGTCGCGCTCGATCAGTTCCTGTGCCTTGGTCTTGGTGCCGGCGGGATTGCCACCGGTGTCGCCGATCACCAGTTCCACGGCGCGGCCGGCCAGCTTGCTATTGCGGTCCTTCATGAAGAGGGCGGTGCCCTGTTCCATCTGCAGGCCGCCCTGCGCCAGAGGGCCGGTCTTAACCGTCAACAGGCCGATGCGGATGGGCTTGTTCTGAGCGATGGCGGGCATCGACAGTGTCGCGGCACCGGCCGTGCCGGCCAGGAACGTGCGTCTGGTAAGTCTGGCAGTCATCCGTTGTCTCCCTCCGCGCCTGTGTCATCCAGGCTGGCGGTGTCCTAAAGCCTGCGCCGCGAAACGTCCAGCGCGATGCGGTCACTTGCGCCTCGCCGCTTGGCGTAGAACGATGACATCCGTTTCATCAAGGAAGAGCAAACCCATGCAACGCAGCATCGCCGTGGGCCTGGGGATCATGGAGTTCCCGTTCGACACCGCTACCGGCTTCTGGCGCTGGGTCGATCTGTGCGAATCGGGCGGCGTCGATTCGCTGTGGCAGACTGACCGTCTGATCAGCCGCGCGCCGATCCTGGAAAGCATGAGCACGCTGGCGGCGATCGCCGGGCGCACACGCCGCATCAAGTTCGGCGTCAATGTGGTTTCGGTGGCGATGCGCGAGCCGGTGCTGCTGGCGAAACAATGTGCCACGATCGATATGCTGTCGGGAGGCCGGCTGCTGCCGGGTTTCGGCATCGGCAGCCCGCGCGGTCCGGAGTGGCAGGCGATGCATCTCGACCCCTCGACGCGCGGCCGCAAGACCGACGAGGCATTGGAGATCATCAGCCGCCTCTGGGCCGGCGAGAAGCTGGACTACGCGGGAAAGCACTTCCGCCTGACCGGCGCGCAGATCGCGCCCCTGCCGGCGCAACCGGATCTGCCGATGTGGATCGGCGGCTCGTCGGATGCGGCGGTGCGGCGCACCGCACGCTATGGCACTGGCTGGCAGGCCGGCGCTGAACCGGCCGCGGAAGTGGGCCGTGTCGTCGCCGCGATCCGTGCCGCGGCGGCGGAAGCCGGACGCCATATCGACGACGATCATTACGGCGCCGCCTGCGCGTTCCGCTTCGGCACCTGGGACGATCCGGGCATGGGCCGGGTGGCGGAAGCCTACCGCGCCCGCACCGGCCGTGACGCGCGCGAAGCCTTCGCGGTGGGCGACGCGGCGACCATCGTGACAAGAATTGCGGAATATGTGGCCGCCGGCGCCTCGAAGTTCATCCTGCGTCCGGCGACGCAGGGCGACGAGGACATGCTGGCGCAGACACGGCGGCTGATCGAGGAGGTGCTGCCGCAGGTTGCGGCGCGCTGGCCACGGCCGGTGAAGAGCGCGGCGTGAACCCCGCGCTGTCATTGCGAGACATGTGCCTTATGTCATTGCGAGGCGCGCAGCGCCGAAGCAATCCCCCGCATGACGAGCAGCGGTTCGTCATGCAGGGGATTGCTTCGGCGCTATGCGCCTCGCAATGACGAAGGGCCGCATGAAGCAGCGTGTCGATCAGCTTCTGGTCGAACGGGGTCTGGCAGAGTCGCGAACCCGCGCGCAGGCGTTGATCATGGCGGGCAAGGTGTTCGCGGGCGAACAGCGCATCGACAAGCCGGGACTAGCCCTGCCCGAGGCGACCACTTTGGACGTGCGCGGCCAGGACCACCCTTGGGTTTCGCGCGGTGGGTTGAAGCTGGATCACGCGTTGCGACATTTCGGACTGTCCCCCGCTGGCCGCATCTGTCTCGATATCGGCGCCTCGACCGGCGGTTTCACCGACGTGCTGCTGGCGCACGGCGCGGCGAAGGTGCACGCGGTGGATGTCGGTCACGGCCAGCTCGCCTGGAAGCTGCGGTCCGATCCGCGTGTCGTGGTGCATGAGAAGACCAATGCGCGTCACCTGACCGCGGCTGCGATCATCGATCCGATCGAGGCGCTGGTGTGCGACGCCAGTTTCATCGGGCTGGCCACGCTGCTGCCCGCGCCGCTCGCGCTGTGCGTTCCCGGTGCCTGGGCGGTGGCGCTGATCAAGCCGCAATTCGAGGCCGGGCCAGAATTGGTCGGACGCAAGGGCGTGGTGCGCGATCCCGCCGTGCATCAAGCGGTCTGCGAACGCATCCGTGCCTGGTGGGCAGCGCAACCCGGCTGGACGGTACTGGGGATTACCGAAAGCCCCATCACTGGCCCCGAGGGCAACAAGGAGTTCTTGATCGCGGCGAGCCGTAGCTGGTGATACCCAATGTCGTCGGAGCCCAACGCTGGGGTGCCACATTCAGGCCTTGCTCTCTCTTGGATCGGTACGGTAAGAAGTGGCGCGCCATAGGCGGGGAATAGTTGGGGAGCGTGTCAATGTCGAGATTGCTTGTCGTTGCATTCACCGCGTTTGTTCTCGCAGGCCTCGGCCTAGCGGGGTCGGCCAAGGCGTCGGTCGTATCGGTGTCGTTCGTTGGCACGATAGAAACCCAACCGGCGGGAGGCATCTATCTGGACACCTATGGATATTTCGGTGCCCCAGGGAGCGATATCACGGGGAAGAAGATCACGGGCAGCTACACCTATGATACGTCCAAATGCCCGATTGTGTCGTATAACCCCTCGGGCGATCTTTGCGGCGGAAGCAACGCTGACTTCATGTCAGTTTGGGCAACCATCAATCGAGTCACAATAACAGCTTCGACGAGCACGATAGATCCGAGTACTGGTGGGAGCTTTGGTGAAATCATATTTGGCGGCGGCTGTGCTGCGCCGAGTGATACCTTCGCCAGCGTCACCTCCTATGGAAATAACAATAACGTTTCGTATGGATTATGCGCGACGCAATCATTTGTGTCGGGAGTAACGATCAACGCACCAATTACCTTGGACCCAACGCAGGTCCAAGGTGTGGTGATCACTCTGCCTGATGGCTCCAATGCCGAAACTATCTATTTTGCGGCTGTTGTACCCGAACCAGGCTCGGCGGCCTTGTTCGGGGCTTTCCTCTCCATGACGCTGCTCTTTTCTGCACGAGCAAAGCGCTTGCTGCGTAAATAGAAGAGGTTGTGGGGGTAGAAACGCGAACCGCATTCCGGCTCGGTAGGGTCATGTCTCAATACGCTCCGCGCTTCCGCCCCACGCGTAGATCTTACGCGTAAATCCGCCGCACTACCTCCGGCCGCTGCCACTGCTCCGACAACACACCCTGCTTGGCGCCGTACTTCTCCGACGATCCACCGCCGTCGCGGCCGGCGCGCAAATCGCGCACGCGGTCCAGGCTCACCTCGACCACGCCGGTGCCGGCCACCGTGCTTTCGTAGATGATCTCCTCCGGCGCCGCGATGATCGCCAGGCCGCGGTCGTCCGGCGCCACCATGTTCTGCGTCGATACCACCAGCGCCAGGTTCTCGATCGCGCGCGCCCATAGCAACGCCCGCCAGGTGTCCCACAGCTTGCGCTTGTTCAGCCCGGCCGGCAGGAACAACAGTTCGGCGCCACGCAGCGCCAGCGCGCGCGACACTTCCGGCACATAGACCTCGCTGCACATCGCCAGGCCGACCTTGCCGTGCACCGTGTCGAACACCGGATAGTCGTCGCCGGGCACATACTGGAACTCCCAGTATTTGCCGCCGGTATAGAGCCATGGGCCGTTGGGAAACGTGCGCCGGTAGCGTGCCGGCTCGCGCCCGTCCGGATAGGCCATGACGATCAGGTTGAACGCGGTGGCCGCCTGCGCGCTGATCGGCTCGATGGTGCCGAACACCGCGTGCGCGCCGTGCTTCGCGGCGGCGTCGGCAATACGCCCCGTCGGATCGAACTCCGCCGGCATGCGCCACGGGCCGGGATAGGTCTCGGGGAAGCACACGAAATCAGCGCCATCGCCGGCGCAGCGTTCGATGCTGTGAACGGCGTCATCGACGTTCGCCTGGTCCCCCGGCGGCGCGTGGGTCCGCGGTTGCACCACCGCGATCCGGAAACTCATTCTCCCCCTCCCGGTTATGCGAGCGTCAGCGGCGCGCCATCCAGGTCCTCGGCCCGCTCGACCTTGATGAGCACCGCGAACCCCTTCTTGTCCGGGTCGCGGTCCTTCTCCGGCTGCACCAGCCGCCGCCAGACTTCCTCGTAGGCCGCACCGGATTTGTGGATCGCCGCGGTGCCGTAGAAGCGCGCGATGCCGCCCTTCGGCAGCACGCCGTCGGCCCGCAGTTGTGGCTTGCGGAAATACACCGTCATCTTGCTGCCATCATGCAGGTTGCCGGTGGTGGAGCCCTTGCCGCGCTCCCACAACGCGATGTGCTCGTCGTCATAAACCATGGTGCTGCCGCGCGGCGTGATCTGCGCGAAGCCGTTCGGCAGCACAGTGCCGACCAGGCAGACATGCTCCGGAAATGCCGTGTTGATATGCGGCTGCAGGGTCTTGGGAATGGTCGCCACGCCGGTTTCCTCCGTTTTGTGCCTATGCCGCGATCATAGACGCTGAATTTTCCCCCACAAGCCGACCTGACCTGGTTAGCATGCGGGCATGAACAGCTACGACTTCATCGTGATCGGCAGCGGCCCCGCCGGGCGGCGCGCGGCGATCCAGGCCGCCAAGCTCGGCCGCTCGGTGCTCGTGGTGGACAAGGGACACCGCGTCGGCGGCGTTTCGGTGCACACCGGCACCATCCCGTCGAAGACCCTACGCGAGACCGTGCTGAACCTGACCGGCTGGCGCGAGCGCGGCTTCTACGGCCGTGCCTATCGGGTGAAAAAGGATATCGAGGCCAAGGACCTGATGGCCCGGCTGCACATGACGCTGGACCACGAGGTGGACGTGCTGGAACACCAGTTCGCCCGCAACGGTGTGACCACGCTGCGCGGCATGGCGCGCTTCGTCGATCCGCACCGCATCGAGGTGACGCTGGACAGCGGCGACATCCGCGTGCTGACCGGCGAGCGTTTCCTGGTGGCCGTCGGCACGCGGCCCTATCGTCCCGCCGACGTACCGTTCAACGGCCACAGCATTCTGGACAGCGACGAGATCGTCGATATTCCCCGGCTGCCGCGTAGCCTGACCGTGGTTGGCGGCGGCGTGATCGGCGTCGAATACGCCACCATCTTCAGTGCGCTGGACGTCAGCGTCTCGCTGGTCGAAGCACGGCCCGGTATCCTTGAGTTCATCGACGACGAGCTGATCGAGGATTTCACCCACCAATTGCGCGATCGCGGCATGGCGCTGCGCTTCGGCTGCAAGGTGGCGCGCATCGAATTCGAGAACGACTGGCCCATCACCGTCCTCGAAAACGGCCGCCGTCTCCGATCCGAGATGCTGCTCTACGCAGCCGGCCGGGTTGGCGCGACCGATGCGATCAATTTGGACTGCTGTGGCCTGACGGCGGATAACCGTGGCCGGCTCAAAGTGGATGCGGTAACGTTCCAGACCGAAGTGCCGCATATCTACGCTGCCGGTGACGCAATTGGTTTCCCGAGCCTGGCGTCTACGTCGATGGAGCAGGGGAGGATTGCGGCTTGCCATGCGTTCAATATGCCGATGCCGCCAGCGCCGGAGTTTTTTCCGTACGGCATCTACTCGGTGCCGGAGATTTCCACGGTGGGGATGAGCGAGCAGGAGGTACGCAAGCGCGACATTCCGTATGAGTGCGGGGTCGCGCGGTTTCGCGAGACATCGCGCGGCCATATCATGGGCCTCAACACCGGCATGCTGAAAATGCTGTTCGCGTTGGACACACGTCGATTGCTCGGCGTGCACATCGTGGGTGAGGGCGCGACGGAGCTGGTGCATATCGGCCAGGCGGTGCTGAACCTGCAAGGCACGCTGGACTACTTCATCGAGAATACGTTCAACTACCCGACGCTGGCGGAGGCGTACAAGATCGCCGCGCTGGACGCGTGGAACCGCATGACGCACGTGTAGGCGCGGGCCTTCACCAAGTCAGCCAATGTGCCGACCATCCGATGGCGATCCAAGGAGTTCCATCATGGGCCATGCAGATCACGCAGCCGATCCGTCCGCCACACGGCACGCGGGTGCCGATCGGAGCACGGCCCAGGTCTACCTGGTCGGCGGCGGGATCGCCTCGCTGGCCGCGGCCGTCTTCATGATCCGCGACGGCGACGTCCCCGGCGACAACATCACCATTCTTGAGGAACTCGACAAGCTGGGCGGAAGTCTCGATGGTTCGGGCTCGCCTCAGACCGGCTATGTGCTGCGCGGCGGCCGGATGCTCGAAAGCAAATACCTCTGCACCTACGGGCTATTCTCCTCGATCCCAACCCTCGACGGAAGCAGAACGGTCACGCAAGAGATCTTCGATTGGAACGAGACGATGCAGACGTCGTCCAAATCGCGCCTTGTTCGCGACGGCCACCGGGAAACCGCGCCCGAATTTGGTGTTAGCGAAAAGCACATCCTGACGATCGAGCGACTGGCGCTGGAACCCGAGGCCATGCTGGGCAGGACCAGCATTGCCGATCAGTTCGATGCCACATTCTTCAACACCAATTTCTGGTTCATGTGGTGCACCACCTTCGCCTTCCAGCCCTGGCACAGCGCGGTCGAGTTCAAGCGCTATCTGGTCCGGTTCGCCCACATGGTCGCCGGCTTCAACCGTCTGCATGGAATCATGCGAACCGTCTATAACCAGTATGACTCCCTGGTGCGGCCGCTGCACAAGTGGCTCGATGAGCGTGGCGTAACGTTCGCGCTGAACACCCGCGTCACCGATCTCGGCCTGAGCGAGCAGGACGGCGGGAAGACCGTGACGTGCATCGCCTACGAGCGGGACGGCAAAGCCGGTGAGATCGCGGTGCGCGCGAGCGACTATGTCCTTGTCACCCTGGGTTCGATGACCGAGGCGTCCAGCCTCGGCAGCATGGACACGGCGCCGGTGCTCTATGGCAAGGCGGACGGCGGCGCCTGGACACTGTGGGAGAAGATCGCCGCGGGCCGGCCTGAGTTCGGGCATCCAGCGGTTTTCGCCGACCATATCGACGAGTCCAAATGGCTGTCGTTCACCACGACCCTGCACGATCCGACGTTCCTCCGCATCGTTCGGGACTTCACCGGCAATGTGCCCGGGGAGGGTGGTCTGATCACGTTCCCGGAATCCAACTGGCTGGTCTCGATTGTCATTGCCCACCAGCCGCATTTCATCGGCCAACCCGACGACGTTGCGGTGTTCTGGGGTTATGGCCTGTCCGTCGATCAGCCCGGAAACTTCGTCAAGAAGCCGATGTCGGCCTGTACCGGCCGCGATATTCTAACCGAAGTGCTCGGTCATCTGCGGATCGAAGCGGAGGCATCCAGGATCCTGGAGACCTCGATCTGCGTTCCGTGCATGATGCCATTCATTACCAGCCAGTTCCTGCGGCGCGAGAAGGGCGACCGACCGCAGGTCATCCCGACGGGTTCGAAACACCTGGCTTTCATCGGTCAGTTTTGTGAGTTGCCAGACGATGTGGTGTTCACCGTCGAATACTCGATCCGCTCGGCACAGGCCGCAGTCTACGCCCTGCTCGGCCTGACGCGCGAGCCGCCGGCCGTCTACAAGGGAAAGTTCGACCCGCGCGTCGTTTACAAGGCCTTCATGGCTTTGCACGACTTCCGGTCATGACCGCGCACCCGGGTGCTGCATTGGACAGAGATCGGCACCAGACCGCGGCGGCGGGTGTACCGCGCGCTGCAATTGCCTTGCTGGCTTGATCGGCGAAACTTCCTTGCACCCGGGTTTTCGCCGTCTTAGGATCACCTGGAGGGTGCCGTTTCGCCGGAAGGATACCGATGAAGATCAGTCTAGAAGGTTTTCGCGTGCGGGAGGGGCACGAGGTCGACCTCAAGAGTTGGCCTACGATGGTTGATCCCGTCTACAAATCGAAGGACCACTACCAGGAGCTGCTGAGCGACCACGTTGCGCAATTGAGCGATCTGCAGGAGCTTCTCTACGCGTCAAACCGCTATGCCATCCTGCTGATCTTCCAGGCGATGGATGCGGCGGGAAAGGATGGCGCCATCAAACATGTGATGTCCGGGGTCAACCCGCAAGGCTGTCAGGTGTTCAGCTTCACCCATCCAACCCCCACCGAACTGCGGCACGATTTTCTATGGCGCACCACCCGAGACCTCCCGGAACGCGGAAAGATCGGCATCTTCAACCGATCCTACTATGAAGAGGTGCTGATTGTCCGCGTCCATCCCGAGATTCTCCGCAGCGAGGGGAATCCAGACCCGCCGCACGACGAAAATGTGGTCTGGCGCGACCGGTACCAATCCATTGTCGATTTGGAGAGACACCTCCACGGCAACGGAACCCGCATCGTGAAGTTCTACCTCCACCTCTCGAAGGAAGAGCAGCGCAAGCGCTTCCTGCAACGTATCGATGAACCGGAAAAGAACTGGAAGTTCACGCTTGCAGACATCGAGGAGCGGAAATTCTGGGATCAATACATGCTGGCGTATGAGGCATGCCTGAGTGCCACAAGCACAAGCGATTCGCCTTGGTATATCGTGCCCGCCGATGACAAGCAGAACACCCGGCTGATTGTATCCCAGATTGTCCTGGATACGATCGAAGCACTCAAAATGACCTATCCAAAACCGACAGATGAGCGTCGACAGGAATTGCAGGCGATACGCAAGCGGCTAACGAAATGAGCCCACCATCGATACTCGCCTCCCTTTGTGAAGGGGCGAGCGGATGGCCTCGCGGTGGGTATCGAGCCATCAGACGGTTTCACCCTGCCGTCAGCCAAGCGGACGAAGCGCTGCCGGGACCGCCTGCCGCTGGCGCGGCATCGCAGGTCGTCAAACGCTAACAAGGTGGATTGAATTCCCGAAAATAGACCATCAACGGTTGTAAAACTCGGGATGATTCGGGTGACTCCGGGCTCTCAATGACTCATACCAGCGCCCGACCGGCCAGTCGCTCGAGCACGCGCAGCGGCGCCTGCTCCGGATGCGCCAGCGCCGCCGCCGGCACGTGGAACGTTTGCTCCAGGGCGCAGTGGCCGGCCAGGGCGGCGTGTAGCACCTGGTCGGTGAAGCACAGCCAGGTGGTGCCGGCGGGAAAGCTTACCTCGGCCTTGGGACCGTCCGCCTGATAGGCGGCGTCCAGCTTCCCGGCATCGTGCAGCCCCAGCATGAAGTGGTCGTAGGCGCTGCGCCGTCCCTTGGTCAGCCCGAGGCGCTGCAGCACCCAGGCGCTCCCCGGCAGCGGCGGCTTCACCCGCTTCAGGAAAGCGCGGGCGAAGTCGGGGAACGGCTCACCCACCCGCCACTCGCGCGGCGCCCCGTCCGGCGCGACATTGCTGAACACGCGCAGGATGCGTCGCCCGGCCATCGGCCGCGTGGGGAAGGCGTCGACGTGCAGCAGCCGGTCGTCATGCCGCGGCGAATAGGCCCGGCCGGCGATCTCGGCGGGGCGGAAGCTGGTGCGGGCGCGCTCGAGCACCGGCGCGTAGCCGGGCAGCAGGCCGGTCACCAGTCTTGTGGCACCAGCGGCGAAGCGCTGCATCATGCCGGACAGGGCGGTGGCGTCGTCGGGCGGCAGGGCGCTGTTGCCCAGCGCGCCCGTCCCAGGATCCAGACTGATGTTCTTCCGGCTGCCCCCCAGGCTTGCCGCATCGAGGAAGCGCTGCTCCGCAGCCGTCACGACGAAGCGCAGCGCCGGCAGCACCAGCACCCGGCCGGACTCCAGCGCGTCGACTGCATGGCGCTGCACGGCCGGTGCGAACGGGCCTTGCCAGTCGGTGATCGGCAATGTTTCCAGCACTTCGTCCGCGGTCATTCGTGCGCCAGCACCCAGTCGTTGATGAAACTGGCGAGACCGTTCGCATGGAAGTCCCGCCGCAAGGCCGCCTCATCGTAGTCCTCGCGCACCCAGTCCAGGAAGGGCTTGCGGCCTTCGCCCTCACGCTGCCAGCGCAGGAAGAATGCGTCGAGGATGCCGGTGCGGGCCTGACGGATATGGCCGAAGCGGAGCGAAAGCTGACGCAGGGCATCGCGCGCGGAGCCGCCCTCGAACAGCACGAATAGCCCGGCCGCCAGCCCGGCCCGGTCGGCGCCGGACTTGCAGTGCAGCAGGGCCGGCGCGCGCATCGAGCGGTAGATCTCGTGCAACCGCAGGATGCGGTCGCGTTGCGGCGCGCCGCGGCTTTCGATCGCCATATCGATGAAGTCCAGGCCCAGCCGCGCAGCGGCCTCGCGCGACAGCGCGTCAGAGCCGTTGCCGGTCGGCCCGCGCAGGTTGATCAGCGTCTTCAGGCCGAAGCGGCGGGTCAGCGCGGCAAGCCGGCCCGGCGTGGGATGGTTGCAGCGGTAAAGCCGGCCTGGCGCCACGGTGCCTAGGTTGCTCCACATCAGACGGAATACCGCGTGGTCGACGAACAGCGCGTCAACCCACGCAAGCAGACGCCCGCGGGCGGTGGCGATGTCGCCTCGGTAGATCGTATCCATGGATGCTGCGACGGACCCGGACTGGAACCGCCCCGATATGGCCATGCTGGTGAAACGGAGGCAATGGCGGCGGCCGCCCGGCTATACCGCAGCAGGGCTGCCGGGTTATGACGGACCAGGCCCGCCGGCTTATGGCTGGGTGGGGGCGGGCACCAGCGCAGCCACGTCGTCGCGTCCCTCGGCCGCCAGCCCGGCGACCACTCCGGCGCGATCCTCCGCCGGGCGGTTCTGGCTCATCTTCCACTTGCCCTCCAGCCGGGTGAGCGGGATGGCGAAGCCGACGATCCCTTTCAGCATGCCTTGCACGAAGTCGGCCGGCGCATCGGAGACCGCCCAGGGGGTGGCGCGTCCGCCTTCCTGCTTCTGGGTGAGGCGGGTGACGATGTCGAGCAACCGGTCGGGGGCGTCGAAGAACTCGATTGGACCGGCCGCATGGATCGCAACGTAGTTCCAGGTTGGGACCACTTTGCCCGTCTCGCGCTTGGTCGCGTACCAGGACGGGGTGATGTAGGCGTCCGGCCCCTGGAAAATGACCAGGGCCTCGCCGATCGCGCCGCGTGCCTGGGGGTTGGGTCGTGCAAGGTGGCCGATCAGGGTGCCGTACGGCGCTGGCTCGGGGTTGAGCAGTAGCGGCACGTGGCTGGCGATCAGGCCGTCCTGGGTGAGCGTGACGAGGGTGGCGAGCCCGGCGCCGCGGATGGCATCGTGCAGGACCTCGATGCGGTCTTCGTTGAACAACGGGGGTATGTACACGCAATGCCTCCGATTGCAGGTCGCACCCGACCTATGCCGCACAACGGATCGATCAAACAGACCCGACCGTGCCCCATCAGTCAGTCCAAAGACCGGATGACAGGGATAGCCAGCCGTGGCGAAAAAGCGTTGAGCACTTTCGCCCTACGTGGGGATTCACCCCCAATCAATTGCGGCACCGATCGCCGCCAGTCCGCGAGCAGCCGCATCGGCATCCTCGACTCGCACCTCGCCGCCCAGGACGGTGATCGCCCGAGCATATATCGGGGTCAAATTCGGCTCCCCTACCAGGTGGACCAGTTCGGCGGGTGGGAGCGCGGCCCGCACTTCATGGCCAATGAGCAAGCCGGACAGGTACCACGGCGCAGCTAGGTCATCGAGCCCGCCGGTCACACACAGAGCGCGCACGCCGAACACGTGGTGCAACCACCCGCCAGCATCGCCAGACCGCCCTAGCCCCTGCTCGAACGCCGTCCAGTCCGTCGGCCCGTCGCGCATCGTGCGGGAGAAAATCGTGTGCTCCCGCAGCGCGCCAAACACCTCACCGGTCATGTACGAGGTGTAGCCGATGATGCGCCCGTCGCGCAGACGCGCCCACTTGCTGTGTGTTCCAGGCAGGCAGACGAGGCCGCGCTGTCCAAGTTCACCGCGGATGCCGGCGATCTGCGTCTCCTCACTGCGCATCGTGTCGGGGACCCCTTGGGCATCCACGCAGCCGACGCCGGGCACCAGCCGTGTCCGCGCGCCGGCGAACGGCACCGCCACGGTCCCACGGGCCAGTTCGGCGATGCCAACCGGGCAGGGAAGATACGGCATCTCCCGCCAACCCTCGCGGCTACCGATCGCGCCGCAGAGCAACACCTGATCCTCGCCGCGATCGACCCAGTCGCCGATCTCGGCGCGCAGCGTCTCAGCGAAACGGCCCTCGGCCACGTGCAGCACCCCACAGGGAGCCTTGCGCTGGTCGCGGACGTTGCCCTCGGAATCCAACAGGAACGCCCGGAAGTTGCTGGTGCCCCAGTCGACGCCGATCATGTCCCGACCTTTCCGCCTGCGCCTTCTGGCTATGGCGGGGGCGCGCCATCCGCGCCTTGATCCACGTCAACCCGTCCGCAGAGCGGCCAACCAATGTACCGCGGCGGTCCGATTGGCCGGCTGGGAACCGTGTTGGGGGATCGGTCCAAATGTAAGGCGGGGCGGAACAACGAAGCGCATTCCGCCTTCAGACGGCGGAATGCGCTTCGCTTTTCCGCCCTACATACTGCTTCCTACGCCGCCGCCCGCAGCGCCACCGCCATGATCTCCGCCCCAACGCCGGCCTCGAATGCGCGGAAGTTCTTTTCGAAACTGGCGACCAGCTCGTGCGCCATCCGGTCGTAGGCGGCCTTGTCCGCCCAAGACTGCCGCGGATCGAGCACCTCGGCCGGCACGTCCGCCACATGCTCGGGGATCGCCAAGCCGAAGAACGGGTCTTTGCGGAAGCTGCCCCGCGCCAGGCTGCCGTCCAGCGCCGCATGCACCAAGGCGCGGGTGTGGCGAATGCTCATGCGCTTGCCGACGCCGTACTGGCCGCCGCTCCAGCCGGTGTTCACCAGCCAGCAATCGGCGCCGTGCCGCTGGATCAGTGCTTCCAGCATCTTACCGTAGACCTCCGGCCGACGCGGCAGGAACGGCGCGCCGAAGCAGGTGGAGAAGGTCGCTTCCGGCGACCCACCCAACCCCTTCTCGGTGCCGGCCACCTTCGCGGTGTAGCCCGAGAGGAAGTGATACATCGCCTGCGCCGGCGACAGCTTGGAGATCGGCGGCATCACGCCATAGGCGTCGGCCGTCAGCATAATCACGTTATGCGGCTGGCCGCCGCGGCCGGATAGCTCCACGTTCGGGATGTACTCGACCGGATAACAGGAGCGCGTGTTCTCGGTCAGCGACTTGTCGGTCAGGTCCAGTTTGCCGTGCCGGTCACCCACCACATTCTCCAGCACCGTGCCGAAACGGTGCGACGCCGCCCAGATCTCCGGCTCATGCTCCGCCGACAGGTCGATCACCTTGGCGTAGCAGCCGCCCTCGAAATTGAACACGCCGCGATCGCCCCAGCCATGCTCATCGTCGCCGATCAGCTTGCGGTGCGGATCAGAGGACAGCGTCGTCTTGCCGGTGCCGGACAGGCCGAAGAACAGGGCCACGTCGCCCGCCGCGCCTATATTGGCGCTGCAGTGCATCGGCAGCACCCCGCGATCCGGCAGGATCCAGTTCATCACGGTGAAGATCGACTTCTTGATCTCGCCCGCATATTCGGATCCGGCGATGACGATGCAGCGTTGCGCGAACGACAACGCGATGGCAGTACCGGACCGCACGCCGTCGATCGCCGGGTCGGCGTGGAAAAGCGGCGCATGCAGGATGACGTAGTCGGGCTCGAAGCCGGCGAGTTCCTCTTCCGGCGGGCGGATGAACATGTTGCGCGCGAACAGCGCCTGCCAAGCGCCGGTGGTCACCAGACGGACACGGACGCGGAACGCCGGGTCGGCGCCGGCGTAGAGGTCCTGCACGAACAGGTCCTGGCCCTGCAGATAGGCTTGCACCCGCCCCTTCAGCACGGTGAATTTTTCCGGTGCCAGCTTCTGGTTGATCTTGCCCCACCACACATCATGCGTGGTGGACGGCTCGTCCACCACGAACTTGTCCTGCACCGAGCGGCCGGTATGCACGCCGGTCTCCACCATCAGCGCGCCATCCCAGGCGAGGCGTCCCTCGTGGCGGCGCAGCGCTTCGGCAACCAGCCCGGGCGCAGTCAGGTTGGCATGTACGGCGCGCGAGGCATGCACGCCAGTGCCGGCCAGGGCCTCGGCTGCCAGGGTCTTCCAGGTCTTGTGCCGCGTGGTTTCGCGTTGCGGTTCGATATCCAAGGACGTTCCTCCAGAGGCTCCGCCAAAGTTGCGGATATAGGGCGAGTTTGGCCGACACTAAGAAGCAAAACGCACAACAAATCCAGGGGTTCCGCGCGACCGTGCATTGTGCGCCGCACCAAAGCGGGAGGTGACCGTTGCATCGCTCTGCGCTAGAAGGGGCCTGCGAGCGGAGATGGCAAAATCGTGACAAGCATGGTTGCAGCAGCGGGCGCCAACAGCCTGCGCAACGGCCCGAACCAACGCGGCCGCTTCGGCGACTACGGCGGGCGCTTCGTCGCCGAGACGCTGATGCCGCTGATCCTGGAAGTGGAGCAAGCCTACAACGCGGCCAAGGCCGATCCGGCGTTCCATGCCGATTTGCAGCGCCACCTGACGCATTATGTTGGCAGGCCCAGCCCGCTGTGGTTCGCCGAACGGCTGACCAAGCAACTCGGCGGGGGAAAAATCTATTTCAAACGCGACGAGCTAAATCACACCGGCAGCCACAAGGCAAACAACTGCATGGGCCAGATCCTGCTGGCCCGGCGCATGGGCAAGACCCGCATTATTGCCGAGACCGGCGCCGGTCAGCACGGCGTTGCTACCGCTACCATGTGCGCGCTGTTCGGTCTGCCGTGCACGGTTTACATGGGCGCCACCGACGTCGAGCGGCAAAAGCCCAACGTCTTCCGCATGAAGTTGCTCGGCGCCGAGGTGAAGCCGGTGACGTCCGGTGCCTCGACGCTGAAGGATGCGATGAATGAGGCGCTGCGTGACTGGGTCGCCAACGTGCAGGACACCTACTACCTCATTGGTACCGTCGCCGGTCCGCACCCCTATCCGATGATGGTGCGCGACTTCCAGTCGGTGATCGGCGAGGAGACCAAGCAGCAACTGCAGGAAGCCGAGGGGCGGCTGCCCGACGTGGCGGTGGCCTGCATCGGCGGCGGCTCCAATGCGATGGGACTGTTCCACCCGTTCCTGGACGATCCAGTGCGGCTGATCGGCGTGGAAGCTGGCGGACATGGCATAGAAACCGGCGAACACGCCGCCAGCCTGACCGGAGGCCGACCCGGCGTGCTGCACGGCAACCGCACCTATTTGTTGCAGGACGATGACGGGCAGATCATCGAGGCGCACAGCATCAGCGCAGGTCTGGACTACCCTGGCATCGGTCCAGAACATTCCTGGCTGCACGATATCGGCCGGGTCGAATACGTGTCGGCGACCGACCAGGAGGCGCTGGCCGCCTTCCAGCTCTGCACGCGCACCGAAGGCATCATCCCCGCCCTGGAACCGGCCCATGCGCTGGCACACGTGACCAAGCTCGCGCCAACCCTGGGCAAGGACCAGATCATTGTCATGAATCTTTGCGGTCGCGGCGATAAGGACATCTTCGCCGTCGCCGACCACCTGGGGGTGCGTCTCTGATGTCGAGGTTCCGGCGCGGGGGTGGGAGCAAGCAAGGCCAGGGGGGCGCTGCCCCCCCTTGGTCCGCTTTGCGGCCCAAGCCCCTGGCAAGGGCCATTGGCCCTTGCATCCCAATTCGGTTTTTCGTTGAGGGGGGCGGGCTACGGTGGCGCCCGACGCACCGAGTCGCCCGCCCCCCTCAACGAAAAACGGAGTCGGGGTCCAGGGGCCGGCGGCCCCTGGCGGGGTTTCAAGGGGCAGAGCCCCTTGGCCTTACTTGCTTTCACCCCCATGCAGGAACCCCGACATGAGCCGCATCGCCAGCCGGTTCGCGGCGTTGAAGAGCGAGGGCCGCGGGGCATTGATTCCATTCCTGGAGGCGTGGGATCCGGACAGAGCCACCTCGATGGCGCTGTTACGCGGCATGCCCGCGGCAGGGGCGGACCTGATCGAGATCGGCATGCCCTTCACCGACCCGATGGCGGATGGCCCAATCATTCAGGCCGCCGGCAAGCGCGCCCTGAAGGCGGGGGTGAAGGTGGCGCGCGTGCTCGCCATGGTACGCGAGTTCCGCCGCGAGGACGACGCCACCCCGGTCATCCTGATGGGCTATCTCAACCCGATCCTGTCCTACGGTCCGGAGCGTTTCTGCACCGACGCCGCAGCCTGCGGTGTGGACGGGCTGATCGTGGTCGACCTGCCCACCGAGGAAGCCGACATGCTGGTGCCGTTCGCCACCGCCAACGGACTGGACGTGATCCGCCTGGTGGCGCCGACCACCGACGACGCGCGCCTGGTGCACGTGCTGACCGGCAGTTCCGGCTTCGTCTACTATGTCGCCATCACCGGCATCACCGGCACGCGCAGCGCAACGGCCGAGCATCTGGCTGCGGCGATCCCTCGCGTGCGCAAGGCGACCGACCTGCCGATTGCGGTCGGCTTCGGCGTGCGCACTCCGGCGCAGGCGGTGGAGGTGGTGCGTGTCGCCGACGCGGCGGTCGTGGCTTCCGCGCTGATCGATACCCTGGCGGCGCATCTCGATGCCTCGGGCCGGGTGAAGCCGGACGCGGTGCGCACGGTGCTGGATCAGGTGCGCGAGCTGGCGGAAGGCGTGCGGGGCGCGCGGGCGCAGGCCTGATACGCGCTTTTTCAGCAGCCGAAGCTCGCGCGTTCGGTTTGGCTACGACGGCGTGCCCGCCACGTCCTGTGTTGGGGATTTTGCCGCCTACAAGCAGCACTGTGACGCGATCGCCGCGCAAGGTTGCGAGGGGTTCAGCCCTGGCGCCGTAACCGGTTCGAAGGCGTCTTTATTCTCACGGAATCGTGTAGCCGCGCCCTGTGGCCCGAGCTTGGGTGACGTGCTCAGGTCGTGGGGAATGCCCAGCGCGGCATCGATTGCGGGAGGGAGGCCAGGATGCCGATCACGGCGGATGGGTACTACGAGGACAACGGGGCGTGGAAAGGTGGCTCGGACGGGAAGGCGGAGCTGGGGACCAAGTCTGCTTCACATGCGGAACGTGTGGCATACAAAGGAATGGGGACGGGAAAGACATTCTACCTGTTCGTCCAAAATGGCTTCCCTTGCGGGGACTGTCTCACGTTCTTCAAATCGGAGGCAGCCGAAAGATATTTCATATTCATCGTTACAGCCGATCAGGGATCATACTCCATGGACAATGGATTTTCAGGTTTCCAGATCGCATTCCCGCAGATCGTGTATATAAATTCCGGTAAAGTGACGTACCCGGGATATGTCCAATTCTGGACCCATCATATAGATGCGCAGAACCAACGCATCACAACCAAGGAAGAGCGGTTACGGTCGATCACTGATGCCGGTATCTTCAGACAAGACGGCACGGTCAAGAAACCGCCGACCTGGCCGGATTTTCCCTCAATCCGGCCATACTGTTAGGTTCGTTGATCGAGCGAGGAATGACAACGCCCGCACTATAAGGGTCTTCGGCCGATTTCCAGTGGTGCCGATTTGAACGCGGCAAGGCTTTTCATGGCGATTTTCGGGGCAAGACCCGGCCACGAACACCAGTAGAGCAGGCCTCCCGATTGTAGTATATCCGGGCAGGTTACGTCGCATTGGCATCCCCTCATGAGCTGGCTCACCGAATTCGTCCGCCCGAAGATCCGCAATCTGTTCGCGCGGCGCGAGGTGCCGGAGAACCTCTGGCACCAATGCCCCGCCTGCCAGCAGATGATCTTCCACCGCGACCTCGCTTTGAACCTGAAGGTGTGCCCGCATTGCGGCCACCACATGCGCGGCAGCGCGACCGAGCGCCTGACCTGGACCTTTGACGAAGGCAGCTACATCCGCATCGAACTGCCGAAGGTACCGGCCGATCCGCTGCGCTTCCGAGACAGCAAGCGCTACAGCGACCGCCTGAAGGAAGCCCGCGACAAAACGCATCTGGACGACGCGCTGGTCGTGGCGCATGGCAAGCTCGGCGGCCACCAGGCGGTCGTCGCAGCGATGGAGTTCGAGTTCATGGGCGGGTCGATGGGTGCCGCGGTCGGCGAGGGAATTGTCGCCGCGGCCCGGCTCGCCGTGTTGCAGGAAGCGCCGCTGATCGTGTTCACCGCATCGGGCGGGGCGCGCATGCAGGAAGGCGCGATTAGCCTGATGCAGATGCCGCGCACGGTCATCGCCACGCGGCTGGTGAAGGAAGCCGGCCTGCCGTTCATTGTGGTGCTGACCGATCCGACGACCGGCGGCGTCACCGCAAGCTTTGCCATGCTGGGCGACATCCAGATCGCCGAGCCCGGCGCGCTGATCGGCTTCGCCGGCGCGCGGGTAATAGAACAGACGGTGCGGGAGAAGTTGCCCGAGGGGTTCCAGCGTGCGGAGTACCTGCACGAGCATGGTATCCTCGACATGGTGGTAAAGCGCACCGAGCTGAAGGACACGCTGGCACGGCTGATCGGCCTGTTGCGTGTCAAGGAGTTGCCGGCAGCGGCGTGATGCGACCCGACCCGTCAGCACCGCATAAGCGGGGCCCAGCCTCGGACCAGACTCCACTGCCAGCGTGGGGCCCCGCGTTCGCGGGGCTGACGGGTCGGGTCAGGTGGCTGACGTGTTGAGTCGCGGGGCCGGCCGGTTGGGTCGCCGGGCCGACGCGTTTGCTGCTGTGAGCGAACGCGGATGACCGGCCGCGTCGAAGGCATCGTTGCCCGGCTGCACGGGCTGCATCCGCGGCTGATCGACCTCAGCCTGGATCGCCTGCTGGCATTGCTGGAAAAACTCGACCATCCGCAGCACCGACTGCCGCCGGTGATCCACGTGGCCGGCACCAACGGCAAGGGCAGCACCTGCGCGTTCCTGCGCGCGATGGCCGAGGCCGCCGGACAACGCGTGCACGTCTACACCTCCCCGCATCTGGTGCGGTTCAACGAGCGCATCCGCATTGGCAGCCGGCTGGTATCCGACGAGGCGCTTGCGACGGCGCTGGAGCATGTGGAGCAGGTGAATAGGGGAGCGCCGATCACGGTATTCGAGGTAATCACGGCGGTGGCGTTGCATCTGTTCGCGACAACGCCGGCCGATCTGTGCGTGCTGGAGGTCGGGCTTGGCGGGCGTGGCGACGCCACCAACGTGATCGCGCGACCGGCGGCATGCGCGATCACCTCGATCTCGCTTGATCATCGCGAGTTGCTCGGCGACACGCTGGCCATGATCGCGCGGGAAAAGGCCGGGATCATGAAGCCGGGCGTGCCGGTGGCGATCGGCGCGCAGCCGGCCGACGTCGCCGCGGTATTGCTGGCGGAGGCGGTGCGCATCGGCGCGCCGGTGCATCAACACAATCGCAACTGGCTGGTCGCGCCACGCGCGCGTGGGTTTCGCTATGAGGATGCGAGCGGCACGCTCGACCTGCCGCCGCCGTCCTTGCCGGGGGCGTTCCAGTTGGACAATGCCGGTATTGCGATTGCCGCCTTGCGAGCGTCCGGGCTGCCGGTTCCGGACGCGGCGATCGGCATTGGGGTTGCCGTCGCGGAATGGCCAGCGCGGCTGCAACGCCTGCAGGGCCGGCTGGCGGCTTTGCTGCCGCCCGGCTGGGAGCTTTGGCTCGACGGCGGGCACAACCCCGGCGCCGGCGTGGTCCTCGCCGAGCATCTGCGGAGCTGGTCCGACCGGCCGGCGCATCTCGTCGTCGGGATGAAACAGTCGAAGGATTCCGAGGAATTCCTGCGGCCGCTGCTGCCCTTGGCCACGACGCTCTGGGCGGTGGCGGAGGAGCACCAGCACGACGCGCGCCCGGTGGAGGCGATCGTCGCGGCCTCTGACGGCGTGGCCCGGCCCGGCCCGCATGTCGCCGATGCACTGCGTGCCGTGGCATGCGAACCCGGCCCGGCGCGAGTGCTGATCTGCGGCAGCCTCTATCTGGCCGGTGAAGTGCTGCAGCAGGATGCGTAGTCTGCTGGTCCTGCTATTGCTGGTCTTGACTGCCGGCAGTGCCGCGGCAGCATCGTGGCCCGACTATCAGATCATCGAGTGGCAGCCACGCAACGCCGCGCAACTCGCCACGTTGAAACGCATCGGCGTCACCGCCGGCATGGTGATCGCCGACCGCGACGGCACCGGCACGCCGCTCCCTGTGCAGACGGCGCCGCTGGTTCAGGCCGGGCTGCGCTGGTATGTCGAGAATATCGCCACCGATTTCTATTCGGCATACCATCGCTGGACGCCGGGCAAGACGGTGAACTGGCGTTTCCAGGACCTGCAACGGCGCTATCGCGCGGATCCTGACGACCTTTCCGCGCTGGTCCGCGATCCCAGCCTGTCGGATCCCGTTTGGCAGGCACGCATCGATGCTCGGCTGACCGCCACGGTGCGGCAAGAGGCACGCTTCCATCCGCTATATTACGACCTCGGCGACGAGACCGGCATCGCAGATCTCACCGCGTTCTGGGACTTCGACTTGTCGCCTGCCTCGCTTGCGGGCATGCGTGGCTGGCTGCGCCGGCAATACGGCGCGCTGGACGCGCTGAACGCGGAATGGGGCACGCATTTCGCGACATGGAATGCAGTGCGGCCCGAGACCACCATTCAGGCGATGCGCCGCACGGATGGCAATTTCGCCGCCTGGGCGGATTTCAAGGCCTGGATGGATGTGGCGTTCGCCGACGCGCTGCGCCGCGGCACCGATGCGGTGCACGCCGCCGACCCGAACGCCCTCGCCGCGATGGCAGGCGTACAGATCCCCGGCTGGGGTGGCTACGACTACACACGGCTGGCACATGTGGTCGATGTGATGGAGGCTGACGGCGAGTCCCTGCCGATCCTGCATGCTTTCAATCCGCGCCTGATTGGGGTCACCACCTCGTTCGGCGGACGGCCGGTTGACATCCATCAGATCTGGTACGCGTTGCTGCGCGGCGCGCGCGGCGTTGTGCTGTGGGACAGCAACAGCAGCATCGTGCGTCCCGACGGCATGCTGGGTGAACGTGGCGAGACCTACGCGCCGCTATTTGCCGAACTGCATCACATCGCGCCGCTGCTTATCGCGGCGACGCCGCAGGTCGATCCGATCGCTATCCTTTATTCGCCGGCGAGTTTCCGTACGCAGTGGATGCTCGACCAGCAGCCGAAGGGCGATGCGTGGCTGGAGCGCGATGCGGAGCAGGAGAACGAGGACGACGCGTTCCGCATTGCGATGCGCGGCTATTGGACGAGCCTGTCGCAACTCGGGCTGCAGCCGCGCTTCGTGTCGGCGGCAATGCTGCCCGGGCTGCACGACAAGATGCTGATCCTGCCGGACACGCTGGCGCTGTCGCCGGCCGACGCGCGCGCCATCACCGCGTTTGCCGCCCGCGGCGGCCTGGTGATCGCCGACACGCAACCCGGGCTGTACGACGCGCACAGCCGCCGCCTGAAGCGGCCGGAACTGGTGCCCGGGGTAGCGCGGATTGTCGCGCCGGATGATCGTGCAGCGCTGGCCACGCTGCTGGAACGCGCCGGTGTCGCTCCGATGTTTCGTGTCGCGGCGCCGCGCGACGATGTGGAGATGCACGTCTTCCACGACAGCCAGGGCGACATCATCGGCCTGCAACGTAGCAAGCCTGGCGACGATAGCGAATCCGTTGCACTGACACTGCCGCACCCGATGCTCGTCACCGACCTGCGCAGTGACCGCGCGTTGGGGCGAGTCCAGTACCTGAGCATCACGCTCGATCCGATCGCACCGACGGTGCTAAGAGTAAGATAACTTTTCCCGCGCGCAGCGCGGGAGAGGTGTATTCTTACAAATTCCCGGCGATCCACTCCTTCAACCGGCTCTTCGGCAACGCGCCGACCTGGGTCGCCGCGGGCTTGCCGTCCTTGAACAGGATCAGCGTCGGAATGCCGCGCACCGCGTAGTTGTTCGGCGTCATCGGGTTGTCGTCGATGTTCACCTTGGCGACGGTCAGCCTGCCGGCGAACTCGGTCGCCAGCTCTTCCAGGGCCGGGCCGATCATCTTGCACGGCCCGCACCACTCGGCCCAGAAATCGACCAGCACCGGCCCCTCGGCCTTCAGCACGTCGGTGTCGAAACTCTCGTCGCTGACCGGCTTGGTGTTCTCGCTCATTGTGGGTCCTCGTTCTTTCGGTTGGCAACGACGTGGGGAGGGGTGCCGATTCGGTCAAGCGACCATGTGTGCGCCGCCGGTCTGGGTCCCCGCTTTCGCGGGGACGACGGGAGGAAGTGCGGGGATGACGGATGGTTGCGTGCCCGGGTCATGCGCGTCCAGCAAAGCGTGCGGCAGCATGGCGACCCGCGCCGCACGGGTCCAGACCAGCGCGCAGCGCACCTCCCGGCCGGGGAAGATGCCGCGCAGCACGGCGCGATAGGCCGCCATCTGTCGCAGATACATCACCGGCGTGTCCTCTGGCCGGTCCGGCGCGAGGCGGTTGGTCTTGAAATCCACCACCAGCACGCGGTCGGGCAGCACGGCCAGCCGGTCCACCAGCCCGCCGACCACAGTGTCGCCGATCAAACCGGTCAGCGGCACCTCGGCCCGGCTGCCGGGGCAAAAAGCCGGCGTTAGGTCGGGATGCGCCAGGATCGCCAGCGCCTCCGCGGCGAGCGTTGCGGCGATGCCGTCCGGCAAGCCCTGGCCCGGCCGGTCCAGCCAGCGCCGCGCCGCGGTTTCGCGGTCCGCTTCCGGCAATTCCGGCAGATGCTGCAGCAGCGCGTGCAGCAATCGCCCGCGGCGGAACCGGTCGCCAACGGCGGCGCGCTCAGCCAATGGCGAGGCGGCGGCCGGCACCGTGCCCAGGTCCACTCCCTCCGGACGGCTCGGCGCCAGCGGCCCTGGCCGCCCGGGCTCGGCCGATGGTGGGGTGCTGCGCCAGTCCGGCGCGCCGCCGAACCAGTTGGGCAGCGACGGCGGTGGCCCGGACAGCTCCGGCCCCGCCGCCGGAACCGCTGCAAGCTGCGGCGCAGTCACCCGCGCCAGGGTCCCGTCCCAGGCCTCGAACGCCGCATGCTCCGGCGCCAGCCGATCGAAGCCGCGCGCCACCAGGTTGTACCAGCACACATCCGGAAGCCCGCGGCGAGTCTGCCAGCCGCAGACCACCAGCCGGTCCTCGGCACGGGTCAGCGCGACGTAGAGCAACCGATTGTGCTCCTCCAGGCGGCGGCGGGCGAGGTCGTCGCGGACGCGTTGCGCCGCGACGCAGCGGAACTCCTTGCGCGGCGAGAACAGCGGCACCGCGACGCGGGTCTGCATGTCCTCCGCCCACAGGATCGGGCCCTCTTCCGGCGGGATCGCGGTGGTGTCGGGCAGGATAACCAGCGGCGCCTGCAACCCCTTGGTGCCGTGCACAGTCATCACCCGCACCTGGTTGCCGGCGGCCTCCGCCTCGCGTTTCACCTCGGCACCGGAGCGGCGCAGCCAATGCAGGAACCCCTGTAGCGACGGCGGATGCAGCCGCGCGTAGGCCAGGGTGGCGTTCAGCAACTCGTCCACCGGCTCCGCCGCCTCCGGCCCGAGCCGGGCGAACAGCCGCGCCCGGCCGCCGAGCGGCCCCAATGCCTCGGCAAACAAGGCGAACGGCGAGACATAGTCGGCCCGCCCCAGCAACGCGGCGAAGAACTCCCAGGCGCGTTGCCACTGCGGGCGTTCCTGCGCGCGCGCCCGCAATGCCTCGAACAGCGCGCCGCCGCGCCCCACCGCCAGCGCCATCAGGTCGCTGTCGTCCAGCCCACCCAGCGGACTGGTCAGCAGGCAGGCGAAATTCAGGTCGTCCTGCGGCAGCAGCAGCGCGTCGGCCAGCGCCATCAGGTCCTGCACCGCCGGCTGTTCCGTGAGCACCAGACGATCCAGCCCGGCCACCGGCACGCCGCGAGTCTTCAGCGCCCGCACCAACGCGCGGCCGAAGGCGTTGCGCCGCCGCACCAGCACCAGCACGTCGCCGGGCGCCAGAGGCCGGCCCTTGCTCTCCAGCATTACGTCGCCCGATGTCTGCCCGCGAATCCACTCCGCCAGCGTGTCGGCCAATAGCTGCGGCGCGGAGAGCTGGTTGTGGTTGGCCTCCGCCACCGCCCAGGGCTCCGGCTCCGCTTCATCCGGGAGCGGCGCCAGCGGCCACAGCTCGACGGTGCCGGCATGGGCGGCACGATCGGCATAGTGCACCAAGGTGCCACCAGGCTCGACGACGCCGGCGGCGGCAACCGGATCATCGAACACCGCATCCACCAGGCTGAGCACCGGCTGGGTGGATCGGAACGACACGTCCAGCGGCGTCTTGCGGAACGAAAGCCCCGCGCCGACCACGCGGCGTTCCAGCAGGTCGCGCGAGCGATCGAACTCGTCGGCATCGGCGCCCTGGAACGAGTAGATCGACTGCTTGCGGTCACCGACCGCGAACACCGTGCGGTTGTTTTCCCCCGGCGCACCAGCACCAGCGAAGAATTCGGCGGTCAGGGCGTGGGCGATCTGCCACTGTGCCGGGGCGGTGTCCTGCACCTCGTCCAGCAGCAAATGGTCCAGCCCGCCGTCCAGCTTGTACAGCACCCAGGCGGCGCCGGGATCGACCAGAAGCTGGGAGGTGCGGCCGATGAGGTCGTCGTAGTCCACCAGGCCGCTGTCCTGCTTATGGTCAGCGTAGGCACGCAGCACCGGCGCGGCTAGCACCAGAAGGGCAGCGGACAGCTCGGCCATCGCCAGAGCTCGGCAGTCGTCGATCAGCCCCAGGATGCGGTCGGCCTCGGCAAGGAACACGCTCGCCAGCTCGGGATGGCGGTCGGTCACTGCCTTGCTGACGAAGCCGCCCGGGGCGCGCGCCGCGCCGGCGGCGGTGAGGAACTCGGTGCACCACTGAGGCCAGTTCTCGACGCGGGTTTCGCTGTCCAGCCCGAGCCATTCCAGCATGCGCCCGGCCCGCTCGGCGCAGGTCTTGGCGCCAAGCTGGTGCACAATGCGGGCTGCCTCGCGCAGGTCACGCTCTTCCTGCCAGTTGACGCCGGCGGCGAGGATGTCCGCCTCGCTGCTGCCGGTGATGCCGAGCGCGCGACGTTGCGCCGCGGCGAGGTCGGGTAGTGCCAGCGCCGACGCCAGACGCTGCCGATCCGCCTGCAGCGCGACCACGTGCCGGCCGAATTGCTCCGCCGAGGCCAAGCCGGCGAGCGCTCGCAGAGCGGCACGGAGATCTTCGGTGTTGGCCTCGGCCAGCATCGCCTCGCGCGCTTCGGTCAGGGCGTCAGCGGCGTCGCGTTCGTCCACGAGCTGGAAGTGCGGCGACAGCGCCGCCTCCAGCGGGAAGCGGCGCAGCAGCGACTGGCAGAAGGCGTGGATCGTGCCGATGCGCATGCCGCCCGGCAGGTCGAGCACACGGGCGAACAGGGCGCGGGCGCGTTCACGGAGGTCCGGCGTGGGTTCTATTGCCAGGTCGCGCAGGGCGCGATCCAGCCGGGCGTCGTCGAGGGTCACCCATTTGCCCAGGGTGCGCTGCAGCCGCACCGCCATTTCCGCCGCGGCGGCCTTGGTGAAGGTCAGGCACTGGATGCGCTCGGGTCGTGCGCCGGCGAGCATCAGCCGCAACAGGCGGTCGGTCAGCAGCTTGGTCTTGCCGGATCCGGCTGACGCGGCGACGAACGCCGACGCCGCCGGGTCCGACGCCGCCAATTGCTCGCGGTTGGCGCGGTCACGCGCACGCTCCCCCTCCCCTTGAGGGAGGGGG